>Trix_p1__coassemble_1349_pt1 | contig 20930 bp, 16 predicted proteins | sample Trix_p1__metabat2_low_PE_013 | metagenome-assembled genome bin Trix_p1
GTCCTCCTCGGAGACCTCGTCACCCGAGGCCTCGAGCTCGCCGGCACCTCCACCTTCATCTCCATGCTCGAGGCCTCGGGTGACGAGGTCTCCGAGGAGGACATGCTCGACGCCATGGCGTTCGGCCAGGAGGCCATCGCCGCGTTCTGCGCCGAGCAGCAGGCCTTCATCGACGCCTGGGTGGAGGCCAACGGCCCCATCGAGCCCAAGAGCTACGAGCTCGACGAGCCCAACACCGAGGTCCACGACCGCGTCTTCGCCCACTACGGCGAGATGGAGGCCGCCCTCAAGGACGCCGACAAGCAGTCCCGCATGGCCAAGGTGGCCGCCCTCAAGGACCTCGTCAAGGGGGAGTTCACCGAGGAGGAGCGCGACGCCTGGCACCGCGCCATCAACGTCGAGCTCAAGGGCCTCGAGAAGCACGCCATGCGCGAGATGGTCGTCGAGACCGGCGAGCGCGTCGACGGCCGCACCGCCACCGAGATCCGCCCGCTCATGGTGAAGCCCGACTACCTGCCCTTGGTCCACGGCTCCGGCCTCTTCCAGCGCGGCCAGACCCAGGTGCTCTCCGTCTGTACCCTCGGCATGCTCAACGAGTGGCAGCGCCTCGACACCATCGAGCCCGTCGACGGCAAGCGCTACATCCACCACTACAACTTCCCTCCGTTCTGCACCGGCGAGACCGGCCGCATGGGCGCCCCCAAGCGCCGCGAGATCGGCCACGGCAACCTGGCCGAGCGCGCCCTGCTCCCCGTCATCCCCAGCGAGGACGACTTCCCCTACACCATCCGTGTGGTCTCAGAGGTCATGGAGTCCAACGGCTCCAGCTCCATGGCGTCGACCTGCGGCTCCACCCTCGCCCTCATGGACGCCGGCGTGCCGCTCAAGCGCCCCGTCTCCGGCATCGCCATGGGCCTCATCCAGGAGAACGGCAAGACCGTCGTGCTCTCCGACATCCAGGGGCTCGAGGACTTCCTCGGCGACATGGACTTCAAGGTGACCGGCACCGAGCGCGGCATCACCGCCATGCAGATGGACAACAAGGCCACGGGCCTCACGCCCGAGATCCTCGCCCAGGCCCTGCGTCAGGCCAAGGAGGGCCGCGCCCACATCCTGGACGCCATGCTCGACGCCATCCCCGAGCCGCGCACCCAGCCCAAGGAGACGGCGCCCCAGATCATCTCCCTCACCATCCCCACGGACAAGATCCGCGACGTCATCGGCTCCGGCGGCAAGGTCATCCGCGGCATCCAGGACGACACCGGCGCCACCATCGACATCCAGGAGGACGGCACCGTCTTCATCGCGGGCGTCGGCGGGGCCGGCGAGGAGGCCGCCGAGCGTATCCGCGCCATCGTCAAGGTGCCCGAGCTGGGCGAGGAGTACGTGGGCCGCGTGGTGGGCATCCAGCCCTTCGGCGCCTTCGTGGAGCTCCTGCCGGGCAAGGACGGCCTGCTCCACATCTCCCGCGTGGCCAAGGGCCGCGTGGAGAAGGTCGAGGACGTCCTCAACGTGGGCGACGAGGTCAAGGTCAAGGTCATCGAGGTCGACGAGAAGGGCAAGGTCAGCCTCGACCGCCTCGACAAGCCCGAGGCCCCCGCGTCGGAGTCCAAGGGGCACTCCAACGGCCGCCGCAGGGAGGGCTCCAAGCCCCGCACCCGCAAGCCGGGCGACCACGGCAACGCGCAGGAGCAGGCACCGGCCCGCAAGCTGCGCCGCCACCACGAGAACTAGGTTCCGCACGGGTCAGGACTGCCGCATCGAGGGCGCCGGCATCGAGCCGGCGCCCTTTTTTGTATGGCCGTCCGTCGATGGAACCTGAAGCCCTCTGGAACCGTCCCTTCAGGTTGCGCACACATGGCTCGGGTACACTGGACCTTCGTGAACAGTGAAGCAGCGGGGTTCGAGACCCCGTCACATAGTTGGATACCACGGCGCCACGGCGCCACGACGAAAGGAACCGCACCCTCAATGGCGAAAAAGAACCCGCCCCTCAAGATCATCCCCCTGGGCGGTCTCGACGGCATCGGCAAGAACATGACCGTCTTCGAGTACGGGGACGACATGATCCTCGACGACGCCGGCCTCATGTTCCCGGACGACGACCAGCCCGGCATCGACCTCGTCCTGCCCGACTACACCTACGTCCTGGAGAACGAGCACAAGCTCCGGGGCATCTTCATCACCCACGGCCACGAGGACCACACGGGCTCGCTGCCCTACGTCCTGCGCGACCTCACCCGCAAGGTCCCCATCTACGCCTCACGCATGACCCTCGGCCTCGTCGAGGGCAAGCTCTCCGAGCACAAGCTCACCAACCAGCAGCTCGTGGAGGTCAAGAGCGGGCAGCACGTCGACATGGGCGCGTTCGGGGTCGACTTCTTCTCCATGACGCACTCCATCCCCGGCGCCATGGGGGTCTTCATCCGCACGCCCCAGGGCACCGTGCTCCACACCGGCGACTTCAAGCTCGACCAGACCCCCATCGACGGCGTGCGCCCCGACTACAGCGCCATCAACCGCTTCGCCGCCGAGGGCGTCGACCTGCTGCTGTCCGACTCCACCAACGCCACGCGCCCCGGGTTCACCGGCTCCGAGGCCACGGTGGGCGCCAGCCTGCGCCACATCATCAAGAACGCCCCGGGCCGCGTGTTCGTGGCCTCGTTCTCCAGCCACATCCACCGCCTCCAGCAGGTCTGTGACGCCGCGGTGTCCGTGGGCCGCAAGGTGGTCGTCACCGGCCGCTCCATGATCTCCAACACCAAGATCGCCCGCGAGCTCGGCTACCTCGACATCCCCGAGGACGACATCATCGACGCCTTCGACGTCGACGGCCTGCCCGACGACAAGGTGGTCGTGCTCTGCACCGGGTCCCAGGGCGAGCCCCTCTCGGCCCTGGCCCGCATGGCCAACGGCGAGCACCGCTCGCTCACCATCACCGACAAGGACACGGTGATCATCAGCGCCACGCCCATCCCCGGCAACGAGAAGGGCGTGCAGTCCATCATCAACTCGCTCTCAAAGGTGGGCTGCACCATCTTCGACAAGAGCAACGCCCTCGTTCACGTCTCGGGCCACGGCTCCCAGGAGGAGCTCAAGCTCATGCTGGCCATGGTGAACCCCCGTTACTTCGCCCCGGTCCACGGCGAGGCCGTGCACCTGAGGGCCCACGCCAAGCTCGCCATGGACATGGGCATCCTGCCCGACCACATCTTCGTGATCGACAACGGCGACACCCTCGAGATGCGCAACCACAAGGTAAGGCTCGGCCAGCCGGTGGACTCCGGCGTCGTCTACGTCGACGGCACGCGCATCTCCGACGCCGACCCGGTGGTGCTCCGCGACCGCCAGAAGCTCTCCTGCGACGGCATCGTCACCTGCGTGGTCACCGTGGCCTCCCGCACCCACAAGGCGCTCGAGATCGACATCTCCGGCCGCGGCATCTCCTTCGCCGACGACTCCGAACTCCTCGGCGGCGCCCAAGACGTGGTGCGCTCCACCGTGGACCGCTCCGCCGAGAAGGCCGGCAACAACGTGGACGCCACCCGCAAGGCCGTCCGCAACGCCCTGTCCAACTACCTCTGGAGCAAGACCAAGACCCGTCCGCTCATCATTCCGGTCGTGATGGAGGTCTAACCGGATGCCCTCCCAACGCAGAACAAACGCACCCAAGAAGAAGGCACCCCAGGCGAGGGGGAGGGGAGCGGCCCAGCAACCCGTGGTCGCCCCCTCCGCATGGCACGACATCGTGGGCGTCGCCCTCGTGGTCGTGGCCGTCGCCATGGCCATCGCCCTGGCGAGCCCCTCGAACGCCGTCGTGGCCGACGCCTGCCGCACGTTCCTCACCTACGGGTTCGGCGCCGGCGCCATGCTCGTTCCCGTGGCGCTGCTCCTCTACGCCATCACGTTCTTCATGCCCTCCGACGGACCGCTCTCCGCACGGGCGGCACTGGGCCTCGTGCTCATCGTGACGTCGGTGCTTGCCATGCTCTCGCTGCTCTACGTCCCGGCCGCCACGGCCGAGGCCGAGGCGGCCTGGGTCTTCCGCCCCGAGGTGGCCTGCAACGCCGGCGGCTACTGGGGAGGCGCCCTCGCCTGGGCGCTCCTCACCCTGGTGGGCCAGACCATCGGCATGGTCGTGCTCGTGGGCATGGTCGTCGCGGGCATCGTGGTCTGCGGCTTCTCCATCTCGGGGCTCGTCGCCAGGATCCGCGACGCCTCCTCCAGCGCCCACGAACACCTGGCCGAGCGCAGGAGCGAGCGCGTGGCCGCCCGCGAGGACCGCGCCGCCGAGGCTGCCGCGGCGACCACCGTGCTGCCGTCGAAGCGCGGCGCACGTTCCAGGGGCAAGGGGAAGGGTGACGAGACCACCTTCATCGGCGCCCGCAAGACCACCGTGCTCCGCCGCGACGGAGAGGAGCGCCCCAAGCGCCACCCCCGCCTGGAGGACCAGGGCCCCGCGGAGCACCACGACGAGGTGGAGGGCCTCGAGCCCGATGCCGGGGGCACCGACGACGTCGTGGCCCCGCTGCCCGTACCCACCAAGAAGGTCGAGCGCAGGCGCCGCCGCGCCAAGGACGACGCGCCTGCCCCCGAGGCCGCCCCCACGACGGTGCTGCCCTGGGAGGACGCGCCCTCTGCCGACGGCACGGCCGCCGAGGCCCCTGCCGCCGCATCGGGGAAGGGGTCCGCCCCCGAGAGGGACGCGGACGCGCCGCGCGGGGGAGTGGCCAAGGGTGCCATGGTGTCCGCCCCCAAGAACCCCAGCCGCCCCGGCGAGGGCTCCGAGACCTTCGAGCTTCCGCCCCTGTCCCTGCTCGACACCTCCAGCGACACGGCGGTCACGGCGAGCTCCGAGGAGGAGCTCCAGGAGACGGCAGACCACCTCCAGGCCAAGCTCGTGGAGTTCGGCTCCACGAGCCGCGTTGTCGGCTGGGTCGCCGGCCCCATCGTCACCACGTTCCAGATCGCCATGGGCGAGGGCGAGCGCGTCTCCAAGATCATGAACCTCGAGGACGACATCGCCCTGGCCCTCGCCGCCAAGTCGGTGCGCATCTTCGTGATCCCGGGCTCCAGCCACCTGGGCATCGAGATCCCCAATCGCGAGCGCCGCAACGTCTACCTCGGCGACGTCGTGCCCTTCGCCAAGGGCGGCCCCCTCGAGTTCGCCGTGGGCCGCGACTCCGAGGGCAAGCCCGTGGTGGCCGACCTCGCCAAGATGCCCCACCTGCTCATCGCCGGCACCACGGGCTCGGGCAAGTCGGTGGCCATCAACACGCTCATCATGTCCATGCTCATGCGCTCCACGCCCGAGCAGCTCCGCCTCATCCTCGTGGACCCCAAGCGTGTGGAGTTCTCGTTCTACGACGGCCTGCCGCACCTCTACGTGCCGGTGGTCACCGAGCCCAAGCAGGCGGCGAGCGCCCTCCAGTGGGCCGTCTCCGAGATGGAGCGGCGCCTCAAGGTCTTCCAGAAGGCCGGCGTGCGCAACATCGGCGGGTACAACAAGAAGGTGGAGTCCGGTGTCCTCGACAAGGACGGCGTCCCGCCCGAGTCCATGCCCTACCTCGTGGTGGTGGTCGACGAGCTCTCCGACCTCATGATGGTCTCCGGCAAGGAGGTCGAGGCCTCCATCGTCCGCATCGCCCAGCTGGCCCGCGCCGCCGGCATCCACCTCGTGCTCGCCACCCAGCGACCCACGGCCGACGTCGTCACGGGCCTCATCAAGGCCAACATCGAGAGCCGCATGGCCCTCACCGTGGCCCAGAAGAACGACTCCCGCATCATCCTCGACGGCCCCGGTGCCAACAGGCTCCTCGGCAACGGCGACATGCTGTTCAAGACCGGCGGCAACAACCCCCGCCGCGTGCTCGGCTGTTACGTCTCGGACGCCGAGGTGGAGAACGTCGTGGAGTTCCTCGCGAGCCAGGGCGAGCCCGACTACCACGACGAGATCCTCACCGCCGTGGCGCCGAGCCCGCTCTCCTCCGGGGTCGAGGACGAGGACGACGAGGACGACCCGCTGCTCTGGGAGGCCGCGCAGATCGTCGTGGATTCCCAGCTCGGATCGACCTCCGGGCTCCAGCGGCGCCTCAAGGTGGGCTACGCTAGGGCCGGCCGCATCATGGACATGCTCGAGCACAAGGGCGTCGTGGGGCCCCCGGACGGGTCCAAGCCCCGCGACGTGCTCCTCGACCTGCGCGGTCTGGACGAGCTCATGGCCGCCGACGCGACCTATCGGGAGGTGTAAGCCGTGGCACGGCCTAAATTCAGCGACTTCCTTTCCAACCGCCGCCGCCAGCTCGGCCTCACCATCCCCCAGGCCGCCCGTGTGCTCCGCCTCAAGGAGCAGGTCCTCGTGGCCTTCGAGGAGGGCGACTGGGAGCGCATCCCGCGCTCCGGCTACGCTCAGGGAATGCTGTCGAGCTACGCCCGCTACCTTGGCCTCAACCCCCGCGAGGTCATCGACCTGTTCCAAGACGACCTCCACGCCTACGCGAACGGGCAGGGTACCGGTTCCTCCCGCCGACAGCACCGCGACGACGACCCTGCCAGCGGGCGGGGCCGCCAGGGGGTCGTGGCACCGTCCAAGGACCACGACCTCTACGGCTCGGCCGGCCCGGCGGGCTCCATCCTCTCCGGCACCCTCGTGGGCAGCTCCTACCTTCACAACGTCGAGGAACGCCGCGCCAGCTCGCCGCTGGTGAACGGCCGCAGCGCCGGCTACTCCGAGCGCTACCTGCGTCAGAACGGCTACGCCACCCCCGGTGCCGAGGGCGGCTCGCTGCCGGCCGCCGGAGGGAGCACGCCTGAGCGCGACTACCCCCAGGGCCGCCCCTACACGGCCCGGGCCCCGCGCACCGGTCGCCCCCGGCAGACGACCCCGGGGCGCTCCACCACGGCGTCCGCACGCGCCGGGCGCAACCGCTCCACGCGGGCGCGCCAGGACGCCCGGCGCTACGCCTCCACGGACATCCAGACCCGCGATGTCTCGTCCACCATGTATGACGACGACCTTCGCTACGGGCTCGCGGCCGACACCTACCGGCAGGCCTCCTCGGCCGAGGTCAGGGAGAGCACGCGCACCCAGGCGCCGGCACCCCAGCGCCCCAACGTGCGCAGGCGCCCGTCGGCCGCCGACCGCTACCGGCCGAGCCAGCGTCCCTCCAGGCAGCCGCGTTCCGGCGTGCTCGGCGTGGTCGACGCCTGGTTCTCGGACCCCCGTCGCACCATGCTCACGGTGTTCGTGGCCCTCGCCGTTCTGCTCACCGTCGTCATCGTCCTCTCCGTGAGGAGCTGCACGGCGCCCGCCCCCGAGGGAGGCAACCGCGACCAGGTGACCGCCTCGCAGCCCGCGGCCCAGGACGCCTCCGACTCCTCCACCGACAGCCCCACGTCGCCCGACGACGCGCAGGCGCAGCCCTCGTCGACTGTGGCCGCCGCCGCGCAGGAAGACGCCGACAAACCCGTCGAGGTGCAGGTCTCCGTGCCGGAGGGCGCCGCCGTGTGGGTCGAGGTCAAGAACGGCGACCGGAACGAGGTCGCCCAGACCGTCACCGGACCCTGGGAGCAGAGCTTCACCGTCGACGGCGAGCTCGAGGTGCGCACGGCCGACCCCACGCAGGTCACCGTCACGGCCAACGGCCAGCCCGTCTCCTTCGACACGTCCGCCGCCGGCATCGGCACGGCCACGGTCAAGGGGCCGTCGACCGACGCCCAGGCCGCGGGGGAGGGCGCGGGCTCCGACGCGAAGTCCTCCGGCACAGGCTCTTCCGACACCTCCGGCACGTCCGACGACAGCGGCTCCGCGACCCCCTCCGAAGGCACGGAGGCCTCCACGACCCAGAGCCGCTCCTCCGCCTCCTCGTCCGGCGCAGACGAATAGCGCCGGGCGGCACCGTCCACCCCGTACCGAAAGGGAACCCATGGCCAAGGACTCCTCCTTCGACATCGTCTCCCAGGTCGACATGCAAGAGGTCGACAACGCCTACCAGCAGACCGCGCGGGAGCTCACCCAGCGTTACGACCTCAAGTCGTCAGGCGCGACCATCGAGCTCTCCAAGGCCGACGGCACCGTGACCGTCACCGCCCCGGCGGACTTCGTGGCGCGTCAGGTGATCGACGTCCTCAACGGGCGCCTCCACAAGCGCGGCGTGGACCTCAAAGCCGTGCAGTGGGACGCGCCGCAGGCCGCGAGCGGCGGCAACGTGCGTGTGGTGGGGCACATCGTCTCAGGCATCGACCGCGAGCTCGCCAAGCGCATCTCCAAGGACGTCCGCGACATGAAGCTCAAGTGCAAGGTGGCCGTGGAGGACGACAAGCTCCGGGTGACCAGCCCCTCCAAGGACGTTCTCCAGCAGGTCATCGCTCAGGTCAGGGGCGCCGACTACGACGTGCCCCTCCAGTTCACCAACTACCGCTGAGGTGCCCGTGCCCATGGATGAGACCCTAGAGACCGCCGGGGGCGCGCCGCGCGTCCTCTTCGTCACCCTCGGATGCGCCAAGAACGAGGTCGACACCGACCGCATGCGCTCGATCCTCGCGCGCGCCGGCTTCGACGAGGCCGAGGGCGTCGAGGATGCCGACGCCGTCCTCGTGAACACCTGCTCGTTCCTCGCGAGTGCCACCTCAGAGTCCATCGAGGCCACCCTCGAGCTCGCCGAGGAGCGCGCCGCCGGCGCCAGGGAGCTGCCCATCGTGATGTGCGGCTGCGTCCCCTCGCGCTACGGCGACGACCTCCCCTCCGAGCTGCCCGAGGTGGCGGCCTTTGTCCGCACCGACGAGGAGGACGGCATCGCCGACGTCATGGGGTCCGTGCTCGGCCGTGTGCCCGCCCTCACCGTCCCCGCCACCGACGGCCCGCTCCGCACGGTCCAGGGGGCGAGCGCCTACGTCAAGATCTCCGACGGCTGCGACCGCTTCTGCTCGTTCTGCGCCATCCCCTACATCCGTGGCCGCTACGCCTCTCGGCCGGCCGCGGAGATCCTCGAGGAGGTCGAGGGCCAGCTCAAGGGGGGCGCCCGCGAGATCGTGCTCATCGGCCAGGACACCGGCATCTGGGGCTCGGACCTCGACGAGTCTCAGACCCTGGCGGACCTCCTGAACCTCCTGGCCCCCGTGGCCGATGCCCACGGTGCTTGGATCCGCGTGCTCTACCTGCAGCCCGAGGGCATGACCCCCGAGCTCGTCGCTGCCATCCGCGACAACGACGCCGTCCTTCCCTACATCGACATCCCCATCCAGCATGCGTCCGGCGCCGTGCTGTCCGCCATGAACCGCACCGGTGACGCCGGGCAGCTGGCGGGGGTCTTCGCCCGCCTTCGCGAGGAGATCCCCGACATGGTGCTGCGCACCACGGGCATGGCTGGCTTCCCCGGCGAGACCGAGGAGGACTTCGAGCTGCTGTGCGACTTCCTCGAGGACGAGGAGTTCGACTACGTGTCCGTCTTCGCCTACTCGCCCGAGGAGGGGACGGCCGCGTGCCGCAGGCCCGACCAGGTGCCCGAGGACGTGAAGCTCGAGCGCACCCAGCGCCTCATCGACATAGCCGAGAACCTCGGATTCGCGGCCACGGCCGCCCACGTGGGCGAGACCGTGGACGTCATCGTCGACGGCGTCGAGGACGACGGCGACGGGAACGTCGAGTTCGTCGGCCACGCCTGGTTCCAGGCCCCCGACTGCGACGGCGCCGTGCACATCGCCTCCGGCGAGTACGCGGTCGGCGACGTGGTGCCGGTGCGCCTCGTCGACTCCTTCTGCTACGAGCTCGTCGGCGAGCCCCTCGAGGGCGGCGCCGAATGAGCCGGGAGGGGGGAGCGCCGGGCATCGCCACGGCGGCCAACGTCGTGACCGTCGTCAGGGTGGTGGCGATCTTCGCCTGGCTCGTCGCCGCCGAGCTCGCCGGGCCGCTGCTGCCCGACTCCGTGTCGGTGCCGTGGGCGCTGACGGCGCTCCTCTTCATCGTCATCGCCTCCACCGACTCCCTCGACGGCTACCTGGCGCGCTCCCGCAACGAGGTCACGGACTTCGGCAAGTTCCTCGACCCCATCGCCGACAAGCTCGTGGTGGTGTCGAGCCTCCTCGTCCTCATGGGCCTGGGGCTCGTCTCCATCTGGGTCGTCGTGATTGTGGTCGCCCGCGAGTTCCTCGTGTCCGGCCTCCGCATGGTCGTGGCGTCCAAGGGCGTCGTCGTCGCCGCGAGCCGGCTCGGCAAGGCCAAGACCGCCAGCACCATGGGGGCCGTCGGCGGCTACCTTGTGGCCATGGCCCTGCCCCAGGCTTGGGCGCCCACGCTCTGGCTCTACGGCCTGTCCTGGGTCGCCATGGCCGCCGCCGTGGTGCTGACCGTGTGGTCGGGCGCCGACTACCTGGCCAAATGCTGGAAGTACCTGTCGTAGGGGAGGGGGCCGCCATGGCCTTGACATGGGAGCGCGCGCTCGAGGACGGGTTCCAGACCGGGGAGGCGCCGTCCTGGGACGATGTCTGCGCCCTCGCGGGGACGCTGGTCCGCGCCGCGTCCGCCGCGGGGAGGACCGTCGGTTTCGCCGAATCCTGCACCGGCGGGCTCGCGTCCGGCGCCGTTACGTCCCAGGCCGGGTCGTCGGAGGTGCTCCTCGGCTCCGTCGTGAGCTACGCCTGCTCGGTCAAGGAGTCCGTCCTCGGCGTCTCGGCCGCCACCCTCGCCGAGGCGGGCGCCGTCTCCGAACGCTGCGTCCGCGAGATGGCGGCGGGCGCCCGGAGGTGCCTCGGAGCCGACGCCTGTGTCTCCATCTCGGGTATCGCCGGTCCCGGCGGTGCGGTCCCGGGCAAGCCCGTGGGTACCGTGTGGCTCTGCCTCTCCGCGCCGGAGGGGGAGAGGACCCTGCTGCGGCACTTCACCGGGGACCGTGCGGGTGTGCGCCTCAAGGCCGTTGCCTGTGCCCTTGCCCTGCACCTCTCGGCACTTGTGGAGGGTTGAGGGAGAAATCTCGGGGCATCCGTGTGCCTCGTCGGGGCGCCACCGTCGCCACCTGCGGCGACGTCGTGTGAGGGGCTCCCTTTGACCGCCGCGGTCGGATTGCGGTCGGGAAATGGTCGGCACGCCGTCGGACCCGTCTGGTTCCATGGTGGCGTCGGATTGACATAGAACAGATGTTCTTCTAGCATTCCGGACAGAAAAGAGACGAGAGGAGCACCATGGCCAAGAAGAAGGAGACCACGAAGACCGTGGCGGCACGCACCACCGGCGAGGAGCGCGACAAGGTGGTGGACGCCACCACGGCCGAGATCCGCAAGAAGTTCGGCTCGGGCGCCATCATGCGCTTCGGCGACGGCGGCAGCGACCTCGAGGTGGAAGCCATCCCCACGGGCTGCATCGCGCTCGACGCCGCGCTTGGCATCGGCGGCGTGCCCCGCGGCCGCATCGTCGAGATCTACGGCCCAGAGTCCTCGGGCAAGACCACCCTCTCGCTCGAGATCCTGGCGGAGGCCCAGGCCATGGGCGGCGTCGTGGCCTTCATCGACGCCGAGCACGCCCTCGACCCCGGCTACGCCGCCCGCATCGGCGTGGACATCGACGACGTCCTCATCTCCCAGCCCGACACCGGCGAGCAGGCGCTCGAGATCTGCGACATGCTCGTGCGCTCCAGCGCCATCGACGTCATCGTCATCGACTCCGTGGCGGCCCTCGTGCCCCGGGCCGAGATCGAGGGCGAGATCGGCGACACCACGGTGGGCCTCCAGGCCCGCCTCATGAGCCAGGCGCTCCGCAAGCTCGCCGGGTCCCTCGCCAAGTCCAAGACCACCTGCATCTTCATCAACCAGCTCCGCGAGAAGATCGGCGTCATGTTCGGCAGCCCCGAGACCACCACGGGCGGCCGCGCGCTCAAGTTCTTCTCCTCGGTGCGCATGGACATCCGCAAGGTCGACGGCATCAAGAAGGACGGCGAGCTCGTGGGCAGCCGCGTCCGCGTCAAGGTGGTCAAGAACAAGGTGGCCCCGCCCTTCCAGCAGGCCGAGTTCGACATCATGTACGGCACCGGCATCTCCAAGGAGGGGTCCACGCTCGACATGGCGGTCGACTACGAGGTGGTCGACAAGTCCGGTGCCTGGTACACCTACCAGGGGGAGCGCCTCGGCCAGGGCCGCGAGGCCGCCAAGGAGTTCCTGCGCTCCAACCCCGACCTCTTCGACGAGATCGACCACAAGGTGCGCATCGCCTGCGGCCTCGAGTTCGAGGACGAGCTGGCCGACGGCACGCCGGCCGCCGCTGCCGACACCGACGACGCCCCCGAGGCCTGATGAGGTTCGGCGCGTCGTCGGGCCCGGAGACCCCCCGCGGCGAGACCGTGGAGCTCGCAGGGGGAGACGGCTCCGTGTGGACCGTCACGTTCCCGCCCAAGGGCGCGGGCTCCGGGTTCTCGGGCCCCGCGCCCAAGGCGCGCCTGCGCCCTGGCGACGACGGCGACGAGGGCCTGCAGGTGCCCGTCGCCGTCGCCCGGGCCGTGGTCAAGGCCGTACGGGAGGACCCCTCCGCCACCCTGGGGGAGGGCGGCTTGGGGCGCCTCGTGGCCGCCGCCTCCACCTCCTGCTGCGCCAAGCGCCTCACCTCGATGGTGGACCGCCGTGACTACTCCTCCAAGGAGGCCGCCGACAGGCTGCTCCGCGCGGGATACCCGAGAGACGTCGTCGAGGACGTCTGCTCCCGTGCCCAGGAGGGGCGGCTGCTCGACGACGCCCGGTTCGCCGAGGCGTTCATACGGTCCAAGGCCTACTCCGGGTGGGGGCGGCGCCGCATCGAGCAGGAGCTCTCCCGTCGAGGCGTCGACGCCTCCTCGGTGGCGGGATGGCCCGACGAGTTCTTCGAGGGCGAGTCCGAGTTCGACCGCGCCTGGGGGCTCGTGTCGCGCCGCAGCGTGCCGGCGAAGAACCCCTACGAGAAGACGGTCCGCTACCTCGTGGGTCGCGGCTACTCCTACGACGTCGCCAAGCGCTGCGCCGCGCGGCTCCTCGAGGACGGCGATGAATAGCGCCACCCGGTGCCGTACCGTCCGCGAACCTTTACTAACCCTGTGTCTTCCCGTATGATACAAGAGCTGTTGAAGCGTCCGTCCCGGTGCGCAGTGCTGGGATTTTGCATATTCATAGGTTCCTATTTGCACGACAGGTCCTTATTGGAGGCATCCCTGGCCCCAGCCAGAACGGCCGTTTCCTCGGCGCCCGCCGCAAGGCGGTCTCTCTGACTACGAGCATTACCTGAAGAGACGAGGGGGCACGACATGGATCCTGTCATCACCGTGGTGCTCTGCATCGTCGGGCTAGTCATCGGCGCTGTGGCCGCATGGGTCGTTGCCAACGGCAAGACCAACGCCAGGGTCGTCGAGGCCAACGAGAAGGTCCGCCAGGCCGAGGACACGGCCAGACGCACCGTCGAGGAGGCTGCCCGCACGGCAGAGACCCAGAAGAAAGAGTCGCTTCTCGAGGCACAGGAGGAGATCCTCAAGCTCCGCCACGCCCAGGAGGCCGAGAACCGCACCCGCAAGGGCGAGCTGCGCGAGATGGAGTCGCGCATCATGCAGCGCGAGGAGTCCCTGGACCGCCGCAACGACTCCCTCGACCGCAAGGAGCACCAGCTCTCCGAGGCCCAGAGCCGGCTCGATCGCCGTCGCAACGAGCTCGAGCAGATGGTGAGCGAGCAGTCCAGCGAGCTCGAGCGTATCGCCGCCCTCACCAAGGAGGAGGCGCACGACGAGCTCATCGACCGCGTCCGCAAGGACACCGTGCGCGAGGAGGCCCAGATCCTCCGCGAGTCCGAGCAGCGTGTGAGGGCCCAGGCCGACAAGACCGCCCGCGAGATCGTCTCCACCGCCATCCAGCGGTGCGCCGCCGACCAGGCGGGCGAGATCACGGTGACCTCCGTGCACATACCGTCCGACGACCTCAAGGGCCGCATCATCGGCCGCGAGGGCCGCAACATCCGCACGTTCGAGCAGGTCTCGGGCGTCTCACTCGTCATCGACGACACCCCCGAGACCGTGGTGCTCTCCAGCTTCGACCCCGTCCGGCGCGAGACGGCCCGCGTGGCCCTCGAGAACCTCATCGCCGACGGCCGAATCCACCCCGCCCGCATCGAGGAGATGTACGCCAAGGCCGAGAAGCTCGTGCAGCAGCGTGTCATCGAGGCCGGCGAGCAGGCGGCGTTCGACATGGGCATCCACGACCTGCACCCAGAGATCGTGCGTACCCTGGGTGCGCTCCGCTACCGCACCTCCTACGGGCAGAACGTCCTGCAGCACTCCAAGCAGGTGGCCGAGCTCTGCTCGATCATGGCGGCCGAGATCGGGGCGGACAGCGCCCTCGCCAAGCGCGCCGGCCTCCTCCACGACCTCGGCAAGGCCATCGACCGCGAGGTCGAGGGTCCGCACGCCGTCATCGGCGCCGACCTCGCCCGCAAGTACGGCGAGCGCGCCGACGTCGTGCACGCCATCGAGGCGCACCACGCCGACGTCGAGCCCTCCACGGTCCTCGACGTCCTCGTGATGGCCGCCGACGCCATCAGCGCCGCCCGCCCGGGCGCCCGCCGCGAGTCCGCTGAGACCTACATCAAGCGTCTGGAGAAGCTCGAGGAGATCTCCAACGCCCACGAGGGCGTCGAGCGCACCTACGCCATGCAGGCCGGTCGCGAGCTCCACGTCATGGTGGAGCCCGAGAAGATCTCCGACGCCAAGGCCGTCGTGCTCGCCCACGACATCGCCAAGCAGATCGAGGACGAGATGGAGTACCCCGGCCAGGTCCGCGTCGTGGTCATCCGCGAGTCCCGCGCCGTCGACGTGGCCAAGTAGCCAATGGGCGACCTCGCGGACTTCGTGTCGGACGTCATCGGCTCCTCTGCCGTTAGGGTCGAGGAGAACCTCGGCGACGGTTACGTCCGCCTCGTCGTAGACGAGGCGGAGCGGCGCCAGGCACGGCACGACATCCGCTGCGTCGAGGATATCGTCATAGAGATGCTGCGCAACGCGCGCGACGCCGGTGCGACCCAGGTCTACGTGGCCACGGGGCGCACCGGCTCGCAGCGCCGCGTGGTCATGCTCGACGACGGCTGCGGAGTCCCCGCCGCCCTCCAGGAGCAGATCTTCGAGGCGCGCGTGACCTCCAAGCTCGACACGGTCCACGAGGACCGCTGGGGCGTCCACGGGCGCGGCATGGCGCTCTTCTCCATACGCCAGAACGCCGAGGACGCCCATGTGGCCGCATCCGTCCCCGAGGGGGGCTCCTCCGTGTCGGTCACCTGCTCCTGCGACGACGTGCCGGAGCGTGCGGACCAGTCCACCTGGCCCGCCCTCGCCACCGACGACGAGGGGCGCCAGGCCGTGGGGTCGGGACCCCACAACATCGCGCGCACATGCTGCGAGTTCGCCCTCGAGGAGCGGGGGAGGGTCCAGGTGTTCCTCGGCTCGGCGGCGGAGATCGTGGCCACGGTGCGCTCCCGCCTCGCCTCGTCCCTCGACGAGACCGGCATCCTCTTCGTGGACGACCCTTCGTCGCTCCCCGTGCTCGAGCGGCTCTGCGTGGCGGCCGATGCCCGGGAGCTCGTGGAGACGGCCGAGGGAGTGGGACTCCCCATCTCCGAGCGTACGGCGCACCGCATCCTCTCTGGGACCATCCGTCCCGTCCGTTCCGTGATGGCCCGGCTCACCCACCGGCCCGACGACGGTTCCGGCCGCAGGCGCCCCGTGGACCTCTCCCGGGACCGTCGGAGCCTCCACATCGACGAGGGCGACGCGGAGGAGTTCTCACGCCTCATGGAGCGCGCCTTCTCGTTCATCGCGGACCGCTACTATGTCTCGCTCGAGGACGCCCCCACGGTGCGCTCCACCGGGGACCGCCTCGTGGTCACCTTCCCCCTCCTCAAAGAGGACGAGGGGTGACGGAGCCCTCCCTGCCATGCAGGTGGCGGGGCGGTTCGGGTACCATTGGCAAAGCGCCGCCTCAACCGCATCACGCATCAACCTCACCCGCAACACTGGAGCAACGGTCATGGATTTCCTGAAAGTGTCGAGCAAGTCGTCCCCGGCCTCGGTGGCAGGTGCCATCGCCGGGATGGTGAAGGACGGCGTGCCCGTCAACCTGCAGGCCGTCGGTGCCGGCGCGGTGAACCAGGCGGTCAAGGCCGTGGCCATCGCGCGCGGCTTCCTCATCCCGTCGGGCTATGACATCTCCATCGCCCCCACCTTCTCGGACATCCAGATCGACGGCGACTCCCGCACCGCCATCCGCATCGCCGTCTACGTGCATCCGCTCGCCGTGGGCGACACCGCCGCGTCGCCGGCCCCGCAGCTCAAGCGCTCCCAGGAGCTGGGAGCTTGATGGGGGAGGGCGGCCTCGCCGGCCTCACCTACCACGTGAGGACCTTCGGGTGCCAGATGAACCTCCACGACTCCGAGCGCGTCGCCGGCGTCCTCGACTCCTGTGGGATGCTCGAGGTTCCCACACCCGAGGAGGCGGACGTCGTCGTCTTCATGACGTGCTGCGTCAGGGAGAAGGCCGACACGCACCTCCAGGGCCAGGCCTCCGCCATGGTGAGCGCGCCCGTGCCGCCGTCCGGACTCCGCACGGTCTGCGTGGGCGGCTGCATCGCCCAGCGCGAGGGTGACGGCATGCGCTCCTTCATCCCCAACGTGGACGTCGTGTTCGGCACCCAGGCCATCGCCAGCCTGCCTCGCCTCATCGAGGAGTCGCGCTCAGAGTCCGGGTCGACCCTCAAGGCCGATACCGCCGAGCCCGGCACCGCGTTCTCCAGCGACCTCCCCGACCACCGGGAGTCCCCGTTCCACGCATGGGTCCCCATCATGACGGGATGCAACAACTTCTGCAGCTACTGCATCGTCCCCTACGTCCGTGGGCGCGAGCGCAGCCGTGCCATGGAGGACGTCGTGGCCGAGGTGGAGGGCCTCGTGGCCGACGGCGTGCGCGAGGTGTGCCTCCTGGGCCAGAACGTCAACTCCTACGGGCGCGACCGCTACGGCGAGCCCCGGTTCGCCGAGCTCCTCCGCGCTGTGGCCGCCACCGGCGTCGAGCGCATCCGGTTCACGAGCTCGCACCCCAAGGACCTCACCGACGAGACCATCGCCGCCATGGCGGAGCTCCCCGCCGTCATGCCCCAGCTGCACCTTGCCGTGCAGTCGGGCTCCACGGACGTGCTCAGGCGCATGAACCGGAAGTACACCCGGGAGGACTACCTCGACCTCGTGCGGCGCATCCGCACCGCCATGCCCGACATCGCCCTCTCCACCGACATCATCGTCGGGTTCCCCAACGAGACCGAGGAGGACTTCCTCGAGACGCTCTCACTCGTGAGGGAGGCCGCCTTCTCGAGCGCCTTCACCTTCATCTACTCCAGGCGCGAGGGGACCCCGGCGGCCGCCGTGGACGACCCGACGCCGCGCGAGGAGATCCAGGGGCGCTTCGACCGGCTCGCCGCCCTCGTGCAGGAGCAGAGTTGGGACTACAACCGCCGTCAGGTGGGCCGCACCGTGGACGTCCTCGTGGAGGGTCCCTCCAAGAAGGACCCCGGCGTCCTCACGGGCCACAGCCCCGAGAACGTCACCGTGCTGTTCGAGGCCCCCGAGGGCGCGGACCCGGCGGGCCTCGTGGGCAGGGTGGTTCCCGTGAAGGTGCTCGACGGCCGCCCCTGGTACCTCCGAGGCACCTGCGCCGGCGACCCGCGATGAACGCGGGGCTGCCGGGGCCCGTCGCCTGCGTCTGCGGCCCCACCGCCTCGGGCAAGTCGGCCGTGGCGGACCTCGTGGCGAGCTCCATGGGGTGCCCCGTGGTCTCCGTCGACGCCATGCAGGTCTACCGCTCCATGGACATCGGGACGGCCAAGACTCCGCCCGCCGAGCGACGCGCCGAGCTCCTCATGGTCGATGTCGCCGGCTTCGAGGAGCCGTACTCGGCCGCCCTCTTCCAGCGCGACGCCCGTCGGTGCGTGGACCTGTCACTCGAGACGGCCGGGTGCGCCGTGCTCTGCGGGGGCACCGGCCTCTACCTCGACGCCGTCATCGACGAGATGGACTTCCCGTCGGGGGACGCCACCTCGGGCCCCCGTGCCCGCTACGAGGCCGTCGCCCGCGAGCAAGGCCCCGCGGCCCTCTGGGCGCTCCTGCGCGACCGGGACCCGGAGAGCGCGGCGACGGTGCACCCCAACAACGTCCGCCGGGTGGTGCGCGCCCTGGAGCTCGCCGACCAGGGGGAGTCCTACGCGGAGCGTACCCGGCACCTGAGGCGTCGCGACCCGCACTACGCCGCCCGCATCTGGGCCCTCGTGCCCGAGCGCGAGGCCCTGTACGCACGCATCGACCGTCGGGTGGACGAGATGTTCGCCGTAGGCCTCGTGGACGAGGTGCGGGCCCTCGACGAGGCGGGGATACGGCGGTCCGCCACCGCCTCGCAGGCCATCGGCTACAAGGAGGTGCTCGCGGCCCTCGACGGGCACTGCACCCTCGACGAGGCCCGTGAGCAGGTGAAGCGCTCCACGAGGCGCTACGCCAAGCGGCAGCTCTCGTGGATACGGCGCGACGGCCGCGCCACCGTGATTCCCATGGGCGAGGCCACGGTCGAGCAGGCGGCCACGCTCGTGACAGACGATCTCAGGCGCTCCCTCGAGACGGGGCGCTGAAAGGGGGCTCCATGGCCCGGAAGACACCGCAACCCACCGCACTGCCGCGCGAGCGCGCCCTCCTCGTGGGGGTCGACCTCGGGCGCGCCGACGAGTGGCCCCAGGAGCGCTCCATGGCCGAGCTCGCCCGGCTTGTGGACACCGACGGCGCCGACGTCGTGGGGACCCTCACGCAGCGGCTCGACCGCCCCGTCCCCAAGACCTTCATCGGCTCGGGAAAGGTGCAGGAGCTCAAGGAGGCCGTGGAGGCGCTCGACGTGGACGTCGTGGTCTTCGACGAGGAGCTCACCCCGTCCCAGCAGGGCAACCTCGAGCGGGCCCTCGGCGAGCCCGTGAAGGTCATCGACCGCACCGCGCTCATCCTCGACATCTTCGGCAGCCATGCCCAGACCCGTGAGGGCAGGCTCCAGGTCCAGCTCGCCCAGCTCAAGTACGTGCTCCCGCGCCTGCGCGGCATGTGGAGCCACCTCATGGGCGAGCAGACGCGCGGCGGCATAGGCAGCAGGTTCGGCCAGGGCGAGTCGCAGCTCGAGGTGGACCGTCGGCTCATCCGCGACCGCATCTCCCACCTCCGAGGCGAGATCGAGCGGGTGGCGTCGCGCCGCAGGACGCAGTCCAAGGCGCGGTGGGACTCGGGCATCTACCGCGTCTCGCTCGCCGGCTACACCAACGCCGGCAAGTCGACGCTCCTGAACGCGCTCACGGACTCCGACGTCTACGCCAAGGACGAGCTCTTCGCCACGCTCGACCCCACCACCCGGTCCCTCGACCTCGCCGAGGGGCGCAGGATCACCCTCACCGATACCGTCGGCTTCATCCAGAAGCTCCCCACCACGCTCGTGGAGTCGTTCAGGTCGACCCTCGCCGAGGTGTCGGGAGCCGACCTCATCGTGCTCGTGGTGGACGCCTCCGACCCCGACTGGAGGGCCCAGGAGGAAGCCGTGAGAAGGACGCTCGACGAGATCGGCGCGGGCGGAAAGGAGACCCTGCTCTGCCTCAACAAGGTCGACCTGCTCGACCCCGAGGACCGCGAGTCCCTCCGCCTGGCGTTTCCCGACGCCGTCATGGTCTCCGCCAAGGAGGCGACCGGCCTGGGGGCGCTCCTGCACGCCGTGGCGGCCAAGGCCTCCGAGGGCGACGTCACCGTTACGGCACTCGTGCCCTATGACAAGGGGTTGCTCATGAAGATGGTGCACGAGCGCGGGCAGGTGATCCGCGAGACCTACGTGGACGGCGGCCTGCTCGTCACGGCCAAGGTCCCGCCGCGCCTGGCCGGCTCGCTGGAGCCCTATCGGGCCGAGGGGCCGGAAGGCGACGACCGGGCCTAGGAGCCCGCCCCGGGGCATCTAGATGCCGAGGAGCGCGAGGACTCCGAGCAGGAGGGGCTGGTGCACCACGTAGATGGGGAGGGCGTGGCGCCCCGCCCACTCGAGCGGCGCGCACCGGGCCGCGAGGAACCACCGCGGGTACCCGCGCGGCATGAACCAGCGCCCGACGGCCACACCTGAGCCGTACATGAGGGCGAAGGGGACCAGGGGGTAGTAGTCACCCGAGACGAACCCCGGCGACGGAAGTCCGAGCCACGCGAGGCCGGGGTGCGCGTACCAGACGGACGGGAGCGCCGCCTCCCACGGCCCGATGCCGAGCTCCCGCGAGGGGACGCCGAGCGTCAGCAGGAAGAGTGCGAGGAGCACGGCGGCGCAGACGAGCCCGCGCGGCTCCAGGTGGGCACGCTCGAGCAGGGCGTCTGCGAGCGTGGCGGCGCCTATGCAGAATATGATGCCGAAGCTGATGGGGTCGTCAACGGCCGCGAGGGACGTGGCGGCGAAGATGACGAGCGCCACGGCGAGGTAGCGCAGCGAGCGCGTGAGGTTGTCATGGGAGAAGCTGCACATCCAGCCAGACACAAGGAGGAACGTCCAGCTGATGGACGCCCTCCAGACATCCTGCAGTGGAGGCGCGAACCACGCGACATCGACCCCCTCGATGAAGACGAGGTCGTAGCAGAGATGGAAGAGCACCATCGACACGACGGAGAAACCACGCACGGCATCGAAGAGCCGTACGCGGCCCACGGGGCGTTCCCAGCGGCCGGCGGGGGCAGGGGAGGACGCGGTCACGAGATGGTGCGGAGGAGCGCGGTCACCCGGCCGAGGATCTGGGGGTTCTCGACGTAGATGGGGTCCAAGGCGTCGTTCTCGGGCTGGAGCCGGCAGCGGTCCCTCTCGCGGTAGAACGTCTTGACCGTGGCGCCGTCACCCACGAGGGCGACGAC
>Trix_p1__coassemble_1368_pt1 | contig 20645 bp, 20 predicted proteins | sample Trix_p1__metabat2_low_PE_013 | metagenome-assembled genome bin Trix_p1
GGTAGGCGCCGCGTCGTACGCCCTCTCCCGGGGCCCGGCCGCGCACCCCGTGCGGCCGTGCCCCACCCGTGTCGCGGTATGTGCGGGTCCCATGGGAACGGACCCTGCGGGGGCATCCTCCCACAGGGCCCGTTGGGTCCTCCCTCGCACCGTCCCGCTCAGGGCCGCGGCACCTCGGAGCACACACGCTCGATGTCGGCCATGAGCTGCGCCGAGAAGCGCGCCCCGTCCACCGTGAGCGCCACGTTGACCGGGCGGTCCGGGTTGCGGATCTGCGCCTGGTCGCCGATGGTGCGGCCGCGGAGCTCCCCCTCGAGGTCCACCTTCATGACGCTCGGGAGGTAGCCGCAGAGCCCGGGGTCGGCCGCCACGGCCACCGAGAGGGGGTCGTGAAGGGCGCAGCCGCCCAGGGTGGGGGCAAGCCAGTCGTTGTGGGCGTCGACGTAGAACCCCACGATGTCGGCCATCCGCTCGCCGGCGGGCCCCGCCTCGCGCCAGCGGTCCACCATCTCCTTGGTGAGCACCTCCTTCATCGTCACGTCGAGCCCCACTAGCGTGACGGGGATTCCGGAGGTGAGGACGGCGGAGGCCGCCTCCGGGTCGTTGAAGACGTTGGCCTCGGCGCACGGGGAGACGTTGCCCTCGGTGGCCACGGCCCCGCCCATGACGGTGACGGAGCCTGCGAGCCTGAGCGCCTCCGGGTCGCGCCCGAGGGCGAGGGCGAGGTTGGTGAGCGGGCCCGTGGCGACGATGTCCAGGTCGTCGCCGTACTCGCGGCAGAGGCGCACGATGGCGTCGACGGCGCCCTCCTCCTCCGGCGCGCGCGGGGAGTCGGGGAGCTCCACGTTGCCCACGCCGTTGTCGCCGTGGATGTCCATGATGTTGCGCGGCGGGAGGAAGTCGCCGTCACCGTCCCACACGAGCGGGTGGCGCGCGCCGCCCCATACGGGGACGTCGTCGTGGCCGAGGAGGTGCAGCACGGCGAGGGCGTTTTTCACCCCCTGGTCCACCGAGACGTTGCCGAACACCCCCGTGATGCCCACGAGCTCGAAGGCGGGGTTGGCGAGCGCCTCGCAGATCGCCATGGAGTCGTCGATGCCGGTGTCGAGGTCGAGCAGAACCTTGCGTGCCATGGGGTGCCTCCTTGGTGCCGGGTCGGGCCCGGAACTGGGCCCTCGACCACATATTGGTATGAAAGTTATTTCAGAAGGACTTTATAAACGCCTGCGGTCGGTTGCAGGGAGCGAGCGGTTCCTGTGGCGGACCTGACAGGTTTCGTCCATAATGGTCCGCAACCGTTCATGGATGGTAGGGGAGAGAAGAGAGGGGAACCGGCATGGGACAGTTCGACAACAAGACCGTCATCATCACCGGCGGCGGCTTCACCGCGCTCAAGGACGGCTCTGCGGGCTCCATCGGCTACGGCATCGCCACCGCCTTCGCCAAGGAGGGCGCCAACATCGTGGTCACCGGCCGCAACACGGCCAAGCTCGAGGAGGCCAAGGCACGCCTCGAGGCAGACTACGGCGTCAGGTGCCTGTGGGTGCAGGCCGACGTCGCCGCGGGGCAGGACAACAAGGCCACGGTCCAGAAGGTGGTCGACGCGGCGGTCGCCGAGTTCGGCTCCATCGACGTGCTTGTGAACAACGCCCAGGCCTCCGCCTCCGGCGTCACCATCGCGGACCACACCACCGACCAGTTCGACCTCGCCGTCTACTCCGGCCTCTACGCCACCTTCTACTACATGCAGGCGTGCTACCCCTACCTCAAGGAGTCCAAGGGCTCCGTGATCAATTTCGCCTCAGGCGCCGGGCTCTTCGGCAACTTCGGCCAGGTGGCCTACGCCGCCGCCAAGGAGGGCATCCGCGGCATGAGCCGCGTGGCGGCCACCGAGTGGGGCCCCGATGGCATCAACGTCAACGTGGTGTGCCCGCTGGCCTGGACCAAGGCCCTCGAGGACTTCCAGACCGCCTACCCGGACGCCTTCGAGGCCAACGTCCACATGCCGCCCATGGGTCACTACGGCGACGTCGAGACCGAGATCGGCCGCGTGGTGGTGCAGATCGCCGGCCCCGACTTCAAGTTCATGACCGGCGAGACCCTCGTGCTCGAGGGCGGCATGGGCCAGCGCCCGTAGGCGTACCCGCGGCGTGCGGTTCCCTCGGGGGCCCGTCCCGGTATCGGGGCGGGCCCCTTTGCCGTGCCGCGACGGATTCGGAGGGTTATTTATATACCCTCACAATTAAAACGGTTGACAGAATTTCATCTTATTCGTGCTCTACGGCATTTATATGCATAGGTATGACGAGTTAATCGTGGTACCGGACTTCCTCTCTCGCGACGACAGCCGTCCGCGTTGTTTCCTGAATGTCAGATGTACACTGAACACGTCAGCTCCGGGGCACGAACCTCGGTAAGGAGGTCGTGTGCCGGTCCGTCGCTCGGGGCCGCCGCACCGGACGGGAGGGGGTCCCTCGTGCAAGGAAGGGCCAAGCACAGGAGGGGCGGCATCCCGGTCGCCCATGAGGAGGGCCCGGCGGGTGCCGTGTCCCTCGAGACCATCGCCGAGAAGCTCGGCGACCTCCGGTTCAGGCGCGCCGTGTGGGGTGCCGACGACCGCGACGTCCTGAACAAGATCCGGCGTATCGACGAGATGTACCGGGCGCTCTACCTCCAGCAGGAGGCTCGGTACCGCGCCCTCCTCGAGGAGCGCGACCGGGAGGTGCAGGAGCTATGGGCGCGGCTCGGACGCCGCTGACGGGCGTCGACCCGGTGCTCCGTGAGAGCGCGGTCTCGGGCAGGCCTGAGCCCACGACGGCGGCCATCGCCGACCGTCTGGAGCGCGCCCGCGCCCGCTACCTCTTGCGGGGCGTCCTCGCGAGGCTCGCCATGGCCGCCCTCGTCGCCGTCTGGCTCCTCTCGGCGGTGATCGGCGTGGCCGTGGTGGACACCGACGCCATGGCGCCGGTGGCGGGCTACGGCGACCTCGCGCTCTTCCTGCGCGGTGGCAAGGATGTGGCCCCCGGCGACGTCGTGGTCTTCACCCACGACGGGCGCCGGTACCTGGGGAGGGTCGTCGCCGGCGTGGGGACCATGGTCGAGGTCACCGACGACGGTGCCCTCAGGCTCGACGGCAACGTGCAGGACGCCCTGTACGGCCAGGCCACGGTGCCCGTCGAGGCCGGCCCGGCATACCCGGTGTCGCTTGCGGCGGGCCAGTACTTCGTGTTGGCGGACAACCGCGCCTCGGGGCAGGACAGCCGCCTGTTCGGCCCCGTGGGGCGCGGCGACATCCAGGGCACGGTCTTCGCCTTGGTAAGGGGGCGCGGCCTGTAGGCGCGCGCCGAGGCCCGGGCCCTGCTCGGGGAGGCACTATCAGGAGGAACAGGATGAGGTTCGAACCCAAGAAGACGATTGCGGCCATCGCCGCAGCCGCCGCCATCGCGGCCGTCCCTGCCGCACCGGCCTTGGCCGTGGGCGTCGTCTCGGCGGCCACCACGCCGTCGGCGCCCGGCAACGCCGTCGTCGTCAGCAAGACGTGGAGCCAGATGCCCTCGAGGGTGCACCCCGTGAGCGAGCTCTCCTACACGCTGACCTACCAAGGAGTGGAGTTCCCGGTTGGTGAGGGCACCGGCCAGGTGACCTACGGCGGCAACACCCTCGCCAAGGGCGACGCGGTGACGTTCACCCAGAAGGCCCAGGCGGGCAGGACCGCCCCCACGGGCGCCGTCCTCGCCTCGGACGCCTTCGCGGGCGTGGACTTCTCGGGCCCGGGCCTCTACTTTTTCGACCTCGCTGAGAGCCCCGCGACCGAGACCTCCCTTTACTCCTACAACGAGGAGAACGCGACCTACCGGGTGATCGTCCAGGTGACGTGGGTGACGCACGGGGGAGTTGCCGACGTGGACGGGACCCCGGTCGTCGACGACATCCGCATCCAGAAGGCCGGCTCCGAGGCGAAGGTGTCCCAGGGCGCCTTCGTGAACGGTGCCAAGGACAACGCGAGCCTCGTCCTGTCGAAGGAGGTCACCGGCAACCAGGGCGACACGTCCTCCTCGTTCGGCCTCACGGTCTCGTTCACGGGCCTCCAGCCCGGCGCCGAGTACCCCTACGCCGTCGAGGGAGGGGATGGCGGCACGTTCACGGCCGACCAGAACGGGGCGGCCAGCGTGTCGGTGACCCTGGGTCACGGCGGCACCGCGACCTTCTCCGACCTCAACGATGGCGCCGCCTACACGGTCCAAGAGTCCGGCGCGTCGGCCGCCTTCACGCAGGACCAGTCCGGTGTGTCGGTGGACAACGGGTACGTGGCTTCCATCACGGGCAACGACGGCTCCCTGGCCAACAACGCCACCGACACCGTGACCGTCACCAACGACCGCAGCTCGGTGCCCATCACCGGCATCCCGACCTCGGGGATTCCGGTCGCCGGCGGTCTCGTCCTGGCGGTCGCGGGCGGTGTCGCGCTCGTCGTGTCCCACCGCCGCCGCAGCGCCGGGGACGACTTCTGACCGTGACGGCTCCACGCCTGCCTGCGGTGGCGCGCTGGCTCGACCGCGCGGTGAACGCCGTCGTCGCCTGCGCCCTCGCCGTCGTTCTCCTGTTCTCAGGGTACGGGATGTGGTCGGACTGGGCGGTGGCCCACGCTCCCGACGACGCCTCGGCGCGCCTCGCCGCGGTCAAGGGGCCTGCGGGCCCGAGCTTCAGGGAGCTCCTGGCCGTGAACCCGGACGTGGTGGGCTGGCTTCAGATGGAGGGGACCGGTATCGACCAGCCCGTGGTGCAGGGCGACGACGACTCCGAGTACCTGTCCCGGGACGTCTTCGGGGACTACTCCGTGGCCGGGAGCCTCTTCCTGGCCAAGGGGTGCTCCCCGGGGTTCGACGACGGGTACAGCGTGGTCATGGGCCATCACATGGCTGCCGGTGAGATGTTCGGCGACCTCGACCTCTACCGCGATGGCACCTTTCTGGAGGCCCACCACATGGGGACGCTCTGGCTTCCCGACAGGACACTCGACCTCGAGGTTGTGGAGACGGCCGAGGCTGACGCCTACGACAGGTCCGTGTTCGGCGTCCCATTGCCCGACGGCGGGGCTGCGAGGGCGCTCGAGAGCCTCGGGGAGGGCCTCCTGGCGAGCCGCGGGGCCTTGGACGCGGACGACGACCTCGTGCTTCTCTCCACGTGCACGGGGACGTCTGCCAACGGTCGGACCGTGGTGGTGTGCAGGGTCGCTGGAGTGCGTGGGCCCGGGGACAGCGGATGACGACGAAGGGGCGGACGATGAGGGGCGATGACGACACGACGGTGACGCGGGGCGGCGCGGTGCCCGCCTGTCGGCCGGGTGTCCCGGCACGGGCGGCCCTGGCCTGCGCCGTCCTCCTCCTGTGCGCGCTCGCGACGCCCGTGCGGCCCGCCGCGGCGTCAGCGGGGACCGGTGCCGCCACGGCGACCGTCCCGGTAGCGGTGGAGGCCCCCGGTGCCGGCGCAGGGGAGGTCCGGCTCTCCCTGATCCCGGTGTCGAGGGACGCACCGCAGGTCGCCGATGTCGAGGTGGACTGTCGTGCCGGTGCGGGGGAGGGGGCGTTCGAGGTGCCCCTCGACGCACCCGGCACCTACCGCTACCTCGTGGTGCCCACGGCCCCTGCCCCGGCGCAGGACTTGGAGCCCGATGCCTGGGACGTGACCGTGCAGGTCCTCCGGTGTGCCGACGGCCGGCTCGACGCCGCCGTGTCGATCGAGCGGCCCGGCGGCGGCCCCAAGTACTGGGGCGCCCGCTTCACCTCGGCCGGCGGGCGCCGCTCGGCGGCCGTGCCGGCGCTCGGAGACGAAGGTGCGGATCCCCCGGCACTCCTCCCGTGCACGGTGGTGGCGCTCCTCGCCACCGCACTCGTGGGGCTCGGCGGCGACTCCTCCCGTAGGCCGTCCGCGTTCTGAGGGTCATGCCCCACGCAAAGGGTCAGTATTTGCTGAAACTATGTTCAAACTGAGTGAATCGATATGTCGAAGTGACCGTAGTGGGAATAATTATTACCCTCTAACACGAAAATTTACTTAAGATAAATAGAAACATCAGATAGTTCTAGTTTGAAAATTGCTATAAAACTCAAGGTAGATATTCTAAAAGACAGTAGATTATACCGATATCCATAAATATGAGAGAATTTAAGTGTATAGGATATTGACTTGTCCGGGGGGGGGGGCATAATCATTGGTGCTATAGAAATCATCTTCCCGGCCCTATGCGGGCCAATGGGAAGGGTCGATGCGCCGTCACATGCAAAGAGAGGGAAGTTCCTATGGCCCACTGCAGTCGCCTTGCTGCCACGGTCGGCTATCGGGGCTATTTTTTTAGACTTTTGACCTCAGAAACCACGGGATCGTGGTGGGTAACCTGTTGCCCTTTCCGTTCCCTCCCTCAAGAACATATGGGTAGCGCCTCCCGCGCCTCCCGCGCCGGCCGCCAGGCGGGGAGGCCGCTGTGAGCGCCCCGGAGAGACGGCTGCCCGCACTCCCGCCGCACGCCTTGCCCGGCAGGTCCGGGCGCGTGCCGCCGCGGTCAAGGGACGTCGACGCCGCACTGGACGACATATCGCGGCGCATCGGCTCCCTGAGGTTCCGCCGGTCCCCCTGGGGTGCCGACGAGTGCGACGTCATGGCCAAGATCCACGGGCTCGACGCCATGTACCGTGACCTGCTCCGCGAGCAGGACGACAGGTACCAGGCACTTCTAGAGGAGCGCGACCGGCAGGTGCGCCTGCTCCAGCGAAGACTCGATAGAAACTAGCGGATCGTCCGGGCGTGCGGCGCCCGCCGGCAGAGGAGGTTCGGCATGTACACAGAGCGCGATTGGGAGCGGCTGTTCGAACAGCTTCTCGACTCGGGTATGCCGGTCTCCTCGTTCTGCGAGCTCCCCGGCACCCCGTCGCGGAAGACCATGTGGCGCGCCCTTGCCGCACACCCCGAAGTCCTCGGGGCCTACCGGGAGCTCTTCCCGGGTGCCATGCGCCGCCGTGCGTCGCGCCTCGGGGGTCCCGACGAGACGGGTCCCGTCAAGGTGCACGACATGCCCGGGTCCGCCATCCGTCACGCGGGCGAGCGCCGCGCCATGGAGCTCGAGGAGGCCCTCGCCCGCGCCGAGGCCGCGGAGGCCCGGAGCCGCGAGCTCGCCGAGGAGCTCGAGCGCATGCGCGCCGGTGTCCCCGAGGGCGACGTCGACCCCATCGTCGTCAAGGTGGTCTGGGTGAGCGACCCCGCAGGCCGTCCGGGCCCTCGCCGCAACGGGGCCTCGTAGGAGCTGTCCTCGCAGGCATGAGCGTGTCGTAGGTCGTCTGTCGACCCAGGGCGTCCCTCCTCGGAGGGGCGCCTTTTCCCTTGCGTCTCCGGTGTTAAAGTCTGAAATTATCCTATAAATGGGACACTACCGTCCACGGAATGCGCAGCACCGTTCGCGGGGCTCAAACCCTAACAAATAGTATTCCAGACGAACAAGAAGTATTGTTCCGAGAGTGGCGGGTGCCTCTGCCCGCCGGGTGCGCCGCGGGTCCGTGCAGGGGGCCGTGGCGGTACCCGGCAGGTCCCTGCACGGCCCTCGGGTCGGGCGCCGCCGACGCAACCCATGCACGTCCATAGAAGCGGACACTTCTGGCGCCCGGCGCCCCAGAGGAAGGAAAACTATGGCTTCAAGCACCGCGTTCGGCACGACGCGGGAATCGGCGTCCATCAGAAGGGCGCTCCTCCTGCTCTGCCTCGTCTATGCCACCGGCATGCTCTGTTTCCAAGCGTTCAACTACATCTACGCGGACATCGGCCAGCGGATCGGCACCACGCCCGTCCTCGCGTCCATGATCACGGCCCTGCCGGGCTCCCTGCTCGGCATCTACTGCTTCATCTACGGGTCGCTCGGCGACTTCGTGTCCCTGCGCAAGATGGCCGCCGTGGGCTTCGCACTCCTGTTCGCCGGCTCCGTGGGCGGTTTCCTGCTGAACTTCGACAACGTCTGGCTCGTCGTGTTCTGGCGTGCCGTCCAGACGGCCGGCGGTCAGATCCCCGGCTCCGTCTACCTTATCCTCTGCACGCGCTTCCTCGAGGGCAAGGACCGCGTCAAGTTCTTCGGGCTCTTCAACGCCGTGTACGCCTTCGCCTCCATCGTGGGCATCTGCTGCGGCGGCGTGCTCGTCTCGGTGGGCTGGACGTGGCTTTTCCTGATCCCGGTGGTCTCCGTCTTCTGCGTCCCCGCCATCATGGCCGGCGTCCCCGAGGCGGGGGAGGGCGAGCGCCAGCGCGTCGACGTCCCCGGCTTCCTGCTCTTCGCCGTGGGCGTCGCCCTGCTCACCTTCTTCTTCGGCGATTACAACCCGGTCGTGCTGGCCGGTGCCGCCGTGTGTTTCGCCGTGTTCGCCGTCTACATCCACCGTGCCGAGAACCCCTTCATCACCCCGGCCTTCTTCAAGAACAGCCGGTGGCTCTGCGCCATCTCGCTCCTCGCCGTCTTCTACTTCTACAACCACGTGATTGCGCCCACCTACGGAGCGATGGGCGCCGCGGTCTACGGCATGAGCGCCTCCCAGGTGTCGTTCTTCCTCGTCCCGGCCTACGTCACGTGGACGGTCGTGGCCTGCAACTCGGGCGTCATCTACGCCCGCCTGGGACGCAAGCGCTGCGCCCTTCTGGCCGCCGCCCTGCTGCTCACCGGCTTCTTCTCCACTGCCTTCTGCGTGGCAGCCGGCCCCGCGGCGCTCACGGTGCTCTCCTGCGTCATCTACGGCGGTTTCGGCCTGGTCTACTCGCCCTTCTTCGACACCGTGGTGGGTACCGTGGACCCCGACCAGTCCGGCCGTGCCGTGGGCATGAACGACCTCGCCATCAACGTCTCGGCATCCATCGGCGTCGCCGTCTTCACGCCCATGATGGCCGCCTCGCCCGACGCCCCCGCCAACCTCATAGGCGTGTCCGGCGCCCCGGCGCCCTATTCCACGCTCTTCCTCGCCTACGGGGCCATCGTCCTCGCCGGCATCGTGTGGTACCTCCTCGCCTACAGGCGCATCACCACGTCGCACGAGCCTGCACCCAGCGAGCTTCCTCTCGAGTAACCCCCGGTCGTACGGCGTGCGAAGGGGCGGCCCCGCCGGCACGTGCCGGCGGGGCCGCCCCTTCGTCCTCTCCCGTTCCCCCGGGTCGGGCGCCCTAGGCGCCGGCGCTACCGAGTGCGCGGTCGCCGGTCTCGCCGGTTCGGATGCGCAGGGCGCGGGAGACGGGGCTCACGAACACCTTGCCGTCGCCCACCTTCCCCTCCTCGCCCGTGCGCGCGGCGGCGCAGATGGCGTCGACGTAACCGTCGACCTCGTCGTCGCCGCACACGACGATGACGATCACCTTGGGCTGGGTCTGCACGATCACCTCGGTGCCGCGCACGAACTCGGTGAAGCCGTGCTGCGAACCCATGCCCTGGGCCTGCACGAACGTCATGCCGCCCGCGCCGGCCGCCGCGAGGGCGTCGCGCACCGGCGCCACGGCCTCGGGTCTGATGAAGGCCTCGATCTTCTGCATGGTCGGGTTCCTCTCTGGTCGTCGTACTAGTGCAGGTCCATGCCGGAGTAGGCCGGATAGGCCGGCTCGGTGTGCTCGGCCAGGTCGAGCCCCACCTCCTCGGCGGCGTGGTCGACATGCAGCGGGCCGCCGAGGCGGACCATGACGCGGGTGATGACGAAGGTGAGGCCGCCCGCCCAGACGATGACGAACAGCACGGAGAGCAGTTGGCGCACCACCTGCATGGGGTCGCCGAAGAGCAGGCCGGCGAAGGGGCCGTAGACCGGGTTGGCGAACACGCCGGTGAGGACGGTGCCCACCATGCCGCCGATGCCGTGGACGCCGAAGGCGTCGAGGGCGTCGTCGTAGCCGAGGCGCGGCTTGAGGCGGCTGACTGCGAGGAAGCAGATGACCGAGACGACGACGCCCATGAGGGCGGCGGCCCAGACGTCGACGTAGCCGGCGCCGGGGGTGACGGCCACGAGGCCCGCCACGGCGCCCGAGCACGCGCCGAACAGCGTGACCCTGCCGCCCGTCAGCCTCTCGCAGGCCATCCAGGTGAGCATGGCGGCGCCGGCCGCGGTGTTGGTGGTGGCGAAGGCGAGGCCGGCCTGGCCGTTGGCGGCGCCTGCGGAGCCGGCGTTGAAGCCGAACCAGCCGAGCCAGAGGAACAGCGTGCCGAGCAGGATGAACGGGATGTTGTGGGGCTGGTAGGACAGCCTGCCGTTGCCGAAGCGCGCGCCCACGGCGAGGGCCAGCACCAGGGCGCTCACGCCGGAGCTGATGTGCACGACGTCGCCGCCGGCGAAGTCGTAGGCGCCCAGGACGTCGGCGATCCAACCGCCGCCCCAGACCATGTGGGCGAGGGGGCAGTACGCCACGAGCACCCAGACGCCCACGAAGACGAGGAAGCGAGAGAACCGCACGCGCTCCACGACGGCGCCGACGATGATGGCCACGGTGATGAGGGCGAACATGCCCTGATAGAGGGCCCAGACGAGTTCGGGCACCGTGCCCCAGGCGTCCTCGGGCGCGATGCCGGCGAGGAACACGTGCTCGAGGCCGCCCAGGAACGGGTGGGCCTCCGGGCCCGTCTCGGTCACGGCCGCGAACCCGTCGCCGAACACCAGGGTGTAGCCGAGGACCACCCAGATGACGGAGACGAGTCCGGCTACGGACGTGCAGAGGAGCATCGTGTCCCCGGCGTTCTTCCGTCTGACCATGCCCCCGTAGAAGAACGCGATACCCAGGGTCATGATGAAGACGAGAAAGGCGCTCACCAGGATGAAGGCGGTGTCGCCGGTGTCGATCATGGTGCCTCCCTTGAGTCGTGGCGGGCTCCTTGGGGCCCGTCCCTTGAATCGGACTCTCTCCCCGGGGCGTTGCCGAAGGGTTTCAGAAACGCAACGGGTCCCCTGACGCTTACGGGCGTGCCACCCCTTGGAAACCGCCCCGAAACCGCATCTATGCTGAGCACGTTCTTTAAGGCGGCTTTGGTAAAATCGCAGGTCCGCTGTCGGATTTCTGTTGGTAACCGGAATATCAGTTCCATTATTTACATTAAGAAACAAAAGTGTCCTTCCTTTGTAAGATGTCTTTTTGCTTTGGTAAGAGGAATATCAAGGGACTGTGTGCTTGGGGCTTGTCAATGTTTGACCCCGGCGGGTTTTGGTGCATACTCCTCCAGTCCCGATCGCGGCCGGAGGCCCGACGGGAGATGCAGAAGGCCGCCTGCGGCATGCGTCGCCGGCGGGCCCCCTGGGAAAGGATTGTCCCTATGAGTTCCGTTGCTGTCGTCTACTGGAATGCCAAGTCCAACACCGAGAAGATGGCCCGCCTCATCGCCCGAGGCGCCGCCAACGCCGGCGCCTCCGTGAGCGTCTTCTCCTCTGAGGAGTTCAGGCCCTCCATGACGGCCAAGTACGGCGCCATCGCCCTCGGCTGCCCGGCCCTCGACGTCGAGACGCTCAAGGAGTCCGACTTCGAGACCCTCGCCAAGGGGATCGGCGACGAGGTCGACGGCCTCGCCGTCGCCGTCTTCGGCTCCTACGACTGGGGCGTGGGCGAGTGGCTCGACCAGTGGGAGGCCCACCTCGCGCGCTGCGGCGCGGAGGTCGTGGGCAACCTCAAGGTCGCCGGCGCCCCCGTGGGCGTCCAGGACGAGCGCTGCCAGGCCCTCGGCGCCCAGCTCGCCCGCCTCGCCGCCGCCGACGAGCCCAAGCTCTCCTATGCCGTCTAGCGACACCTCGACCCGATAGGCCATCCCGGGAGGGGGTGCGGGCGCCGCATGGCCCCGTGCCCCCTTCCCGCAAGGTGCCCATTCGGTGGCGCGGGGGACCCGCTGCAACGCGTCCGCCCTTTCGGGTAATAGGCCCTTTGGATATGTCGGCCAGGCCCCGGCGAGGGGTGTCGGCCGGACTTCGCAAGGACCAAAGGAGCATTGCATGCGCATCAAGAACGCCAAGGTCTACCAGGCCGACGGCACCTTCGCCGAGACCGATATCGTCACCGAGGGCGAGTTCATCAAGTCCGACGCCGCCGCCGACGGCGAGATCGTGGACGCCTACGACCTGATCGCCCTGCCGGGCCTCGTGGACATCCGTGTGCGTCAGGCCGCGGACACCGTCTACGACGACGCCGGCAACTACGCCGTCGACAAGGTCAGCCGCTTCGAGGCCGGCAACGGCGTCACCTCCTTCGTCGGTACCGTCGAGCTCCCCGTGGCCCACGCCAAGAAGGTCGCCCAGACCGTCGCCGACTGGAACGCCGACGAGGCCGCCCGCCATGACGACTGCGCCGCCGTGCTCGGCCTCTCCCTCGAGCGCCCGCTCGAGCACATCAAGGACGCCAAGCCCTCGCCCGAGTCCTGGAAGGACCTCGCCTACGACGACGTCGACACCTTCGACGACCTCCAGTCCGTGGGCGGCGGCGTCTTCAAGGTCGTGGACGTCGACGCCACGCAGGAGGGCATGCACACCTACGTGGATCTCGTCTCCAAGAAGGCCACGGTGGGTGTGGTGGACAACGACGCCACCTTCGCCCAGACCGAGAAGGCCATCAAGGCCGGCGCCACGCTCGTGAGCCGCCGCTGGGACGAGCGCATCGTCCTCGACGAGAAGAAGCCCGGCATGATGGACGCCGCCTTCAAGAACGACCAGGTGCTCGTGGAGCTCGTCGCCCACGAGGACAACGGCTTCAAGAAGGACATCGTGGCCAACTTCGCCCTGCTCCAGGGCCGTGCCGTCCTCGTGGCGGAGGACGGCAACCTCTTCGGCGCCATGAAGCGCGCCATCGAGATGGGCGTGCCGGCCGGCGTGGCCATCGACGCCGCCACCTCCGCCCCCGCCCGCGCCCTCAAGATGGGGGACAAGGTGGGCTCGCTGCAGGACGGCCGCTACGCCGACATCGTCCTCGTCGACTCCTCGTACAACATCAAGCACGTCATCAACCGCGGCAAGATGATCGTCTAGCCCACGATCCCACGGTTCGACCTGAAAGGCCGGCGCCCCTCGCGGCGCCGGCCTTTTCCATGGTTGAGCTGCAGGCTGAATACAAGGTGGTTGCCGGTCCGTGGAATATGGCGCCCCGGCCCCCTGTGGCGTTGGGGCGCGACCATTGGCGGGATGAGTCCCTAAAACGACGACGGAGGACGGTTCCATGCGCTGGGTTGGGGACGAGGGCGGCACACGCATGCGCGGCACCGGGGACGAGGCCGGTTACGGGCTCTTCGCGGCGCACTCGCCCGGCGCCTTCCCCCGGTCCTGCCAGACGTTCCTCGACACCGGGCGCGCCGTGTCCCTGGCGGCCCTCGCGGGCATCGTCGTGGGCTCCGTCGTGGCGGCCCTCGAGCTCAACCCCGGCTACAACTACAACACCTGGCTCTACATGAGCTTCGCCACCGGCTCCCTGGGGGTGTGGGCCATCGTCTCGGTGGTACTCGCCGACCGCAGCGTGTCGCCGCGCCAGGCGGCGCTCAGGACCCTGTTCTTCATGGGGGCCGTGGTGCTCACGTACTTCGCGGTGCGCTACGTCAACTACCTCGGGGAGCAGCGGCGCCTGCTGCAGTCCATGAGCGAGGTCATGGACGGGCGCTTCACGGCCATGGAGCGTGCCCCGTTCTGGGGGCCCGAGAAGGTCGTCTCGCTCGTCCTCGGCCTCGCCCTCGCCTCCGCGGCGGCGTTCGTCGCGTGGGGTATCCGGCGCTTCGCCTCGTCCCCGCTCTACTGGCTGTTCGCGTGGGTGCCCCTGTTCGTCCTCGTGTTCGAGGGCTGGAGCTACTTCGTGCCCATGGCCTTCTACGTGCAGGTGGGGTTCGTCCCCGCCGTGGTGGACGTCGTGGGTGCGGCGGCCGTGGCCTGGATCGTCGTGTGCGACCGCAACCGCGCCTTGGCGGAGCGCATCGCCTGACCGCGCCCGGCCTCAGTGATAGAGGATGCGGAAGCTGCGGTCCTCGGGGTCGGGCTCCACCGAGTCCATCGCCTCCACGGTGTAGCGCCACGGGAACCGCTCGTAGGCATGCTCGAGCAGCCTCATGAACCGCACCACCTGCGACGGGGTGCCCTGGAGCTCCATGGAGACGGTGCCGTCGTCCTCGTTGCGCACCCAGCCGGAAAGGCCCACGCGCCCGGCGATGTCGGCGCTCGTGTAGCGGAACCCCACACCCTGGCACCGGCCGCCGAACGACATCCGGTAACGCTCCAGCCTGTTCTCGCCGTCGTCCGTCCCGCTCACGGCAGCCTCCTTCTCCCATCGCCTATCATAGGTAAGCATACCGGCTGCCGTCGGGCCGCCGGTGCCGCATCGGACGGGGGTGGCCGTGGCTTTCGTGCATTTCGAGGACGTCCGCAAGGTCTACCACATGGGCGACGTCGACGTTTGCGCCCTGGACGGCATGGCCTTCGACATCGAGCAGGGCGAGCTCTGCGTCATCGTGGGGCCGTCCGGCGCCGGCAAGACCACCCTGCTCAACATGCTCGGCGGCATGGACCGCCCCACCTCCGGCGTCATCGAGCTCGGGGGAGAGCGGGTGTCCGACCTCGACGACCGTGGCCTCACCCTCTACCGCCGCAACGACATCGGGTTCGTCTTCCAGTTCTACAACCTCGTGCAGAACCTCACGGCCTTGGAGAACGTGGAGCTGGCCTCCCAGATCTGCCCCGACCCGCTGCCCTCGGCCGAGGCGCTCGCGGCCGTGGGCCTCGAGGGACGCCTCGACAACTTCCCGGCACAGCTCTCCGGCGGCGAGCAGCAGCGCGTGGCCATCGCCCGTGCCATCGCCAAGAACCCCAAGCTCCTGCTCTGCGACGAGCCCACGGGAGCCCTCGACTACCGCACCGGCAAGCAGATCCTCGGCCTTCTCCAGGACACGTGCCGCACCACCGGCCGCACCGTGGCCATCGTCACCCACAACAGCGCCTTCACCCAGGTGGCGGACCGTGTGATCCATGTGCGCGAGGGCCGTGCCACCTCCGTCTCCACCAACCCGTCGCCCGCCCCCGCGAGCTCCGTGGAGTGGTGAGCGTGCCCCCCGTCTTCTGGAGACACCTCCTGCGCACGGTCAGGCAGACCGTCGGCCGCTACGTGGCCATCGTCGTCATCGTGGCCTTGGGCTGCGGCTTCTTCGCCGGCCTGCGCATGACGGGTGTCGGTATGCGCAGGTCCGCCGACGCCTTCTTCGACCGCACGAACCTCTACGACCTCGAGCTGGTCTCCGCGCTCGGGTTCTCCCCGTCCCAGGTGGACGACGTCTCCTCCGTGGATGGCGTGGCCGCCTGCGAGCCGGTCCGCTCCGTGGACGTCATGGCCCGCATGGGCGACGTCAACCATGCCTGCCGGGTCACGTCCCTGGACTCCTGGGCCTCCACGGGTTTCTCGGGAGGTCCCATGAACGGCCTCGAGCTCAGGAGCGGAAGGTGGCCCGAGGCCGCCGACGAGTGCGTGGTCGTGGACAAGGCCGCCGACAAGGGTGCCGTGCCCGAGGACGTGGAGGTGCTCTACGGCGCCCAGGACCTCGACGGCCTCCTCGCCGCACGGGACTTCAGGGTCGTGGGTACCGTGGCGTCGTCGGCCCACGTGCAGGAGGCCGTCCTGTCCACCACGTCCCTCGGCAGCGGCACCGTCAACCAGGTGCTCTTCACGTTGCCCTCGGCCTTCGACGCCGACGCCCCCTACACCGAGCTCTACGTGCGTGTGGCCGGCGCGGCAGACGAGCTGTGGGGCTCGGCTTCCTACGACGCCGCGGTGGACGCCGTGGCGGGGCGCATCGACGCCCGCATCACCGGCCTCGCGCAGGGGAGGGCCGACGAGCTGCGCGCCGAGGCCCAGGGGAAGGTGGACGAGGGACGCGCCGAGCTGGCCGACCGCCGGGCCGAGGCCGAGGCGTCCCTCGCGGACGGCGCCGCGGAGCTCGAGGAGGCGAGGGCCCGGCTGGACTCCGGCACCGCCGAGGTGGACCGCGGCAGGCGGGAGCTCGCCGACGGGCGCACCCAGGTGGCCGACGGGGAGCGACGCCTCGCGGACGGCGAGGCCGAGGTCGAGCGGAACGCGGCGGAGCTCGAGGAGGGCCGCCAGCGGCTCGGGGCCGCCGCCGCGCAGGTGGATGCCGGCAGGCAGGAGCTCGCCCGTGCCGAGGCGGAGCTCGAGGCCCAGGCCCCCGCCGTCGAGCAGGCCCGCGCCGCCTGGCCCTCGTCGTAGGCGGCCACGGCGGCGCTCGTGTCCCAGGCCGCGGCCGCGGGGCTTTCCGGTGACGACGCCCAGGCCGTGGCCGATGCGGCGCAGGCCGCCCTGGACCGGCTCAAGGAGGCCCAGGCCGCCGGCGCCGAGGGGCTGGAGGGCCAGGTCGCCGCCTTGGAGGGCCTCCTGGGGGCGGCCCAGGCCCTCGTGGCGCAGGCGACCCAGGTGGAGGCCGCACGCGGGGCGGTCCAGGCCTTCGAGGAGGGCCGTGCACGCTTGGACGAGAACGCCCGCCGCCTCGACGAGGCCGAGGCCGAGATCGCCGACAACCGCGCCGCCCTCGACTCCGGCGCAGCCCGTCTCCAGGAGGGGAGGGACTTCCTCGAGGCCTCCCGCGCGCAGCTGGACGAGGCCCGCGGGAAGGTGGAGTCCGGGGAGGCGTCCCTCGCCGACGCCGAGGCGCAGCTGGCAGACGGCCACGCCGAGTACGAGGAGGGCCTCGCCGCCTACGAGCAGGGGAGGCGGGAGGCCCTGGACGGGCTCGCCGAGGCCGAGGCCCGGCTGGACGACGCCCAGCGCGAGGTCGACGCCATCGAGCCCGGCGACGTCTACCTGCTCGACCGCGGTCAGAACTACGGGGCTGCGTGCTACCTGGCCGACTCCGAGCGCATCGACGCCATCGCCACGGCGTTCCCGTTCTTCTTCTTCCTCGTGGCCGCGCTCGTCTCGCTCACCACCATGACCCGCATGGTCGACGACGACCGAGGGCTCATGGGCACGCTCAAGGCGCTCGGCTACGGTCGCGCGGCCATCTGCGCCAAGTACGTGGCCTACGCCGGGTCGGCCTCGCTCCTCGGCGCCCTTCTGGGCGTGCTCTCCATGTCGCAGTTGCTTCCGTGGGTGATCTTCACCGCCTACGGCATCATCTACGGCGTGCCGGCGCGCCCTATGCCCCTTCCCGTGGAGGCGGCGCCCGCCGTCGCGGCCACCGTCATCGGCGTGGCGGTCACCGTGGGCGCGGCCCTGGCGGCCTGCCTGTCGTCGCTCCGCGAGAGCCCGGCAGGCCTCATGCAGCCCAAGGCCCCCAAGGCGGGGCGCCGCATCCTCCTCGAGCGCGTGGGGCCGCTCTGGCGCCGCCTCTCCTTCTCGTGGAAGGTCACGTTCCGCAACATATTCCGCTACCGCCGCCGCTTCCTCATGACCGTGGTGGGCGTCGCCGGCTGCTGCGCCCTGCTGCTCACGGGCTTCGGCGTGCGCGACGCCGTGAACGACATCATCGACAAGCAGTTCGGCGAGATCGTGCACTACAACGCCGTGGTGGGCCTCTCGGCTGACGCCACGGAGCGGCAGCGGGCCGACGTCATGGACGCCCTCGGCTCCATGGGCCACGGCGACCCGGTGGCTGCGTTCGAGGAGAACGTCGTGGCCAGGCCCGAGGACGGCTCCAAGGACCTCGCCGTCGTGCTGGTGGTTCCGGAGGACGCCGGCTCCCTGGGGCGCGCCGTCACCCTGCGCGAGCGCCGGGGCGGCGCGCCCGTGGACCTCGGTCCCGACTCGGTGGTGCTTACCGAGAAGCTCGCCGCCACGCTCGGCGTCGGCCCCGGCGACGAGGTTCGCCTCTGGGCCCAGGACGCCACGGGCAACGCCACGGGGCGGGAGCGGCGCCTCGAGGTCACCGCCGTATGCGAGAACTACCTCGGCTCCTACGTCTACCTCGGCGCGGATGCCTACGCCCGGGCCTTCGGCGACCCGGGCGAGGCGAACACCGCCTTCGCGTTCCTGCCCACGGACGCCGCGGAGCGCGCCGACGACGCCGACCGGCTCCAGGCCATGGACGGCGTGGAGACGCTCATGCTCAACGACGAGACCATCGACACCTACCGCGAGATGCTCTCCTCGGTGGACCTCGTCATGGTGGTGCTCATCGCCGCAGCGGCCCTGCTCGCCTTCGTGGTGCTCTACAACCTGGCCAACATCAACATCGCCGAGCGCTCCCGCGAGATCGCGAGCCTCAAGGTGCTCGGGTTCCTGCCCAAGGAGGTCTGCTCCTACGTCTTCCGCGAGATTGTGATCATCGTGGTCGTGGGCGCCCTCGTCGGGCTCGTGCTCGGCACGTGGTTCGAGGGCTATGTGGTGGTGACGGCCGAGGTCGACGCCGCCATGTTCGGCCGCGAGATCCACGCCGCGAGCTACCTCTACGCGTTCGGGCTCACGCTGCTGTTCTGTGTCTTCGTGCTGGCGGCCATGGTGCCCAAGCTCGCGTCCATCGACATGGTGGAGAGCCTGAAGTCAGCCGAGTAGGGGTGTGCCCTCCCGGGGCCTTCAGGCTGCCTGTGGGTTATCCGTGGGCGCCCGGGTCGTGCCCTATCATGTACGCGTTTGTGCCCCGTCTCATCCAGGAGGTCCCATGGCCGCCGTCTGCAACCTCATCGTCGACTCCCCGTGCGAGCTCAGCCACGAGTTCTGCGAGGAGAACGGCCTCACCGTCCTGCACTTCACCTACACCGAGCCCGACCGCGACAACGGCCGCGAGCCCCTCTGCGGCGTCGACGACATGTTCCACACCATGAGCGCCCACGAGTTCTACGACCGCATGCGCCACGGCGCCGAGCCCAAGACGAGCCAGCCCTCGCAGATGGAGTTCGAGGAGGCCTTCCGCGCGGCTATCGCCTCGGGTGTCCCCACCGTCTATCTCGCCTTCGACTCCGGCATCTCCGGCTGCTACGAGGGCGCCTGCATGGCACTCGAGCGCATGAAGGAGGAGTTCGGCCCCGACATCGAGCTCTACGTGGTGGACACCAAGCTGCCCTCCACCCCGCTCACGCTCCTCGTGTGGGAGGCCGTGCGCCAGCGCGACAAGGGCCTCACGGCCCGCGAGCTCGCCGACTGGGCCGCGGAGGCCCACAACCACATCCACACCCTGTTCATGGTGGACGACCTCACGGCCCTCGCCCGCGGCGGCCGCATCCCCTCCGGCATCGCCTTCGTGGGCTCCAAGCTCGACATCAAGCCGCTGCTCACCGTGGCCCTCGACGGCACCCTCGAGCTCGCCGGCATCGCCCGCGGCCGCAAGAAGGCCATCCGCCGCCTTGCCGACAACTACCTCAAGAACCACTCCGACACCACGTTCGTGTGCGCCACCGCCAACACCGACTGCCCCGCCGACATGCGTCGGCTGGAGGAGATCATCGAGCGCGGCGCCGACGGTGACGTGCTGTTCATCGAGGCCGAGGCCGGCCCCACCATCGGCTGCCACGTGGGGCCGGGCTTCCTGTCCTGCTGCTTCTGGGGTGCCGACCGCAGGGACGGCATGAGCGTGCCCGACCAGATCGCCAGCGAGGTCCGCTCCGAGGGGTAGGGTGCCCGCTGCGACGTGCGAGGGGGGGGCTCCCGGTCGGACCGGGAGCCCCCCTCTCGCGTCATTCCTTTCGCCTGGCCCTCCCGCGCCCTGCGGCGCCTAGCGCACCCGGTCCTCCCAGGAGCGCACGGTCTCGTGGCGCAGGAGCCGCTTGAAGGGCTCGAGGTCGCCGGTGTCGTCGAAGGCCTCGAGGGCGGCGTAGTAGGCGTCCACCTCGTCCTCGAAGACGCTCACCGGCGGGTGCCCGCCGAAGAGGAGAACGTAGTTGGCCAGCTCGCGCGCCACACGCCCCGTCCCCTCGCTGAACGGGTGGATCGAGACGAGCTCGTTGTGGAGGAAGGCCGCACAGGTGACGGCGCGGCCGGGTGTGAGGCCGGCGAGCGTCTCGTCGACGTCGCGCAGGAGCTCGCGCGTGAGGCGCGGGCACTCGTCGGGCGCCGCGCCCACCTCGTGGGTCTCGCGGACGATGTAGTCGGAGAGCTTGTAGGTGCCCGGGCGCTCGCCGTCGGCCAGCTGGGTCGGGCTGTAGGTGCCGTAGGTGAGGGTGCGGTGCAACGTGAGCACGAACGCCTCGTCGAGGGGCGCGCGTTCCTCGAGCCTGCCCATCATCCAGCCGAAGGCGGCCTTCTGGTTGGTGACCGAGACGAGGGAGCGCACATCGCCGGTGTAGGCCGTGACGCTGCCCTGCTCGAAGACCTCCCGGGCCTCCTCGTAGGTGAGCTCGGCCCCCTCGACCTTGGCGGAGTGGTACGCGAACTCCATGGCGAAGTCGCCGAGCTCCCGCCGCCGCACCGGGTCGGGGAGGAGCCCCCACCACTCGAGGACCATACTGTAGGCGCGGCTCTCGTCCCTTGCCATGGCTGCCCCTTCCTCCGGAACCGTTTCATCCATCATGGACCAAGCGTCCCTCCCCGGGGCGTCGGGGCCATAGGGGATTCGGGCAGCGGTCTGGAGATGTCGTGGCCCGGCGCGCGGCGCGGGATACTAGGGGCCGTACGGCAGGCGAGTAGGGGAGGGTCCCATGGCATGCACGCGACGGAGCTTTCTTGCGGCCTCGGCCGCGGCCTCCCTGGGCGCGGTCCTCTCC
>Trix_p1__coassemble_1412_pt1 | contig 19731 bp, 14 predicted proteins | sample Trix_p1__metabat2_low_PE_013 | metagenome-assembled genome bin Trix_p1
CGGTCACGGGCAGGCGGTCGGCGGGGTCGGCGGCCAGGGCCTCCGAGAAGGGCACGTGCTCGTCGCCGAAGGTGAGCTCCAGGGCCTCGCGGGCGCCGCGGTCCGGCACGGCGAAGGCTATGGAGAAGCCGTCGTTCACGAGCTGGCGCACGCGGCCGAGGAGGCGCGTGTCGGAGCCGGCGATCTGGGGCTGGCGCACCTTGAGCTCCACCGGCCTCTGGGCCCCCGCCGTGGCGATGGACGAGAACGACAGCCGCTGGCGGTTGCCGAAGTCCAGCTCCCGGGCCGCCGTGTAGAGACCGTCGAGGGAGGCGCCGGCGCCCTGGGCCGAGGAGACGAGGTCGTCGGTGGCGCGCAGGCAGTCGTCGAAGAGCGCGCGGGGCTCGTTGAGGCACACGAGGGTGGAAGAGCCCACGTGGTCGAAGGGCGTGCCGGTGGCTCCGTAGAGCTCCTTGAGGTAGAGGCCCGTGCGCGCGGTGGGGATGCGGGCCTGGATGGCCTCGAGGTCGGCCGCCACGGCCGAGGACTCCTTGGCGCGGTTGTAGAGGGCCTTCTCGGCACGGGCCACGGTCTCGTCGGTGAGGGCGAACTCGCGGGCCGGCAGCAGCTCCACCTCCCGGAGCTCGCCGATGGTCTGCCCCGTGGAGGGGACCACGCGGCGGATACGGTCGATCTCGTCGCCGAAGAACTCGAGGCGCACGGGGCCGGTCCCCTGGGCGGGGCAGACGTCCACGGTGTCGCCGTGGGCCGAGAAGCACCCGGGCTCCTCGGCGTCGCCGGTGTCCACGTAGCCCGAGGCGAGGAGCGCGGCCACGACGTCGGCGGGCTCCGCCTGCTGGCCGGCGCGCCACACGGTGGAGGCGTAGTAGGGGCTGCCCGCCGGCGGCACGCGGCGCATGAGCGAGCGGGCGCTGGCCACGACGACGCAGGGCTCCTCTGCAGCGAGCGCCGCCATGGCACGGGTGCGGGCGCCGAGCTGCGCCATGTCGGGGGCGATGCGCTCGTTCCAGGGGCGGTCGCGGCGCTCGGGGTAGCGCATCACGTGCTCGAGGCCGAGCCAGGCCGAGAGGGCACGGGCGGCGCGGTCGGCCGCCTCCTCGCCCGAGACCACGTAGAGGCAGGGGCGCGGGCTCTCCGCCCAGAGGGAGGCGAGCACGAGGTTGCGGCCCGACTGCGACACCGAGAGGGTGGCGTCCTCCCCCTCACGGAGCTGCGACGCGAGGGTGCGGAGCCCCTTGTCGGCGAGGAGCTGGCGGGCGATGCGGTTGATGAACATGGGCGGGGTCTCGCTTTCGCACAGCGCAAAGCGCCCTCGGACAGGCCGAGGGGCGCGGGGAGCGACGGGTTTTTCGCCTAGAATGGTACCCCGAGCGACGGGGCCTGACGCCGGGCGTCCAATCCCGTCCACGCTGCGACGCCCTTCCCGCAGGGCCGGGGCACCTCCCACTCCCCTTTCGGTCGTGCTCCTTATCAACTTCTCATTCTTCTCGCTTTATGCATTTGTAGGCAGGAAAAGGTCGGTTCAATCCATTCTTGGCCGGGTCCTATCCATATAGCGTTTTTGATAAGGAACACGGCCGAGGACCCCCGCTCACCAGAGAACATGCCCGCACCGAAAGGCCGCCCGTCACAGAGGCCGTCGCCCGCCGACACCGCAGCGAAGGAGGACCCGTGAACGACCGGCTCGTCATCGGCGGACCCACCGCCCTCAAATTCGTCCTCGACCCCCATGCCGTCTGGTACGTGCGGCCGTCCGATACGGCAGCGCGCCCGTCCCTCGACACGCTCGGCTGCCGCCTCCACGCCGCACGCCATCACGACCTTGAGCGCATCCGAGAGGCCTGCGCGCCCTATGGCACGGTGCACCTCTATGTGCCCAAGGCCGGGGCACGCACCAAACACCGCGGGTTTTGCTCCCATGTGTGGAGAAAGCCGGTCCCCGAGGGGTCGCTGCTCCTCTGGGAGGAGCCCGACACCGGACTCACGGTCCACGTGGTAGCGCCGGCGCTCGCCCTGCTTCAGACGGCGGCCATGGCCGGTGAGGCCGTTCTCATCGGGGCAGCGTCCGAGCTCATGGGGCGCTACCCTCACGACGACAAGGGGCCCGGACAGCCGGCCTGCTCCCGAAGGTCACTCCTCGCCCAGCTGGACGCAATGCCCGCCGACATGCCCCGCCTCAAACGCACACAGACAGCCGTAGAGCTGGCTTTCGAGGGCAGCCGTTCTGCGCTGGAGACGGCTGCGGCCGGCATGCTCTCCCTGCCTCGCGACCTCGGCGGGCTGGGGCTGCCGCGGCCGCGGCTCAACCACGCGGTCCACCTCCCGCCGGCCCAGGAGCGCCAGCTGGGCTACACGCCCCTGACCGCCGACCTGGCATGGCCGCAAGAGAAGGTGCTTATCGAGTATCAGGGCAAGCACCACTTTGAAAGTCGCCGGGTAGCCGAGGACGACATGAACCGAGCCAGCGTGCTTAGGCAGCTCGGCTGGTGGGTGGAGCAATGGGCCAAGCACGACCTGCAGAACCTCCTGCGCCTAGACGACGGTGGCCGCCGCGTGGCCGAGCGCCTGGGCCGCACGCTGCCCGAGCCCGACACGGGGTTCCGCGAGCTGCAGGGGCGCCTCTATGCCGGACTCACCGGCTGGAGGGACCTGGTGCCATAAGGAGCGTCCCCCTCGGCCCCGCCCGTCCTGCGGCCGTTGCCGCCGTGCTCCTTATCAAAAACGGCACATGGATGATGACCGGGCAATAATGGATAAATGAGCACTCTCTGGGTCAGCCGGTGCATAAAACGATAATCAGCAACACTTGATAAGGAGCACGGCCATATGGGGGGGGGTAAGCCCCCAGGGTCGAAGCCGGACTCCGCGCCCGTAGCCCCGCACAGAAGGGCGGCCGGCGCCGCTCGTGGGCGCCGGCCGCCAGACGGGCCGTCCTTGCAGGAGCCTGTCCCTAGAAGACCGTGACCACCGCGCCGTCGTAGGTGTCGTCGATGTACTGCTTGGCGGCCTCGGAGGTGAGGGCCTTCACCAGGGCCTTGGTCTTCTCGCTGTCCTGGTTGCCGTCCTTCACCGCCACGATGTTGGCGTAGGCCTTGGCGGCCTCGCCCTGGTCGGACTCGGTGGCCAGGGCGTCGGAGACCTTGAGGCCGGCACCCAGGGCGTAGTTGCCGTTGATGGCCGCGATGTCCACGTCCTGCAGCGAGCGGGGCAGCTGGGCGGCCTCGAGCTCCTCGATCTTGAGGTTCTTGGGGTTCTCCACGATGTCCACCACGGTGGCGTTCAGGCCGGCGCCGTCCTTGAGCTTGATCAGGCCCTCCTGCTGCAGGAGGAGCAGGGCGCGGGCCTCGTTGGTGGTGTCGTTGGGAACGGCCACGGTGGCGCCGTCGGGCAGGGCGTCGAGCGAGGAGGTCTTGCCGGCGTAGAGGCCGAAGGGCTCGAAGTGGATGTCGGCGGCGTCCACGAGGTGGGTGCCGTTCTCCTCGTTGAAGTCGTTGAGGTAGGTCACGTGCTGGAAGTAGTTGGCGTCCAGCTGGCCGTCCTCGAGGGCGGTGTTGGGCTGGATGTAGTCGTTGTACTCCACGACCTCGAGGGTGTAGCCGTCCTTGGCGAGCTCGTCCTTCACGGCGTTCAGGATCTCGGCGTGGGGGGTGGGGCTGGCGCCCACCTTGATGGTCTTGTCGCCGTCGGCGGAAGAGCCGGACTGGCCGCAGGCGGCGAGGCCGGCCACGCAGACGACGGCGAGGGCGATGGCGCAGAGGCGCGCGGCGATCGGGTGCTTCTTCATGGGTGTCTCCTTAGGTAGCGGGCGGGGCACGCCCGGTGTCTGTGTCAGCGGTGGCGCTTGTCCACCTTGGAAACCAGCTTGAGCCCGCCCTCCTGGAAGACCTGCGCGATGACGGCGAGCAGGGCCACCGTGGCGAGCATGACGTCTCCCTGGTAGCGGTAGTAGCCGTAGTTGATGGCGATGGCACCGAGCCCGCCGCCGCCCACGAAGCCGGCCATGGCCGAGTAGCCCAGGATCGTGGCCAGCGAGATGGCGGCGCCCACGAGCAGCGAGGGGCCGGCCTCGGGGATGAGGACCTTGACCACGATCTGCCACGGCGAGGAGCCCATGGCGCGGGCCGCCTCGATGACCCCGCCGTCGACCTCCTTGAGCGACGACTCCACCATGCGCGCCACGTAGGGCGCGGCGGCGACCACGAGCGGCACGATGGTGGCCGTGGAGCCGATGGTGGTGCCCACCACGAACCGCGTGAAGGGCAGGATGGCCACGAGCAGGATCAGGAAGGGGATGGAGCGCAGCACGTTGACGACGATGCCCACCGCCAGGTTGACGGCGCGGTTGCGCGCGATGCCGCCCTCACCGGTGATGTAGAGCACCACGCCGAGCGGGACGCCGATGACGTAGGCGATGGCCGTCGAGACGACGGTCATGTACAGGGTCTCCCACGTGCCGGTGACGAGGAGGTCGATCATCTCCTGGCTCACTGGCGCTCACCCCCTTTCGCGGACGAGGTTCCGGTGCCGTCGCCGCCGGGCATTCGCGGGTCTCCCGCCTCCTCGTAGTGGATGCCGCGGCCGTCCAGGTAGGCGCGGACGCGGTCGGCGGCGTCGGGGTCCTCGGGCAGCTGGATGAGCATCTGCCCGAAGGCGTGGCCGCCGATGTCCTGCGTGTTGGCGCCCATGATGGACACGCGCACGCCGCAGGTGAGGGAGAGGTCGCTGATCACAGGGTCGCCGGACTCCTCGCCGGTGAAGGCGATGCGGACCATGCCGGCCGGGAGCTCGCCGCCGAGGGCGTTCTCCATGGGGCCGAGCGCCGGGGAGATGAGGCGGCGAGCCGTCTCGCTCCGGGGGTGGAGGAAGACGTCCCGCACGGCGCCCACCTCGCAGATGCGGCCGTCGGCCATGACGGCCACGCGGTCGCAGACGAGCTCGACCACCTTCATCTCGTGGGTGATCACCACGACGGTGACGCCCAGACGGGCGTTGAGCTCCTTGAGAAGGTCGAGGACCGAGCGGGTGGCCTCGGGGTCGAGGGCGCTCGTGGCCTCGTCGCAGAGGATGATGTCGGGGTCGCTGGCCAGGGCGCGGGCGATGGCCACACGCTGCTGCTGGCCGCCGGAGAGCTGCGCCGGGTACGAGCGGGCCTTCTCGGAGAGGCCCACGAGCTCGAGGAGCTCGGCCACGCGGGCGTCGGCCTTGGCGCGGGGCACGCCGGCGATGTCGAGCGGGTAGCGCACGTTGGCGGCCACGGTGCGCTGCTGCAGCAGGTTGAACTGCTGGAAGATCATGCCGATCTTCTTGCGCGCCTCGCGCAGCCCCTTGGGCGGCAGCGCCATGAGGTCGCATCCGTTGACGACGACGGAGCCCCCCGTGGGGCGCTCCAGCAGGTTGATGCAGCGCACGAGGGTGGACTTGCCGGCACCCGAGAACCCGATGATGCCGAAGACCTCGCCGTCATCGATGGTGAGGTCGACGTCGCTCACGGCGTGGAGCTCACCCGAGGGGGTGGAGAAGGTCTTGGACAGGTTGCGCAGTTCGATCATGGGTCCCCCGGTTCACGGCCGCCCTCCTACACGTGGCGGCGTTGGCACAGCATCGCAGAACGGGCGGTCAATTCCCAGCGCGTGCGTGGGATTTACCGGACCGGAAACAATGCCTCCAAGGGAGCCTAACAGTGCCCGGGCGCCCGCGCCAACGGCGCAGGCGGGCGCCCCGGGGCGGGACGCCGTCACGGGAGGGCCGCGGCGGCCGCGACGGGGCCGCCGGATGGTGCCGCCATGGTTCACAGGGCCGCCATATAACCGCAGGTGCAGCGCGGTATAATCGGGCGATTGTCCATAGAGGACCCCACACCGACCTGCGGAGACGCCCGTGAAGTCAAAGAAGAAGGCCACATCGACCGCCGAGGACGCGGCCCACCTCTCCCGCGAGGACGCCGCCGGCCTCTACGCCGAGCGACGCAAGAGACGCAGCCGCTCCAAGGGCCTGAAGATTCTCGCCGTCGTCGTGGCGTGCGTCATGGCCCTGGGCGCCGTGGGCGCGTGGGCGTACCTCTCCAACATCGAGGGGCGCCTCAACAGCGGCGTCGACCAGAGGCTCCGCGGCACCCTCACCACCACCGAGGCGGGCGACCCGTTCTACATGCTGCTCCTCGGCGTGGACAAGTCCGAGGAGCGGGCCGGGAGCGCCGAGTACGGCCAGGACTCCTCCAACTATCGCACCGACTCGATCATGCTGGCGCGCATCGACCCCAAGGAGAAGCAGGTCACCCTCGTGTCGCTGCACCGCGACACCCTCGTGGACCTCGGCGAGCACGGCCAGCAGAAGATCAACGCGGCCTACTCCCTCGGCGGGCCCTCCTATACCGTGCAGGTGGTGAGCCAGTTCGCCGACGTTCCCATCTCCCACTACGCCGAGATCGACTTCGACCACTTCGAGGGCATCGTGAACGCCCTCGGCGGCATCGAGGTGGACGTCCCCATCGACATCGACGACCCCTATGCCGGCGAGCCCATCAAGAAGGGCCTCCAGACCCTCAACGGCGCCCAGGCCCTCACGCTCTGCCGCAGCCGCCACGCCTACGACGCCTACGGCGACGGCGACCTCTACCGCGCCGCCAACCAGCGCATGGTCATCGCCGCCATCGTGAAGAAGGTGCTGGCCTCCGACCCCGCAACCATGACGGCTACCATCTCGTCCATGGCCGACGCCGTGTCCACCGACCTCTCCCTCGCAGACATCCTGTCCCTCGCCAACCAGATGAAGGGCATCGACATGGACAAGGACGTCTACACCGGCATGGAGCCCACCACCTCGAGCTACGTCAACAACACGTGGTACGAGATCTGCGACACCGAGGCCTGGAAGACCATGATGACCCGCGTGAACCAGGGCCTCTCCCCCTACGCGAGCGCCGACGAGGACCCCACCGGCACCGACGCCGGCGGCACCGTCAACGTGAAGAACGACGGTGGCACCGACGCCACGCTCCCCGACTCCACCACCTTTGACACCAACACGGGCGCCGACAAGGACGGCACCGACTACTCCGGCACCGTGGAGGTGCTCAACGGCGCCGGCGAGGAGGGCCTGGCCGGCCGCGTGGCCAACAGCCTGGCCCGTTACGGCTACGACACCTCCGCCGGCACGGCCCGCAACCACTACGACGACACCGTGGTGGTCTACATGAACGACGCCGCCAAGGCCAAGGCCGAGACCGTGGCCAAGGTGCTCGGGGGCCAGGTGAGTGTCATCGACGCGAGCGCCGGCTACACCTCCGACGCCGACGTGCTCGTGGTGCTGGGGACGGACCTGCGCGACTACAGCTGACGCAGCCACCTGCGGCCGCGGGGCGTGCATCAGCGGAAGCAGTTCGAGGGGGCCGTGCATCTTGTCGATGCACGGCCCCCTTCTCAGATGCTTCCTTACGATGCACGCCCCGCGGCCTGTCGGCCGTCGGTTTGGTCGGACACCTTGCCTGTCACATCGGTCGGGCTCTTTCGGTGCCACTTAAGGACATGATTAAGGGCGTTTATATAAGGGCACTACGCTCCGGCGCTTCCCCGCTTTGGTTGCGGGGACCTCGCTACCTGCGGAGGGGGCTGCGGCCCTGTCGACGCCGTGTCCCCCCCCCTACTGCAGGGTGCCTGCCATGTCCGCCCCCAGCATCACCACGACGTCCGCCGTGCCGTTGCCGTAGGTGCCCTGCGACGCCGTGACGGAGCCCGAGAGGCCCAGCAGGTCGGCGATGGCCTCCGCCCGGGCCCGGTTCTCCTCGCCAACGAAGAGGATCTCGGTGGTGGCGTGGTCGTAGCTGTCGGCGCTCTGGGCGTCGGCCGTGTAGCCGCTGTTGCGCAGCGTGGTGGCCACATTGCCCGCCAGACCGGTCACGCCGGCGCCGTTGAGCACGAGCACGTTGCCGCCCGTGGCCTGCTGCTGGGAGCCGCCCTCGGAGCCGGAGCCGTCACTGGAGATGGCGTGCTCGCCGCCGGCCACGGCGCTCGTGAAGTCCTGGGACGCGTCGGAGTAGGGCGACAGGCCCTGGTTCACACGGTCCATCATGGTCTTCCAGGCCTCCTCGTCCACGGTCTCGTACCAGGTGCCGTCGATGTACTTGGACGTGGTGGGCTCGAGGCCGGAGTAGAGGTCGCGGGACATGTCGAAGCCCTTGAACGACGTGGCGAGGCTCGCGATGTCGGCCAGGGAGAGATCGGTGGTGACGGAGCCGGCGAGCTCGTTGACGGTACCGGTCAGGGTGAGCGGGTCGCTCGCCAGCACCTTCCTGAGGATGGCTCCGATGACCATGCGCTGGTTGGCCGTGCGGTAGTAGTCGCCGCCGCCGTAGGCGTCGTAGGCGTGGCGGGCGCGGCAAAGGGCGAGGGCCTGGGCGCCGTCGATGGTCTGGTGCCCGGCCTTCAGGTGCAGGCCGGCGTAGTCGTCGTCGAGGTCGATCTTGATGTCGACGTCGATGCCGCCGATCTTGTCCACCACGCCCACGAAGTCGTCGAAGTTGATCTCGGCGTAGTGGGAGATGGGCACGCCGGCGAACTTGCTCACGACCTCGACGGCGTAGGAGGCGCCCCCGATGGAGTAGGCCGCGTTGATCTTCTGGCGGCCATGCTCCCCCATGTCCACGAGCGTGTCGCGCTCGATGGACACGAGGGTCACGTGCTTGGTGGCCGGGTCGATGCGGGCCAGGATCATGGAGTCGGTGCGGTAGGCGGAGGGGTCGTCGCCGAACTCGGCGCTCGCGGCGCGCTCCTTGGACTTGTCGGTGCCCAAAAGCAGCATGTAGAAGGGGTCCTTGATGTTCGAGGTGCTCAGCACGCCCTGCAGGCCGCCGTCCAGGCCCTGGTTGAGGCGCCCCTGGATGCCACCGAGGTAGAGCACCGCCGCGGCCACGACCGCCACGGCCACGGCGGCTACGGCGACGAGGCCGCCCTTGACGCGGCGGCTGCGGTCCCGCTGACGGCGCTTGCGGGAGTAGCGCTCCTGCGCGCGGTCGCGGGTGAGCGCTGAAGGGTTGGTGAGTTGGCGGTTGCCTTGACGCCTGCGGCTCACGGCTGGTCCTCTCAGGCGCCCGGGAGAAGGGGGCGCCGAATGGTCGACGGGTACGGTTCTGGGTGCGGTTTCGGCCGAGCGGCGGGGCCCGGGTCGCAACCATGGTAGTAAACGACCCCGACCCTCCGGGCCCGCGCACAAGATATGCGGGTTTCTGTACAGGTTGTAAGGGACGGGCACCGCATCCGACACCCGTCAGCGCCGGGCCCGTCAGCGCTCCCCTCCCCCGCCCGGTTCCGCTCCGCGCGCTATCATCCCTAGCAAGGCCCCAAGGAGAATCCGGAGGTATCCATGGCAGACACGCCCCGCCCGCTCGTAGCCGTCCTCGACTTCGGCGCCCAGTACGGGCAGCTCATCGCACGGCGCGTGCGAGACCTCAACGTCTACAGCGAGGTGTTCCCCTGCGACATCTCGGCGGCCGAGCTCGGAAAGATCGCGCCCGACGCCATCATCCTCTCCGGCGGCCCCGCCTCCGTCTACGCCGACGACGCGCCCGACATGGACGCCGCCATCCTCGACCTCGGCATCCCCGTGCTGGGCTTCTGCTACGGCCACCAGATCATGGCCGTGAAGCTCGGCGGCGAGGTGGGCCACTCCGAGGTGGGCGAGTACGGCCCCGCCGAGCTCCTGCGCCTGGGCAGCTCGCCTTTGCTGGACGGCACCCCCAACGAGGTCCAGACCGTGTGGATGAGCCACCGCGACTCCGTGACCCGCGCCCCCGAGGGCTTCATGGTCACCGCAAGGACCGAGGCCTGCCCCGTGGCCGTCATGGAGGACCCGCGCCGCAGGCTCTTCTCCACGCAGTTCCACCCCGAGGTGCGCCACACCGAGCACGGCCGGCGCATCCTCGAGAACTTCCTCTTCGACATCTGCCACCTGGAGCCCTCGTGGACCATGGACAACATCGTGGAGGAGAAGGTCGCCGCCATCCGCGACGAGGTGGGCGACTCCAAGGTGATTCTGGCCCTCTCCGGCGGCGTGGACTCCGCCGTGGCCGCCGCCCTCGTGCACCGCGCCGTGGGCGACCAGCTCACCTGCGTGTTCGTGGACCACGGCCTGCTGCGCGCCGGCGAGCCCGAGAGCGTGGACCACGTGTTCCGCGAGGTCTTCAACATCCCGCTGGTGCACGTGCATGCCGAGGAGCGCTACGCCAGGCTGCTGGACGGCGTCTGCGACCCCGAGGAGAAGCGTCGCATCATCGGCACCGAGTTCTGGAAGGTCTTCTTCGAGGAGGCCCAGAAGCTCGGCGACGTGAAGTACCTGGCCCAGGGCACCATCTACCCCGACATCATCGAGAGCGGCGCCCGCAAGACCGGCGGCAAGGCCAGCACCATCAAGAGCCACCACAACCTAATCCCGTTCCCGCCGGGCGTGCACTTCGACCTCATCGAGCCTTTGGACCACTTCTTCAAGGACGAGGTGCGCGAGCTGGGCACCACCCTGGGCCTGCCCGACGAGGTGGTCTACCGCCAGCCGTTCCCCGGCCCGGGTCTGGCCATCCGCATCATCGGCTCGGTGACGCCCGAGAAGCTCGAGATGCTCAAGGGGGCCGACAAGATCGTGCGCGAGGAGCTGGACGCCTACAACGCCAGGCTCTTCGAGGAGACCGGCGAGCGCAACAGCGCCCACTCCTGCTGGCAGTACTTCGCGGTGCTCCCCGACATCAGGAGCGTGGGCGTCATGGGCGACGAGCGCACCTACCAGCGCCCGGTCATCGTGCGCGCCGTGGAGAGCTCCGACGCCATGACAGCCGACTGGGCCAAGCTCCCCTACGAGGTGCTGGGAACCATCTCCAAGCGCATCGTGGACGAGGTGCCCGGCATCAACCGCGTGTGCTACGACGTCACGAGCAAGCCGCCCGCGACCATCGAGTGGGAGTGAAAGCGCTGGGTCGACAACCTTCCAGACGCTGGCTCAGGACACAACAAAGACGCAGCGCAGTAGTGGTGTGTCGTTTTCGGCACACCACTCTTCTATAGATTTGAACCCTCATTACGAGACTGACTGTCCTTGGACTCCCGTAGGATTACGCCCACTTTTGGCGTCTGCGAATCCGTAGTCAAAGGCCCGAGACAGCGATGGGATGTCCTCGTCGGCGAGAGCAATCAGCTTTACCGTGAGCTTGAGTCATTGAAGTAAAGCCCTAAACGAGGAGAACCGCCCGCCGGAATGAACTGCCACGGGCGGCTTATTCATGCTGAGTTAGCCTACAGAGCTTTGGGCGAAGGATGAGATCATTCCCTTAAATACGTCAAGCTCGTGAGCCTTGATGTAGTAGCCGAGGTTGATCATGAGGTCAGTCTGCGGATGAACAACCATTTGTGTGGGAACGTCACGCATTTGAAGTTTTCCATCAGCGGTGTACTGTGGCCCCGCGAACAGAATGCCCAAGAAGATAATCCTAGACATGCCGATATTCATATTACCGTGTTTGTCTAGATAGGACCCCTCGTCGACGATGTAGATAGGTGACCCGGAAGACCCTGGAAAACACGCAATATCAACGAGTCCAATACCCGGCCTATTGAAGTCAAGTGCTGGATGGGAGGCAGTATATCCATGTCGGAAGATGGGGAAGTTGTTGATCGTGTCCCATAGCCCGATGGGGTATCCAACCATTGTTATGGCCTCTACGGCACGAAGCATGCCCAGATTCTCGGCAGTAGCTGAAACAGATTCATCATTTGGTATATAGAAAACTTCTTTACCTATCTTATGCTTAACGGCGTCGAATACCGGCTGGGCGAAGCAGCAGCACAAATCTTTTGTCGGGTGGAAGAGCCACTTCGGCTTATACGTCACTTGGAAGCTTTCGCTAGATCCCTGATTCCCATCATTTAGATGGACAGAGAAGGTCATCTCTTCGTCCGGGTTGTCGTTCACGACATGCCTATTGGTGATTATCGTCGGATAGACCATTCCATCAATATCAAAGTTGAAGAAAGACCCTGTTCCACAGGTGCCATTAGCGGCTTCAAGTCGAATCGTGTTAAACAGCAGTTTCTCAGAGATGCACTCAGGTTTCATTGAACCTCCGCCCCTAATAGCCCCTGCACATGTCCATATTGTCCCATGGAGCGCAGATAGATAGCGACTATTCCGCTGGAAAGTAAAAGTGAACGACATGCCACTCGCCACCCAACGAGTGACCATCTCGCATTCGTCCACAGCCTCAAGCGTCTCTTCGAAGACCTTGCGTCCGCACTCACCGGCCATCATTAGTATCGCCCGCAGCGCTGCCCTGCCGAATGCACGGCGCAAGGGCACGCCTCTCGGCGTCAGCAGGCGATATAGCCCACCGTGATGTCGCCCAGCCGCTCGCCCACCGAGTCCTATGTCAGGGCGTGGATACCGTATCCGTCAAGCGCGTATGTGCCTTTCACCGTGTCGGGTGTCATCATCATGCCGTATTCCCATCACAAGAGAGGAATCTCTTAGCTGCCAGTTAATAGTTTTGAAGAGTCCGTGCGCTAAGCTGAAATGGGCCTAAGCCATAGAAACTGAGACTGGCAATAGAGACTGAGAGGAAAATGAAGTGGCGACAATCTACACAACGAATGAGTGGAAAGGCTACGGAAAGCAAAACTACTACTGGAATGAGTATCGCCTGGAGGGCAGTACGGTTTACAAGATAAAATGCCACAGATTCAAGTTCTTCGACGGTGACGAAAACAACTGGGAAGAGGAAGAGGAAGTGGTGGACGTCTGGGAGACTGATGATCAGAATATGCCAGATTGGCTTCAACAATACATCTAGCCTCCTATCCGTCTTACCGTACTGTCGCAGAGAGGTCTCCACAGCCGCCTATGACCTTGGTGCCGTCGCGTCGGTCTCAACATCGCTTACAGACACCGCAGTCGACAGGTGTCCATTGATACCCACCGCACCCGCCGTAACGTCGGCCACCAGCTTGCTCGCCTGCACGCAGTCCACTAAGTCGACGGTATTTAAATAATGCACTGATCACGTGGCCGCGCTTCAGTGGTGCTGGGAACCATCTCCAAGCGCATCGTGGACGAGGTGCCCGGCATCAACCGCGTGTGCTACGACGTCACGAGCAAGCCGCCCGCGACCATCGAGTGGGAGTGAAACACCGGTTTATAGGTGTTTTTTAAGAATGGCTCGGCGGAATATCGTCGGGCCGTTTCCTTTCCTTGACCCTTACGCTGCGTCATAGCTCACTCTGATAGTAGTTGCTCAAGAAGCCGCGAGATCGGAGAAGGCATGGGCGCCCCCGCGGACAGAACGTACACCACCAAGGAACTGGCCGACCTGGCTGGTGTGAGTTCGCGCACGCTTCGCTACTACGACCAGATCGGGCTGCTTGTCCCGGCGCGCGCTGCGAACGGGTACCGGGTCTACGACGCCGCAGACATGCACAGGCTGCAGCATATCCTTCTCCTGCGGTCCTGCGGCGTACCCCTGGAGTCGATCGAGGACGCGCTCGACAGGTCGGATTTCGATCTCGCATCCATGCTTCGAGAGCATCTGACCCTTCTTTGTCGACAGAGGAAAGAATTGGACGAGACCATCGCGGCGGCGAGAATCGCCGTGGCGGGACTGGAGGCTTTTGAAAAAATGGATGATAAGGAGCGGTTCGAACAGATAAAGAGACAGTCGGTCGCCGACTTCGAGAACGAATACGGACAAGAGGCCCGTTCGCTCTACGGCGATGCGGCCGTCGACGAGGCGAACGAGCGCATGCTCGGGATGAGCAAGACGGCATGGGATGCCAAGGAGGAGCTGGAGCAGCGCATCAAGGACAGCCTGGTCGTGGCGATGGCCACAGGCGATCCGACCTCGCCTGAGTCAAGGCTCGTTGCCGGTATGCACACCCAATGGATCAAGGTTCATTGGGGAGAAGGCGCCTACACCCCTGAGGCGCATCGATCTCTGGCAGAGGGCTATCTGACAGATCCGCGCTTCGTGGAATACTACGACGGAGCCTGCGGTGACGGCGCTACCGAGTTCCTCTGCCGGATCATCGAGGCAAATATCGAGTAACGCCTCGAACGCCAGGAAGTTGTCGTGGGCGGCATGCGTGTGACGACATGCATGCCGCCCTTACAGGAAACACCATCTATTGGCTATCGGTGCCGCTTGCTCTGGGTGATAAGATTTCTCTTGGTTTCGGGGAGTGGGAGTAGGACATTCGGGATTGACGAGGGAGAAGGGGCCTATGAACATCGATGGGATCACCCTGCGCGAGGCCGTGGCCGACGACCTGGACGCCATCGCCCTCATCTACAACTCCCTCTGGTGCAACTGGATCCGCAAGGCAGGCGCCTGGGAGGACTGGGCCCTCTGCGGGAGGTTCAACGCCGCGATGCAGCTCCAGCGCTCCCCCATCACGCTGGTGGCCGAGCGGAACGGCGCCGTCATCGGCGCGTGCCTCGTGGGCGTGTTCGACAACGGCACCCCCGTGAGGGACCCCCGCTGGCAGCCGGTCTTTGAGGAGCTCCTCGCAAAGGCCACCGAGCGGGCCGAGACCGCCGACGAGGACCTCGAAGGGTCGCTTTTCGGCGACTCACGGGAGAAGGCAACGGCCGACCGCTTCGCCGCCACCGGCGACGAGTACGCCCAGGCGCAGATCAACCTGATCGTCATCAAGCCGGAGTGGCAGGGCGAAGGCCTTGGGCGGCGCCTTGTCGAGGAGGCGCGCAGACGCATGCGCGAGGCGGGCTGCACCCGGTTCTTCCTCATGAGCGACAACCGCTCCAACTACCACTTCTACGACCACCTGGGCATGACCCGCATCGCCGAGGACCACAGCCAGGACACCGGCGACAACTTCGTCGTCTACATCTACGGCGGGATGGCTTAAGGCGAGGTCCTGCTGGCTGCGACACGCAAGCGCCCCCGGCGGCCGACGTGCTGCCGGGGGCGCTTTTCTGCCGAGAGGCGCACCAACTGGCCACCTAGTGCAGGTTGGGAGCCCTTCTCGGCGTTGGGAGGTGCACCAGGCAGCTACTTGGTGCAGGCAGGGGACCGAACTTCGACCCGAATAGTGCACCAACCAGCCACCTGGTGCAGGTTGAAAGAGTTTTTCGGGCCGGGAGGTGCACCAGGCAGCTACTTGGTGCAGGCTGGAAGCGGTTCTCAGCCCGAAAAGTGCACCAAGAAGCTGGTCGGGGCAGGTTGGAAGCCGTTTCAATGCCGAGAGGTGCACCAACTGGCTACCTGGTGCAGGTTGGAAGCGGTTCTCGGCCCGAAAAGTGCACCAGGGAGCTACCTGATGCAGGCTGGAAGCCCTTTTCTGCGCTGGGAGGTGCACCAGATAGCTAGTTGGCGCAGGCAGAGCGGCCCACGGCGCAGAGAGGTGCACCAAGCGGCTAGTTGGCGCAGGTCGGGGATGCTCATCGGCGCAGAGAGGTGCGCCAAGTAGCTAGTTGGTGCAGGTTTGGAAGCCCTTCCCGGCCCGAAAAGTGCACCAAGTAGCTACCTGGTGCAGGTGGGGAGCCCTTCTCTGCGCCGAAAGGTGCACCAAGTAGCTAGTTGGTGCAGGTCGGGAGCCCTCCTCGGCCCGAAAGCCCCCCATCACAGCATGGGCTCGTGCTCCTCGGCGGACCCGTCGGAACCAAACCGGAAGCAGGTGTACCTCCGGGCGGCCGTGTCGTACTTGAGCACCGGGACCTGATGGCTCACATGCACGGAACCGTCGAGGTAGAAGTGGCTCTGGCCGTCCCAGTAGACGTCGTGGAACCGCGGGTCGCCCGCGATGGTCGAGGTGCCCACATGCCCCGCGATCACATCCTTCAAGAACGCGCCGGTGCTCCAGGGGAACTTCTCGCAGAAATAGGCGTCCTCGGACCCGTACCTCCACAGGTCCTGCGCCTCCTCGTCCACCCCGGCGTGGACGAATATCTGCGTGTCGGTCTCCCAGTAGTACGGGAGCCGCCGCAGCCACGCGACCACAGGGTCGTCCGCCGACGCCACGTCCCCGTGGTCCTCGAGATACGCGAGCTCGTGGTTGCCCATGAGCGCGACCACCTGACCGGGGCGGTCATTTTGAATCCCCATGATGCGTCTGATCATGGTCGTATCGGTGTCCGGCTGCGCCATGTAGTCTCCGCACAGGACCAGCCTGTTGGCGGGGTCGGCCAGGTCCACGACAGAGAGGGCCCGGTCGAACGCCTCCATGTCGCCATGCATGTCGCTCATGGCATAGATGCACGCCATAGTGCCCCTCCAAGCTCGCGGCCCGACCGACGCCTCGAACGGGCAGCTCTTGGCACCTATCCCCTCGTCGCGCCGCACCGATAGATAGTCCTAGAGCAATGTCGTCTAATAGTCTAATGGGATATAGCCCGGATCTCAGCCTCCTGGCCACCCAGCCCGGGAACCCCCGGGTAAAGCAGGCGCCCCCGGCAGCTGGCTGGCTGCCGGGGGCCCTGTCTGTACCGGGCGTGCCGTCAACCGGCCGCCCCATGCGGGAGGTGGCCCTCCCCTAGTGGTCGTTCATGTTGAACGAGTTCTTCATGCCCACGGTGCGCTGGTCGAGCACGGTGCCGAGAAGCTCCCGGGTCTGGCGCTGCACCTTGTCCGAGAGCGCCTGGTTGGCATCCTCCAGCAGGCGGTGCACCTCGGGGTCGTCGGCGGAGTCCAGGTCCACCTTGCCCTCCTGGGCCAGCTTCTGCAGCTTGGCGTCAGTCTCGCGGAGCGACTGGTAGCCCTGGGCCATGGTGTTCAGGCGATAGGCCTGGATGGACTCGTAACTCTCGAAGAACTGCGGGTCGGCGAGTCCTGCCACCAGGCGGTTGTTCCAGTAGAGGCTGTCGGTGGTCACCTGGGCCGGGGTGTCCAGGTAGGCAGGCGTCTTCTCCACGTTGGCGTAGACGGCCACCGCCGTGTTGAAGGGGCCGGACGCCGGTGCGAACCAGTGCACGCCCTGGAGGGCCTTGGGACGGCGCCCGCGGATGCACAGGACCGAGAGCTCCGAGGTGCGGTCGATGCCAACGTAACGGTACTGGTGGCGGGTCTCAGGGGTGCCCTTGGTGCCGTAGGGGTCGTACTCGGTGCCGTCGTAGGTGGTGGCGAGAAGGTCCTTGACGTCTGCGGCCGACAGCTTCTTGTCGGGCCGCATGGCCCAGGGGATGTCCAGGCTCTCGGGGCCGAAGGCGGGGTCGTCACCGTGGAAGCGGGCGTCGGACGGGGTCAGGCGCTTACAGAGGTACCACTTGCGCGGGGCGTTGTAGAGCTGGTCGAGCCAGGTGTAGGTGGAGAAGGCGATGCGGGCGTCGAAGAAGCGCGGCAGACCGTCAACCGTCTCCTCGGAGACGACCTCGGGCATGTCCATGAGGAGGTCGTTGTCGCGGATCCACGTTGCGAGGTCCGCGCTGCACATGTGGTCCTTCTGGTCACCCAGGGCGTCGGCGAGGTCGAAGGTGTCGATGCCCTGGCGGTTGGGCTGCACCACGTAGCAGTCGTCGGGCACGCGGCGGGCGATCCAGTGGTGGCCGCCGATGTTCTCCCAGTACCACACCTCGTCGGCGTCGCCGAAGGCCACGCCGTTGGTCTCGTAGGTGCCGTACCTCTCCACGAGCATGCCCAGGCGCTTCACGCCCTCACGGGCGCTCCTGATATAGGGCAGCGTGATGGTGGGCAGGTTCTCCTCGCCGATGCCGCCCGGGACCTCGGGTCGGTAGTCGGGATCGCCCGGCTTGCCCTGGGCCGGCTGGTAGCAGACCAGGGGGTCGGCGCCCAGCACGCGGGCATTGGCCGAGATGGTCTCGGTGGCGCTCATGGACACGTTGGCGGCGTTGATGCCGGTCTCGGCCCAGACGCCGTTAGAGCGGTCCGCGTTGGGGGTGCAGGTGTAGCGCAGCGGGTCGTCGGGCAGCTCGATGGTGAGGTGGCTCGCCACGCCGGTGTAGGTGCGGGGCTGGTCCTCGGGGTTCACGACGACGAGCTGCTTGGGGTCGAAGGAGAAGTCCTCCCCGTCCTCGTTGCGGGCGACGATCGTGGAGCCGTCGTTGGTGGCGTTCTTGCCGACGAGCAGTGTGGTGCAAGCCATGGAAAACTCCTTTGCTTTCCTGGATTGAAGGCAATCGATTGATTCCCCTGCCCGGGGAGGCCGCCCGGTACCGGCGCCCGAAGTCACCGAAGTTCCTCACGGGACGGGCCGAGAAGCGCACCAACTAGCCACTTGGTGCAGGTTCGGGGCCCTTTCCGGCCCGAGATATGCACCAAGTGGCCACCTGGTGCAGATCGGAGGCCGATTCGTGTCGGAGAGACGCACCAAGTAGCCACCTGGTGCGCCACCGCCGGCACTTTTCCTGCTGCACGGTGCACCAAGTAGCCGCCCGGTGCACCTCCGCTGGCGCCTTTCCCGCTGCAAGGCGCGCGGCCCGCACCCGACGCACCCGGCACACCAGCTGCCGCGCGATCCGGGAAGCCAATCAACATCTGATATCCTCCCATAGACAGCCCAGCGCCCAGCCGTCCAGTCGGCGGGCCTCTCGCAACGGCCGCGGCGCCCAGGAGGGAGCGATCTTTCGGCAGTGTCCAGGAAGCACCATGCCACCGGTGGGACCCGGAACGGGATCGCAGCCCACGGCGTCGACGTGGCTCGCCAGCTCCTGACCCGCGGGTTCGGCGCCCTCGTCGTCGTCCTCCTGGTCACCCTGGTCGCCTTCCTGCTCTCCTACCTCTCCCCCTCCGACGCCGCGGTGAGGTCGTTCGCGGCGGCGGGCGTCTCCCCCACGGAGTCCCAGCTTGCCGAGAGGCGCGCCGAGCTCGGCCTCGACCGACCCTTCTTCGACCAATACGCCGCTTGGCTCACGGGTGTCCTCCGAGGCGACCTCGGGACGTCCCTTCGAACCGGCAAGCCGGTGGCCGAGGTGCTCGGGGACGCGGCCCCCTACACCCTCGCCCTCGCCCTCTCCTCCATCCTTCTCGCGCTCCTTGTCAGCGTGCCCCTCGGCCTGGCCTGCGCCTGGCGGCACGGGGGGCCGCTGGACAGGGTCGTACGGGCCGTGACCTGTCTTTTCAACGCCACACCCCCGTTCCTCGTGGCGTTGCTGCTGCTCTACGTGTTCTCCGTGCGCCTCCGGGCGATCGACGTCATCTCGACCAGGGGCCTGGAGGGAATCCTCCTTCCCACCGTCGCGACGGCACTCCCCCTGTCGGCATGGCTCACCCGGCAGGTGCGGGCGGCGGCCCTCGGCCAGCTCTCGGCCCCCTATGTGGAGGGCCTCCGGGCACGGGGCGTCTCGGAGCTACGGATCGTCGCGGTCCATGGGCTCAGGAACATCCTCGCCCCCCTCCTCACCCTGGCGGGCACGTCCTTCGGGATGCTCCTGGGAGGCTCGGCGATCGTCGAGAGCATATTCGGCTGGCCCGGCCTCGGGCTCGAGGCCGTCAAGGCGGTGGCCCACCGGGACTACCCCCTCATAGGCGCCTACGCGCTCGTGACGGCCGTCGCCTACCTGCTCGTCAACGGCGCCGTCGACGGCGCTTGCAGGCGTATCGGGCCGGCGCAGGTCAGCCGGCCGGAGGCGTCTGGGGACAAGGGCAGGAAAATGTTTCTGGTCGTGCTGTCCCTCACCTGCACGTTCGTTGCGCTCCTGGTCGTCGCGCCCGCCTTTCTCCCCGGCGACGTGGGCGTGACCGACCTGGGCGAGTCGCTCCGCGCACCGGGGGAGGGCCACCCGCTCGGGACGGAC
>Trix_p1__coassemble_1454_pt1 | contig 18781 bp, 15 predicted proteins | sample Trix_p1__metabat2_low_PE_013 | metagenome-assembled genome bin Trix_p1
CTTCCTCGAGCCGCCAGCCGTCTCCCAGGCGGCCTACCGCGTGGGCATCGACTGCGCGCACCCCGCCTACGAGATGCTCGTGGACCCGTCGGTCGACCGCTCCCTGCCCCTCGAGAACCGCCGGTACAACGTCAGCGGCTTCGACGCCTTCTTCCTCAGCCGCGTCTCGGCGGACCTCGGCTGCCGCCCCCGCATGGTGGACGTCGACCACTCCGACCTCGCGGACTACCTCAAGCGCGGCTACATCGACCTCGCGGTCTCCTCGGTGTTCAACGGCTCCCGCGACACCGGCATCGTCTTCTCCGAGCCCTACGCCGCCGTGGAGCTCGCCGTGGTGTGCCGGGCCGACTCCCCGTACGCCTCGGCCACCTCGCTCGACGGCCTCGCGGGCGCGCGCATGGCAGCCCGGTCCGACACCGACCTCGACCGCGCCATCTCCCAGATCCCCAGGGCCGTGCACGCCACCCCCTACGGCTCGCGAACCTACCCCTGCCTCAAGGTGGCGTCGGGCGAGATCGACGCCACAGTCGTCGACCGCCGCGGCTTCGAGCAGAGCGTGGGCGTCTTCCCCGAGCTCGTCATAGCGCCCATCCCGCGTGAGCTCTGCCCCAAGGCCGACGAGCGCTCCTTGCGCATCGCCATGCGCCACGACGACTCCGCGCTCCTCGACCGCCTCAACGAGATCATCGCCGGCGTCTCCGAGGAGGACGCCTCCCAGATGTGGAGGGATGCTAAAGAGGTCTCTCCCGAGACCCTCCTGGAGGTCTGACACGTACAATTGTTCGGTTAAGCGCAGACACGCCATCGAACGACCGTACGGTAGGGGAGGTCCGCCCAGTGGCATCCAACGCGATCGTCATCCGCGGTGCTCGGGAGCACAACCTTAAAGACATAGACGTCACGATCCCCCGCAACGAGCTCGTGGTCATCACGGGCCTGTCGGGGTCCGGCAAGAGCTCGCTCGCCTTCGACACGGTGTATGCCGAGGGCCAGCGCCGCTACGTGGAGAGCCTGTCCAGCTACGCCCGCATGTTCCTCGGCCAGATGGACAAGCCCGACCTCGACTCCATCGACGGCCTCTCGCCGGCCGTCTCCATCGACCAGAAGACCACGTCCAAGAACCCGCGTTCCACCGTGGGCACGGTGACCGAGATCTACGACTACCTCCGGCTCCTCTTCGCCCGCGTGGGCACGCCCCACTGCCCGGAGTGCGGCCGCGTCATCGAGCGCCAGACCACCGACGAGGTGGTGGACAAGGTGATCGCGGCCGCCGACGGCCGCCGCGCCTACGTCCTCGCCCCCGTGGTCCTGGGTCGCAAGGGCGAGTTCGCCAAGCTCTTCGCCGACCTCCTGCGCGAGGGCTTCTCCCGCGTGCGCGTGGACGGCGAGGTCGTGGAGCTCGAGGAGGGCGTCAAGCTCGACAAGAAGTACAAGCACACCATCGAGGTCGTGGTCGACCGCGTCGTGGTGCGCCCGTCCTCGCGCAGCCGCATCGCCGAGGCCGTGGAGCAGGCCTGCCGCATCGCGTCCGACAAGGTGGGCGTCTACGTGCTGCCCCCGCGGGAGGCCGGCGAGGACGCCCAGGGCGAGCTGCTGCAGTACTCCCTCGCCCTCTCGTGCCCGGTGCACGGCCACTCCATCGACGACCTCCAGCCCCGCGACTTCTCGTTCAACGCCCCCTACGGCGCCTGCCCCGACTGCGACGGCCTGGGGATGCGCCGCGTGGTCGACGCCGAGGCCCTCGTGGAGAACCCCGACGCCGCCGTGGACGACGGCGTCTTCGGCAGCTTCTTCGGCCGCTCCAACTACTACCCCCAGATCTTCCGCGCCGTGGTGCGGCACTTCGGGGAGGACCCTGCCACGCCCTGGAAGGACCTCCCGGCCAAGGTGCGCCGGGCGCTCCTCGACGGCCTCGGCACCACCAAGGTGCGGGTGGACTACCACACGCGCGACGGCCGCGACACCCACTGGCTCACCACGTTCTCGGGCGTGCGCTCAGTGCTGTTCGAGAAGTACAGCGAGACCTCCAACGAGAAGATGAAGGCGCGGCTCGAGAGGTATATCCGCGAGGAGCCCTGCTCCACCTGCGGCGGCGCCCGCCTGAAGCCCGAGTTCCTGGCTGTGACCGTGGGCGGCAAGTCCATCTGGGACGTCTGCTCCATGAGCTGCCGCGACTCCCTGGAGTTCTTCCGGGACCTCGAGCTCACCGAGCGCCAGGAGTTCATCGGCGGCCGCGTGGTGCGTGAGATCGTGGAGCGCCTGCGGTTCCTGGTGGACGTGGGCCTCGACTACCTCACCCTCGCCCGCGCCAGCGCCACGCTGTCGGGCGGCGAGGCCCAGCGCATCCGCCTGGCCACCCAGATCGGCGCCGGCCTCATGGGCGTGCTCTACATCCTCGACGAGCCCTCCATCGGCCTCCACCAGCGCGACAACGACCGCCTCATCCACACCCTCGAGCGCCTGCGCGACCAGGGCAACACCGTCATCGTGGTGGAGCACGACGAGGACACCATCCGCGCGGCCGACTACGTGGTGGACATGGGCCCCGGCGCCGGCGAGCTCGGCGGCGAGGTCGTGTGCGCCGGCACCCCGGCCGACGTCATGGCCTGCCCGGACTCCCTCACGGGCGCCTACCTGTCGGGCCGCCGCATCATCGCGCTGCCGGAGGCCCGGCGCGATCCGGGCCGCGGCGCCCTCACCATCACCGGCGCCCGCCACAACAACCTCAAGGACGTCACCTGCTCCGTGGAGTTCGGCACGCTCACCGTCGTCACGGGCGTCTCGGGCTCCGGCAAGTCGTCGCTCGTTACCGACACCCTGGCGCCGGCCCTCACCAACGCCGTGCACCGGTCCCAGCGCCCCGTGGGCGAGTACGACACCCTCGAGGGCGTGGAGGCCATCGACAAGGTCATCGACATCGACCAGGCCCCCATCGGGCGCACGCCCCGCTCCAACCCGGCCACCTACATCGGCCTCTGGGACGACCTGCGGGCGCTCTTCGCCTCCACGCCCGAGAGCCGCCTGCGCGGCTACTCGCCGGGGCGCTTCTCCTTCAACGTCCCCGGAGGCCGCTGCGAGGCGTGCAAGGGCGACGGTCAGATCAAGATCGAGATGAACTTCCTGCCGGACGTCTACGTGCCCTGCGAGGTCTGCCACGGCAAGCGCTACAACCGCGAGACCCTCGAGGTCACCTACCACGACAAGACCATCAGCGACGTCCTCGACATGTCGGTGACGGAGGCCCTGGCGTTCTTCGGCGCCATCCCGCAGATCCGCAACAAGCTCCAGACCCTCTACGACGTGGGCCTGGGGTACGTGCGCCTCGGGCAGCCCGCCACCACGCTGTCCGGCGGCGAGGCCCAGCGCGTCAAGCTTGCCAAGGAGCTCCACCGCCGCCAGACCGGCAAGACGTTCTACATCCTCGACGAGCCCACCACGGGCCTCTCGTTCGAGGACGTCCGCCAGCTGCTCGACGTCCTGCAGCGCCTCGTGGACGCCGGCAACACCGTGCTCGTGATCGAGCACAACCTCGACGTCATCAAGGTGGCCGACCGCATCATCGACCTCGGCCCCGACGGCGGCGACGGCGGCGGCACCATCGTGGCCCAGGGCACCCCCGAGGAGGTCGCGGCCGACCCGGCGAGCGTCACCGGCCGCTTCCTCGCCCCCGTGCTCGAGCGCACCCGCCTCTTCGAGGAGGGTGGGAACGCATAGTCGCGGGGCGCCCCGTTAGGGGTACCCTCCGGAGTGCCTGGAGCGATCGTGGGGAGGGGGCGCCACCATGGCACGGCGCGAGAAGGGACCGACCAAGACCAACGCCATGCGCGAGCTGGATACCGCCGGCATCGCCTACGAGGCCCGCGAGTACGAGCACGGGGACGGCGTCCCCGGCCGGCACCTGGGCGACTCCGTGGCGGCGGCGCTGGGGGAGGACCCCGACGCCTGTTTCAAGACGCTGGTCTGCGAGGAGCCGTCCGGCGGTCACGTGGTCTGCTGCGTGCCCGTGTCGTGCGAGGTAGACCTCAAGAAGGCGGCGGCCGCCGCCGGGGTCAAGCGTCTCGAGCTCGTGCCCGTGGCCTCCATCGAGCGCCTCACGGGCTATGTTCGTGGAGGGTGCTCGCCTGTGGGCATGAGGAGGCCGTTCCCCACTATCATCGATGAGGCGGCCATGCTCTTCGACTCCGTCGCGGTGTCGGGCGGCCGCCTGGGGCTGCAGCTCGTGCTCGACCCCGCCGACCTCGTGACGTTCACGGGGGCGCACCTGGCGGACATCACGCGTGAGGGGAACTGAGATGGCGGAACGTCGCCCGAGGCACATGGCGGCACCCGGCGCCGACGAGGCGCGCCGGCCGGCCCCGGGGGCGCCCCCGAGCGCAGACCCCGGCTCCACCATGGTCTTCGTGGCCGCCCTCGAGGCCTCACGCAGGACCCAGGTCACCGCCCCCACGCCCGACGCCCGCGCCGAGCGCGCCGAGCGCTCGCGCCGCATCGCCTCCGACGTCCCCGACCCCCTGGGGGCCGAAGCCTTCATTCCCTCCGCTCCCTTCGCGCCCGCGGCCTCACCGTTCCTTCCCGAGACCCCGCGGTCCAAGGGTCCGGGCCACCTGCGCCGCACGGCGCCCGCGCCCGACACCACGGCCGCCTTCGTGGCCGCCCTCGAGGAGGGCGGCCTGGGCGACCGCCCCGCGCACCGCGACCGCGCGGCCGCGCACCGCGACCGCCCCGCGCACCGCGCGCAGGACGCCGCGGCCGAGTCGGCCGAGCCCCCGCTGCTCGGCGTGCAGCCGGGCGAGGTGCTGCCCGTCGCCTCGTTCTCCGACGACGCTGCGGCCGTGGAGGAGGCCGCCGCGGAGGCGGGGGAGGCCCCGTCTGCCGCGGCCGACGTCGAGGCCTCCGTGGGCCGCAGCGCGGCCATGATGAGCCTCCTCGTCATCCTCAGCCGCATCACGGGGTTCCTCCGCACCTGGGGCCAGGGCGCCGCCATCGGCGGGGCCATGCTCGCCAGCTGCTACACCGTGGCCAACAACCTGCCCAACCAGCTCTACGAGCTCGTCATGGGCGGCATGCTCGTCACCGCCTTCCTGCCGGTCTACCTCTCGGTCAAGCAGGAGGGCGGCCGCGAGCGGGCGAGCGCCTACACCTCCAACCTCGTGAGCCTCGTGCTCCTCGTCATGGGGGCCGTGGCGGTGCTGGGGTTCGTGTTCGCGTCCCAGGTGGTGCTCACCCAGTCGTTCGGCGCCACGGAGGACTTCGACCACGGCCTCGCCACCTACTTCTTCCGGTTCTTCGTGGTCGAGGTGGTGCTCTACGGTCTCTCGTCGGTCTTCTCCGGCGTCCTCAACGCCGAGCGGGACTACTTCTGGTCCACGGCCGCGCCGGTCTTCAACAACATCATCTGCACGGCGAGCTTCGCCGGGTACGCGCTTCTCGTGGGCACGAACCAGCCGCTCGCCGTCCTGGTCCTGGCCGTCGGCAACCCCCTCGGCGTGGCCGTCCAGGTGCTCATGCAGGTGCCCAGCCTCCGTCGCCACGGCATCCGCCTGCGCCTGCGGGTGGACCTCCGCGACCCGGCGCTCCGCGAGACGCTCTCCATCGGCGTGCCCTCGCTCCTCGTCATGGTCGTGAGCTTCGCCACGGTGTCGGTGCAGACGAGCTGCGTGCTCTCGGCCACGTCCTCCGGCGCGGCCGTGGCCTACTACGCCAGGCTCTGGTACACGCTGCCCTACGCCATTCTCGCGGTGCCGGTCACCACGGCCATGTTCACGGAGCTCTCCCACGCCTACGCCTCCCGCGACATCCCTGGCTTCGTGCGCGGCATCTCGTCGGGCTGCTCCAGGATCCTGTTCTTCCTCGTGCCCATGGGCGTCCTCCTCGTGGTCTTCTCCCCCCAGCTCTCCCAGCTGCTCAACGCCGGCTCATTCACGGCCGAGGAGACGTCCATGATCGCCGGTTACCTCTCGGCCCTCGCCCTGTCGCTGCCCTTCTACGGCGTGTGCACCTACCTGCAGAAGGTCTGCTCGTCCTGGCGGCGCATGCGCCTCTTCGCCGTGGCCAACGTCGTCGCCGGCGTGGTGCAGGTCGCCTTCTGCCTCGCGCTCACCCCCGTGTGGGGCTACGCGGTGCCCGGCCTCTCGTCGCTCCTCTTCTTCGTGGCGGTGGACGTCGTCACGTTCGCGCAGCTGCGCCGGGAGCTCGGGCCCATCGGCTTCAAGGGCATCCTCGCCTGCGCCGTGCGCTCCCTCGCCCTCGGACTCGCCGGCGGCGCCGTGGGCGCGCTCGTGGCCTGGGCCCTCACCGGCCCCGTGGGCCTTGGCGGACCGGGCCTCGTTAAGGGCCTGCTCGTGTGCGTGGCCGGCGGCGTCCCCGCCCTCGCGGTCACCTTCGGCGGCGCCCTGCTGCTGCACCTGCCCGAGGCCGGGTTCCTGCGCTCCATGGTGGGCCGCCTCGCGCCGCGCCGCGCCGCCTAGGCGTCTCCCGGCGCGCCCCAGCGCCGCCTGAACATGAACAGCTTGTTTCAGCTGGTTTTGCATTTGGTCAACCAGCCGGCCGCTCACCCGGCGTTCGGTACCATTTGACCCAAGGTATCAGCGCGTTCGCCGATAGGGACGCCGATCGCGTCATATCGGCTCTCGCACTTACGCAAGGGGGATAATCATGAAGTTCTCCAACGTTTCCCGCCGCGGGTTCGTCCAGGCCATGGGCGTGGCCGGTGCCGCGGGCGCCGTCGCGCTCACCGGTTGCGGCAACGGCTCCGACGGCGGCTCCGCGGACGGCGGCTCCGCCGACGGCGGCAAGTTCAAGGTCGGCGGCATCGGCCCGCTGACCGGGGCCGCCGCCATCTACGGCAACGCCTGCAAGAACGCGGCCGAGATCGCCGTGTCCGAGATCGAGGGCACCGACTCCCAGTACAAGTTCGACCTCAAGTTCGAGGACGACGAGCACAACGCCGAGAAGTCCGTCAACGCCTTCAACACCCTCAAGGACTGGGGCATGCAGATGCTCGTGGGCACCACCACCACGGCCCCCTGCATCGCCGTGGCCGAGGAGGCCAGCAAGGACAACATCTTCGTCCTCACCCCGTCGGCCTCCTCCACCGACGTCATCGGCGGCCAGGAGGACGCGGACGGCAACATGACCACCCCGCGCCGCCCCAACGTCTTCCAGATGTGCTTCACCGACCCCAACCAGGGCACCGCCTCCGCCAAGTACATCAAGGAGCAGAACCTCGGCACCAAGGTCGGCATCATCTACAACTCCGCCGACGCCTACTCCACCGGCATCGAGCAGAAGTTCAAGGCCGAGGCCAAGGAGCTGGGCCTCGAGGTCGTGGCCGACGAGGCCTTCAACGACGACAACGCCACCGACTTCTCCACGCAGCTCAACGCCTGCAAGAACGCCGGGGCCGACCTCGTCTTCCTGCCCATCTACTACACCCCCGCCTCCGTCATCCTCAAGCAGGCCGACGGCATGGGCTACAAGCCCAAGTTCTTCGGCGTCGACGGCATGGACGGCATCCTGACCATGGAGGGCTTCGACACCTCCCTGGCCGAGGGCGTCATGCTGCTCACCCCCTTCAACGCCGACGCCGAGGACGAGAAGACCAAGGCCTTCGTCGCCGCCTACAAGGACAAGACCGGCGAGGTGCCCAACCAGTTCGCCGCCGACGCCTACGACTGCGTCTATGCCCTCCAGGCGGCCCTCGAGAAGGGCGGCTGCACGCCCGACATGAGCGCCTCCGACATCTGCGACAAGCTCGTCGAGGTCTTCACCTCCGGCGACTTCACCTTCGACGGCCTCACCGGCGAGACCATGGCCTGGTCCGACACCGGCGAGGTCTCCAAGGAGCCCAAGGGCATGGTCATCCAGGGCGGCCAGTACGTGGGCATGGAGTAGCGCCGGCCCCAATGTAAGTGCTGCGTAACAAGGGAACCTCGGCGGCCGGGGGTCACCTATATTCAGGTGACCCCCGGCCCTTGGCGCAGGGGGCCCGTCAACCTCGACCGGGAGGGGAGGACCTTTGGAGCTCCTTACCAACCTGATCAACGGCGTGAGCCTGGGCAGCGTGTACGCGATCATCGCCCTCGGCTACACCATGGTCTACGGCATCGCCAAGATGCTCAACTTCGCCCACGGCGACGTCATCATGGTGGGAGGCTACGTGGCCTTCATCACGCTCAACACGCTCGGCCTCAACCCGCTGCTCGCCGTGCTCATCGCCGTGGTGGTCTGCACGCTGCTGGGCATGGGCATCGAGCGCGTGGCCTACAAGCCGCTGCGGCAGTCGCCGAGCCTCACGGTGCTCATCACCGCCATCGGCGTGTCGTACCTGCTCCAGAACCTCGCGCTGCTCATCTGGGGCTCCAACCCCCGCGTCTTCACCTCCGTGGTGGCCGGGTGGCCGCAGGTCGTGCTCTTCGACGGCCAGCTCACGGTCTCGGCCGAGACCATCGTCACCATCGTGTGCTCCGTCGTCATCATGGTGGCCCTCGGCCTCTTCACCTCCAAGACCAAGATGGGCAAGGCCATGAGGGCGTGCTCCGAGGACCCGGGCGCCGCCCGCCTCATGGGCATCAACGTCGACAGCACCATCTCCACCACCTTCGCCATCGGCTCCGGCCTGGCCGCGGTGGCCGGCGTGCTGCTCTGCAGCTCCTACCCGGTGCTCCAGCCCACCACGGGCGCCATGCCCGGCATCAAGGCCTTCACGGCGGCCGTCTTCGGCGGCATCGGCTCCATCCCCGGCGCCGTGCTCGGCGGCCTGCTCCTCGGCATCATCGAGACCTTCGCCAAGGCCTACATCTCCACCCAGCTGTCCGACGCCGTGGTCTTCGCGGTGCTCATCATCGTCCTGCTGATCAAGCCCTCCGGCCTGCTCGGCAAGTACGTTCCCGAGAAGGTCTAGGAGGCGGCCATGGCAAACAACGCACCCGCAACCGCCCAGGCCCCCACCTTCGGCGCCCGGCTCTCCGAGGCCGTGCGCGGGGCCTTCGGCACCTACGCCCTCGTGATCATCGCCTTCCTCGTCATCCAGGGCATGATCGCCACGGGCTCCATCACGAGCGCCCTCCAGGGGCAGCTCGTGCCCATCTGCGTCTACATCTGCGCCGCCGTGTCGCTCAACCTCGTCGTGGGCATCTCCGGCGAGCTCTCGCTCGGCCACGCGGGCTTCATGAGCGTGGGTGCCTTCACCGGCGTCATCATGGCCTCGCTGCTGGCCGACGCCATCCCCAACGACGCCCTGCGGCTCCTCGTGTCCGTGGCCACCGGCGGCTGCTTCGGCGCCCTCGCCGGCTTCGTCGTGGGCGTGCCGGTCATGCGCCTCTCCGGCGACTACCTTGCCATCGTGACGCTGGCCTTCGGCGAGATCATCAAGAACATCGTCAACAACCTCTACGTGGGCCGCGACGGCGCCGGCCTGCACGTGTCGCTCACCTCGGTGTCCGACCTCGGCATGGACCACGGCGTCGTCATCATCAACGGCCCCCAGGGCGCCGTGGGCATCGACAAGCTGTCCACGTTCGCAGCCGGCTTCATCCTGGTGCTCGTCACGCTCTTCGTGGTGCTCAACCTCGTGCGCAGCCGCTCCGGCCGCGCCATCATGGCCGTGCGCGACAACCGCATCGCCGCCGAGTCCGTGGGCATCAACGTGACCAAGTACCGTCTCATGGCCTTCGTCGTGGCGGCCGCCCTGGCCGGCATGGCGGGCACGCTCTACGCCATGAACTTCTCGAGCGTCGTCGCTGGGCGGTTCGACTACAACACGTCCATCCTCATCCTGGTGTACGTGGTGCTCGGCGGCATCGGCAACGTCCGCGGCTCCATCATCGCGGCCGCCATCCTCACGATCCTGCCCGAGTTCCTGCGCTTCATGGCCGACTACCGCATGCTCATCTACGCCGTCGTGCTCATCTGCGTGATGGTGCTGCCCAACATCGGCGCCGTCCAGCGCTTCATGGACGCCGTCAAACGCAAGGTCCCGTGGTTCTCCGACAAGGACGCCCTCGAGGACCCCGACATGGTCTCGACGGGAGGCGACAGCCGTGGCTGACACCGACAAGCGATCCAACAAGGACCTCGAGGCACGCGCCGCCCAGGGCTCGTACCGGGCCCAGGCCGCCCGGGCCAAGGGCGACGACGCGCCCGTCAAGGCGCCGCCCGCCCCCAGGAAGGGCACCCGCATGGTGCCGCTGCCCTCCGACGGCATCGTGCCCGAGCGCGACGTCCACGCCACGCCGGTGCTCGAGTGCCGCCACCTGGGCATCGACTTCGGCGGACTCCACGCCGTGGAGGACTTCAACCTCATCGTGGGCAAGACCGAGATCGCCGGCCTCATCGGCCCCAACGGCGCCGGCAAGACCACGGTGTTCAACCTGCTCACCAAGGTCTACCAGCCCACCGGTGGCACCATCCTGCTCGACGGCCACGACACCGCCGGCATGAGCACCGCCCGGGTGAGCCAGATGGGCATCGCCCGCACGTTCCAGAACATCCGTCTGTTCTCGAGCCTCACGGTGGAGGAGAACGTCACCATCGGTCTCCACAACACCATCCGCTGCGGCATGTGGAGCGGCATCTTCCGCCTGCCGCGCTACTGGGTGAGCGAGAAGGAGTTCCACGACCGCTCCCTCGAGCTGCTCGACGTCTTCGGCATGGCCGACCTCGCCCACGTGCAGGCCGGCAACCTGCCCTACGGCGCCCAGCGCCGCCTCGAGATCGTGCGCGCCCTCGCCACGGGGCCCAAGCTGCTGCTCCTCGACGAGCCGGCCGCGGGCATGAACCCGAGCGAGACCGCCGAGCTCATGGAGAACATCCGCAAGATCCGCGACCGGTTCCAGATCGCCGTCCTGCTCATCGAGCACGACATGGACCTGGTCATGGGTATCTGCGAGGGCATCGCCGTGCTCAACTTCGGCCGCATCATCGCCAAGGGCACCCCCGACCAGATCCAGGGCGACCCCCAGGTCATCGAGGCGTACCTCGGCACGTCCGCGAAGGAGGCGTAAGGCCATGGCACTGCTCAAGGTCTCCGACCTCAACGTGTATTACGGCAACATCCACGCCATCAAGGACGTCTCCTTCGAGGTCGACGAGGGTGAGATCGTGACGCTTATCGGCGCCAACGGCGCTGGCAAGACCACCACGCTCAACACCGTGGCCGGCCTGCTCACCCCGCGCTCCGGCACCGTCGAGTTCAAGGGCGAGGAGCTCTCCCGCATCCCGGCCCACCACACCGTGAGCCGCGGCATGGCCCTCTGCCCCGAGGGCAGGCGCGTGTTCCTCAACATGTCGGTGCGTGAGAACCTCGAGATGGGGGCCTTCACCCGCAGCGACGCCGAGGCCCGCGAGACCATCGAGAGCGTCTTCGAGCGCTTCCCCCGCCTCAAGGAGCGCGAGGGGCAGAGCGCCGGCACCCTGTCCGGCGGCGAGCAGCAGATGCTCGCCATGGGCCGGGCCATGATGAGCCGGCCCTCGCTGCTCATGCTCGACGAGCCGTCCATGGGCCTCGCCCCCATCCTCGTGGACGAGATCTTCGACATCATCGAGGACCTCCATGCCGCCGGCACCACCATCCTGCTGGTGGAGCAGAACGCGGCCAAGGCCCTCTCCATCGCCGACCGCGCCTATGTGCTCGAGACCGGCAAGGTGTCCATGGCCGGCGATGCCGCCGACCTCGCCCACGACGACCGCGTGCGCAAGGCCTACCTGGGCGGCTGAGCCCGTTTCCTGCCTGTTGCGGGGAGGGGCGCCCGACGCCCCTCCCCGTTGACTTTACTAGGGTAAAGTGCTTTACTCCGCTAAAGCACCCGCAACCCCATACCCTGAGGAGGCGCCGATGATCCACGGCACCCCGCGCGGTTTCCGCGACATCCTGCCCGAGGAGGCCCTGGCCCGCGAGGCCTTGGCCGACACCGTGAGGCGCGTCTTCTCCTCTCACGGCTACCTCCCCGTGGAGACGCCCCTGCTCGAGAGCCGCGAGGTTCTCGAGCGTGCCGGCCGCATCCGCGGCGTGCCGTTCCAGCTCATCGACACGGACGACCGGCTCCTCATGCTGCGCCCCGACCTCACGCTACCCATCGCCAGGCTCGTCGCCGGCCGGATGGGGGAGGGCGACCTCCCGGCGCGCCTGCGCTACGCCGCCCCCGTGGTGCGCGAGCAGCGAAGCCTCTCCGGCGAGGCCCGCCAGTTCACCCAGCTGGGCGTGGAGCTCGTGGGCGCACCCGACGGGGAGGCCGAGGCGGAGGTCGTGGGCATACTCATGGAGACCCTCGGGGCCGTGGGCCTCTCTGGCTGCACCGTCGTCTGCGGCTCCGTGCGCCCGCTCGCGGCCGCCATCGGCGCCGCCGGCGTCCCCCGTACCGAGGCCGAGAGGATCCTCTCCCTCGTGCACTCCTCCGACCTCGTGGGCCTCGACGCCTTCGTGGCCTCCCTGGACGTCCCGGCGGAGGCCGCCGCCGCGCTCCGCGGGCTGCCGCGCTGCATGGGCGGGGCGGAGGCGCTCGACGCCGTCGACGCCCTGCTCGGCGCCGCCGGCGTGGCCGAGGCCGACCGCGGGACGGCCGAGCTCCGCGCCCTGGCGGGGGCGGTGGCGTCCGGGCCGGTGCCGCTGGCCTTCGACTTCTCCATCGTCAACTCGTTCGACTACTACACGGGACTCGTGTTCAAGGCCTTCGCCCCGGGGTTCTCCTCGAGCGTTGCCTCCGGCGGCCGCTACGACGCCGTGCTCGCCAACCTGGACGTGCCGGCCGTGGGGGCCTGCGGCTTCGCGCTGTCCCTCGAGCGCCTGCAGGGCGCCCTCGAGGTCCGCGACGACGGGGGATGCGGCCGCCCGCTGCGCATCGCCGTCCCCAAGGGCTCGCTCTTCAAGCCTTGCGTGGACCTCCTTGAGGCCGCGGGCCTGCCCGTGGACGCGCTGCGCGACCCCGGGCGCCGCCTCATCGTGGCCGCGGGCGACGTGGAGTACGTGATCGTGCGGGCCACCGACGCACCCGCCTTCGTGGCCTGGGGAGGCGCCGACTGCGGCGTCTGCGGCACCGACTCCCTGTTTGAGGCCGACCTCGACCTCGTGCAGCTCGAGGACCTGCGTTTTGGCGCCTGCCGCTTCGTGGTGGCCGAGCCCGCCGGCTCCGCCGGGGCCGCGGACGCCGCCTTCGCCCGGCGCGGGTCCTACCGGGTGGCCACCAAGTACCCCCGTGTCACCCAGGCGTACTTCGACTCCATCGGCTGCCCCGTGGACATCCTCGCGCTCCACGGCAACATCGAGCTCGGCCCCATCGTGGGCATGGCCGACCGCATCGTGGACATCACCGCCACCGGCACCACCCTGCGCGAGAACGACCTCGTGGTGGTGGCCGACGACGTCATGGACTGCTCGGCCCGCTTCTTTGCGGGGCCTGCGGCCTTCCGCAGCGACGCACGGATCAGGGCGCTCGGGGCGAGGCTCCGGGACGCCGTCGAGAAAGGCTGACTCCCATGAGACGGATCACACTCGAGGGTGGCGCCACCCTCACGAACGCCGACCTCCACCGCTCGGGCGCCTTGCCCAAGGGCGCCGTCGAAGCCGCCGAGGCCATCGTGGACGCGGTGCGCGCCGGTGGCGACGAGGCGGTGCGCGGCTACTGCCTCGAGTTCGACGGCGCCGCGCCGCGCTCCTTCCGCGTCCCCGACGACGTTGTGGCCGGTGCCCTCTCCCAGGTCGACCCGCGCTTCCTCGCCGCCCTCGAGAAGGCACGCGCCCAGATCGAGGACTTCCACCGTCGCGAGGTGCGCCAGTCGTGGTTCACGACCAGGCTCGACGGGACCCTCCTGGGCGTCAAGGTGTCGCCTTTGGCCTCCGCCGGCATCTACGTGCCCGGCGGCCGCGCGCAGTACCCCTCCACCGTGCTCATGAACGCTGTGCCCGCCAAGGTCGCGGGCGTGGGCAGGGTGGTCATGGTGACCCCGCCCCAGCGCGACGGCTCCCTCTCCGCCTACACCCTTGCCGCCGCGGCCGTGGCCGGCGTCGACGAGGTCTACGCCGTGGGGGGTGCCCAGGCAGTGGCCGCCCTCGCCTACGGCACCGAGACCATCCCCCGCGTGGACAAGATCTGCGGCCCCGGCAACGCCTTCGTGGCCGCCGCCAAGCGCTACGTCTCGGGGGACGTGGGCATCGACATGATCGCGGGGCCCTCCGAGGTGTGCGTGCTGGCGGACGACACGGCCAACCCCGCGGTGGTGGCCGCCGACCTCATGGCCCAGGCCGAGCACGACCCCCTGGCGGCGAGCTACCTCGTCACGACGTCCGTCGCGCTGGCCGACGCCGTGGAGGGCGCCCTCGGCCTGCTCTGCGCCCAGTCCCCCCGCGCGGACGTCACCCTCGCCTCCCTCGACGGCCAGGGCGTCGTCGTGCTCTGCGACACGCCGGACACGGCCGTGGCTGCCGTGAACCGCATCGCCCCCGAGCACCTGGAGCTCTGCGTATCCGACGCCGTCGCGCTCCTCGGCTCCATCCGCAGCGCGGGCGCCATCTTCGCCGGCCACTGGAGCTCGGAGCCTCTGGGCGACTACGTCGCAGGCCCCAACCACACGCTGCCCACCGGCGGCACGGCGGCCTTCTCCAACCCGCTCTCCGTGGACGACTTCACCACCTCCTCGAGCGTCGTCTGCTACTCGCCGGCCGGCATGGAGGCCGACGCCGAGGCCACCCAGACCCTGGCCCAGGCCGAGGGCCTCTGGGCCCACGCGCTCTCCGTGGGCATGCGCCGCCGCCTGCTCGAGCGCGGCCCCGGGACCCCGTGGAAGGAGCTCTGTGAGGACGCCATGGCGGCCGCATGGCCCGACACCCTCTCGACGCCCGGCCGTCCGGAGCTCGACTTCGAGACGGGCGGTGAATGACGTGGGCCTCTCCGAGCGAGCCCGTTCCCTCGTGCGCCCGGAGGTGGCGGATCTCGACCCCTACGATCCCGGGTTCGTGGAGTGCCGGGTCAACCTCTCGGCCAACGAGAGTACCTGGCCGCGCCCCGAGGCACTCGAGCGGGCCGTGCACGACGCCCTGGTGGCGACGCCCCTCAACCGCTACCCCGACCCCATGGCCAACGGCCTGCGCGACGCCATCGCGGCGTGGCACGGCGTGGGCCGCTCGCAGGTGGTCGTGGGCAACGGCGGCGACGAGCTCATCTTCGACCTGCTGCTGGCCTTCGGCGGCCCTGGCCGCACCGTGCTGGACATGCCGCCCACCTTCTCGGTCTACGACATCTACGGCAGGCTCGTGGGCTCCACGGTCGTGGCCGTGCCGCGCGACCCCGAGACGTTCGAGCCCGTCTGGGACGAGGTCCTGGCCGCCGCCCGCACCGCGGACGTCGCCGTGCTGACCACGCCCAACAACCCCACGGGCAACACCGTGGCCCTCGGGCGCGTGGAGGCGCTCTGCGAGGCCTGCCCCGGCGTCGTGCTGGTGGACGAGGCCTACGGCGAGTTCGCGCCCTCCATGGAGAGCGCCGCGTCGCTGCTCGACCGCCACCCCAACCTCTGCGTGCTCCACACGCTGTCCAAGGCCTTCGGCATGGCCGGCGCCCGCGTGGGCTACATCCTGGCCTCGCCGGAGCTCGTGGACGTCTTCGCCGCCGTGCGCCAGCCCTATACCGTGAACGTGCTGTCCCAGGCCGCCGCCACGGCCGTCGTGGAGGGCCGCGACCTCGCCCTCGCCTCGGTGGCCGACGTCGTGGCAGAGCGGGGCCGGCTCACGGAGGGTCTCCTCGCCCTCGGCCTGCGCGTGTGGGACTCGGAGGCCAACTTCGTGCTCGTGCGCGTGCCTGGTGCCCATGTGGTCAGGGAACGCCTGGCCTGTGACTTCTCCATCCTCGTGCGCGACCTCTCCTCGACGCCGGGCCTCGAGGACTGCCTGCGCGTCACCGTGGGCACGCCCGAGGAGGACGACGCCGTCCTCGACGCCCTGCGGCAGATCCTCAGACCCGTCATTTCCGGCACCTAGGGGGAACCATGAGACGAGCCACCGTCACCCGCACCACCGGCGAGACCGACATCGCCGTCACCCTCGACCTCGACGGCACCGGCGTCGTGGACGTGGATACCGGGGTGGGCTTCTTCAACCACATGCTCGACGCCTTCGGGCGCCACGGGCTCTTCGACCTCACGGTGCGGAGCGTGGGCGACCTCGACGTCGACGCCCACCACACCGTGGAGGACACCGGGATCGTGCTCGGCCAGTGCTTCCGCGAGGCCCTGGGCGACAAGGCCGGGGTCACCCGCTTCTCCCAGTGCGTCGTGCCCATGGACGAGGCGCTGGTCATGGCGTGCGTGGACCTCTCGGGCCGCGGCGAGCTCTTCTGGGACGTCCCGGTGCCCGTGCCCCTCATCGGCACCTTCGACTCCCAGCTGGCCCACGAGTTCTTCGCCGGCCTGGCCCGGGACGCCGGCGCCACGCTCCACCTGCGCGAGCTCGCCGGCGAGAACGGCCACCACATCGTGGAGGCCGCCTTCAAGGCCGCCGGTCGCGCCCTGCGTTTCGCCTGCGAGCCCGACCCGCGCGTGACCGGGGTGCCCTCCACCAAGGGGAGCCTCTGATGGCCGTCTGCGTGCTCGACTACCACAAGGGGAACCTCATGAGCGTGGCCCGGGGCCTCGACCGCGCCGGGGCCGACGTCGTCGTGAGCGACGACCCCGAGGTCGCCGCTGCCTCCGACGGCCTCGTCATTCCCGGCGTGGGCGCCTTCGCCGACGCCATGGGGTACATGGAGGCCTCGGGGCAGGCCGAGGCCGTCGCCCGCGCCCGCGCCCGCGGCGTGCCCATCCTCGGCATCTGCCTCGGCATGCAGCTGTTCTGCTCCCGTGGCCGCGAGGGCAGCGACGGATGGCGGCCGGGCCTCGGCTTTCTTCCCGGCGGGTGCACGCGCCTGGAGTCGTTCCGCCTCAAGGTGCCCCACGTGGGTTGGGACGAGCTCGACCTCACTCCCCTCGGTCGCGCCTGCCCCCTGCTCGACGGCGTGGGGGAGGGGTCCCACATGTACTTCACCCACTCGTTCGCCCTGGACGGCGACTGCGACCCGGGCGTGGTGTGCGCCAAGACCCACTACGCGCGGAGCTTCCCCTCGGTGGTCTGGAGCGGCAACCTCTTCGGCTGCCAGTTCCACCCCGAGAAGAGCTCCGGCGCGGGCCGTCCCATCCTCGAGAACTTCGTCGCCCTCGTGAAGGGGGGTCTGCCCCTATGATCGTCTACCCCGCCATCGACCTCGTCGCGGGCGACGTGGTGCGCCTGCGCCAGGGCGTCCGCAGCGAGATGGACGTGTACTCTTCCGACCCCGTGGCCCAGGCCGAGGCCTTCGCCGCCGCGGGCGCCGAGTGGGTCCACATGGTGGACCTCTCCCGTGCCTTCGGCGAGAGTGGGGCGGCCTGCGCCGCCAACATGGACACCATCCGCGCCGTCTGCGAGCTGGTGCCCGTGCGCGTGGACGCCGGCGGCGGCGTTCGCAGCCTCGCCGACGTCGAGCGCCTCCTGGACGCCGGCGTCTCCCGCGTGTCGATTGGAACGCCGCTGGTGCGTGACCCGGGCTTCGCGGCCGAGGCCGTGGCGCGCTTCGGCGATGCCATGGCGGCCGACGTCGCGGCCAAGGGCGGCGCCGTGCGCGTGGACGGGTGGCGCGACGAGGCCCCCGTGTCCCTGGAGGCCCTCCTCGCCTCAGTGGTGGGGATGGGCTTCTCGCACCTCGTGTACACCGACGTATCCCGCGACGGCATGCAGACCGGCGTCGACCCGGAGGCCTACCGCGCCGTGGCCGCCGCCTGCGGGTTCCCCGTCACGGCCTCCGGCGGCGTGACCGCCCTGGAGGACGTCAGGAGGCTCGCGGCCCTCGGCGACGGCATCGTCGAGGGGGTCATCTGCGGGCGGGCCCTCTACGAGGGGACCCTCGACCTCGCCGAGGCGCTCGCCGCGGCGGGAGGGGAGTGACCATGCTCGCCAAGCGCGTGATCCCGTGCCTCGACGTCAAGGACGGCCGGGTGGTCAAGGGCGTGAACTTCGTCTCCCTGCGGGACGCCGGCGACCCGGTGGAGCTGGCCTCGGCCTACGACGCCGCCGGCGCGGACGAGGTCGTGTTCCTCGACATCTGCGCCACGAGCGACGACCGCGCCACCACCGTGGGCATGGCCTCCGAGGCCAGCCGGCGCCTGAGCATCCCCTACGCCGTGGGCGGCGGCTTCCGCGACCTCGCGGGCATGCGCGCCATGGTGGCGGCGGGCGCCGACAAGGTCTCGGTCAACTCCGCCGCCGTGCGCGACCCGTCGCTCATCTCGGTCGCCGCGGCGGCCTTCGGCAGCCAGGCCGTGGTGTGCGCCGTGGACGCGCGGGCCGCAGGCCCCAACCGCTGGGAGGTCTACACCGCCGGCGGGCGCACCGCCACGGGTATCGACGCCGTGGGCTGGTGCGAGGAGGCCGCGCGCCGCGGCGCCGGCGAGATCCTGCTCACCTCCATGGACCGCGACGGCACCAAGGAGGGCTTCGACCTGGCGCTCACCCGCGCCGTGGCCCGCGCCGTGCCCATCCCCGTGATCGCCTCGGGAGGTGTGGGGAGCCTCGAGCACTTCGCCGAGGGCGTCCTCGAGGGGGAGGCCGACGCCGTGCTCGCGGCGAGCGTCTTCCACTTCGGGACCTTCTCGGTGAGGCAGGTCAAGGAGTACATGGCGAGCCAGGGCATCCCGGTGAGGCTGGACTTCTAGGCTACGGCGGGGCGGCGCGCGGCGCTATGCTTCTTGGAACGCTCACGTATGTAGGGGAGGAGACCCCATGGAC
>Trix_p1__coassemble_1509_pt1 | contig 17466 bp, 11 predicted proteins | sample Trix_p1__metabat2_low_PE_013 | metagenome-assembled genome bin Trix_p1
CCATGTTGGCGCGGACCCGGATGCGGCTCCCCGTGAGCGATGCCAGCTCCTCGTGGATCTGATCGACGCGGTTGACGGACGGGATCTCGTTCTCCATGCCTGTTACTCCAAACGCCGGCCCTGAGACGCCGCTCACCGGATAGGTGGCGTCGGGACAGAATCCAGCCAATGTTGAATGTGCAGTGACCTATACTATCTGGTTTTGCTTTTGGGAGGAAGGGCCCTCACACAGAGCGTACAGTCGGGCGAAACGGGCACGTACCCCCGGAATGCCTCGAGAAAGGAAGCCTATGAACGTCCAGCGCCTGGACCGGGTGCGCCAGAACCTGCGCGACCTCGGCCTCACCCAGACCGTGGTCACCGACCCGGTCTCCATCGCCTACCTCACCGGCTACGACAACGACCCGATGGAGCGCTTCGAGGCCCTCTACCTGGCCGTGGACTCCGAGCCCGTGCTCTTCGTCAACCGCCTGTTCCCCGACCCGGGCGACTGCGTGCCCAACGTGGTCACGCTCTGGGACACCGACGACCCCGTGGTGTCGCTTGCCCAGGTGACCATTCCCGAGGCGCCCCTGGGCATCGACCGCACCATGGAGGCCCGCTGGCTGCTGCCCCTCATGGAGGCCGGCGCCGCGTCGTCGTACCGCCTGGCCTCCTCGGCCGTGGACGACGCCCGCGCCCGCAAGGACGCCGACGAGCGCGAGGCCATGGCCGCCGTCTCGGCCATCAACGACCGCGCCATGGACTGGCTGAAGTCCCAGCTTGTGGCCGGCGTGACCGAGCGGCAGGTCGCCGAGGCCCTCGAGGGCGAGTACCGGCGCCTCGGCGCCGACGGCAACTCCTTCGACCCCATCGTCTCCTTCGGCGCCAACGCCGCCGACCCGCACCACGAGCCCGACGACACCGTCCTCGAGCCCGGCATGGCGGCGCTCTTCGACGTGGGTTGCCGCCTGGACGGCTACTGCGCCGACATGACCCGCACGTTCTTCTTCGGCGCCGAGCCGGACGAGGAGTTCCGCCGCGTCTACGAGGCCGTGGAGGCCGCCAACGCCGCGGCCGAGCAGGTCGCGGCCCCGGGCGTGAGCTTCTCCGACATCGACCGCGCCGCCCGCGAGGTCATCGAGCGCGCCGGCTACGGCGAGTACTTCACGCACCGCACCGGCCACTCCATCGGCCTGGAGGTCCACGAGCCCGGCGATGTCTCCAGCGCCCACACGGCGCCCGTTGAGCCCGGCATGTGCTTCTCCGTGGAGCCCGGCATCTACCTGCCCGGGAGGTTCGGCGTGCGCATCGAGGACCTCGTGTGCGTGACCGAGAACGGCTCGCAGGTGCTCAACCACTACCCCAAGGAGCTCGAGGTGGTGAAGGGGTAAAGCAGGCCGTCCAACACATCGGTGCACGCAAACGGGTCGTCCCCGCAGTTATTCTGCGGGGACGACCCGTTTGTCCCAACAGGGGGCGGCCAGCGCCTCAGCGCTTCCGAGGGTCAGCAATGCCGCCGCAGAAGCCGGCGACCAAGAAAGCCCACGGAATTCCCGTTGGCAGTCCGAGGGCAAGATCGAAAACGACTACGTCCACGCTGATCACCCCCGCAAGCGAGAGGGTGACGATGAGCGCCCAAGCGATGACGACAGCCAAGGCCACCCATCGTAGCCCCGCTGGAGCGCTAAAACGACCGCCCGTTGCATATTGAACGCACCTCGCCCCACCAAAGCCGGTCAAAAGACCTGCCACGGGCACAAGGGCAAGCAGCACGAGAAGTCCAAGCACGACGCCTGCGGAAATGTGACCTGGAGAGACCGCGCTATGAATTGCGCTCGCCCCGTGGCCGGCGCCCGCCACGCACATGAACGCCCATGGGGTCAGGATGCGCCCGGCGCAAAGCAAGAGGATGCCAAATGCTGCCTCAGCTATCGAGAAAAACGGCATAGACCTGGAGTCCGCACCCATACCGCTACCAAATCTTGTATTGGCATTTGCAAACTGACACGGTCCCCCACGCAGGTACACCGTTGACCTTGTCTCCCTGGATCGAGTATTGGTTAACAATTTCTACACCTTTATAGCTGTAGCTATTGGGGAATGAAAGGCGCTTATATGTATAATCGTAGCGGACCCCTTTAACAGTGCCCGTCGTCATAAACCCCGTAAACTCTTTGTATGTATCAAGAACCTCCTCAACACGAGCCCTCTGAATAGTAGTGCCATAAGCATCGGCAAGATCCGCCTTAAGAGAGGGTGCAGCAAAAGCAGTCACACCAGGCATCAAGAGAGTGGCGCTTTTGCAAACCATACTAACTCCTTTCTGTTTGACTGATTATTCACAGTACGTCTCATGGTCATAATAATTAGGGAGTTTCATTGGCCATATCTTATGAGCGGTTGAAAAAATGCAGTAAACGGTTTGTGCCATCAAAAGGTGAAAGTTGAAATTGCCTCACCAAAAGAGGGGCTCCGCAGTTTAAAACTGCGGAGCCCCTCTTAGAGAACGTATGTCCTGTTATCCCTACTGCTCCGGACAGAGCGACAGGGCCGCGTCGTCGGCCACCACCACGCAGTTGGTGTGCAGCTGCAGGATGGAGGCCGGGCACTGGGGCGTCACGGCGCCGAAGACCATGTCGTGCACGGCCTGGGCCTTGTCCTCGCCGGTGGCGGCCACCACGATCATGCGTGCGTTCATGATGGTCTGCACGCCCATGGTGTAGGCCTGGCGCGGGACGTCCTTGGGGTCGTCGAAGAGGCGGGAGTTGGCCTCGATGGTGGACTCGGTGAGGTCGACGCACTGGGTGCCCTTGGAGAAGGCGTCCGCCGGCTCGTTGAAGCCGATGTGGCCGTTACGGCCGATGCCTAGGAGCTGGAGGTCCACATAGCCGGCGTCCTTGACCATCTTGTCGTAGGAGGAGCAGGCCTCCTCGATGTCGGGGTTGGAGCCGTCGGGCACGTGGGTGTTGGCCTTGTCGATGTCGATGTGGTCGAAGAACTGGGTGTTCATGAAGTAGCGGTAGCTCTGGGGGTCGTCGCCCGTGAGGCCGCGGTACTCGTCGAGGTTGTAGGTGGAGACCTCGGCGAAGTCCACGTCGCCCTTGTGGTACCAGTCGATGAGCTGCTTGTAGGCACCGATGGGGGTGGTGCCGGTGGCGAGGCCGAGCACCGAGTTGGGCTTGAGGATGACCTGGGCCGAGATGATGTTGGCCACCTTGCGGCTCATGTCGTCGTAATCCTTCACGCGGATGAGTTTCATCGCCGCGCTCTCCTTTCCCTTGGCCGAAAAGGCCTGACCCTGCAGATGAATCGATTCTACACGCCGGCGGCACAGGCCGGCCGGACCGCGCCCAAGCGGCGGCAGCCGGTCGCCCGGCGTGCGGCGCACATACCAGCTCGGCTTCAGCGCCGCGGCGTCAGCGGGCCTCCGCAGGGCTTGCCGCGAGCGCCTCGAGCGCATGGAAGCGGTGGGAGATGCGGTTCTTCTCGTCGGCGGTGAGCTGGGCCATGGTGCGCCCCGGGGTCTCCTCGGGCAGGAACAGCGGGTCGTAGCCGAAGCCGTTCTCCCCCACCTGCTCCCGCCCGATGGAGCCCTCGCAGTCGCCCTCGCCGGCCAGCCAGGAGCCGTCGGGTTCCACGAGGGCCACGGCCGAGTGGAAGCGGGCCGTCCGGGCGCCGTCGGGCACGTCTGCCATGGCGGCCTCGAGCTTGGCGTTGTTGGCGGCGTCGTCGCCGTGGACGCCGGCCCAGCGCGCCGAGAAGATCCCGGGCTCGCCGTCCAGGGCGTCCACCACGAGGCCGGAGTCGTCGGCCACCGCGGGAAGGCCCGTGGCCTCGGCGGCCGCCCGGGCCTTGATGAGGGCGTTGGCGAGGAAGGTGTCGCCGTCCTCCTCGGGGTCCTCCCAGCCGGGCAGGTCGAGCTCGCCCACGGCCACGAAGCGCGCCCCCGGCATCACGGGGGCCAGGATGGCCTCGATCTCGGCCACCTTGTGCGCGTTGCCCGTGGCAACCACCACGGTCCTCTCCTCGTTCATGGGTCCTCCCATCGTCCGCGCCGCGGGGGCGCCGTCCCTGGACACGTGTGCCCTCACTTCCTGAAGCCGGTGACCTCGGTCTGGAGGTCGCAGAGGCGCGCCACGGCCGGCAGTCCGAGGTCGAGCAGGCCGTCCAGCTGCGCCCGGTCGAAGGCGATGCGCTCGCCCGTGCCCTGGAGCTCCACGACGGTGCCGTCGGGGCAGCCCACGAGGTTCATGTCCACCTCGGCGCGGCTGTCCTCGGAGTAGTCGAGGTCGAGGAGGCAGCGGCCGTCCACGACGCCCATGGACACGGCGGCCACCTGTCCGGTGAGGGGCAGGCGCGGGATGCGGCCGGCGCGTACCCACTCGGCGAGCGCGTCGTGGAGGGCCACCCAGGCACCGGTGACCGACGCCGTGCGGGTGCCGCCGTCGGCCTGGAGGACGTCGCAGTCCACGGTGACGGTGACCTCGCCCAGGGCCTGCATGTTCACCACGGTGCGGAGGCTTCGGCCGATGAGGCGTTCGATCTCCATGGAGCGGCCCTTGCGGCGCGGCGTCTCACGGCGGCTGCGGGTGGACGTGGAGGCGGGCAGCATGGCGTACTCCGCCGTGACCCAGCCCTTGTGGCTGGACTTGCGCCAGCCCGGCACGCCCTCCTCGATGGTGGCGGCGCAGAGCACCCGGGTGTCGCCGAACTCGGCCATGCAGCTGCCGAGGGCGTTCTTCATCACGTTGCGGGTGAGGGTGACGGGGCGAAGGTCGCCGGGCTTGCGGCCGTCGTTGCGGGGAGCGTCGAGGGTCATGGTCCTCCGATCGGGTTGTGCGGGGTTTTCGACCAGCATGCTATCACGGGGACCGCGGGGCCTTCGACCCGTGGGTCCGGGCGCATGCATCGTCGAAGGCAGCTCGAGCGGCGGCTGGGGCTCGGCGAGTGCCGATCGGCTTGTCCCAATGGTCGGACACTTTTGTCCCACCATCAGCAGTTGAACCGCCGTCACTTTGGTCGGGCACTTTTGCTGTCACGCGAGGCCGTCGCGTCCGTCCTGCGCCACCGTGGCGCATTTACCGGAGAACGACACCGCCGTGGTGCGCTTTTCGGCCGAATCGGCGGGTTCGTCGCACCACCGCGGTACGCTGGGACCGGAGCCGCGCCACCATGGCGCGTGACGTTGGCGCTTGACCCATCCGCCGCTTCGCTTGTTTCTCGGCTTATGAATCCTGGACATGCCGGTACGGTCTCCGGCATGGGTTTCGGTCGACCGCTTCCGAGAAACCCATGCCACAGGGGCCTTCGGCATGGTTTCCAGCACCTCCCGGTCGGCAGATCCATGCCGGAGAGGCCTTCGGCATGGTCAGACCCCCACCGGCCTTGTGACACCCCCGGTACCCGACCAAAGTGACGAAGGTTCGACCACGTTAGTTGGGACAAAAGTGTCCGGGTGGTGGGACAACCGTTGGGACAGCGACGCCGGCCTAGCGGGGCCAGCCGTCGGGCGCCAGGGCCTCGAGGTCGGCCACGTCCACGTGCTCCACGGCCTCCAGCTTGCGACCGAAGACGTACTCGCCGGCCACGCAGAACTGCCCCAGCTCGGGCGACGTGGTGGCGAAGTGGTAGCGCGCCTGGTGGTCGGCCGGCGCCAGCTCGCCGGCCCGTCTCAGATACTGGCGCACCTCGCGGGCGGTCTCCTCCGCCGAGCTCACGATGGTGACACCGGGGCCCAGCGCCCGCTGGTAGACCTGCTTGAGCAGGGGGAAGTGCGTGCAGCCGAGGATGACGGCGTCGATGCCGTGGCCCATGAGGGGCGCGAGGTCCTCGGTGGCCACAGCCAGGACCTCCTCGGTGTCGAGGTAGTCCTTGTCGCCCATCCAGTCGCGGCCCATGGCGTGGGGCGAGGCGACGGCGCGCTCCACGATCTCCACGGAGCGCGGGCTCGGCGCCTGCCACACCTGCACACCGGCGTCCAGCGCGTGGATGGCGCGCCGGTACTGCCCGGAGTCGCAGGTGCCCTTGGTGGCCAGCACGCCCACGCGCCGGGTGTGGGTCGCCTGCACCACGGCACGGGCACCGGGGACGATGACACCCAGCACCGGGATGTCGAGCATGCGCTGGGCCACGGAGAGGCCGGCGGCCGTGGCGGTGTTGCAGGCCACCACGAGGAGCTTGACGTCGCGGGCGTCGAACCAGCGGGCCAGCTGTGCCACGAAGCCGCGCACCTCGTCCTGCGGGCGCTCGCCGTAGGGGCAGCGCTCGGTGTCGCCGAAGTACCGGATGGACTCGCTGGGGAGCTCCGACGCGATGGCGCGCGCCACCGTGAGGCCGCCCAGGCCCGAGTCGAACACACCGATGGGGCGCGTGTCTCCCATGGCTCTCCTCCGTACACGAAAGGGCCGGCCCTGAGGCCGGCCCGCGGGGTCCCTGGTGGGCGATGAGGGGTTCGAACCCCCGGCCTTGTGCGTGTAAAGCACCTGCGCTACCGCTGCGCCAATCGCCCGTGCGCGCCACCGGCACAGCCGGGCGTCGCGGGCCCTGAGTATACATGGGGGCTGTGGGCACCCCGTGGTGGCGACGGCCGACAGGGACGGCCGCCCCCCTCCCCCTGCCATACTGGGCCCCATGGACACCATCACCCTCGGGGAGCTCGTCTCCCTCCTCAACCAGCACCGCCTCGACGCCACCCTGGAGGGGGACCCCTCCGAGGCCGTTGCCGGTGCGGCCTGTGACTCGCGCCAGGTGACCCCGGGCAACATCTTCGTCTGCAAGGGCGCGGCCTTCAGACCCGCGTTCCTCTCGGCCGCCCTCAAGGCAGGGGCCGCGGCCTACCTCTGCACGCCGGAGGCGGCCGAGGAGCTCGCCGCCTGCGCCCCGGGCGTGCCCCGCATCCTCTGCGCGGACATCCGTCCCGCCATGGCGTGGGTCTCCAAGGCCGCCTGGGGCAGCCCCGACCGCGATCTGCAGATCGTGGGCATCACCGGCACCAAGGGGAAGTCCACCACGGCCTACCTGCTGCAGACGCTCCTCGACGCCGTGGGGCCCGAGCCCTGCGCCATCTTCGGCACCCATGCCATCTTCGACGGCACGGGCACCTTCGAGAGCGCCAACACCACGCCCGAGCCGCCCGACCTCTGGCGTCACCTGGCCAACGCCCGCCGCTCCGGCCTCAGGCGCGTGGTCATGGAGGTCTCCAGCCAGGCGCTCAAGTACGACCGCGTGCTGGGCCTCTCGCTCTCGGTGGCGTGCTTCCTCAACATCGGCAACGACCACGTCTCGCCCGTGGAGCACCCCAGCTTCGACGACTACCTGGCCTCCAAGCTGCGCATCTTCGAACTGGCCGACCGCTGCGTCGTGAACCTCTCCGGCGACCACGCCGAGGAGGTCCTCGCGGCCGCACGCGCCCGCGGCGCCGAGGTGACCACCTTCTCGCTCTCGGACCCGGCCGCCGACGTACACGCCGCCGTCGTGGCGCCCGCCGCCCACGGCATGGACTTCACCTGCCGCACCCCCGGGTGGACCCGCGACGTCTACCTGAGCCTCCTCGGCGAGCACAACGTCGAGGACGCCCTGGCGGCCGTGGCCTGCGCCCAGGCTGTCGGCGTCGACGACCCTGCGGCGCTCGACGCCCTGGCCCACGCCCATGTGCCCGGTCGCATGGAGGTGCGCCCCACGGCCGACGGCTCCATCGTCACCATCGTGGACTACGCCCACAACGACATCTCCTACCGGCGGTTCTTCGACACCGTGGACGAGTTCTTCCCGGACGCCTACAAGGTGGCGTTCTTCGGCGTGTCCGGCGGCAAGGCCCTCGACCGCTACCGCGACCTGCCGGCCATCGGCTCGCGCCGTGCAGACTACGTGATCCTCACCTCCGACGACCCCGGCCCCGAGGACCCGGCCGAGCTCTGCCACAGGATCTCGGCCAACCTGGCCCCGGGCACGGACTTCGCCGAGGAGCCCGACCGCGAGGCCGCCTGCGAGCTGGCCTTCGCCCGCGCCCGCGCCCACGTGGCCGGGCAGGGCGGCCGCGTAGTGGTGTGCGCCCTGGGCAAGGGGGCCGAGACCGAGATGCGCATCGGCACCGAGGACGTGTCCTACGAGCCCGACGGCGAGCACCTGGCCCGACTCGTGGCCGCCTACGACGCCGAGCAGGCCGCACCGTCGGACGAGTGACGAGACCGGGGCCCCGGCACCCGAACAGCCCGCCCCGGCACGAAAGACGGGCCCCGACCTCGCCGGTCGGGGCCCGTCGTCGTCTCACGCCTCGGCGGTGGGCGCTAATCCCGCTTGGGGAACAGCATCCAGGTGAACAGCATCCCGAGCAGGCACGCCACCACGAGGGCCAGCGGCACGAGGAACGCCGGGTCGCCCAGGACCGGGATGACCCGCGGGTCCCCGCCGGTCTTGGGCAGGGTCTTCGACGGGGCGTCCGGGCCGCCGGTGTCCGGGAGCACCGGGTCCTCGCCGTCCACCGGGGTCTTCACGACGACCTCGTTGGATTCCACCGGGTCGGAAGTCTCGAACTCCTCGTCGGTGCGCGTGACGGAGGCCACGTTGACCCACGCCGTGGGCTCCTCGACCGCGGGCACCGTGGCCTTGAACGTCACGGAGCGGGACTCGCCGCCCTCCAGCGTGCCGAGCTCCCAGGTGAGCACGCCGTCCTTGCAGGCGCCCTTGTCGGAGGCCGAGCCGTCCACGTAGGAGAGGCCCTCGGGCACGGCGTCGGTCACGACCACGTCGTGGGCCGGGCCCTCACCGGAGTTGGTCACCGTGAGCCGGTAGGTCACCACGTCGCCGGAGCCAACGTCGAGGGTCTCCCGGGTGAGCTCGCCGTCACCTGCGGCCTGGTCCTTGACGATTGCCAGCGCGGGCTTCGGGGGACGCTCGCCCCGCACGTTGACGAAGTCCGCGCTCACGGTCCCGTCGGCCACGACCGTGCGCCTCGCGGAGCCGGACTCCGGGTAGGAGTGGAAGCCGTCCTCGTTGGCCTCGAGCTCGGTGACCGTGGCCACGGTCCCCGCGGGCAGGCCGAGGACGCGGATCTCGTCTCCGTGGTGGAGGGGCAGCACTTCGCCGCTCCTCACCTCGCCGCTGCGGTCGCGCCCGTAGTAGCGGAAGGACCCCGGGAGCTCGTCGCCCTTGGCGTCGCGGAGCTCGACCTTGAAGCTGAAGTTCCTGAGGTAGTCGGCCTCGCCGATCGTCTGGTCCTTGCCGGCGCCCACCGTCTTGGAGATCGTGAGCTCGCCGGTGGCGGGCAGGGTGTCGTCGGGGTCGGTGACCACCACGGTGTTGATGAGCGAGAAGAGCCCCGTGATGTCCATGTCGCCGAGGTCGTCGCGCTCGGCGGTGGAGTAGAACGGGTCGTCGGGGTCGTCGTGCTCGTGCAGGTTCTGCTGCACGCGGGCACGCGCGAACCCGGTGTCGGTGACGAAGAACGGCTCGTAGTTCCTGCCGCCGTCCTCGTCGGAGAGACCGTAGTCCACGACGGCGTTCATGCCGTAGTGCAGGTTGATGGAGCGGCGCACCGCGGTGTCGCCGGTGCCGGGCAGCGCGACGTCCTGCCAGCCGTCGATGGCGAAGGTGCCGGAGGGCTGGCTCTGGGCGAAGGCCGTGATGTCGCGCAGGGTGATGTTGACGTCGCCCTCGCTCGCGTACTTGACCATGGTCTGGGCGAGCTTGCCCACGCCAGCCATGACCTTGACGCCGTCGCCCTCCGCGCCGGCATCGGCATAGATGGAGTAGACACCGGCCTTGACCTCGACTATCTCGTCGTTGAGCTCACAGCCGTCGGGGGCCTCGACCTCGCGCAGGTAGAAGCTCTCGGGCTCGCCGTCCAGGCGGGTGTCGGGCCAGACCATGTCGGCGTAGCCCCCCTGGGCGCTGTCGGCGTGGTCGGCGTGGCCCTCGTGGGGCTCGAAGACCAGCAGGCCCTTCGTGCCCTCCACCGTGGCGGTGCGGCCGGAGGCCAGGGCGCGCACGACGTCGTTGGCCTCGGCGTCCTCGCGGGAGCCGTAGAGGGCGAACAGGGCGCCGTCGCGGGCCGCGCCGGTCTGGTCGACCTTCATCACGCGGAGCTCGCGCTGCTCGTTCGGGATGTAGATGCGCGAGCGGAAGTCGCGGATGAACTGCCGGATGTCCAGGGAGCTGTAGCCGCGCTGGCGGTAGTCGTCGGGACCGGGGTTGATGGCCGCGACCAGCGCGTCCAGGTTGGCGGTCGAGTCCTCGCCGTCGGCCTCGATGGCCGCGGCCGCCTTGGCGCCCAGGGCCGCGTAGCGCTGCTCCGAGGTCATGGCATTGACCTCGGCACGGGTCACGCCGAGGGCGCTGGCCAGGGCATCGGGCCTGATGATGGCGTAGAAGTTGCGCATGTCGCCGGTGTCGGGGTTCTGGAGCAGATAGCGGTCGGCGCGGCCGGGCAGGTTCTCCAGGAGGGCCTGCAGGCGCTGGGTCTCCTCGTCCCACGTGAAGTACCAGCCGGTGGCGTGGGTGCCGTCGCGATCGGCGTTGTGCACCGCGGCCATCTGCCGCAGGGCGCCCTCGAGGGTGACCTCGCGGGCCAGGCGCTTGAACTCCTCGTAGCTCACGCGCTCGTCGGGGTACTCCACAGCCTTGAAACCGCTGAGGTTGTCACCGTAGAGGGGCAGCCACTGCTCCTCGCCAGAGGGCTTGGCTTCCTTGAGCATGGGCACGGCCACCACGAGGCCGTCGGCCTGCTCGTCTATGGGCACGGGGTCGGAGCCGGGGATCTGGGTCACGAGGCCGCCGTCCTCGCCGATCTGGCCGTAGTAGACCTCGGCGTTGTTGCCGGTGACGCGGCTGATGAAGCTGGCGTAGGCGCCGGTCTGGTAGCGGTTGTTCACCACGAGCATCGTGTACTGGGGCTCGAAGCGCAGCAGCAGGTCCTGGGGCGTGGACTTGTAGCCCACCGGCGCCTTGGTCTCTCGCAGGATGTAGAGCAGGCCGTCGCCGCTGCCCTCGTCGTAGCGGTCGGAGAAGTTGAACGGCTCCGCCTGGTCGGCCGCGGCACGGGCGGAGGGGTCCTCGAACCGCGCGACGCCGTCGGCGTCGGTCACGAGGTGGGTCAGGGGCGAGCCCTGCACCTCGACGTCGTCGAGGGAGAAGGAGGAGGTGTTGTCCACGGTGGGCGTGGTGCCGTCCTTGGGGCGGGCGGCATAGAGGTCGAACTCGGCGCCCTCGAGGGGGTTGCCGTACTGGTCGACCTTGTAGATCTGCTGGTAGAGCGCGGGCTGGAGGTTGAAGCGCAGGGCGATGGACGAGTCGTAGTTGCCACGCTCGAGGTAGAACATCTTGAGGGTATGGCTCGTGTTCGAGGCGAAGGTGTCGCCGTTCCAGCGCGCGGCGTCGCCGCGGCCGGCGGCCTCGAACATGGCCCTGACGGTGGTCGTGTCGGTGGCGAGCTCCGAGGGGTTGTCGGGGATGCCGTGGGTGTCGAAGGCCGGTCCCATGCACACCTCGCCGGTGGCGAAGTCGATGGTGCCGTAGAGCTCGGAGTGGATGCCGCCGAGGTCGAGCACGAGGACGTCGTCGATGAAGACCCAGACGTCGTCGTCCCCCGCAAACTCGAAGGTCATGTCGCTCGCTCCCACCTTGCCGTTGACGGGCTGGCGGAAGGTCGTCTCGACGGTCATGCCCAGGTGGTGGTCCACCGGCTCGGCGTTGCCCTGGTTGTTGGCGTTGAGGGCGTTCTGGAGCGAGCCGTCGGCACCGAGGGTGAAGGCCTTCTCGGCGCTGTTGAACGGGAAGAAGTTGCCCACGGAGTCCGTGCCGTCGGTACGGAGGCCCGCCGGGGCGTCGTAGAGCGTGAACCGCCCTGCGCTCCCCTCGGTGGCGTCGGGCGTGAACTCGGCGAAGTTCTCCCGCATGTCGTAGTAGTAATAGCCCTGCTCGTCCATCTGGAAGAGCCCGGTAACGTTCTTGTAGGACCCCTTGCCGGGGCTCGCGGTGTCGGGGTCGAAGAGGTACCGGAGGGAGCGCACGGACTCGGGCAGGTCGTAGCCGTTCTTGAAATCCACCACGGTGCTGCCCTCGAGTGCCGTCTTGGTGGCGGCAGTGCTCGGGTTGGTGCTGTTGCCGAGCGTGGAGAAGTCCACGTTCCCATCCCCGTTGGCCACGGAGAGGGCCTGGGCCTGGACCGTCGGGTCGATGTTGCGGGCCCACACCGGGTCGAAGAGCGTGTTGCCCACGGTGCTGGAGAGGCTGCTCCAGTAGAGGGGGCCGGCGTTGCCGTAGATCATCTCGTTGGGGACGGTGCTGGAGCCGGTCTTGCGCCGCGCCTCGCTGTAGCGGCTGTCATTGACGTTGTAGCCGGTGTCGGGGTCGTCGCTCACCACAGGGAAGCCCCCGTCGGAGAGGGTGCGCTCCACGATGCCCTGCATGCCGGCGTTCTCCCGGGCGATCTCGCCGTAGCCCTCCACGAGGCCCTGGTTCCAGTAGCCGAGGTGGCGCATGCCGTCGCCGAAGGTGAGCAGACGGCCGTAGTTGATGCTGCCCTCGTTCTGGAGCCACGTCTGATAGTTGACGAGCGGCGTGGCGCCGCCGGTGGTGCCCAGGGTGTCGGTGCCCGCGGTGACGCCGGTCCCGGTCACCCCCGCGCTGTAGTTGAAGAGGTTGACCGTGGTGTTGTCGGGGTCGAGCCCTTGGACCACGTGGGCGGCCAGCTGGTCGGCCGTGACCTCGGCCCTAGCCGGCGCGGCCGGGACCAGGGAGAGGACCATGGAGATGACCACCATGGCTAGGACGGCGACATCGAGGGGTCGGGAAGCGGTTCTTCTGTGCATCGTTTCGCCTCCAGTGACGGACGGGCTTCCTGAGCATCTTTTATTCTCTCTTTCAGTTTGTAATAAATCAACGGAAAATTAGGGCCATTTCTTAGTACTTGGACCGAGAAAGCCCCCATGGGCTGCACGGATGCCCCACCGGCGCGGAATGCGTTCATTCATATAATTAGCCGTTGGCATAAAACCCGGCGTGAGCCCGAGAGCGACATCGCGTTGCCCCACCTAGGGTTCGAGACGTGGAAAAAGGGCCGCCGAAACGGCCCATCCACGCCCCGGTCCGGGGCCCGCCCGACATGCGTGGCGGCCAGCTAGCGTCCGCCGACCTCCGGCCGCTCATCGGCCGGGTCGCGCGCCACGGTGACCCAGGTAAGGACCGCACCCGCGGCCACGAAGGCCGCGAAGACGGCGAACACGAGCTGGAAGCCGGCCATGAACCACTCCGGGTGGGCGGCCGAGAAGCTCGTCTGGGGCACGCCGGCCGCGGCCCCCATGCCGCCGTAGAGCAGGGCCGAGCCGAACGTGACGCCGAGCGCCATGCCCAAGGTCCTGAAGAGTGCGGCGATGGAGCTCGCAAAACCCAGCTGGCTCTCCTCGACGCTGCCCATGACGAGGGAGTTGTTGGGGGCCTGGAAGAGGCCCACGCCCACGCTGACGAGGCCGAGCACGCACACCACGAGCCAGAGCGGCGTCGCCAACCCGAGGAGCGCCACGGCAGCCAGGCCCGCGGCGTAGACCGTGAGGCCCACGGCCGTGGGGCGCCCGCAGCCCACCCTGTCCGACAGGGCGCCGGCCACCGGCCCGAGGATGCCCGAGACCACCGGCATGACCATGATGGCCAGGCCCGCCGCCGCGGCGTCGAGCCCGCGGGCGTCCTGCAGGTAGAACGGCACGATGTACTCGCTCATGCCCACGGCGAGGAAGCTCGCGAACATGGTGGCCAGGTTCACGTCGAACGCCGGGTTGCGGAAGCTGTCCAGGCAGACCAGCGGGTCGGCGCACCGGCGCTCGCGCACGACGAAGGCGCAGAGCAGGGCCGCGCCGCAGGCAAGCAGGGCCGCGGTGGCGGGCGACGGGTGCGTGGTGACGAACGTGAGACCCGAGGTGAGGGTGAGCACGGCCGCAGCCACGAGGACGGCGCCCGCCGTGTCGAAGGGGCGGCCCGAGGGCGCGGGGGCGTCGTCGGGCAGCGTGGCACGGCCCAACGCCAGGCAGAGCACGCCGAACGGCACACCCATGGGGAAGACCCAGTGCCAGCCGGCCGTGGTGACCACGACCCCGCCCACCGTAGGGCCGCACATGAGCCCCAGCGAGACGGCCGTGGCCACGACCCCCAGCGCGCGGCCGCGCTCGTCGGACGGGAACGCCTCGGTCACGATGCCCATGTTGGTGGCCAGCGCTAACCCGGCGCCCACGGCCTGCACGGCGCGCGCGGCGATGAGGGGGACGAGCCCCTGGGCGAGGCCGCACAGGAGCGAACCCACCGAGAACACGAGGACACCCGCCTCGAAGAAGCGGACCTTGCCCAGGCGGTCGCCCAAGGCGCCCACCACGGGCATGACGGCGCACATGACGAAGAGGTACGCCGTGGACACCAGCTGCACCTCGTCCATGGCCACCCCCAGATCCCGCTGGATGGAGGGCATGGCCACGTTGACGGTCGAGGCGTTGAGCGTGGACATGAACGACATGATCGCCACCGTGCCGAGCACGGCCCAGCGACTGCCAGCGGCCTTGACCATAACGACCCCTTCCACAGGAAAACCCGCCATCACCGCTGAAGCGATGATGACGGGTTCGCATCCGTTACCCCGGGCTTGGAGCCCGGCCTTGGGACCAGTGTAGGGCGGGTCCCCTTAGAAGTCCACATCGATGTCGTAGTAGACGCACTTGAGGAGCTTCTCCATCTCCTCCTGCGTGGGGATGCGCGGGTTGGAGCCGGTGCAGGCATCGCCGATGGCGAGCTCGGCCACCTGGGGCAGCTTCTCCAGGAACTCGGCCTCGTCGATGATGGAGGTCTCGGCCGGCAGGCCGCCCTCGCCGTAGTACTTGATGGCCTGCGGGATGTTGAGCTCGTCGTTCATGTGGCGCAGCTCGGCCACGAGGGAGGCCACGAGCTCCTCGGTGGTGTCGCCGGCCAGGTGCAGCCTGCGGGCGATGTCGGCGTAGCGCTCGGCGGCACGCGGGTCGCGGGCGTTGTACTGGATCACGCGGGGCAGGTACATGGCGTTGGCGGCGCCGTGGATGATGTGCCCGCCGGAGAAGGCGGCGCCGGTCTTGTGGGCCATGGAGTGCACGATGCCGAGCAGGGCGTTGGAGAAGGCCATGCCGGCGAGGCACTGGGCGTCGTGCATCTGGCGACGGGCCTCCTTGTCGCCCTCGAAGGACTTGACGACCCACTCGTGGATGAGCTCGATGGCCCAGATGGCGTCGGCGTCGGTGAAGTTGCAGGCGACGGTGGAGACGTAGGCCTCGATGGCGTGGGTCATGGCGTCCATGCCGGTGTGGGCGCAGAGCTTGGCGGGCATGGTGTAGGCGATCTCGGGGTCGACCACGGCGACGTCGGGGGTGATGTTGAAGTCGGCCAGCGGGTACTTGATGCCCTTGGCGTAGTCGGTGATGACCGAGAAGGCCGTGACCTCGGTGGCGGTGCCGGAGGTGGAGGGGATGGCGCAGAACTTGGCCTTGGTGCGCAGCGTGGGGAAGCTGAACGGGGTGATGAGGTCCTCGAAGGTGGTCTCGGGGTACTCGTAGAAGGCCCACATGGCCTTGGCGGCGTCGATGGGGCTGCCACCGCCGATGGCGACGATCCAGTCGGGCTGGAACTCGGTCATGGCCGCGGCGCCGCGCATGACGGTCTCGACGGAGGGGTCGGGCTCGACGCCCTCGAACAGCATGGTCTCCATGCCGGCCTCCTGCAGGTACTTCTCGGTGCGCTCGAGGAAGCCGCCGCGGCGCATGGAGCCGCCGCCGGTGACGACGATCGCCTTGGTGCCCTTGAGGGTCTTGAGCTGCTCCAGGGCCCCCTCGCCATGGAAGATGTCGCGGGGCAGGGTGAACTGGGCCATGGGTATCCTCTCCAATCGTCGGGGGACGCGCCCCCGGACCGTGGCGGGCGCTTCTCGCCCGCGTGACTGCCGGATAGGGCGCGGCTCGCGCCGCGCAACCGGTTGCCATTCTAAACCTTCGCCGGACCGCTTTCAGTCAGCGTGCACCTACCGAAAAGAGAGGTGCATACCGTCGGGGAAGGCCTATACTAGATAATCCTTTGTCAGTCGGCCTGGCTGGCTCCACCGATGCCTCCCTAGCGGATGCGCTCCACCGTGACCTGCGATGCGAGCTCGTCCACGCGGGCGAAGTCGCCGAGGCCGGGGCAGAGCGCCACGTTGGCGCCGGTGGCCATGGCGCGCACAAGGGCCCCCTCCACGTTGGAGCGGTCCTCGTACCAGGCCGAGAGGAACGCGCCCAGGGTGCCGTCGCCCGCGCAGGCCGTCTGGAACGGCACGATCCTGGCGGCGCCGCACCTCCACACGCCCTCGCCGTCGGTGAAGTAGGCACCCTTGCCCCCCATGGTGAGCAGGACGTTCTTGGCGCCGGCGGCCACGACCTCGTCGAGGGCGGCCACGGCGCTGGCGTCGTCGGTGACGTCCAGGCCGAAGATCTCCCTCAGCTCGTCGTCGTTGGGCTTGATGAGCAGGGGCCCGCGCCCCACGAGGTTCTTGAGGTGCGTGCTGGAGACGTCGAGCACGAACTCGGCGCCGCGCTCGTCGAGGACGTCGATCAGGCGGTCGTAGAACGTGCCGTCCATGAGGGGCGAGAGGGACCCTGAGACCACGAGGCAGGTGAGGTCGGGCAGGTCGCGCACGAGCCCGAGCATCTCGTCCTGCTTCTCCGGGGGCACTGGCGCCCCGGCGCCGGGCATGGTGTACTCCACCTCGCCGGCGCGCACGAGCACGGTGATGCGCGTGATCCCCTCCACGTAGACGGGCTCCACAGGGCACACCTTGCGGGCGCCCTCCACGATGTAGTCGCCGGTGAAGCCGCCGAAGAAGCCCAGGACGCAGGAGGGCGAGCCGTAGTGCTCGAGCGTGAACGAGACGTTGAGGCCCTTGCCGTTGGGCGAGTAGTCGGCGGCCCCCACACGGTTGACGGCGTCGGGCACGAGGGCGCCGTTGTTGGTGGTGACGTTCATGTCGATGGCCGGGTTGGTGGTGAGCGTGTGGATCACGGGAAGGGCTCCTCTCTATGAGAAGGGCCCGGCACGAGGTTCCATGCCGGGCCCGTCGGTCTATGGGGCTACGTGCGTCGCGTCGCTGCTAGGCGGCGGTGGGGGTGGAGCCGGTGCCCACGCCCTCGGCACGACGCTCACGGTCGTACTGGGACTTCTTGAAGAGCACGAAGAGCATGCCGCCGACCACGGCGCCGATCAGGATGGCGCCGATCCAGGCGATGGGGTTCTCGACCACGGGGAGCACGAGGAAGCCGCCGTGGGGAGCCGGGACGTGCACGCCCAGCATGAGGGTCAGGATGGCCGCGATGGAGCTGGAGAGCATCATGATGGGCATCACGGGCCAGATGTTCTTGGTCATGAAGGGGATGGCGCCCTCGGTGATGTGGGTGCAGCCGAGGATGAAGTTCACCACACCGGCGTCGCGGTCCTCCTGGGTGAAGTACTTGCGGC
>Trix_p1__coassemble_1611_pt1 | contig 15972 bp, 11 predicted proteins | sample Trix_p1__metabat2_low_PE_013 | metagenome-assembled genome bin Trix_p1
GCCGCCGGCCCCGGCGGGACGAGCCCCGCGGCCGGCGGCCCACCGACACCGGGCCTGTGGGCGGCACCCGCCCTCGCTGTGCTCTGCGGACCGCGTCCGAGAGAGAAGCGAGGGAACATGCAGCTACGAAGCGACGCCGTCAAGAAGGGGCTGGCCCGCGCACCGCACCGCAGCCTCCTCAAGGCCGACGGCCTCACCGACGAGGAGCTCGAGCGCCCGCTCGTGGCGGTCGTCTCGGCCCAGAACGAGGTCATCCCCGGTCACATCCACCTCCAGTCCATCGCCGACGCCGTCAAGGCCGGCGTCCGCATGGCCGGCGGCACGCCGCTGCAGGTCAACACCATCGGCGTGTGCGACGGCATCGCCATGAACCACGAGGGCATGCGCTACTCGCTCACCAGCCGCGAGGTCATCGCCGACTCCGTGGAGTGCGCCGTGCAGGGACATCAATTCGACGCCATGGTGCTGATCCCCAGCTGCGACAAGATCGTGCCGGGCATGCTCATCGCCGCCTGCCGCCTGAACATCCCCTGCGTGCTCGTCTCCGGCGGCCCCATGCTCGCGGGCCGCGGCGCCGACGGCTGCCAGACCGACCTCAACGGCCTCTTCGACGCCGTGGGCCAGGTCACCGCCGGCACCATGACCATGGAGGAGTGCGCCCGCCTGGAGGAGACCGCCTGTCCCACCTGCGGCAGCTGCTCCGGCATGTTCACGGCCAACTCCATCTGCTGCCTGGCCGAGGCCCTCGGCATCGCCCTGCCCGGCAACGGCACGGTGCCCGCGGTCTTCTCCGAGCGCATCCGCCTGGCCAAGCGCGCCGGCATGAAGGTCATGGAGCTCCTCGAGCAGGGCGTCACCACCCTGGACATCGTCGACTCCCGCGCCATCCGCAACGGCATGGCGCTCGACATGGCCTTCGGCGGCTCCACCAACACCATGCTGCACCTCACCGCCATCGCCCAGGCCGCCGGCTGCCCGGTGACCATGGACGAGTGGGACGAGGTCTCAGCCGTCACCCCCAACATCGTGCGCATCGCCCCGGCCGGCCCCCGGCACATCGAGGACCTCGACGCCGTGGGCGGCGTCTCCGCCATCGTGGGCGAGCTCGGCCGCACGGGTCACCTCGACCTCACGGCCCGCACCTGCCACGGCACGGTGGGCGAGTGGGTCGAGCGGTGCCCCCCGCCCGACGGCGAGATCGTGCGCTCGGTGGCCGACGCCTACTCGCCCGACGGCGGCCTCAAGGTGCTCCGCGGCAGCCTCGCCCCCGACTGCGGCGTGGTCAAGAAGAGCGCCGTGGCACCCGAGATGCGGCGGCACCGCGGCCCGGCCCGCGTCTTCGAGAGCGAGGAGGAGGCCTGCGAGGCCATCTTCGGCGGCCGCATCCGCCCCGGCGACGTCGTGGTCATCCGCTATGAGGGCCCCTCGGGCGGCCCCGGTATGCGCGAGATGCTCACCCCCACGTCCGCCATCTGCGGCATGGGTCTCGACCGCTCCGTGGCCCTCGTCACCGACGGCCGCTTCTCCGGTGCCACCAAGGGCCCGGCCATTGGGCACGTGAGCCCCGAGGCCGCGGCCGGCGGGCCCATCGCCCTCGTGGAGGAGGGCGACACCATCGCCATCGACATCGACGCCGGCACCATCGAGCTCGAGGTCCCCGAGGCCGAGCTCGGGCGCCGCCGCGCCGCCTGGGAGCCGCCCGCGCCCAAGTACGCCACGGGCGTCCTCTCCCGCTACGCCAGGCTCGTCACCAGCGCAGACAAGGGGGCCTACCTGTCATGAGAGACCAGGACCGCATCCCGGCCCAGGCCGGATCCAACACCGTCGCCGACAAGGTCGCCCGCCGCGCCCGGGCCGTCGAGAGCCGCCCCTTCGGCCCCGGCAGCCACACGGAGCACGAGGGAAAGACCATGACCGGCGCGCAGGCCATCATCGCCAGCCTCGAGGCCGAGGGCGTCGACACGCTCTTCGGCTACCCGGGCGGCCAGGCCATCAAGATCTACGACGCCCTCTACGACTCGCGTAAGATCCGCCACGTCCTCGCCCGCCACGAGCAGGCCGCCACCCACATGGCCGACGGCTACGCCCGCGCCACGGGCAAGGTGGGCGTGGTGCTCGTCACGAGCGGCCCGGGCGCCACCAACACCGTCACCGGCATCGCCACCGCCTACATGGACTCCATCCCCCTGGTGGTCATCACCGGCCAGGTGACCCGCGGCGTCATCGGGACGGACGCCTTCCAGGAGTCCGACATCGTGGGCATCACCATGCCCATCGTCAAGCACAGCTTCCTGCTGCAGTCCACCGACGACCTCACCCGCACGTTCCGCGAGGCCTTCTACATCGCCTCCACCGGCCGCCCGGGCCCCGTGCTCATCGACGTCCCGAGCGACCTCTCCGGCGCCGAGATGGTCTTCCACTACCCCGACTCCGTGAACCTGCCCAGCTACCGCCCCACCTACAAGGGCAACGCCAAGCAGGTGCGCGCCTGCGCCGAGCTCATCCGCTCCGCCAGGCGGCCGCTCCTCTACGCCGGCGGCGGCGTCGTGGCCAGCCACGCGTGCCAGGAGCTCACGGAGCTGGCCGAGAGGATGCGGATCCCCGTCATCACCTCGCTCATGGGCAAGGGCGCCATGCGCTGCTCCAACCCGCTCAACCTGGGCCCCGTGGGCATGCACGGCTCCAAGTACGCCAACATGGCCGTCATGGAGTGCGACCTGCTCATCGCCTGCGGCGCGCGCTTCTCCGACCGCATGACCGGCAAGGTCTCGGAGTTCGCGCCCCACGCCAAGATCGTGCACATCGACATCGACCCGGCCGAGATAGGCAAGATCGTGAACCCGGACGTCCCCATCGTGGGCGACGTCAAGGTGGTGCTCGACGCCGTCAACCGGCGTCTCGACGAGACCGGCGCCGAGCCCGTGGGCGAGGCCTGGTGCCGCGAGGTCTTCGGCTGGCGCGAGCGCTGGCCCTTCTACACCTCGGACTTCGCGGATTTCCCCGACAAGATCGCGCCGGAGGTCCTGCTTCGCCAGCTCTCCGACAAGCTCGACCCGGAGCGCTCCATCGTCACCACCGAGGTGGGCCAGCACCAGATGTGGGCCCTCCAGAACATCCACCGCGAGCACGCCCGCACGTTCATCTCGTCCGGCGGCCTCGGCACCATGGGCTTCGGGTTCCCCGCGGCCATCGGCGCCAAGCTGGGCTGCCCCGAGGACGAGGTCGTGTGCGTGGCCGGCGACGGCTCGTTCCAGATGAACAGCCAGGAGATGGCCACGGCCGCCATCAACCGCGTGCCCGTGAAGGTGCTCGTCGTCAACAACCGCGCCCTCGGCATGGTGCACCAGTGGCAGACGCTCTTCTACGACCGCCGCTACTCGTTCACCGAGCTCGACCCGGTGCCCGACTTCGTGAAGCTCGCCGACGCCTACGGCTGGGAGGCCGCGCGCATCACCCGGCCCGAGGAGGTCTCCGACGCCCTCGACGCCATGCTCGCCGCCGACGGCCCCTACCTCCTCGACGTCCAGATCCCGGCCGACCAGACCGTCTACCCCATGGTGGCCCCCGGCGCCCCCATCGACGACATCATCGGCGCCCTCGACGTGACCCTGGGCGGCGTGCGCGTGACCGAAAAGGGATTCGGCAGCGCCGGGCACCCGCCCGTGCCCGGAGACGACGATGATGAGAAGGGGGCTGAGTGAGGATGAACTACCTGCTCTCCATCCTGGTCGAGAACAAGCCCGGCGTGCTGTCGCGCATCACCGGCCTGTTCAGCCGCCGCGGCTTCAACATCGAGTCCCTCTCGGTGGCCCCCGCCGACGAGGTGGGCTTCGAGCAGATCTGCAAGCAGCTCCACAAGCTCGTGAGCGTCTTCAAGATCAGCGACCTCACCTTCGAGGGCGCCGTGGAGCGCGAGCTCGTGCTGTTCAAGGTCCAGGCCCCGCCCGAGCGCCGCCACGAGGTCATCGAGATCGCCAACGTCTTCCGCGCCAACGTCGTGGACGTGGGCCGCGCCACCCTCACCATCGAGGCCACGGGCACGGCGAGCAAGCTCGACGCCATGGAGGACCTCTTCCGCGCCTACGGCATCAAGCAGCTCACCCGTACGGGCAAGGTGGCCCAGACCCGCGGCTCCCACGACGCCTGACCCATCCGGCCCCGGTGCGCCCGGGGCGTCCCAACCGGTTCGACCCGCCCTCCCGGGCGGAGAACGTGTCACCCAAGCAACAAAGGAGAGAACATGGCCGTCACCATCTGCTACGAGAACGATTGCGACCCCAACGTCATCCGGGGCAAGAAGGTCGCCGTCCTGGGCTACGGCTCCCAGGGTCACGCCCACGCCCTCAACCTCATGGACTCCGGAGTGGACGTCCGCGTGGGCCTGCGCGAGGGTTCCGCCAGCGCCCAGGCCGCCGAGGAGGCCGGCCTCAAGGTCGTGCCCATGGACCAGGCCGTCAAAGAGGCCGACGTCGTCATGATCCTCACCCCCGACGAGACCCAGCCCGCGGTCTACGAGAAGTACGTGGCCCCCAACCTCAAGCCCGGCGACACCCTGGCCTTCGCCCACGGCTTCAACATCCACTACGGCTACATCAAGGCCCCCGAGGACGTGAACGTCATCATGTGCGCCCCCAAGGGTCCCGGCCATATCGTGCGCCGTCAGTACACCGAGGGGTCCGGCGTGCCCGACCTCGCCTGCGTCTACCAGGACGCCATCGGCGACGCCTGGGACATCGCCCTGTCCTACTGCTGGGGTGTGGGCGGCGCCCGCTCCGGCATCATCAAGTCCACCTTCAAGGACGAGACCGAGGAGGACCTCTTCGGCGAGCAGGCCGTGCTCTGCGGCGGCCTCGTGGAGCTCGTGAAGGCGGGCTTCGAGACCCTCACCGAGGCCGGGTACCCGCCCGAGCTGGCGTACTTCGAGGTCTACCACGAGATGAAGATGATCGTGGACCTCATGTACGAGAGCGGCATCCACTTCATGAACTACTCCATCTCCAACACCGCCGAGTACGGCGAGTACTACGCCGGCCCCAAGGTGATCAACGAGGAGAGCCGCGCCGCGATGCGCCAGATCCTGGCCCGCATCCAGGACGGATCCTTCGCTGAGGAGTTCGTGGCCGACTGCAACGACGGCCACCGCTGGCTGCTCGAGCAGCGCGAGGCCATCAACAGCCACCCCATCGAGGAGACCGGCGAGCAGATCCGCTCCATGTTCAGCTGGATCAAGAAGTAGGGCCTGTCGAGCCATCGGCCTTTTCTCGCTTTGCTTGCGGCGAGCGGCCGTGCTCCTTATCAGGGTAGAAACTCCTCGCTTTTATGCGCTTCGAGCGCCCGTACCGGTTTTCCGATCCGGTACGGGCGCGTTCCTATGCATGTACGAGAGTCATTTCGCGCAATCCAAGGATGTGGATCAGCGAAATGGCAAGGAGCGGTGCCAAGGCATGTTGGGCATGGTGTCTTCCGGGGATGGCGCGGGCATTCTTTCGAGTAGCTCAACCTCGTGAGGGAGACGACGCCCGTCTCGCTGCAGTCGAAGAGATCTATCCCAAGCTTGATCAAAGGCGAACTTGGCGCTGTGCTCTCCGATGTGGAATATCGACTGCATGGAAGATGCGGTGAGTCCGTATCTCAAAATATAGGGATGGGGTGCCAGCAGATAGCCAGCTCCATAGTCTGCTTCGGCTTCCTCCTGGCTGGTTTCGCATACGTGACCAAGCCAGATATGCATAATCTCGTGCGCGACACTGAACAGCCGACGAGTCAAGGGGAGCTGCATATCATTGTAAAAAATAATATTAGGTCCAAAGCGGGACGTACCGACGAGGGAAAAAGCGTCACTAAGATGGGCATCGCGTATATGAGCCTGGGCACTTGGCTGGAGAGAGCTGTAACAGATTAGCTGAATTCCAAGTCGCCTAGGAATTTGTAAAACCGGAATGCAGGGGACGAAGAGGTTCAGTTCATCCCGAAGCTCGATGGTCCCTTTTTCTATCTCGATGCGCCTTTGAAGTGGGATGTCTTTCCAAGACAAACGGGGCTCTTTCGCTATTGGCTAATAAGGGATTGAATGATAAGTTTTTTCTGATCGGCTGAAAGCGCATTGGAATTGCGGGCTATGAGCCGAACCGCGTCTTCTAGGTTGTCGGCGTCTTGGCTTGTTGGCACACCCAATAAATCCTCCATAGTTACATCAAGTGCTGCAGCAATACGTGCAAGTGTGAGCGCTCGAGGAGACCGCTCTCCATTTATGTAGCGGCTGAGGGCAGACTCGCTGATGTCGGCCTTTTGGGATAGAGCCTTCTGGTTGAGTCCTCGCCTTGCCATGCACATCTGTATGTTCTTGCTGACGGTGCTCACAGCTGCCCCATTTCGAGCGTTTCCAAATGATGCTTCCACTCTACAAATGGAGTTGACAAAAGACAAGATAAGCTTCAGTATGATTGCCAATCGACAACTAATTGCCATTCTCCTTCATGAGAGGGGGTGAGGTCATGGGGCAACAGTCGAGCGGACGAATCGAAGGCCGAGAAATGGGAGGACAGCCTAGCAATCTATTTGCTGGTAGTACCCTATATCTCGACGGGGCCGATCACCATCATTCGTTGAGCGAGAATCTCGAGAGCACGAAGAGGCTGTTCGCGCTCAGAGATGGTTTTTTTGGGACGAAGAGCAAGAAGCGGGTTCGTCATATTCGGGCGGCCAATCCAGAGCAGAAGGCCATCGCCTTTTTCAAGACGCTTGCATATGGGGGCGTAGTGGATAGTTTGGGTCCGGGGAAATACAGGGCGAGGATGGCAGGTGGGGACATCATCGTGCTGAGGATTCACTCCCACTCCGATGGGTCTCCAGCTGTTGACTTAACCATCATCTCTTGCAGCTCGATCAAGAACCAAAAAATACATTTCATTAAAGAGGAGAATTAAATGCATACGATCAATTGCTTGATGGATGACAACGGCGTGAGTTTGCTGGCCGAGCTAATCGGGCATCGGATCGACCGGTGTGTTCATCCAATAGGTGTCGGACCGGTATGCACCGTTGCCGGCAATACCGTACTGAAGGGTGACGGGGTCGGTGTCTCGATTGATGTTGATGAGTGTCTTAGTGGCCCGGTGGCTGGCGACTACACCTCATTTGTTATTAGCCGGTCAGACGATGTTCCTTATGACGACAAGCAGGACGACGCCATATCCGATGTATTGAGGGATGTGCTGCTCATTCAAGACGAGCAAAAGGCTACCGACGAAGAAAACAATTCAGTATTGAACTACATCGGGACCCGTGCAATCATCCTGGTATTCGATAATTGCCAGATTATGTTTGACAGGGATATCTCTATTTTCTCCACGTACCGCATTGTCCGCGGGAAGGATGTTGTTGGCCTCTTGACGCCTCCCAACGCGTTGGATGATTACGAGGTGTTGTCTGAGAGCCGCTCTCTTGTCAGCTTGGAAAGTGGGCGGAAGACGGCTGTTGTGTCAGACCCTTGCGAGCAAGTCGAGTCTCATGGTCGAGCTGAGGGATATGGGATCCCACACAACGGAAAGGCACGCCGCACGCATCGCCGAGATGTCTTTAATCTCTGGCTCCTGGAGGGGTTAAATCGAGTTGAGCCGACGGGGATGCCTTCTATGGAGCCAGTAGACGCAAAACCTCCTCGCCTCGTTCCGTTTTCCGAGGTCGTTGCGGGAAGATGCCGGGACTACGAAGCATTTGTCGATTTTTACGAGGACGATTATCGCATCGAGAAGGCATGGGCGGACCCGGTCGCGGCACTGAAGGCGATTGAACCGTTTGCGGGTTGTGTCGCACCGGATTATTCGACATGCCGTGACTTCCCGGTGCCTCTGAAAATCATGGGGCTATATCGCAATCAGACGCTGGGCGCCTGGTTTCAGCGTATGCAGATGTGCTGTGTCCCCAACGTGCGTTGGGATGCACAAATTCCCGAGTGGTCTTTTGCGGGGGTTCCAAGCGGAGGCACCGTGGCCCTTGGCGCCCGTGCCTGTGTGAAGAGCGAGCGTGAGCGCGAGGCGCTCCGAGAAGCGGTCAGGCATATCGTTGACGATCTTTCTCCGGCGCGCATCCTCTGGTATGGGTCGGTTGCTTATGGGCTGACTGATTATGCGCTCTGCAAAGGGGTTGAGGTCTCGGTGTATCCAGGAAGGAGTCGGGGGGCTTTGCACTAATTGGCCCCATTGATGCCATGATCCTGCCGGCCTTGGGCATCTTGCCGGCCGTGCTCCTTATCAAACTCCTTACATGCATGGATGAGCGCCCATACCGGATTAATAGACCGGTATGGGCGTTGTCACTGCATAAAAGTGAGAGATTGCCGCTTTGATAAGGAGCGCGACCGTGGCTGGGGGCGCTCGCCCCGGCGCCCGAGACGTGCGCGCCCCTGCCGCCGGCTACCACCCGCCGCCCCTCACGCCGCCGGAACCGGAGTCCCTTCTTGACGAGAGACCAATGTGATATCACAATGACCTCAGCTCGCGGCCAAAGGGGCCGCGGCATCGAAAGGAGACCTCCCATGACCGTCGAGAAGAGGGTCGCAGTCCCGTCCGGATGGCCGGTGCTCTGCGCGTTGGTGGCCCTGTCCCTGGCGAACGTCGCCCTGTACATCGTGGCCTGCGTCGGCATCGCCTCCGGGACCCCCTCCGCGGTCCCCGGGCTCCTCCTCACGGGCGCCATCCTCCTCACCCTCGCGATCGTCGTGCTCTCCATCGGGTTCTTCACCGTGCAGCCGGGCCAGGCCCGCGTGTGCGTGCTGTTCGGTCGCTATGTGGGCACCGTGCGCTCCGAGGGCTTCCACTGGGCCAACCCCTTCCTGAGCCGCAGCCTCGGGCCCAGCGACGTCGTGGACGTGGTCATGGGCACCGGTTCCGAGGACTCCAAGGGCGTCCCGCTGCCCAAGGGCCTCTCCACCAAGGTGAGCGTGCGCGCCCGCACCCTCAACGGCGAGCGCCTCAAGGTCAACGACCGCGTGGGCAACCCCATCGAGATCGCCGACGTCGTGGTGTGGCACGTGGAGGACACGGCCAAGGCCCTGTTCGACGTGGACGACTACCCCAGCTACGTGGCCATGCAGGCCGAGACGGCCCTCCGCCACGTGGCGAGCATCTACCCCTACGACCATGCCGGCGACTCCTCGGACTCCTCCGACGTCATCACGCTGAGATCGAACGTCGAGGAGGTCTCGGCGGCCCTGCGCGAGGAGCTCTCCCGCAGGCTCGAGGGGGCCGGCGTGGTGGTGGACGACGCCCGTCTCACGCACCTGGCCTACGCCTCCGAGATCGCCCAGGCGATGCTCCGCCGCCAGCAGGCCGAGGCCGTCATCGCCGCGCGCCGCAAGATCGTGGAGGGTGCCGTGGGCATGGTGGAGATGGCGGTGAACGAGCTCGCCGCCGGTGGCTCCGTGGACCTCGACGACGAGCGCCGTGCCGCCATGGCCTCCAACCTCATGGTGGTGCTCTGCGGCGACTCCGAGGCCCATCCCGTGATCAACGCCGGATCGCTCTACTAGCCCATGGCGCGAAAGCAGTACCCCCTGCGCGTGGACCCGGAGATATGGGCGGCGGTCCAGAGGTGGGCCGACGACGAGATGCGCAGCGCCAACGGCCAGGTGGAGTGGATCTTGCGCGACGCCCTGCGCCGCGCCGGGCGCCTCCCCAAGCGCGACGGCGCGGAGGACGGCGACGGCGGGGGGCGCGACTAGGGCTCCGACCCCGTGCCTGGCGAAGGTTGACCCCGATTGAGAGGAGCGGCCGTGGCCGACCCCATCCTGAACGTGCGTGGCTTCTACAAGACCTACGGCCCCAAGGTGGCGGCGGACGGCTACTCGCTCTCCGTGGGTGCGGGGCGGATCCTCGGCCTTGTGGGGCCCAACGGCGCGGGCAAGACCACGCTCATCAGCTCCATCGTGGGCATCCAGGGCTTCGACGGCGGGTCCATCTCCGTCTGCGGCCACGACGTGGTGGCCGAGCCCGTGGCCGCGAAGGCCGCGCTCGCCTACGTGCCCGACACGCCGTCGGTCTACGGCTTCATGACCGGCATGGCCTACCTCGACTACGTGTGCGATGTCTTCTCCGTGCCCGAGGCCGAGCGCGCGGCCCGCATCTCCGCGCTGGCCGACCGCCTGGCCATGGCCGACGCCCTGGGCTCCAAGGCATCCTCCTACAGTCACGGCATGCAGCAGAAGCTCGTGCTCATGGGCGCCTTCGTCCACGACCCGGCGCTGCTCGTGCTCGACGAGCCCTTCGTGGGCCTCGACCCCGTGGCCACGCGCACCCTGCGCGCCATGCTCCGCGAGCATGCCGACCGCGGCGGCGCCGTGCTGTTCTCGTCCCATGTGCTCGAGGTGGTGGAGCGGCTCTGCGACACCGTGGCCATCGTGGCCGACGGCTCCATCCGGGCCCAGGGTCCCATCGCCGACGTCATGGGCGACGAGAGCCTCGAGGACGTCTTCATGGACACCCTGTCCGAGGCCGAGGGGGACAGGCGATGAGGCTCTTCCTCCGTGTGGCGGCGGTCCAGACGCGCTGCCTGTTCTCCTCCATGGCCCGGCAGGACCGCGGCTGCATCGCCCGTGCGGGCCTGATGCTCGCCTACGCGGTGCTGGCCGTCATCGTCGTGGCCTATTCGGGCCTCCTGGGTGTGGGTCTCGCACTGCTCGGCGCGGCCGAAGCCGTCCCGGCCGTCGGGGCCGCGGTGGCCGCCCTCATCGGACTGGTGTTCACGGTCTGCAAGGCGTCGAGCGTGCTCTACGAGGCCTCGGACTACGGGACCATGATGAGCTGGCCCATCCCGGCACCCGTGCAGGTGGCGGCGCGGATCGCGCCCTTTGCCGCCGTCAACGTGGCCATGGCCGCCGCGGTGTGCGTGCCCATGGCCGTGGGCGCCATGGCGGTGACAGGCGCCGACGCCGCCCGGGTGGCGGCCCTCGTCGCCTGTGTGGTCCTGGGCCCGCTGCCCACCACAGCGGCCGCGGTGCTGCTGGCCGCCGGGGTCACCCTGGTCACGGCGCGGCTGCCGCACGCCAAGGCCGCCTACACGGTCGTCGTGGTGCTGTTCGCCCTCCTGCTGCTCGTGGGGTACTTCGCGCTCGTGGGTCGCGGTTACTCGATGGGCGGGGACGAGGTGGACGTGGAGGCGCTCTCCCAGGCCCTCGCCGCCAGCGTCGGGACCCTCTGCACGTTCTGGCCGCCGGCCGGGTGGCTGCGCGGGGCTTGGGTGGCGCAGGGTGTCGCGGCTGCGGGCGATGTGGCCCTGTTTTGCCTGGCGTCTATCGCCGTAGGGGTGCTCTGCCTCTGGCTCGTGGCGCGTACCTACCGGCCCGTCATGGGTGTCCTCCAGACATCGGCGGGTCCCCGCCGTGCCGCTGGTGTGGGCCGGGCCCGCAGCGCCCTGGGCGCCCTCTGCCGCAAGGAGGTCGCCCAGGTGCTCGACACCACGTCCGTCGTGGTGAACGACCTCCTCGGCCTGCTCCTCATGGTGGTGCTCGCCGGCGCCGTGGCGTACATGGGCGTCGACGGCGCCCTCGCCGCCATGGACGTGCCGGCAGGTATCCGAGCCCGGATGCTGCCAGCCCTCTACGCGGCGCTCCCGTGGGTCCTCGCGTTCTGCGGGGCCATGGCGCCCGTGCCTGCGGTATCGGTGTCGCTGGAGGGGAGGTGCGCGTGGCTCATGCAGACGGCGCCGGTGCCCGTGCGCACCCTCATGGCCTCCAAGGTGCTGCCGTGGCTCGTGGCCTGTGCGGCCGCCTCGGCGGTGTCGGCCGTCCTCGTGGCCGTGGGCGGCGCCCCCGTGCCCGTGGCGCTCCTCTGCGTGGCCGTGCCCTGCGCCGACTTCTGGTTCACGGCCAACCTCGGCCTTTTCCTGGACGCCCGGAGCCCGGACTTCTCCTGGACGAGCCCGGCAGCCCTCGCCAAGCGCGGCGTGCCCATCACGGTCTCGGTGATCGTGGCCATGGTGTCGGGCCTCGTGACTGTGGGCCTCCTCGTGACGGCGACGCTCGTCATGGGGTGGTCCGACGCGGCCGTGGCGGCCGCGAGCCTGGCCGTCGCCGCCGTTATGGCCGTGGCGGGCACCGTGCTCTTCCGCGTCTCGTGCGACAGGACGGTGCCGAGGCAGGCGTCCGACGCCTGACGTCCGGTGCGGGTGTGGACCGCCGCCCTTCCTGCGTCGTCCTCCGTGGCCCCGGGACCCTCTGTCCCGGGGCCGTTTTGTGTGTGCGACGCGTCGGCACGGGGACGCTCCCGTGCGGGAACGGCCCGCTCGCGATAAAGACCTCGACAATCGTCGATGTATAACCTAGGATGGTTCTTTAGAAGGAATCTGAAATTAAACGGGAGGTGCCATGGGACGATACGACACCGGGTGGGGAGGGCTGCGACGCCGCCATCCCTTCCTGTCGCACCTGACATCCCTGCGTGCGAAGGTGATCGCCCGCCTCTGGCGCCGCGGTCTCCGCAACCGCTACTCCCACGTCTCTCTGAAATTCGGCCGTTCACCCCTCTAGGGTTGAGCGGTCTTTTTATATTCTCTATTCCTCGGTATACAGCGATGGTCCCTTATGGCGCGGCATATCCGAGCGAGGCGCCCTGCCGCCGACCCATCTCCGCACCCTCTAGTCGTCCCGGCCGGCCCCGCGGGCCCATGGATCAGGCCCCCGCGCCACCGTGGCGCGTTTTCCGCACCGGCGCGCCACCGCGGCGCGGTCGAGGGGCCGTCGGGGCCGACCGGTGCGCCACGGTGGCGTATCCCCTGCACAGCCGCGCCACCGTGGCGCGATGGCGGCGCGGGTCGCTCGCGAGACGGTGCCGCGCCCGCGCCGCCACGGGGAAAGGGGCCGGGAGGCGTGCGGCCCCTCGACCCCTTCTCATCAACTGCTCAATAGGAGAAGTGACACATGTCACCGTCCCCCCTGTCACGCCGTGCCGGTGGCGGGTCAGTCCAGGGCCTCCAGGCCCAGCAGGGCCGCGCCCAGGGCACCGCAGAGCTGGGAGTCCTCGCTCGTGGAAACCGGTGCGCCCAAGGCCTCGCCGATGGCGGCCACCACGCCCTCGTTGTTTGCCACGCCGCCGGTCATGAGGTAGGGCGGCTCTGCCTTCACGCGCTTGGCCAGGCTGCGGATCTTGCTGGCCACGGAGCGGTCCAGGCCGTGGATGATGTCGGGCACCGGGGTGTCGTCGGCCACGAGCGACACCACCTCGCTCTCGGCGAACACGGTGCACATGGAGCTGATCTTGACGTCCTTCTTCCACTCCAGGCCCTGGCGGCAGAACTCGTCCAGCGGCAGCTCCATGGTGCGGGCCATCATCTCGAGGAACCGGCCCGTGCCGGCGGCGCACTTGTCGTTCATGACGAAGTTCACCACGCCGCCGTCGTGGTCGAGCTTGATGACCTTGGAGTCCTGGCCGCCGATGTCCACGATGGTCATGGCCTCGGGGCAGAGCGGGTGGGCGCCGCGGGCGTGGCAGGTGATCTCGGTGATGGACGTGTCCATGTCGGGGATGGAGTCGCGTCCGTAGCCGGTGGCCACGGCGAGCGTCACCTGGTCGCGGGAGATGCCGGCCTCCTCGAGCACCTGACCGATGGCCTTGCGGGCGCTCTCCGTGGCCTTGGAGCCGGTGGGCAGGATGACGCTGGCCACCACGGTGCCCTCGCCGTCCACCACCACGGCGTCGGTCGAGGTGGACCCGGAGTCCACGCCCATCACGTACACGGGGCCGTCGCCGGCCGAGAACCTCATCTGGTCTGTCATACCCACCAACGTTTCGTCGAAGGCCTTGAGCCTGGTGCTGAGCTGGCCCGCGCTCTGGCGCGTGCCGTCCGTCTCCACCTTGAGCATGGGGACGGGGGAGTCGGCCGAGACGGACAGGTACTCGAAGCCGTAGTAGTCGCAGAACTTCATGGTGTGGTAGACGATGCCGCGCTGTCCCGCGGTGCCGATCTGCTCGGAGCGCCGCCCGACGTCGGCCATGCGTAGGCACGGCATCTGGTCGAGCAGGGCGCCGGCGTACCATTGTACGAAGGCGTCCATGGGGTCGGGGCCGGGCACCTGGGCGTCGCAGGCCTCGTGGCACGGGCGCTCCTGCGGCACGCGGCCCAGGCGGGCCGGGGGAGAGGCCACGCGGCGCCCGCCGGTGCAGGTGAGGTTCTCCACCGGGACGTCGAAGGCCTCCGCGGCCGCCTCGAGGAGCGAGTCCGGCCCGTGGGCGCCCAGCAGGGTGACGCGGGCGTCCTGGCGCGCCACCGGCGGCTCGAACGACGCGAGGGCGCGCCCCACGTCGAAGCTCGCGCCCGTGAAGCCCTCCCAGGCCGAGGCAAGCCGGCGGAGCTCCGCCTCCAGGCGCCGCCGCTCGGCCGGCCCCGTGAGGTGCGGCAGGTCCACGAGGAACAGGAAGTCCAGGCACCGCTCGGCCTCGAGCACGTCGTAGACGCGGCGCATGACGTCGCAGCAGCTCGTGAGCACGAGGGCGTGGACGTCGTCGCGCAGGGCGTAGGAGATGAGCGACTTGCCGAAGCCGCAGAGGTTGGGGTGGGCCAGGCGGTCGGCCTCCTCGAAGCTGTCCGCCTCGTAGGTCACCGGCTCGCAGGTGGCGCCGTAGCCGGCGAGCAGCTCCACCGGGGCGTACTTGCAGGCGTAGTGGACCACGGGCGCCCGGTCGAGGGCGCGCGTGCGCACCGACCCGGGGGCCTCACCGTGGGCGACCGGGGCGTCTATCGGCATGGGGCGCGGCACCGTCGCGCGGCGGGGGCTCATGCCACCGTCCTTCTCGCGGGCGTGCCGTGGTCGCGGCGCTTGTGGAGCATCTCGAGGAACGCCCCCAGGCGCGTGGCGGCCTGGCCGCCGGGGAAGTTGCCGCGGTTGCAGCCGTCGCCGTCCAGGGAGAGGCACGGGAAGCCGTCGGCCTCCAGGGTGCGGCGCATGAGCTGTGAGCAACCCATGGTCTCCTTGCAGCCCCAGTGGCAGAACACCACGGCGCCGTCGGCCGCGGTGCGCTCGCAGAGCTCGCGCATGCGGTCCACGCGGCGCGACGCCGGCCCGTTGTAGGAGTTGCGGATGAGGCGCTCGGCCATGGCCAGGTAGGGCTCGCGGGCGCCGTCGTGGCGCCAGCCGTCCAGGCTCGGCTGGTCGAAGCACATGTCGCTGGCGATGACCTGCTGGTCGGTGTTCACGTCGAGCAGCTTCTGAAGCGGCACCGAGAAGAACGGCGCCGTGGCGCTCCACACGAGGTCGATGCCGTCGTAGGGCTCGGCCGCCGCGAGGTCGGCCGCCAGGGCGTCCACCATGTCCTCGGCCACCTCGGTGCCCAGCATGGTGTGGAGCACGAGCGCGTACTGCATCTCGAGGCCCATGTTGTTGCGGATGAACCGCCCGCGTCGGAGCGGCAGCGTGCCCACGAGGGTGTCGAGCGTGTGCTGGGAGCGGGTCACGCGGGCGCGGAGCTCGTCGCCGTCCACCGTGCCGCCGTAGACCTCGCAGAGCCGGGCCTCGAGGTCGCGGAGCTGGTCGGCCACGTAGGCGCAGCCCTCCTCGGTGTACTCGGCCGGCACGTCGATGTAGCTCTGAGGGCAGCCGTAGCGGTCCGCGAGGAGCCGGAACGACAGGTTGTTGGCGTCGCAGGCCACCGAGCAGTTGGCTATGAGGCGCGGGGGTGCCAGCACGCCGGCGAGGGCGCCGCCGAGAAGCACCTTGTGGAAGGAGCAGTAGGTCTCGGGGATGCCGCTCTTCTCTGCGCTCTCGATGAACGCGCTCTCGGCGTGGGCCCCCGCCACGAAGTTCGCGGCCGCCTCGGCGATGAGGGGGTGGAGGCCCAGGCACTGGAAGATCTCGTTGGGCATGAAGATCGAGGTGAGCACCACGTGGTCGGGGTGCTCCAGGGCGCAGGTCACCGAGTCAAGCGCGTGGCGTGAGGCCATGCGCGAGGACCTGGGGGCCCAGCGGTCGGGCAGGAAGCGCGT
>Trix_p1__coassemble_1672_pt1 | contig 15111 bp, 9 predicted proteins | sample Trix_p1__metabat2_low_PE_013 | metagenome-assembled genome bin Trix_p1
GCACCGTGGGCGTCGTGGCGCCGCCCTGGCCCTGGCCGTTGTCGGCGGGCGCCGTGGGCTGCTCGGTCGTGGTGGTCGTGGTCTCCTCGGTCACCGTGGCCTCCTCCCGGGGAGCCTCGGTGCTGCGCGAGGAGCGTGATGGGCCGTTGTCGGACCCGCCGGCGTTCCTGGCGAACGACCAGGTGCTGTTGGACTTGTAGGTGGGGCGCGCGTCGGCGTCGGGGAACTCGGCCCTGGGGGTGTCGCCCAGGTAGGCCTTCACGAACTGGCCGAAGATGGGGCACGAGCTGTTGGAGGGGTGGCCGTCCGAGCCGTCGATGACGACGGTCTTGGAGGAGTCGGGGTAGCCCGTCCACACCGCCACGGCGATCTGGGGCGTGTAGCCGCAGAACCACAGGTTGTCCGCGTACTCCGTGGTGCCCGTCTTGCCGGCGATGGGCTGGTCGATGCCGTAGGACGACACCACCTTGGCCGTGCCGCTCCCGGAGGTGACCACGCCCTCGAGGACGTCGGTGGCCGCCGCCGCCACGGCGGGGTCGAGCGCCTGGGTGGGCGTGTCCTTGTGCTCGTAGACCTGGTTGCCGTTGCGGTCCTCGATCTTGGTGATGGCCACGGCGTCGCGGTGCACGCCGCCGGAGGCCAGGGTCGAGTAGGCCTCGGCCATCTGGATGACGGGGATGGGGATGGTGCCCAGGGTGATGGAGTCGTAGGCGGGGAGGTCCTCGGTGATGCCCATGTCCTTGGCCGTCTTGACGATGCTCTCGCCGCCCACGGCCTGGGCAACCTGGACGTAGCCGGTGTTGGACGAGAGCTCGGTGGCCCTGCGCAGGGTGATGGTGCCGTAGGAGATGCCGCCGTAGTTCTTGACGGTCCAGCTGGACGACACTTTGAGCGGTGAGTTGCAGTTGAGGTAGACGTCGGGGTCCATGCCGTCGCGGATGGCCGCCACGAGGGTGAAGGCCTTGAACGACGAGCCGGGCTGGCGCATGCCCTGGGTGGCCAGGTTCACCTGGTTCTTGGAGAAGTCGCTGCCGCCCACCATGGCCTTGATGTAGCCGGTGGAGGGGTCGACGGCCACGAGCGCGCTCTCGAGGCCGTCGCGGCCGATGTAGGCGAGGCGGTCAGCGACGGCCTTCTGGGCCTCCTCCTGGGCATCGGGGTCGAGGGTCGTGTAGACCTTGAGGCCGCCCTTCATGACGGTGTCGCTGGAGAAGTCCTCAGACAGCACCTCCTTGATGTACTGCGTCCAGTAGGGGTAGACGCCGGTGTTCGACATGGTGTTGGACCCGGGGTTGAGCTCGAGGGGCGTGTTGTAGGCCTTGTCGTACTCCTCCTGGGAGATGTCGCCGGCGTCGAGCATGCGCTTGAGAACAAGGTTGCGGCGCTGTACGGAGGCCTCGGGGTTCTGGGTGGGGTCGTACATGGTGGGGGAGTTGGGGATGCCCACGAGGAGCGCTGCCTGGGCCAGGGTGAGGTCCTTGGCCGAGGTGTCGAAGTAGGTCTTGGCCGCCGCCTCGATGCCGTAGGCGCCGTTGCCGTAGTAGATGGTGTTGAGGTACATGTTGAGGATCTGGTCCTTGGAGTACTTCTTCTCCATCTCCACGGCGATGTAGGCCTCGCGCACCTTTCGTTTGATGGTGCGGTCGAACTGCTCGTCGGAGAGGACGGTGTTCCTCACCAGCTGCTGGTCGATGGTGGAGGCGCCCTCGGAGCCGCCGAGGAGCGTCACGAGCGCGGCGCGCGCGATGCCCTGGGGGTCCACGCCGTTGTGCTGGTAGAAACGGATGTCCTCGGTGTCCACCGTGCCCGTGAGCACGTAGGGCGAGATCTCGTCGAGCGTGACGTTGCGGCGGTTCTCGGCCATGAACTCGGCGATGACGTTGCCGTCGGCGTCGTAGACGGTGGTGGGCTCGGACACGAGGTAGGCGTCAGGCGAGTCGAAGTCGGGCAGGTCCTGGAGCCAGCCCTCGACGATGGAGCCCACGGAGAAGGCGAGGGCGATGACGGCGAGGGCTATGAAGCCGAGGAGTCCGGCTGCGCCGAACCCCACGATGTGGGTGCGTGAGTGCCGGTGGGCACGCCGCGTCCTGATTCCCATGAAGCGACCTCCTTCGGGGTTTGGTCGCTAGCCATTATCAGATAAGGGAGGCGGTGCCGGGGTCGCCCGCGCGCGTCTCCACGGCATTTTAGGAAGGGTGAGGGTTCCCCGACAGAATGCGTAAGAAATGGCCCCATACGCTATCAGTTGATTTCCAGTAGGTTCGACAACGGTTATACTTCGACCTGAATGAATCGACGCAACGAAACAGGAGGGGCTTGAATGAAGGGGAAACGCGAGGTCCGCAGCAAGACCCCCGGCCTCAAGCGCGCCTTTAAAAGAGCCGCCGTCTCCGCCTGTGCGGCCGCTGCGGTCTCGCTGGCCTTGGCGATGCCGGCCTTTGCCGCCTGCGGTCCGGTGGTGCTCGACGCGGGCCACGGCGGCGGCGATTCCGGTGCGGTGGGAAACGGCCTCACGGAGAGCAACCTCACGTGGAGGATCACCAAATACGCCGAGGAGCGCCTTAAGCAGCTGGGCATTCCCACGGTCATGGCGCGCGTCTCGGAGAACTCAAATCCGTCGCTCTACCAGCGCAACAAGGTGGCGCAGGATGTAAAGGCACGAGCCATCGTCTCGTTTCACATCAACAGCGGCGGCGGCACCGGCGCCGAGGTGCTCGTGGCCAACAACGCCGCATACAACAATTTCTGCGCCTCTGAGACCCAGTCGTTCGGCCGCGACGTGCTGTCGCGCCTCTCGTCTCTGGGCCTCTACAATCGCGGGAACAAGCCGCGCGACTACCCGTCGGGCTCCACGGTGTCGCTCTACGCGAGCGCCCAGTCGTCCGACTATTACGCCATCGTGCGCAACGCCCGCGCTTCGGGCTTTTCGGGCACCATCATCGAGCACGGCTTCATCGACAGGGGAGACGACGCCCTCAAGTTCAAGAGCGATGCCTTTTTGAAGCAGCTCGGCTATGCCGACGCCGAGGCCATCGCCCGCCAGTGGCCCAACAGCTACAGCCGGCCTGCTGCCAGCTCCTATAGCAGCCGTTGGGTGGCGTCTGGAAGCCGTTGGCGCTGGTTCGACGTCTCCGGGTCCTACGGCTCCTATGCCGCTGGCAAGTGGATCGACTCCGGCGGCAGCCGCTACTACATCGGCGGCGACACCTACATGGTGACCGGGTGGGCGAAGATATCCAACCAGTGGTACTACTTCAACGCTCCTAACGGCGACATGGCCAAGGGCTGGAAACAGGTCGGCGGCCAGTGGTACTGGCTGCGCCCGTCCGGCAACAGCTACGGCCCTGTCGGTTCCATGGGCACGGGCTGGCTCCAGCTTGACGGCCAGTGGTACTACCTTGACGGCTCGGGCGCCCGCGTCGAGGGCTGGCGCGACATCGACGGCAAGCGCTACTACTTCACGCCCGGGTCCGGTCGGATGGTCACCGGCGTCCAGACGATCAATGGCGTCCAGTATCGGTTCGACGGCTCCGGGGCCTGCCAGGGGCAGGTGAACAAGACCGGCTGGAGCTTTGAGAACGGCGCTTGGTATTACTACGAGAACGGCAAGAAGGCCACGGGCTGGAAGGATGTCTCCGGCCAGCGCTACTATCTCGATCCCGCCAACGGCGCCATGGCACAGGGCTGGAAGAAGGTTTCGGGCACGTGGTACTGGTTCCGCACGTCCTCCGGGAGCGGGCCTGCCGGCTCTCTCGGACGCGGCTGGCTTTCCGACGGCGGACAGTGGTACTTCCTCGACCGCTCGAGCGGCGCCATGCGCACCGGTTGGGTCGACGACGGCGGCGCGCGCTACTGGCTGCGCGTCGACTCCTCGAGCGGCCCCGAGGGCTCCATGGGCACCGGCTGGCTCGCCCGCGACGGCCACTGGTACTTCCTCGACCGCTCGAGCGGCGCCATGGCGCGCGGTTGGCGCGACATCGACGGCAAGCGCTACTGGTTCGACACGAGCGGCGCCATGGCCACGGGCACCCGGACCATCGACGGCAAGACCTGCGTCTTCGACGCCAGCGGGGCCCTTGTGTCCCAGAGCGTCGTGAAGAGCGGCTGGCAGACCGAGGGCAGCGCCCGCTGCTATTACGAGAACGGCCGCAAGGTCACCGGGTGGAAGTCCCTCGACGGCCACTGGTTCTTCTTCGACCGCTCCTCCGGCGCCATGCGCACCGGCTGGGTCTCCGACGGTGGCAAGCGCTACTATCTGCGCACCAGCTCTGCGTACGGCCCCGTGGGCTCCATGGGGACTGGCTGGCTCTCCGACGGTGGCAAGCGCTACTTCCTCGACCGCTCGAGCGGCGCGGCCGCATCTGGCGTGCGCGTGGTGGACGGCAGGGTCTGCAACTTCGCCTCCGACGGCGCCCTCGTCTCCGACGGCCCCCTAAACGCTTGGTACGACGCCTCCTGGCGCCCCTCGAGCTCCACGGTGTCGGGCTCCAAGGTCCACTACTTCGACGCCAGCGGCAGGGAGGTCTACACCCGCACGACCAACACGCCGGTCATGGGTTCGTCCTCCATGTCCAGGGACGCCTTCGTCAAGGCGTTCGCGGCCAGGATCCAGGCGAACTACCCGCAGGTCTACCGCACCGATGCCAAGTACGGCGCCACCACGCCCGAGGCCTTCGCCCGGGCCGCGTGGGACGCCGCCACCTCCGAGGGCGTGCGGCCCGAGGTGCTCGCCGCGCAGGTGGGCAACGAGACCGGCTGGCTCAAGTTCGGCGGCATCGTGAACGCGAACCAGTGCAACTTCGGCGGCCTTGGCGCGCTCGACGGCAACGCCAACGGCAACGCCGCCACGTTCGCCACCGTGCAGCAGGGCCTCCTCGCCCAGGCCCAGCACCTCAAGGCCTACTCCTCCAAGGCGGCGCTCGGCAAGCCCTGTGTCGACCCGAGGTTCAACCTCGTGACCCGCGGCATCGCCCCCTACCTGGAGGACTACGGCGCCGACGGCCATGGCGGCCTCGTCTGGGCCAGCAACCGCCTCTACGGCCGCGACCTGCTGGCGGCCATGAGGTCCATCACCGGCTGACCCGCAGGGGCAACCGTGTCCGAGAGGGGGCCGCGCCCGGGTGCACCGGGCGCGGCCCCCTCTTTGGGGTAGCATGGCTAGGCACCACACGACGCCCGGGTCCCCGGGCCCTAACGAGAGGATCGCCATGCTCAGCGCCGACGAGCAGTTGAAGGTCATCGAGAGCGGCACGATGCAGATCGTGCCCCTGGAGGGGCTCAAGAAGAAGCTCGCCGAGGGACGCCCCCTCACCGTGAAGCTGGGCGTGGACCCCACGAGCCCGGACCTGCACCTCGGCCATGCCGTCCCGCTGCGCAAGATGCGCCAGTTCCAGGACCTCGGCCACAACGTGGTGCTCATCATCGGCAGCGGCACCGCCCTCATCGGCGACCCGTCCGGCCGCGACTCCACCCGCCCGCCCCTCACCGAGGAGCAGGTGGAGGCCAACGCCGCCACCTACGTGGAGCAGGCCCTCAAGGTCCTCGACCCCGACAGGACCAAGGTCGTCTTCAACGGCGAGTGGCTGAAGCCCCTGGACCTCGGCCAGATGCTCGGCCTCATGGGCAAGTTCACCGTGGCCCGCATCCTCGAGCGCGAGGACTTCTCCAACCGCTACAGGAACCAGCAGCCCATCGCCCTTCACGAGTTCCTCTACCCGGTGCTCCAGGCCTACGACTCCGTCGTGGTGGAGGCCGACGTCGAGATGGGCGGCAACGACCAGATCTTCAACCTGCTGGCGGGCCGCGACCTCATGGAGAAGAGCGGCATGGAGCCCCAGGTGGCGCTCACCATGCCCCTGCTCGTGGGCACCGACGGCTCCAAGAAGATGTCCAAGAGCTACGGCAACTACGTGGGCCTGACCGACGAGCCGGCCGACATGTACGGCAAGCTCATGTCCATCCCCGACGAGCTCATCGCCACCTACTACCGCCTGGCCTCCACGCTGCCCGTGGACGAGGTGGACGCCATCGAGCGGGGCCTCGCCGACGGCACGGCCGACCCCTACCGCCTCAAGCGCGCCCTGGCGGCCAACATCGTGGACCTCTACCACGGCGAGGGTGCGGGCGAGAGGGCCGCGGCGGCCTTCGACGCCCTGTTCAAGGAGCACAGGCGCCCCGACGCCCCCGAGGTGGCCGTGGAGGTCAAGGTCAACGACGAGGGCCTCGTGTACCTGCCGCCCGTGCTCGTGGCCTGCGGCCTGGCCAAGTCTGCCGGCGAGGCGCGCCGCCTCATCGACGGCGGCGCCGTGCGCCTGAACGACGAGCCCGTGGTGCCCAAGGACTACAACGTCGACCCGGCCCGCGTGGACCACGCCTTCGTGCAGGTGGGCAAGCGCCACGCCGCGCAGCTTGTCTAGCGCCGTGGGGCATCGGTCCCTCGAGTTGCTGGCGCCGGCCGGCACCCGGGACGCCTTCTGGGCGGCCCTGGCCGGCGGCGCCGACGCCGTCTACTGTGGCCTCGGCAACGACTTCAACGCCCGCCGCGGCGCCGACAACCTCGACGACGATGCCTTCGCCCTCTGCTGCCGCGCCGCGCACGTGGCCGGGGCGCGGGTCTTCGTGACCTTCAACGTGGTCATCCAGGACGACGAGATGCCCCGCGCCCTGGCCTCCGTGGCCCGTGCCGTGCGGCTGGGGGCCGACGCCCTCATCGTCCAGGACTGGGGCCTTGCCGCCGAGGCGCGACGCCGCTGGCCCCAGGTCGAGGTGCATGTCTCCACGCAGGCCAACGTCCACGACCCGCGCGGCGTCGCGTGGTGCGGCGCCTTAGGCTACGAGCGCGTGACGCTCTCCCGCGAGCTCACCCTCGCGGAAGTCGCCGCCTGCTGCGCCACCGGCGTGGAGTGCGAGGTCTTCGGCCACGGCGCCCTGTGCTTCTGCTACTCCGGCCTCTGTCAGATGAGCTCGCTCAGGGGCCCGCGCTCCGCCAACCGCGGGCTGTGCGCGCAGCCCTGCCGCCTGCCCCATGCCCTGGAGGACGCCTCGGGCAGAAGGCTCGGCCCCGTTTCTTGGGAGCGGGGCCTTTGTCCCAAAGACGCGCTCTCGCTGGACCACTTGGCCGAGCTCATGGACGCGGGCGCCGGCTCTCTCAAAGTGGAGGGGCGCATGAAGGCGCCTGAGTACGTGCTCTCCGTGGTCTGTGCCTATCGAGAGGCCATCGACGCCGCGGCGGGCGACGCCAAGGGCCCTGTCGACACCGAGGGGGTGCTTTACCGCCGGCTCAAGCGGGCCTTCAACCGCGACTTCACCGACGCCTACCTCATGGGCCGCTCGGGAAACGACATGATGAGCTATGAGCGCTCCAACAACCGCGGCGAGACCGTGGGCACGGTCGTGGCCTGCTCGGCGTCCGAGGCGTCCGTGGCCTTGGACGCGCCCGTGGGCAAGGGCGACCTGCTGGAATTTCGGCCGGTGGACGCCCCCGACACGTTCTTCTGCGTCACGGCCCAGGCAGACGCTGCCGCCGGTGCGCGCTTTGCCTGCCCCGTGCGGCGCCGGGTTCCCGCGGGCACCCCGGTGAGGGTGCTGAGGAGCCAAGCGGCCCTCGACGCCGTCTCTGCCGTGGAGGGGCGCACCTGGCCGAGGCGCAGGCCCGTGGACGTGGCCGTGCGCTGCGTCCTCGGCGAGCCGTTGCGGGTGCGCCTGTCGTGCGCGGACGGCAGCGCTTGCGCCGAGGCTGTGGGCCCTGTGGTGGAGGCCGCGCGCACGAAGGAGCTGGTCGAGCAAGACGTCGCCGCCCATGTGGGCCGCATGGGAGAGACCCCCTTCGAGGCCGCCTCCATGGACGTGGAGCTCTCGCCCGGCTGCGGCATGGGCTTTTCTGTGCTGCACCGCGTGCGCGCCGAGGCGGCCTGCGCCCTGGTGGCCGCCATCGAGGCACCTTACGCGGAGCGCGCCGCTGCGGCGGCCGCGCCCCCGTCGTGGGAGGTGTGGGGCGAGCAGTGCGCCGAGCGCCGCACGCAGCGGACAGGTAGCGCCCGACGCCGCGTGCCACGGGACGCCAAGGACCGCGAAGGGGCCCTGCGGCAAGCGGCCCTTCGTGCCGAAGTGTGCTGCTTGGCGCCCTCGCCCGAGGTGGCCCATGCCGCCTTTGAGGCTGGGGCGGGGCGCGTCTATGTGCCGGGAGACGAGCTTCTGGCCGCGCCCGAGGCCTTTCCGGCCGGCTGTATTCCCGTTCTGGACGAGGTCTGCCGCGAGCCCGACCACAGCCGCATCGACCCGCTCGTTGTGGCCGATGCCCCCGTCGCCGTGGGAAACGTGAGCGAGCTTGCCCTGGCGGCCGAGCGCGGGGCCGCCCCGGAGGTGCGCGGCTGCATTCCGGTGCACAACCGCAGCTGCGTGGAGGCTCTGGAGGAGGCGGGCGCTGCGGCGTTCTGGCTTTCTCCGGAGCTTACCGTGGCGCAGATGGCCCCGGTGTGCCGCGCCGCCTCAGTGCCTGTGGGGGTTACGGTGTACGGGGCCGTGCGCGCCATGACGAGCGAGCACTGCGTGCTCCAGATGGCCGACGCCTGCATCCACGACTGCGGTCGCTGCCGCCTGCGCGAGCGCGACCTTTACCTGCGAAACATCGACGACCGCAGGCTGCCCGTGCGCACCGACCGCCAGGGCCGCTCGCGCATTTGGTGGGACGAGCCCGCAGACTTTGTGCCCAAGGTGCGCGAGCTCTTGCTGGCAGGGGTGGAGCGCCTTTTGGTGGACGCCACCCTGCTCGACGCCGGTGGGGCGGCCCGTCAGGTGCGCCGCGCCACCGGCGCCCTGACGGCCGTGGCGACAGGAGAGGCCCTGCCCGCGCCGGAGCCTGGGAGCACCTTGGGCCATCTCTTCTCCAAGGTGGACTGAGGCCGGGTGCTTCGACGGATTTAGTCCTGTCGCTGTATAGGCGCCCCTGTTGGCTGGAATGGTCCGTTCGGACAATGACACATTTCAGCAAAAGGAGAGAGCCATGGCCGACGACGCCCAGAACCATCAGGAAAGTCCCGCGAGACCCCAGTCTCCCGAGGCGATGCCGCCGTCCGGGAGTTCCGGCTCTCAGGGTGCGCCGGGCCACGGCCGGCACACCTTGGCGATCGTGGCGTGCGTGGCCGCCGCCGCGGGTCTGTGCCTGGGCGTGTGGGCCTTCTCGGCCGGCGCGGCGTCCGCAAACCGGCAGGCACCGGCCCAGCAGCCGCAGGCCGCTCCCTCCTCGTCCTCAGGCACGGCTTCGGACGGCGCCAATGCCGGCGGGAGCGCCGCAGGCAATGGGGAGGCCGCCGCTGGTACTTCGTCGGGCGCCAGTGCCAACGGGGCTGCGGCCGCGGCTCCGACCGGCGTGCTCGTGGAGGTCGACGGCCGCCGCGAGCAGCTTGTGGAGGTTGGCCGGGGCGCAACGGCGCTGGACGCCCTCAAAGCCGCCGGCGCTGCGGTGGAGACCGACGGTGCGGGCGCCGTCACGCCTGTGGACGGCCTGGCATCCGGTGGCCGGGGCTATTGGCAGCTCGAGGTCAACGACCGTCATGCCGTGGCCGGCACGCCGGTGGCCGCGGGCGACCAGGTGGAGTGCGACTTCGAGGACTTCGACTAAGACGGCCGTCGCCGGCGCCCGGCTCTTCTCAGGGCCTTCACCTATCGACGCCGTGAAGCTGGTACCATGCCGAAAGAAAACACCTGCGCCTCGCCGGGATTTCGCGAGGCGCCGACCCAAAGGAGGCCCCTATGGCCGTTGACGAAGAGCTGCTCGAGAAGGTGCTCGACGCCGTGCGCCCCAGCCTGCAGGCTGACGGTGGCGACTGCGAGCTTGTGGGCGTAGACGAGAACGGCGTCGTCTCCCTCGAGCTCAACGGCGCATGCGCCGGCTGCGCCCTTTCGGGCATGACCCTTTCCATGGGCATCGAGCGCGTTCTCAAGGAGCACGTCCCCGGCGTCACCGCCGTCCGAGCCGTCTAGGGGTGAGCACCAGCGGGTCCGTTGAGGACAGGCGCACCAGGCCGCTTTCCATAAAACAAAACATGGCGTGGAACAGCGCGGGCTCGTTTTTCAACCTGCTCTGCCAGTGGCTCATCACCGTGCTCGTGCTGCGCCTCTCCGTGGGCTATGACGCGGCGGGCGTCTACTCCTATGTGATGAGCGTCTATCTCATCTTTGCGCCCGTGGTGGACTACCGCCTGTACGTCTATCAGATCAGCGACCTTCACGGCGAGCATACCTTGGGAGAGTACCTGGGGCTGCGCCTGATCACAGGGGGCTTGGGCATCGTCTTGCTCATGGCCTATTCCCTGGTCACAAGCGCTTCCGACCTGCTGCTTCCCATCTTTTGTTATGCCCTCTATAAAGTGGCCGCCACCACGCTCGATGCCGTGCACGGCTTTGAGCAGGTGCGCGGCCGCATGGACTACATTGGCATCTCCTACGCCCTCCAGGGCCTTGTGACCATCGTGGTGTTCGCCGGGGTCTTCGCAGCCACCCAGAACCTCACCCTCGCCCTGTTCTGCCTCTTTTTGGGCATGTGCGCCGTGGGCGTCTTCTACGACCTGCCCCATGGGCGTTACTTCACCGAGTTCAAAGTGGGCATTTCCTGGCCCAAGACCAAGCGTATGCTTGTGCGCTGCGCCCCTGCCGTAATCGCTTTCGTCACCATCTCGGGCGCCACGTCCGTTCCGCGCCAGTACCTGATGGTCGCCATGGGCGAGGCGGCCCTTGGCGCCTACGGGACCATGGCGGCCCCCATGGCTATCGTGCAGACCGGGGCGGCCTATATCTACAACCCGCTGCTGGGCTACTTCACCGACGCCTACGAGCGCGGCGACGGCGCCCGCTTCTGGAAGCTCATGGGCCTTGTGGTGGCAGGCATCGTGGCCATCGGTGTCGTGTGCGTTGTGGGCGTGGAGCTGTTCGGCGAGTTTCTCTACACCCTCGTGTACGGCTCGCGCGTGGCAGACTATGTCTACCTCCTGCCGCCGCTCGTGGGGGGCTCGCTCGCCATTGCCTTTTTGAGCTTTATGGACAGCCTCGCCGCCGCGGTGCGCCTGTTCAAGATCAACCTTGCAGGCGGCGGCATTGCCCTGGCGGTCTCCCTTGCGGCCATGGTGCCCCTGGTGGCGGCGTTCCAGCTCAACGGCGTCACGTTTGCCGTCGTCCTCTCCTGTCTGTGCGGGGGCGGCTTTAACATGCTTGCGCTACGCCGCTCCATGGCAAAACGCTTTAGCCAAGGGGAGGGGAGCGGCCCTGCGGGGCGCCCCTAATCGAAAAAGACCTTATCCGCTCGAAAGGAGCCTGCCATGGTCTTGTCGGACCGAGACATCAAACGAGAGCTTGCCGAGGGCCGCATCGTCATCGAGCCCTTGCTTGACCGCGACGTGCAGCCGGCCTCCGTGGACGTGCGCTTGGGGGCCAACTTCCGAATTTTTCGCAACTCTCGTCACACCTACATCGACCCCATGACCGAGCAGCCCGACCTCACGGAGGAGATCGTGGTGGCGCCGGGCGAGGCTTTCATCCTGCACCCGGGCCAGTTCGCCCTCGGCACCACCCAGGAGCGCATCGCGCTGCCCGACGACATCCTCGGCAAGCTCGAGGGCAAGTCCACCCTCGGCCGCCTCGGCCTCATGATCCACTCCACGGCCGGCTACGTCGACCCCGGCTGGGACGGCGAGCTCACGCTCGAGCTCTCCAACGTGGCCACGCTGCCCATCATGCTGCGCCCCGGCATGCGCATCGGCCAGATGAGCTTCGAGCGCATGAGCAGCCCCGTGGAGCAGCCCTATGGGTCGGCGGCCCTGGGCAGCCACTACCAGGGGCAGATGGGCGCCACCGCCTCCCGGGTGCTCACCGACTGAGATGCGGCCTACGATTTAAGCTTGATGTGAAACAATGCAATATGATGAGGGCTACGCCTTTGCTCGATTGAAGGCGTAGCCTAGTGTGCCGGCCGCAACAGCGGTCGGTTTTTCATCTGCCGAGCTGAGGGGAAGGGAAGGACCTTGAACAAGCGGGCCTTTCTTTTTCTGGGAGCGCTCCTTTGCGGCGTCGTGGCGTTTGGTGCGCCCACGGCCGCGCGGGCAGAGGCGTTTCCGTCAAATTACGCGAAAAACTATGTCGTGTCGGGCACCGACACCGACGCCATCGTTTTGGAGAGCGTGCGCGACGGCCAAAAGGTCTTTGGCGTCGTGGACGCCGGCGAGGACGACGACGCCCCCGACGGCAGCGACCCGCGCTACCCTGCACGCCCGGGCATTACCCGCGGGTCCGGCATCACCGACCGCGTGTTCTCGCTGCTCGACGGCTTGGGTGCCACCACTGACAACGTGGAGTTCTTTATCGGCACGCATCCCCACAGCGACCACATCGGCGGCGCCGACGAGCTGATAGAGCGCTACCGTCCTAAGCGCGTGTACCTGATGCCCTACAACGACGACTGCGTCTCGACCCCCTCCCGCCTGTTGGACAACCTGTACGTCTACGACCAGGCCGTTGCCGCCGCCGAGTCTTGCGGGGCCGTGCTCATCCAGTCGTTCGACCCTGCCGCGCCCGTCAATCCCGGCGTGACCACCGATGGGGACGGCAACGTGCTGGTGGACCCATCGCCGCAGGTGGGGAACCCGAAATTCTCGCTGGGCGCCATGGAGCTCGAGGTGGTCAACTACGACCAGGACTACCTCTCCCAGCCCAAGTGGGACGCCAACGAGTTCTCGCTGGGCGTTGTCGTGTCCGCCAACGGCCACAGGGCCTTTCTGGCCGGCGACATCGACAACGTGGACGGCGACGAGGACCGCCTGGCCAGGCAGGTGGGCAAGGTGGGCGTCATGTAGGTCGCCCACCACGGTTGGGCCAAGTCCAACACCTCGGCCCTCATGGAGGCCTTGGACCCCGACATGTGCGTGATGACCGCTCCCATGCGCACCGTCACCCCTTCAGACGGGCTGCTTGGTTGGCTTGCCGGCCGCAGGCCCCTGGTCCAGTTCATGGATACGGGCACAGCGCAGCGTGCGGGCCTTGAGTCTGTCGAGATCGACCTCACGGGCGCTGCCATCACCAACAACTGGCCGGAAAACGCCGACGCCACCTACGTGCGCAGCGAGTCGCCCCACTGCGTGTCAATCGTGGGCGGTTACCTCAAACCCCTGACCGGCTGGCACACGGACCCGGCCGGGAACCGCCGCTATTTTGACGACAGCTGCTTTGCGGCGGAGAACCGCTGGGTGAGCGCTGACGGCGGCCGCTATTGGGTGGACGCCAAGGGCCTGGTGGCCAGCGGCGGTGCCGCCAAGGTGGACGACGGCTCCATGCGCCATTTTGATGCGGGCGGGAAGCTGGTGGAGGGCAGCGGCTGGAAGCTGTTGTCCGGCCGCTACTACTTGCTCGACCGGGACTCTCGGGTTCTCACCGGCTGGCAGAGAGTGGGTGGCGACACCTACTACCTCGACCCCCAGACCGGCGTTATGGCCACGGGTTGGACCAAGGCAGGCGATGACTGGTACTGGCTGCGTCCCAATGACGCCAGGGGATCCGGCTGGCTCAACGACCGCGGCGCCTGGTGCTTCCTCGACCGCTCCTCGGGCGCCATGCAGGTCGGATGGCTCAACGTGGATGGCTCGCGCTACTTCTTTGACAGGGGGACGGGCGTCATGGCCATCGGCTGGACCAAGGTCGACAGCACGTGGTACTGGCTGCGCCCCACGGGCTCCTCATGGGGCCCGCAAGGGTCGGTGGGCACAGGATGGCTCCAGAACGGCGGCCGGTGGTACTACCTCTCGGGTTCCGGCGCCATGACCACGGGGTGGCAGCGCGTCGGCGGCGCTTGGTACTGGCTGCGCCCCACGAGTTCCCCGTACGGCCCGGAGGGTTCTATGGGCACAGGCTGGCTCGACGACGACGGCGCGTGGTACCACCTGTCTGGCTCCGGCGCCATGGACACCGGTTGGCTCAAGAAGGGCGGCTCCTGGTATTGGCTGGCAAGCTCCGGCGCCATGCAGGTCGGCTGGCAGCGAGTGGGCGGCACGTGGTACTGCCTCGACCCCAACGCGGGCGGCGCCATGGTCACGGGCACCGTGGTCATCGACGGTCGGCAGGAGCGGTTCTCGCCGTCCGGCGCCTGGTTGGGCTAGGCTGTCTTAGGTCACGTCCCCGTCGGTTGGGAGCCTCATGCTCAACGAGCTCTACCATAGCCTCAGCCCTGTCGCCTTCGAGCTGGGGCCCCTCGTGGTGCGCTGGTACGGCCTTGCCTACTTGGCGGCCTTCGTCGTAGGTGGCCTCGTCATCGGGCGCATCGTCAAGCACTGGTCGCTCGACCTGTCGGCAGACGACATCATGACCGGCGTCATCGGCGTGGCCTTCGGCGCCATCATCGGCGGCCGCCTGGGCTACGTCCTGTTCTACGGCGCCGGCTACTATTGGGCGCACCCGCTGGAGATCCTCGCCTTCTCCCAAGGGGGCATGAGCTTCCACGGCGGCCTTGTGGGTGCCATTTTGGGAGGCATCATTGCGTGCCGCCCGTTCCACATCTCCGTGGCAACCTTTTGCGACCTCGGCGTCATTGTGGCCCCCATCGGCCTGTTCTTCGGTCGTCTGGCCAACTTCGTCAACGGCGAGCTCTGGGGCAAGCCCACCGACCTTCCCTGGGGCGTGGTGTTCGAGACGGGAGGTGCCGTGGCACGCCACCCCTCCCAGCTCTACGAGGCGTTTCTCGAGGGAATCGTGCTCTTCGCCATCCTCTACGCCCTGTCGCGCAAGCTTCCGCCCAGGCCCCAGGGCACGTTTCTCGGCTGGTTTCTCGTGCTTTACGGGTGCTTTCGCATCCTTGTGGAGTTCGTTCGCGTGCCCGACGCCCAGCTCGGCTACCTTTTTGGCCCCATCACCATGGGGCAGGTGCTGAGCTTGCCTTTGGTGGCCGCAGGCGTCGCCGTGCTGGTATGGGCCCACAAGACCAGGCGTCCTCAGCGGGGCCACACCTACGACATGGCCCAAGGTGCGGACCGCCCCGTTGATTAGGGGCAAATCGGAATAGTTCAGTATTCGTTTCCTGTAATACCTTGATAGATGCCGATATGTGCATCCGGAAGGGGCGGGAGACGCTATGGA
>Trix_p1__coassemble_1748_pt1 | contig 14307 bp, 9 predicted proteins | sample Trix_p1__metabat2_low_PE_013 | metagenome-assembled genome bin Trix_p1
TCGCCCCGCGCGGCGACGATCTCGTCGCCGGTGATGGGGGTGGTGACCTCATCGGAGGCGTAGCCGGCGTTGAAGGCGTTGACGCCGAGGTCCTCCCAGGGGATGAAGCCGATGATCATGACGACGAAGGTGACGGCGAAGAGCGCGAGGACGGCCTTCTGGCGGCCGGTGATGTCCTTGGCGTCGGCGACGGCCTTGGCGGCGCTGCCGTACTCCTTCTCGGCGGCCTCGATCTCGTGGCCGGTGAGGATGGACCTGCCGGTGTCGGCCTTGACCTTCTTGGCATAGTTGTAGACGAAGAGGATCGAGATGACGTCGGCCACGACCATGAGGATGAGGCCGAGGACGATGATGATCGTCTGGTCGACCGGGATGCCGATGGAGGTCAGGGTGGCGGAGGCGACGCCAGTGGCGAACGGGTTCACCGTCGAGCCGAGCACGCCGCAGCCGGCGCCGAGCAGCACCATGGCCGCGCCGACGAGGACGTCGGTGCCGGCGGCCATCATGGTGGCGGCGAGCAGGGCGTAGAAGCCCACGGACTCCTCGCAGAAGCCGTAGGTGGTGCCCATGATCGAGAAGATGATCATGAGGATGGGGATGAGCTTGAGCTCGTTGCCGCCCATGGCACGCACCAGCGACGAGATGCCGGCGTTGAGCGCGCCGGAGCGCTCGACGATGGCGAGAAAGCCGCCGAGCACCATGACGAACAGGCAGACGTCGACGGCGTCGACGAAGCCCTCGGCAGGAGCCATCAGCACGTCGCCCAGGGTGGCGCCGGTGATGTCCGGGATCGCCATGGACATGGCGATGGAGATAAGGGCCACCACGATCAGGATGATGAAGAGGATCGTGTAAGAAGAGAGCATCTCCCGCTTCTTCTTAGGCTTTGTCATGTCTGACATGCCTTGGGTCTCCTTTCCTCGTTGGAGGCGGACCCCTCGTGGGACGCGCCCCGCACCGGGGCTCCCGAGAGCCCCTCTCCTAACGATTCGGCTCCCATTTTATACACATGAAGATTCCCTTAAGACCAAGAACGGAGAATCGGTGGCGTAGCTGCCGTTTACTGGTACTTTAGTGCCGTTCGCGGAAACCAAGATGTAATGCGCACATGTCCCCTCGTTATTGTAGTTAAACGCCTACCGCATAGATTATGTTTAATATCGTTTCACTGATATTGATGCACGGGACCATGGTCCCCTATCCAGACCGTTGCATTGTTTACTGTATGGGAGACTGGGAACTCATTTTCAGCATATGCACAGTACTGAAAATCTAATGCATTTTAACCGGATGTTCGGTTCTTCTCCGCACGCAGGGGGCGGGATAGCGCGCCGTTATGCACGGCACCGCTGCGGCGCACGCCACACCGGTGCCCATCCCACTCGCACAAACGGGGAGGGGCGGGAGGCCTGTGGACGCCCCGTCCCTCCCCCGCGGTCGACGGCGCCCAGGGCGCCGGCCCCGTCAGGACAGCCTGGCCAGCCCCTCGCCGAGGAGTCCGAGGCCGCGCCTGAGCTCCTCCTCCGGGCAGCAGTAGCCCAGACGGACCCCGCCCGGCAGGTCGAAGCAGCTGCCCGGGATGAGCAGGAGGCCCTTGGAGTCGAGGAGGTCGAGGCAGAACCCCTTGTCGTCCACCCCGTCGGGAAGGTCGAGCGACAGGTAGGAGACCGGCACGCCGTCGGGGGCACACCAGGACGCCCCAGGGGTACGGGCCAGCCACCCCTCCACGACCCGGGCGCGGTCGGAGATGATGGCGCGGTTGCGTCCCAGCACCTCCTCGGCATGCTCCAGCACCAGCGTACCGAGAAGGTCGTTCTCCACCCCAGCGCAGATGAGCGTGTAGTCGCGCAGGGTGCGGATCCGTTCCGAGACCTCGGCGGGCGCCACCGTCCAGCCCATGCGGAGGCCGGGTGCCGAGAACGACTTGGACAGCGAGTTGGTCACCACGGCCCCCTCGTAGACGTCGGCCATCGACACGTAGCCTCGGTCCTGCGCCACCGGCAGGTACACCTCGTCCGAGAGCACATAGGCGCCCACGGTGCGGGCGATGTCGGCGACGGCCTCGAGCTCGGCCCTGTCGAGGATGGCGCCCGTGGGGTTGGCGGCGTTGTTGATGCATATGAGCTTGGTCCTGGGCGTAACGAGCCGCTCGAGCGCCTCGATGGGCGCCGTCCAGCGGCCGCCGTCGCACCGGAGCTCCCAGAGGTCGACCGTGGCGCCGAGCGCCCGAGGAATCTCCCAGAGGGGCTGGTAGGTGGGCCACTCGCACACCACATGGTCGCCGGGGTCGACAAGGGAGACGAGGGCGTCCCGGTTGGCGCCGGTCGCACCGTTCTCCTGGAGGATGAGGGAGGGGTCGACCTCCCTCTCGTAGAGCCGTGCGACGGCCTCCTTGAAGCCTGGGGACCCCTCGATCCAACCGTAGTCCTGGCGGGCCGCCTCGATGGCGGCGCCGATGCGGGCGCCATGCTCCCCGTCGAGGGAGACGAGCTCCTCGTAGCCCATGGCCGAGACGGACGACTGGGCTATGTCGACGGTGGCCCGCCTCTCGTGGAGGTTGAGCCAGACCTCGTTCGCGATGGGCCGGATGTCCATGGGGTGCCTCCCCGTTCACGCGGCGTCGTGTGCGGCCAGTATAAGCCACGCACCGCTCGCCCCGGATGGAGGGCGAGACAGGAAGGGCGCCGGCCCCCCGCATGCGGGGGGGCCGGCGCCCTGGAAGACGATGCATGCCCTGTGGGACCCGGTCAGAACGTGATCAGCCCCATGGCCACGAGAACGACGGCCACGATGCCCGCGGCCACCACGAGGGCCATGACGCACTTCTCGGCCGGGGTGAACGCCTGCTCGCCGTGCTCCTCCCGCCCGGCGATGTAGACGAAGATGCCGGGGATGTAGCCCACGCAGGTGAGCAGCAGGAACGTCCAGCCGTTGAGGAGCGTGCCCACCACGAGGAAGATCGTGGCCACGAGGCCGCAGACGGCCTGCCCGGTCTGCCGGGCGGCGAAGGAGACCTTCATGTTGAATGCGGACGCCAACGCCCAGGTGACGACGATGGCCACGGTGCAGAGGGAGAACGCGAAGTTGTAGGCGTCCTCGGTGAAGATGAGCGTGACGAGGAAGAGCTGGGTGCACACGCCCACGACGACCAGCGAGAACTGCGGGGCGCCCTTGGAGTTGAGCTCGCCCCACTTGGCAGGCAGGAGCCTGTGGCTGGCCATGAGCTGGGTGGTCTCGGCGGGCAGGATGGTGAACGACAGCCAGGAGCCGGCCACCGACACGATCATGGCGACGGTGATGAAGGCGCCGCCCCAGCCGGGCGCCATGGAGTCGAACACGTAGATCATGGCCGGCTTGGGGAGCGCGGCGATCTCGTTGTAGGGCATGTAGCCGAAGGGCAGCACCGACACGCCGATGTAGATGACGAGCAGGGCGACGAGGCCGATGACCGTGGCCCTGCCTGCGTCGGCCTTGGACTTGGCGCGGCTGGAGATGACGGAGGCGCCCTCGATGCCGATGAACATGATCATCATGCAGTTGACGATCTGGTCGGGGATGGTGCCGAGGTCGGTGGCGCCCGCCTGGCCCATGGCCGCCAGGTTGTCCTGGACGGTGCCCCAGAAGTCGGCGGTGAAGATGCCGGCGTTGAACATGACGAGCGCGAACACGATGAACAGGCCGAGGGCGGCCACCTTGGCCACCATGACGATGGCGTTGATGAACGAGGCGCTCTCGACGCCGCGTATGACGAGGAACGTGATGCCCCAGAGGATGACGGAGGCGATCAGGATGCACGGGACGGTGTTGCCCGACTCGAAGGGCGGGTAGAAGTAGCCGATGGCGCTCATCATGATGGTGGCGAAGGCCACGTTGCCCAGCCACGCGGAGAGCCAGTAACCCCAACCGGACAGGAAGCCAGCGAACGGGCCGAAGCCCTCGGTGGCGTAGTCGAAGATGGAGTCGAGGTCGGGCCTGCGGTCGGCCAGGTTCTTCAGGGAGAGGGCGAGGCACAGGAAGCCCACGCCCACGATGAGCCAGGCGACGAGGGCGGCGCCCGGCGAGGCCACCTGGGCGATCTGACCGGTGAGCGCGAACGCACCGGAACCGATACAGGAGCTCACGACGATGCCGATGAGCCCGAACAGTCCGATCTTGCCCGGGCCCGTCTCCGCGGTCGCGGGCGATTGTCCTTCTGACAAGGGATACCTCCTTCTCCATGGGGCGCTGCCCCGTTTCTCCTTGGCGTTCGATATATGCCCGAACCGTGGTCCTTTGATTTCAAGTCTGTATACAGACCTAACATATATGGGTTGTTTTCGCGCACACAAAAAGGGCCCCGGCTCGACGCCGGGGCCCTTCTGGCCGCTCGCTTCGGAGGGGAAGGTTACTTCAGGGTCGCGTACATGACGGCCTTGATGGTGTGCATGCGGTTCTCGGCCTCGTCGAACACCTTGGACTGACGGGACTCGAAGACCTCGTCGGTCACCTCCATCTCGTCGATACCGAACTTCTCGGCGACGTCCTGACCGATGGTGGTCTTGGTGTCGTGGAAGGACGGCAGGCAGTGCATGAAGATGGCGTCCTTGTGGGCCAGGCCCATGAGCTCGCTGTTGACCTGGAAGGGCTTGAGCTCCTTGATGCGCTCGGCCCAGATGTCGTCAGGCTCGCCCATGGACACCCAGATGTCGGTGTAGAGGACGTCGGCGTCGGTGGCAGCGGCCTTGGGGTCGTCGGTGAAGGTGATGGTGGCGCCGGTCTCGGCGGCGATCTTCTCGCAGGTGGCGATCAGGTCGTCGGCAGGACGGAGCTCCTTGGGACCGCAGCCCACGAAGTGCATGCCCATCTTGGCGCAGAGCACCATGAGGGAGTTGCCCATGTTGTTGCGGGTGTCGCCGAAGAAGACGAACTTGAGGCCCTTGACGCCCATGGGGAAGTTCTCCTCGATGGTGAGGAGGTCGGCGATCATCTGCGTGGGGTGGAACTCGTCGGTGAGGCCGTTCCACACGGGCACGCCGGCCTTCTCGGCGAGCTCCTCGACGAGCTCCTGGGAGAAGCCGCGGTACTCGATGCCGTCGTACATGCGGCCGAGAACGCGGGCGGTGTCCTCGATGGACTCCTTCTTGCCCATCTGGGAGCTGCCGGGGTCGAGGTAGGTGACGCCCATGCCGAGGTCGTTGCCGGCCACCTCGAACGAGCAGCGGGTGCGCGTGGAGGTCTTCTCGAAGAGAAGGACGATGTTCTTGCCGGTGAGGTACTTGTGGGGGACGCCGTTGCGCTTCATGTCCTTGAAGGTCTTGGACACGTCGACGAGGTACTGGATCTCCTCGGGTGTGTAGTCGAGAATCTTGGTGAAGCTACGGCCTGCGATGTTGACTCCCATCGTTACGGCTCCTTTCGCTTGTACGCCCGGAGGGGGCGTGACTGGAAAACGTGCTTGCAAGGGTGCGGGACGGCCCCGCGTGGGGCCGTCCCGCGTCGACCGGGGGCCGGGAGACCCGGCCCCCGGAGGAGGCTGAGGTTAGAGGTCCTCGCGCCAGAACGGCATGCTCATGCAGCGGGGGCCGCCACGGCCGCGGGAGAGCTCGGCGCTCGGGATGACCAGGAGCTCCATGCCGGCCTTGTAGAGGATGTCGTTGGTGACGTTGTTGCGCTGGTAGACGCAGATGGTGCCGGGGCGCACGCAGAGCGTGTTGGAACCGTCGTTCCACTGCTCGCGGGCGGCCGCGATGGGGTCGCCGCCGCCGCAGGGGATCAGCGTGACCTGGTCGAGACCCAGGATCTTGGCGAGGGTGTGCTCGAGGGTGTCGTTCATCTCCTCGATCTTGACCTCGTTCTCCTCCTTGCCCGGGGTGAGCTTGAACACCTGCAGGGTGCCCATGATGGCGGGGTGGATGGTGAACTTGTCGACGTCGATCTGCGTGAACACCGTGTCGAGGTGCATGAAGGCACGGGAGCTCGGGATGTTGAAGGCGTAGATCTCGTCGATCGGGCAGTCCTCATGGCTCCAGAACATGTGGTTGGCCATGACATCGATGGCAGCGGCCTCGGTGCGCTGGGAGATGCCCACGGCGATGGCGTGGTTGTTGAGGTTGAGCACGTCGCCGCCCTCGGTGTGGTACGCGGAGTTGCGGCGGTACCACAGCGGGGAGTCCTTGTAGTCGGGGTGGTACTTGAAGATGTACTTGCCGTACAGGGTCTCGCGGTTGCGGGTGACCGAGTACATGCGGTTGAGGTTGACGCCGTTGCCCACCACCGCGAACGGGTCGCGGGTGAAGTAGAGGTTGGGCATGGGGTCGACGAGCAGGTCGCTCTCGGTGTCGCCGTCGGTGCCGACGATGGAGCGCAGGGTCTCGGTGGCCTTGACGGGCAGCTGGACCTCCTGCTTGGTCACACCGGCCATGGTGTGCAGGACCATCTCGTAGTTGTCCTTGAACGAGTCGATGTACTCGCGGATGATGGCCGGGGCGTGCTTGCCGGTGATGCCGGCCTCGGCGACCCACTGGTCGAGGAACTCGTCGCGCGCCCCAGGGGCGGCGTCGAGGGCCTCGGCGACCAGCTTCTCGAGGTAGAGCACCTCGACACCCTGGTCGCGCAGGGTCTGGGCGAACGTGTCGTGCTCCTCCTGGGCGACGGGCAGGAAGGGAACGTCGTCGAACAGCAGACGCTCCAGCTCGTCGGGGGGCAGGTTGAGCAGCTCGTCACCGGGGCGATGCAGCATGACCTTCTTCAGGTTGCCGATCTCGCTCGGGACATGAAGCCCTTTGGACATTGTGCCTCCTTCTTTCGACGGCGCCCCACGGTCTTGCGGGGCGCCTGCCATTATGCGGACCAAGCTTTCGGAACGCGCGGCTTCGCGGGGTTCTCGGGCACCCGCTCACCCTCGGTTTCGCTACGGCCATTATGGTTCGCTGACGTTGAATAATGTTTCCGGCAGGCGGCCAACGGTTACATTTCAGCTGTAGGCGGCAGTATGCTCTGAATTTGACCTTGTTGATGAATTAGTTGTGTGCAACCCATGATTTACCTGTGATTATGCAGACTTCCTAAAAGGGGGTTCATCCCTTGATTCAAAGAATCCCCCCATTGATACAACACACAATAAAATTGACATACTTGTCAATTCCAGGATTAAAGCATCATATGCATATAGTCCCTGATTTTCCGCATATTATTGCGGGACAATGCATCTGGGCGGAAGCCCGTGCGGGGCCGCGGGGGCTCCCTGCGGCGACCCCCTCGTTTCATCTGCCCGAAAACCTCCCGGGATCCGCGCGGCCCCCGCGCATAATGGGGATGAGAGTAACCGTCGGGTGACCGATCCCAAGGAGCGCTGATGGGCAAGACCCATAAGAAGAAGAAGGCGGACAAGGCCCGCAAGAAGCGGGAGAAGGCCCTCCGCAAGGCCGCAGCCGATCCGGTCACGGGGACCTCCGGGCAGCGTGGGAACGCCGGGGGACGCGCCGTCGCCCTCAAGGCCTACGCCAAGAGCGCCAGCCGCAAGGGCCACGAGGAGTCGCGCCGGGCCCGCGCCAAAGAGGCGCAGCACCAGGTGCGCGACTACTCCTACACCCAGAACCGCGAGGTGAGCTGGCTGCGGTTCGACGACCGCGTGCTCACCGAGGCCCTCACCCCCGAGGTGCCGCTGTTCGAGCGGCTCAAGTTCTGCGCCATCTTCCAGAGCAACCTCGACGAGTGGTTCATGATCCGCGTGGGCGGCCTGTCCACCATGGAGCACCTCAAGAACCCGCCGCGCGACAACAAGAGCGACCTCACGCCGGCCCAGCAGCTCGACGCCCTCTTCTCCCTGCTCCCCGACCTCCTCGGGCGCCAGGAGGAGGCCTTTCACGCCATCGAGCGCCAGCTCGAGCGCTTCGGCCTCGAGCGTGTGGGTGTGGGCGACTTCGACGACCGCGACAACGTGGCCGTGGGCCGCCACTTCGACCGCGTGCTCATGCCGGTGCTCTCCCCGCTCGTCGTGGACCCGCGCCACCCCTTCCCCAACCTGCGCAACGGGCAGCTCTACGTCATGTGCGCCCTGGACGCCGGCGAGGAGGGCGAGCTCCTCGGCATGGTGGAGGTCCCGCCCAACGCCGGCCGCGTGGTGGCCCTCCCGTCGGGCCCCGACCGCTACCGCTACGCCCTGGTGGAGGACGTCATCGTCCAGGGCCTCGCGCACTCCGACGTCTTCGGCAGCATGGTGCCCACCAAGTGCGCCGTGGTCCGCGTGACCCGCAACGCCGACATCGACCCGGACGGCGAGGGCGTCGAGGAGGAGGAGGACTACCGCCAGCACATGAAGAAGATCCTGAAGCGGCGCCTGCGCCTCGACCCGGTGCGCGTGGAGTTCCAGGGCGACCTCGGCGAGGGGCTCGAGGAGCTCGTGCGCGAGGAGCTGGGCCTCTCCCGCGAGCGGGTGAGCCGCCTCGACATGCCGCTGGACCTCTCCTACGTGTACGGCCTCGAGTCCAGGCTGCCGGCCCGCCACCGCTCGGCGCTCCTGTTCGAGCCCTTCGAGCCCCAGCCCTCCCCCATGGTCGACGCCGCGCTGCCGGTTCGCGACCAGGTCATGGACCACGACGTCCTGCTCTACTTCCCCTACGAGTCCATGAACCCGTTCCTCGACCTCGTGCGCCAGGCCGCGGACGACGACGAGTGCATCTCCATCCGCATCACGCTCTACCGCGTGGCCACGCGCTCGCGCCTCTGCGAGAGCCTCATCGCCGCCGCAGAGAACGGCAAGGACGTCACGGTCCTCATGGAGCTCCGCGCGCGGTTCGACGAGAAGAACAACATAGAGTGGGCCGAGCGCCTCTCCCAGGCGGGCTGCACCGTCATCTACGGCTCCGAGGGCTACAAGTGCCACTCCAAGATCTGCCAGATCACCTACCACGGCACCGACGGCATCCGCCGGATCACGTGCCTCGGCACGGGCAACTTCAACGAGAAGACCGCCCGCCTCTACTCCGACTTCATGCTGCTCACGGCCGACAAGGGCATCGGCGAGGACGGCAACGCGTTCTTCCGCAACCTCACCCTGGGCAACCTCCACGGCTCCTACCGCTACCTGGGCGTTGCCCCGTCGGGCCTCAAGCCCCTCATCATGCGCGGCCTCGACCGCGAGATCGGGAGGGCCCGCTCCGGCCGGCGCGGCCGGGTGTTCATGAAGATGAACTCCTTCACGGACCGCGACGTCATCGACAAGGTCGCCGAGGCCGTGCAGGCCGGCGTGTCCGTGACCCTTGTGGTGCGCGGCATCTGCTGCATCCTCCCCGGCATCGAGGACCGCACCGAGGGCCTCGAGATCCGCCAGATCGTGGGCCGGCTCCTCGAGCACTCCCGCGTCTACGCCTTCGGCGAGGAGGCCGACACCCTCTACCTCTCGAGCGCCGACATGATGACGCGCAACACCGAGCGCCGCGTGGAGATCGCGTTCCCCGTGCTCGACGCCACCTGCCGCGACCTCGTGAAGGAGTACATGGACCTGCAGCTCTCCGACAACGTGAAGGCGAGGCGCCTCACGGCTTCGGGGACCTGGGACCCCATCCCCGTGGAGGCCGACGAGCCCTTGGTCAACAGCCAGGAGGTGCTCATCGCCCTCGCATACCACCACGCCACGGCCTACCGCGGCACCGGCGGGCGCACGGCGCCCCTCTCGCCCGAGCTCGCCTCGCTGCCGCCCGACGTCATCAGGCGGCTCATCGCCCTCTATGCGGGCTACCCCGCCGCCAAGGTCCCCGACGTCGAGCCCGACGTGGCGCCCGAGCCCGTGACCGAGGACCCCGTGGTGGAGGACGAGGCGCTCGCCCGCGCCGTCACCGACGGCGCCGTGGGCCTCGCCGACGCCGACGCCGCCGTGGAGGCGGACGCCGCACCGCCCTCGGGGCTGGCCCACGAGCCCGATTCCCCCGCCTCCGCCGGGGCCGCGGGCACCCAGGCAGCCGAGGCCCCCGCCACGCCGGAGGAAGCGCCGGAGGAGGCCACCGTGGAGGGGCCCGACGACGGGGACGCCCCCACCACCATCGTGCGCCGGCCGCCGGGACGCGTGGCCACGGCCCTCTCCCTCATCGGGCTGGGCCTCCGCACACTGGTGATGGGACCCGAGGCCGCCCAGGCCGCCCAGGCCAAGGCCGACCGGAGGAACGAGCGTGAGCAGAGGCGGCGCGAGCGGCGCCGCAAGGAGGGTCGGTAGATGCGCCTCGAGATAGAGTCCATGGCCTACGGGCCCGACGCCGTCGCCCATGCCGGGGACGGTCGGGCGGTGTTCGTCTCGGGCGCGGTGCCCGGCGACGTCGTGGAGGCGGAGGTCGTCCGCGAGGAGAAGAGCTTCCTCAAGGCCCGGGTGACCGAGATCCTCGAGCCCTCGCCCGACCGCGTGGAGCCGCGCTGCCCCTGGGCGTCGGTCTGCGGCGGCTGCCCCTGGGCCGCCATGGACTACCCGGCCCAGCTCACTGCCAAGCGCGACAACGTCGTGCAGTCGCTCGCGCGCATCGGGCACCTGGGCACGGGGCGCGCCGAGGCCCTCGTGGCCCCGGTCGACGCGCCCGGGGCGCCGTGGGGCTACCGCAACAAGGTCGAGCTCGCCGTGGAGCGACGCCGCGGCCGCTGCGTCGTGGGCATGCACGGCTCCGGTGGCTCCGGCGTTGTCAAGGTCGACCGCTGCCTGCTTCTGGACGCCGACCACGAGAGGCTCGTGAAGGCGGTTTCGGGCTCGCTCTCCTACCTCGCCAACTCCCATGACCTGGACGTCGAGCGCGTGGGCATCCGCGCGTCGCGGCGCACCGGCGACGTCGAGGTGGCACTCTGGACCGAGCCGAGCCCCTTCCCCCGGGCCCAGGCGGCCAAGGTGATCGGGGATGCCACCGGCGCGAGCTCCATCGTGCGCGTCATGACCAAGGGGCCGCTCAAGGCCCGCAGGCTCGCGGGCACCGAGCGGCTGGGCGGCAACGGCTGGTGGTCGGAGCGCGTCCTCGACGAGGTCATGCGCGTGAGCGCGCCGTCGTTCTTCCAGGTGAACACGCTCGGGGCCGAACGGTTGATCCAGCTGGTCATGGAGGGGCTCGCGCCCACCCGGGACGACTCCGCCATGGACCTCTACGCCGGCGGGGGCACGTTCACACTGCCCCTGGCGAGGCGCGCCGGCTGGGTGGACGCCGTGGAGTCCTACGGGCCCGCCGTGGGCGACCTGCGCCGCAACCTCGAGCGCGCCGGTATCGACAACGCCGACCCCGTGGGCGGCGACGCGGGCCGGGAGTTCCCCGACGAGGGGGCCGACGTCGTGGTGGTGGACCCGCCCCGGGCGGGCCTCGCCGCCGACGTCGTGGAGAAGCTCTCGGCCCTGGACGCCCGGGCCGTCGCCTACGTGTCGTGCGACCCGGCGACCTTGGCCCGGGACCTCGCCCGGTTCGAGAAGGCCGGGCGCCTCGAACCCGTCTCTGTGAGGCCGGTGGACCTCTTCCCCCAGACCTTCCACGTGGAGACGGTCACGCTGCTGAGGCCGCGCGGCTAGGGCGGGGCGGCCGAGGTACCGCGGCGACACGGCAGGGGCCGGACGGGCGCGACACCCGTCCGGCCCCTCTTCATATACGAACGGTCACTCGCGGGCGGGGGCGGCCCCGGACCCCTGGCCCCGGCCTCAGTCGGCGGAGCCGGGGAACCCGTAGGCCGTGTGGGCATGGCGGCAGCCGCTGGCCACGGCCTCGGCGAGAACCCGCTGGCCGAGGACGCCCACGAGGTCCACGGGGACCTCCACATCGCCCGCCGCAAGCACGAACACGGCGTCGCCGTCGTTGGTGGTGTGGGAGGGCACGATGGCGCGGGCGTAGCCGTCGGAGCACATCTGGGCCACCTTGGTCGCCTGCGCCTTGGTGAGGCGTGCGTTCGCCACCACGCACGAGATCGTGGTGTTGGTGCGCCCGAGCACGGAGAGCGGCATCCGGGCCCCCGCGCAGAGGGTGGCCAGGGGGTCGGCCACCTGCACGTCGGAGTCGGAGGCGACCCGGGCGCCCGCCACAGGCTCGCCCGTCGCGGGGTCCACCACGGACCCAACCGCGTTCACGGCGGCGACGGCCGTGACGGTGAGGGGGCCGGCGGACGCGGTCGCCCAGCCCAGGCCGCCCTTCATGGCGAGGTCGGGACCCAGGAACTTGCCGACGGTGCACCCGGTGCCGGCGCCCACGTTGCCCTGGGCGAGCCCGGCCTCCCCGGGGCCGTCGATCGCCTCGGAGCACGCCTCCGCCCCCATCGCGGCGCCGGGGCGCACGGCGGGATCGCCCACGGCGAGGTCGAACAGGCACGCGCCGCACACGATGGGAACGCGGCAGATGCCGAGGTCGAGACCGACCCCCCTCCGCTCGAGCTCCTCCATGACGCCCGTGGAGGCGGCGAGGCCGTAGGCGGAGCCGCCGGAGAGCACCACGGCGTGCACGCGGTCCACGGTCTCCTCGGGCCGCAGCAGGTCGGTCTCACGGGTGGCAGGCGCGCCGCCCGCCACATCCACGGCGCCGACGGCGCCCTCGGGCGCCACCACCACGGTCACACCGGTGCCCGCCTCCTGGTCCGTCCTGTGCCCGACGTACACGTTCTCGAATCCCGGGAGCCTCATGGCGCCCCTCCCTCTTCCTTCGGCCTAGGCGGTCGCATCCCGCTGGCCGACGCGGCGGAGGAAGGAGCGCATCCTCCGCGCGAGCTCGGCCACGGGGAGCCCCACCACGTTGTCGTAGTTGCCTGCGATGTCCCGCACGAGCTGCCCGCCGAGCCCCTGTATCGCGTAGGCGCCGGCCTTGTCGGCGGGCTCCCCGCTCGCCACGTAGGAGGCGATCTCGGCCGGCTCCAGGTCGAAGAATCGGACGTCGGTGGTGCAGGCGAACGTCTCGTCCGCCACCGTGCCGTCGGCCCGACGCAGGGCCATGGCGCAGCCCGTCGAGACGTGGTGCGTACGGCCGGAGAGCTCCGCGAGCATGGCCTCGGCCTCCGCGGGCGACGAGGGCTTGCCGAGGGCCTCGTCGCCCATCCACACGATGGTGTCGGCACCGACGACGAGCTCGTTCACCTCGGCCTCGTCGACGAGGGCGAGGGCCTTGGAGCGGGCCAGACGGGTGACGAGCTCGAGCGGCGACTCGCCGGGGAGGCGGGTCTCGTCGATGTCGGCCGGCCTGACCCGGGGGCAGAACCCGGCGCGGTGCATGAGCTCGATGCGTCGCGGCGACGCCGATGCGAGTATCACGGCGCTAGCCCAGCAGCATGGCGGAGGCAACGGAGTCGCGGGCGTCGTCGCCCACGAGCGCCGCCACGAGGGCGAGGCCGAAGGGCAGCGCGAAGCCGGGGCCGCTGGCCGTCACGAGGTTGCCGTCGCGGTAGACGCCGTTCCCGTCGGGGCGCACGCCGTCCGGGAAGTCGGTCTCGCAGCCGGGGTAGCAGGTGGCCGTGCGGCCGTCGAGCAGGCCGTTCTCGGCAAGGAGCATGGGGGCGGCGCAGATGCAGCCGAGGAGGCCGCCCTCGCCCATGCGGCGGCGCAGCTCCGCGGAGACGGCGTCGAGGGCGCGGAGGTTGTCCACGCCCACGGAGCCGCCCGGCACGACGACGAGGTCGAAGGCGGAGAGGTCGGTCTCGGCCAGGGTGGCGTCGCAGGTCACCGGAACGCCGTTGGACGAGGTGGCGACGGCGCCGGGGCAGCCGACGCGGGTCACCCTCGCACCGCTGCGGTCGAGGCAGTCGAGCGGCCCCAGGGCCTCGACGGTCTCGAACCCGTCGGCCAGGAGCACGGCACAGGTCTTCTCCATGGGAATCCCCCCTTTTGTTGAAAGCGTTCTGTGACCAGTCTAGCGCTGCGGGGCGGGCGCGGCCCGCGGGCTTAGAATGGGTGCGGAATCCGCCAATAAAGAAAGGACCTTATGTACCGCATCGTCGCGAGCGACATGGACGAGACCTTCCTCGGCCACGACAAGAGGCCCACCCGGTCGAACCTCGACGCCGTATCCGCCATGGGCGACCTCGGCGTGAGCTTCGTGGTGGCCACCGGCCGCCCCTACTTCAGCGTGCTGGGCACCCTCGAGGAGGTGGGCACCAAGGGAGACCCGGACTCCTACACCATCTCCCTCAACGGTGGCTACGTCTGCGCCAACGACGGCACCGTCGTGGCGGCCCACCCACTCGACGACGAGGTCGTGGAACGCCTGCGCGCCTTCGGCTTCGAGAACGGCCTCTGCGGCCATATGTACCTGACGGACCGGACCCTGGCGATGAACCTCAACGACGGCGAGCGCGAGTTCCTCGACGGCCGCATGGAGGTCGTACCCGCCACGTGGGAGG
>Trix_p1__coassemble_1779_pt1 | contig 13925 bp, 11 predicted proteins | sample Trix_p1__metabat2_low_PE_013 | metagenome-assembled genome bin Trix_p1
GGCGGGCCGCGCTCGGGGCAGGCGGACCACTGGGTCACCAGTATATGCACAGTTTTATGGGTAGATTTTACGCCCTCTTTGAGGTTGCGGCGGTGGACCGAATCTCCACGGGGAGGGCGGACCCACCGTGCGGTTGCCAGGTCACCGCACCGGGTATCGGGGTGACAGAAGACACCCAGTCACGGGAGATACGGTTGAGGGTCGTGGTCGACGGCTCCCCTTGGGAGCTTCCCCCACAAGACGGCATGCGGGTACGCCTGCTCCTGGCCCGCGGAAAGCTCGCCCGGGCAGGCCGGGCCGCGGCACGCTGTGCCCGGCGCCTGGGACCGTGGCTGCTCACCTCCGTGGTGTTCGCGCCCCTTGCCTGGGCGGCCCTGTGGGGCGTGTCCCACTTCACCTCCCTCTCGCCGGAGGACGCGCCCTTTGAGGTGACGTCCATCGTGCTGTCGTCCATCGGGCTCCTCGTCATCAAGGAGACCGTGGACGGCGAGCGGGAGCGCCACCGGACCCTGCGGCTCCAGTACTGGTTTGCCCGGGAGTTCCGCGCCAACGTGGCCTCGGCCCTGGAGGACCTCTCGAGCGCCTGCGGCGAGGGCGCGCTCGACCGCGAGGACGCCGCGGCCGCCCTGGGCGACATCCGGCGGCTGGTGTCGGACTCCCACCACACCGCCGTGCGGCAGGGCTTTGTGGAGATGGCCCCTGACGGCGGGGACTACCCGCGCCTCGAGAACGTCCAGAGCCTACTCACCACCATCCGGGCCCTCGTGGACCAAGACAACTGCGAGGCGGCCGAGAGGGCCGTGGACGAGCTTGCTGAGGAGCTCCACACCGTGGCCGCGGCCCTGGAGCGCCCCTGGCACCTGCCCGAGGACGAACGGCGCGACCGGGCAGTGGCTCGTCTGTTGGAGGACCGGTGACGGCGAGTGGGATGACCGGAACAACGACCTAGCCACCTGCGGGAATCCCATTTTCCAACGGGAAAACCGTGGTTTGAGTCGCATTTTCCAAAACCGAGCAAGGATGCTGGGGCATCCTCACAGGCCCTCGGTCACGTACCAGATGCCCTCGTCTTCCTTAAGGCGGGCAAGGTACTCGTCCGGGGTCATGGCCGGCACGGCCGAGCGCCTGAACCCGGCAACGTCCCGGGTAAGCAGGACATCCGCTCTGCAGCGCTCCGCCGTCACCGCCACGAGGCAGTCCTCTAAGTCGTCCCACCCGCGCAGGCAGGCCTCCTTGACGCACTCGGCGTCCACGGACGCGACCTGCAGGAAGCCGAGGCTCTCGGTAAACGCCTTCTGGAGGGCGACGGGATCGACGCCCTTGGAGGAGACGTAGAAGACGTCCATGAACGACTTGGCGCTGCACCACAGCTGGACGTCCCCGAGCATGGCGGCGATGCGAAGCTTGACCATGGGGTCGAAGAAGCGAGGGCGGGCCGAGAAGTAATCGATCAGGAGGCACGTATCAAGAAATAGCCTCGTAGTCACGGCGCCTCCCCTCCGTGATAGCGGCCTTGTGGTCCCCACCATCCGCAGGGACGGCGTCCGGGAACGTCGTGGCCTCCAGCGACCGCCGCAGCTCGTCTGCCTGGGCGGGGCTGAGCGCCCGCGCGCCCAGCGGGCCACGGAACCATACTATCAAACCAGAAATAATTGTAATAAGCAGAAGCTCTATACTGCCGACGGCGCATATCGCCGCTCCGAGCAAGAGCGCCAGTGAGAAGTTATCCTGAAGATTCAAGTTGATAATAAATACTATTATTACCAACGATGCCGCTCGAGAGGGGAAGCCCCACCCGAGCCGTCAGAGATCCCTGACGGCGCGCCAGTACAGCACCGGGGCGACAAAGCCGAACAGGGCCATGGAGGCCGTATAAGCCCAAGCCGCCCCCTCCATCTGGAAGCGCGGCACAAGAACCACCGAGAGGACGACGTTGAGGGCGATGGAGGCCACCGCCATCACAGTGTTCGCAAGAAGCCTCTTCTGCGTCACGAGGAAGTTCGTTGCCGGCTGACGGAGGGCCGCCGTGACGAAGAAGCCCACCATGAGAATCCTGAAGGAGGGCACGGCATCGAGGTACTGCTCGCCAAAGACCACCCCGATGACCTGCGGGCCAAATGCGAGCCCCGCCGCCAGGAGGACCCCGAACCCGCCGACGCAGGCCGCGGTGAGCCTGAGGTAGTTGCGCCGCGTCCACCCACCGTCGTGGCACCGGGCCGCAAAGCGCGGATAGGCGTAGGTCATGAGCATGGTCGGGGCAAACGACAGAGCGAACGGGATGGTGGTGGCCACCTTGTAGGAGGCCACGGCCACGTCGCTCGCCAGGAACTGGCCCACAAAGAACGTGCCCGACAGCGAGAGCGCCTGGATAAGCCCGTTGTTGAGGGACGACACCAGCGCCACGTACCAGTACTCCCTCCTGCTGAAGGTGCGGTCGCGCTCTTCCGGCATCGGCCTCGGCAGCGGGTGCCGCCACGCGAGCACGGCGAAGCTCGCCACGTAGGCGGCGTACTGGCCGGCGATGAGCCCCGGCACGCCGGCGACGAGGGCCCCGCCTATGGAGAGGCCCGCCAGAAGCAGGGTCTGGACGTTGGTCATATAGGCATAAGCCCTGTTGTCGAGGTTCGACCGCAGGTACACGAGGCGAAGCTCGCACAGGAGCACCACGAGGGGGTAGAGGCAGTACAGGGCCAGCAGGGGTTGGGAACCCGGCAGCGCCCCCGGCGCCACCAGGGCGTAGACGAGGATGAGGACGGCCAGGGCCACGTCGGCCACCCTGCCCCAGCGCTCGCCGTAGCGAAACACCGCCAGCATGAGGGGGCGGTCCTCCATGTGCTCGCAGCAGAGCTGGAGCAGGGCGGACGAGGCCCCCAACCCGTTGAACAGCGCGAAGATGCTCACGATGTTGAACACGTAGGAGTAGAGTCCGTACTCCGCCTTGGGGATGAGCCACACCAGCACGATCATGGTGAGGCTGGAGACCGCCTTGTTGATTGTCCCGGCACCGAAGATATGGAAGAACCCCGTCCTGTAGAGCTTGGCGAAGGGTCCCTTGAGACGGTCCAGGGCCGCCACGGTCAGAGGGCCTCGAGGGCGGCCGCGACCCGCTCGACGTCGTCCCTGCCCATGTAGGGCCCCATGGGCAGGGACAGCGCGCGGCCGCACAGCTCGCAGGTGACCGGACAGCCGTCGGGGCAGAGCCCCACGCCGTCAAAGGCCGGCTGCCTGTGCATGGGGCGGGGGTAGTAGACCATGGTGGGCACCCCCTGGGCCCTGAGGGCGGCCTGCACCGCGGCGCGGTCCGCACCATCGGGCACCTTCACCGTGTACTGGGCCCAGGAGCTCAGATAACCCTGGGGGACCTCGGGGAGCCCCCAGCCGCGCGCCCCGAGGAAGGACAGCGCCTCCCCGTACCAGGCGGCCACCCGGTTGACGTCGGCCACCTCATAGCCGGCAAAGGCCTCGAGCTTCACGGAGAGCACGGCGGCCTGCAGGGTGTCCAGGCGGCTGTTCATGCCCACGCGCACGTTGTCGTACTTCATGGAGCCCTTGCCGTGGACGGCGAGGCTCCTCATGAGGGCGTCCCAGCCGTCGTCGTCGGTAAAGACCGCCCCGCCGTCGCCGTAGCAACCCAGGGGCTTGGCCGGGAAGAAGCTCGTGGTTGAGATGTCGCCGAAGGAGCAGGCACGGGCCCCGCCGATCATGCCGCCGAAGCCCTGGGCGCCGTCCTCGAGCAGGAACATCCCCTCGTCGTCGCACACCTCGCGGATGGCGGGGAAGTCGGCCGGGAGGCCGAAGAGGTCCACGGCGACGACGGCCTTGGGGGAGAGCCCCGTGTTCTCCCGCACCCAGGCCACCGCCCGGCGCAGCGAGGCGGGGTCCATGTTGTAGGTGGCCGGGTCCACATCCACGAACACCGGCGTGGCCCCCACCAGGGGCACCACCTCGCCGCTGGAGAAGAACGTGAAGTCGGGCACAAAGACGGCGTCGCCCTCGCCGACGCCCCAGGCCAGGAGGGCCAGCTCCAGGGCGTCGGTGCCGTTGGCGCAGGTGAGGCAGTGGGCCACGGCCACGTAGTCGGCCAAGGCCCCCTCGAGCTCCGCCACCGGGGCGCCGCCGATGAACCGCCCCGAGGACAGGACGGTCTCCACCGCACCGTCGACGGCGAGTTTGAGCGCCCCGTACTGGGCCTTGAGGTCCCTGAACTCCATCACAGCCCCTCCTCCAGGCCAGCCCCGGCCTCGTGGTAGCGCCTGCCGCAGGCGGGGCAGGCGAGGCCCGCATCCAGGCGCTCGCCGCACTCGCAGACCCAGCCCACCTGGCGGGCCGGAACGCCGGCCACCAGGGCGTGGGCCGGCACGTCGCCGGTCACCACGGCGCCCGCCCCCACCATGCACCACTCCCCCAGCTCGTGGCCACACACCACCGTGGCGTTGGCGCCGATGGAGGCGCCGCGCCCCACGACGGTCCTGCGGTAGCCGGCGCTGCCCTTGGGGTAGGGGGCACGGGGCGTGAGGTCGTTCGTGAACACGCAGGAGGGCCCGCAGAAGACGCCGTCGGCCAGCTCCACCCCCTCGTAGAGGGAAACGTTGTTCTGGATCTTGCAGCCGTCGCCCACGCGCACGTTGTCGGCCACGTTGACGTTCTGGCCCAGGGTGCAGCCGCAGCCGATGACGGCGCCCGCCTGCACGTGGGAGAAGCACCACACCTTGGTGCCCTCCCCTATGGCCGCGCCCTCGTCGACGAGGGCGGTGGGGTGCACGAAGACACCCGGGAAGCGGTCCTCGCTCACAGCGACCCCTCCCCAAACTCCCCCGCCATGTCGGTGGAGGCAAAATCGCCCAGGGGCAGCCTCACCGGTTGGCCGGTCTTCTGGCTCTTGTAGATGGCGAGCACGACCTCGAGGGCGTCGCGACCGGCTCGGGCGTCGATGTAGGGGGGCCGGTCGTCGCGGATGGCCTCGGCCATGTCGGCGTAGACGGCGGTGTGGCCGTTGCCGTAGACGTTGCTCGTGGCCTCCTCCAGGCCCTTGTTGGCCAGGTCCGCCTCGGTCTCGTCGGCGAAGTCCCACACGTCGATATTGTTGGTGGACGTGCCGCCGATCTTCACCGTGCCGGTCTCACCGATGAGGCAGAGGGTCTCCTCGAGGTTGCGGGGGTAGACGTTGACGGTGCCCTCCACGGTGGCCACGGCGCCGTCGGCGAACCTGAGCACGGCCACGCCGATGTCCTCGGCCTCGAGGTAGCCGTGCTGGCGCTGGCCGGTGGCGCCGTAGACCTCCACCACGTCGCCCCCCATCATCCAGCGCAGCAGGTCGATGCCGTGGATGCACTGGTTCATGAGGCAACCACCGTCCTGGGCCCAGGTGCCGCGCCAGGGGGCCTGCTCGTAGTAGGCGCGGTTGCGGTTCCAGCGGATGTTCACGGCCCCGTTGGACAGCTGTCCAAAACGACCGGCCTCCAGGGCCTCGCGGGTCTTCTGCACGGCCACGTTGAAGCGGTTCTGATGGCAGGCGCACACCTTGACTCCGGCCTCGTCGGCCCGGCGCACGATCTCGTTGGCGTCGGCCATGGCCATGGCCAGGGGCTTCTCCACGATGCAGTTCACCCCGGCGTCTATGAGGTCCAGGGCGATCCCGGCGTGCTCGCCGCTCTCGGTGGCCACGGCTGCGAGCTCGATCTCGGGGTGCTCGGCCAGCATCTGCCGGTAGTCGGTGTAGCGGGCGATGGAGCGGTCGCCCTCGAGGCCGTGCTTGGCCAGGAGCGACTCCATGCGCTCGGGCAGCACGTCGCAGACGGCCACGAGGTCGAAGCCGTTGCGCTCGATGGCGGTGACGTGGTTGGTGGAGATGCGGCCGCAGCCGATGATGGCGCACTTCACGCTAGGCCTCCTTGGCGACGTTCTGGGTCAGTTCCACGAGCTCCCGCACGATGCCTTCGGCGGCATGGCCGTCGCCGAAAGGGAGATAGGCCGGATCCACGCGCTGGGGCGTGGCCATGGCCGAGAGTACGCTCTCCTTGTCGGGCCGTGCCAGGATGTTACGCCCGTCGACCATGGTCTCGGGCCAGCACTCGAAGTCGAGAACCGTCGTGCACTTGACGCCGGCAAAGAATGCCTCCCGCTGTAGGCCGCCCGAGTCGGTCACCACCTGATCGGCCCGGTTGACGAGCCACACGCTCTCGAGGTAGCCCACCGGCTCCACGAACAGCACGTTGCCGTACCCACCGGTGGAAGCAAGCTCGAGGGCGACCCGCCTGTTGCGCGGGTGCACGGGATAAATCACCGGCACGTCGAGAGACTGCATAGCGTCGAGCACGCCCGCCAAGGTCCCGGGGTCCCGCGTGTTCTCCTCTCGGTGGCATGTGAGGTAGCAGAACCGTGCCGGGACGTCGACGGGAAGTCCCGACCCTAGGTCGGTGAGGACTGGCTTCCGGGACCTCGCAGAATAGGCGAGGAACGCGTCGTACATGGGGTCGCCCACAAACGAGACGCGGCCGGGGTTGTGCTCCAGGACAAGGTTGTCCACCCCCGTCTGGGTGCTCGCCAGGAGCAGGGAGCTCACCGCATCGGTGCACACCCGGTTGATCTCCTCCGGGTTGGTCCGGCTGTGGGTGCGAGCGCCTGCCTCCACATGGGCCACGGGTATATGAAGCTTGGCAGCGGTCAGTGCAGCCGCCAAAGTCGAGTTGGTGTCCCCGTAGAGAAGCACGCAATCGGGGCCCTCGGCCTCCATGACCTCCTCGAGAGAGACCATCATCCTCGCCGTCATCTGGGCATGGCTTCCGCCCGAGACACCGAGGTTGTGGGCGGGCTCGGGAATGGAGAGCTCGTCGAAGAACGTCTGGCTCATGTTAGCGTCATAGTGCTGGCCGGTGTGCACCAGCACCTCCTCGAGCGACCCCTCACGAGCAATCGCGTGGGAAACCACGGCGGCCTTGATGAACTGCGGCCGAGCCCCCACAACGGTGAGAACCTTGTTCGCGGCCACCTCAGAGCACCTCGATGTTGTCGCGGTTCACGACGCCCTTCATGGCGTTCTTGGTGTCAAAGACGGCCTGGGCGTTCTCTTGGACCATCTCGTAGTCCACGTTCGTGTGACCGCAGGCCACGAGCACGAGGTCGGCGGAGGCCACGACATCCGGGGTGAGCTCGGGTATGGACTCCCGGGTCTCACCCTTGTAACGATAGCTCGACACCCAGGGGTCGAAGTAGCTCACCTCGGCACCGCGGCGCTCGAGAAGGTCGACCACCTTCAGGGCTGGGCTCTCGCGGTAGTCGTCGATGTCCTGCTTGTAGGCCACGCCCAGCACCAGGACCCGAGACCCGTTGAGGGCCTTCTGACGGCCGTTGAGCACCCGGGCAGCACGGTCCACGCAGTACTCGGGCATGCGGTCGTTCACCATCATGGAGGCCTCGATCATGGAGGTGTGGAAACCGTACTCCCGGGCCTTCCACGAAAGGTAGTAGGGGTCGAGCGGGATGCAGTGGCCGCCCAGGCCGGGGCCTGGGTAGAACGCCGTGAAGCCGTAGGGCTTGGTCTTGGCGGCGTCGATGACCTCCCAGATGTCGATGGCCATCTCGTCGCAGAGCTGGGCGAGCTCGTTCACCAGGCCGATGTTGACGTTGCGGTAGGTGTTCTCGAGGATCTTCTCCATCTCTGCCACCCGGGGGCTGGAGACCCGGGTGACACCGCCCTCCAGCACCGCCTCGTAGACGGTGGAGATGCACTCGAGGGCCTCCTCGCCGATGGCGCCCACCACCTTGGGGGTGTTCTTGGTCTTGTAGACGCGGTTGCCCGGGTCCACACGCTCCGGAGAGAACCCCAGGTAGAAGTCCTTGCCGCACACGAGGCCGGACCCCTCCTCGAGGATGGGGCGGATGAGGTCCTCGGTGGTGCCGGGATAGGTGGTGGACTCCAGGACCACCATGGCGCCGGGCTTGAGATGGGGGGGCAATCTCCCTGGCCGAGGCCTCCATATAGGAGGTGTCGGGCTGCTGGTGGGCGTCCAGCGGCGTGGGCACGCAGAGCGCGATGAAGTCGCACTGGGCCACGCGGGAGAAGTCGTTGGTGGCCTCGAGCATGCCGGAGGAGACGAGCTGCGCCAGGTCCTCCTGCACCACGTCGCCGATGTAGTTCTGACCGGCGTTGACCATCTCCACCTTGGCGGGCTGCACGTCGAAGCCGATGGTGCGGAAGCCCGCCTTGGCCTTCTCCACGGCCAGGGGCAGGCCCACATAGCCGAGGCCCACAGTGCCGCAGGTGATGGAGCGGTCTTGAATGTGGTCGAGAATGTCTCTGTTCATCGTCGGTCTTTCGTTAGAGGCAGCCACGGGGTCGCCTTGGGGCGGAATTACCCTCACAGCATATAATGACCCTCAAAGCTCGGAGCTATCAATGACCATATCTCATCAAAAAGCGTTATCAGTAATCAACGTGCGAATTCTCAGGTATATAATTCGAGTATTGAGTGTGTATACCTGAGTTACATTATAATTTATTATTTTTATCCACCTGACGCGATGCAGCGGCGCGGGTGACAACTTCCTCCACCCGCTTGGCGAGGTTTTCGTGGGAGTACCGGGAGAGGTAGGCCCAGTTGGTGTCGGTAGTAGTGCGGCCCGACTCCTTCCACTCCCGGTACTTGGCAAGGACGAACTCCTTGGCCGCAACCGCGTCCTCGGCGGCGTTGCACTCCTCGAGCATAATTCCGCCGCCCGTCTCGTCGAGGATTTCCTTCATCCGCGAGCCGGGAACCTCACCCGTACAGGTGCCGATAACCGGGACGCCGCTCATGAGGTATTCCCAGAGCTTGCCGGTGACCACCCCCTGCATTCCGGCGGTGTTCCATGTAGCGATGGCGAGGAGCGACGCGCTCCCTTGGAGGTTCAAGGCATCCTGGCGGGAGACATACCCTAGGTCGCGACAGTCAAAGGAAAGGGGCGCGACCCTCCTTAGCTGCTTCTCGAACAGCTCCGATGTCGTCCCAGCGTATTCGAACACGACATCTTGGGGGTTGACCAACCCGTCATCGACAAGTGACTGGATCGTCTGCAGAATCGGGACGAGGTCCCTGCGGCTCTCCTCCCCGTCGCAGAGAGTTCCCGTATACACCACTCGAAAGCGATCGCTTCCGCCGCGCTCCACGCCCTCCATATCATCGGGGTCAAACCCGTTGGAGAGGATGGTCGTCCTCCCTTCGGGCAGGTTAAGAAGCCCGTCTCCCCCCTCGGCCACATAGGTAACTGCGTCCGCGCTGTCCGTCACCTCTGCCGCCCATGCCAGGGAGCTGGGATCCTCGAACCTTCCAGCCCCGTACACGGGGTCACGGAAATCGGCAACCCAGACCAAGTCGGGGTTGAGCTCCTTGAAACGTCGAGCGACCATGTGGGGCCACAGGGGGTCAAAGGTCGAGATGACGACGTCATACCGATCAGCCAGCCGCGAGTACTGCCGGATGGCAGACTTTGCCACAAGCTCACTTCGTTTCAGAGCCCTGGCCCAATTGGGTGCCGAAGCCCCGGTGCCCCCGCTGCCGACAGCCTTTCTTCCCCCACGCCTCTTGGCCTGGCGTCTGTTGCTCTCAATGTTCCACAGCTTTGAGACGAAGGACAGGTCGAACTCAAAAAGCCGATCGCGTCCAACATAGTCAGAGACACTCTCAGACTCGACCCCGCAGAGATAGCTGTAATTCGTCTTTGACCGGAGGTTTTTCCTATCGGTCAGCACACCGACGTCCAGCCCGTCACGAACCATGTATTTAATCAGCCTGGTCCACCTAATAGAGGCGACAGATCGGACAGGGAAGAAGTAAGAGCCTATGAGCAAGACATGCATGGGAACTCCGACTGCTATTTCGACCGTTGACGAAAGAGGGTTACCGTTGCTATCTGAGACACCGTCTCAAGCAGACCGTGCTTATAGAGCCTGTTGTTGAAAATGGTCCTCAAGGACTCCAGAGGGCCTTGAGAGCCAATCGATACAAAGGCATGTACGAGCCTCCTGCTCCCGTCATCCATGTCATTTTCGTATAAACACTCCAAGCTTCCTGCTTGACGAACGTTATCCCAGAACCTTCTCCTGTTTTGTAGATAGTTCTTTATTTTTTTAACCTTAGAGATACCCTCGGCACCCACAGCATTGCTTCCGTGCTGCCTGTATAAGACAGTGCATTCTGGGAGGTAGGCGACAAAACCACAAGCTGCGGCTATCTGCGCCAGCCACCAGTCGTGCATCTGCACGAACGGCCCTTCCCCAGCCGTGTCCACCCCCTTCAGGACTAATTCTCTCAAGCCCGCATTACCCAGCAAGGTGGTCCCAGCAACAACATTCGTGTTGAGCAGGTTCCTGACACTGGGCTCAATCCCCCTCTTGCCCGACACCTCAAGCAAGGAGGGGGAAACCACGTCGAGGCTTTCATCGACCACGGTCATGTCACTAAAGACAAGGCCCGGCGTACCAACGGGAACGACGGCTTCGCGCTCGCCCATCAAGGCCAGCTCATGCTCGAGCTTGTGGGGCAGCCATGCATCATCTTGATCGCAGAAGGCGAAATAAGGTGCATTGGTCTCCTCCAACGCATGCAAAAAATTCCAAGCCGGCCCTCGACCCGTCTTGTCGCGCCGGAGCAACCGGACACGACCGTCCTCATTCGCCAAACGCCTGACTATATCCAGCGTCCCGTCGTCGGAACCGTCGTCCGAAACCAGCAGACGCCAATTCTCGTGCGTCTGAGCCTGCACCGATCGGACCTGCTCCTCAATATAAGAAGCCCCATTGTATGCAGCAAGGACAATATCAACGCAATCAGTATCCATCCGGAACCACCAAGCGGCTTTTTTTGAACTGCACGACGCCGCCCGGCATGCACCAAGCGACAGCGAAAAGGAGGGTGTTTTGCTGGAAGGAGATGAGCTGGGCGTCCACAACCGCGCAGCACGCCACAAGCGCCATCAGCCAGACCATGCACACATCTCCGAACCGGGCGGCTTTCCACATCGCGTAGGTCCACATAACGAGAACCACGACAAGGGTCACCACACCATGCTCGTAAACGATTCTCAGATAAGAGTTATCTATAACCAAAACGTCCGAGAGGGTCATGTCCGTGCCCCCGATCAACGGAAGACCGATCATCTTTATGGCATGGGCCATTTTTTGCAGGCGCGTGGACAACACCCCGTCCAGAAAAACAGCAACATCGCTTTGCGGAGCGACGAGGTAGAAGAAGCCGAGGGCAAGCGACAACACCGCCATAGCGGGAAACACCCAGACTGCCGCCTGCCTGCAGACCAACCAGACTCTTTTGGCGACATTTAACCCTCTGGCAGTACGGAGGCGCCACTGAAAGACAGACACGACCACCAGAGCCGCGGTGACGATAAAAAACGCATTCCGGGCCTGACAGATTATAAATATAATAATATTTATAATCATCAAGACCGCCACGTCTATGGGCCTCAACGCAGACTCGACCGACCGACGGTAGATAACCAGAAACGCGACATTCATAAAAACGTATGAGAGATATGTCACGTACCCGTAGCCCAGCGCATGCCGGATGGTTCCGTCGACACGGACATTGGTGACATCGGGAATTATTCCCACACAGCTCAGAACCGCCAGTGCCACGGACACAACAACCGACACGACCACTGTTATGGTAATCACCCTTTTGAAATCCGCACGCCGGCCGCAAACCATGAGCATCGAGAAGATAAGCAAGTCGTTGTGGCCAATAACGAACGTCTGGACGTTCAACAACGCCAGCAGGGCCAGGAAAAGGATGCCTTTACGCCCCTCGTGCCTAAGACCGAGCAGTTCGACAACCGCAAAACAGACCGCAACTACGTAATACACAACGTTGTTCTTGCCCAAAAATGGGCTCAGGACTGAGGTGTTTAACAGGGCGACCGCCAGCCATGCACCATAGGCCCCATAGAACAAGGCAGCCTGTACCCCCTGATACAGTTTGAAGCTCTGACTGCCCTTGCCCTCTTCTGCACACAGCGACTGCACGCCCACTACCTTACCCCTGCCTCATCGAGTCGGCCGTCTCTGAAAGGGAGCCCCTGAACGCATCGAGCCACCCAAACCCGAACTGCTCGTCAGGCTCCAGAACCGCCCCTTCACCCCACTCATTCCATGCGTTCACCACGACCATGTCGCTCTGGTCGGCACGGGGCTTTCGAATCATCTCGGCAAAGTAGGCCCCGAACTTCTCGGGTGTAGCACCGACCGTAACCAAGGCACGCCGACCCTTTCTTGGGGTGTTGTCGAAACGCGTGAACCCACATTTCACGACCGCCCGACCTTCGTAGGCGCGGTCCTTTTTGAGCAGTGCTTTCCAGAGGTAATCGTAATCCACATAATCAGGGCGTTTTAGCTTCTTGGCCAACGCTCTCCGGCAATATACAAGGGGGCCAATTTGATACCGGGCAGAATACAGCGGCTCGAACTCCATGACTGCACTAGAGTAGGCGCTATGGGGCGAAGGATTGAAGCCGCTTATGAACTCAACAAGATAGAGCGGACCAAAGCCTCTTGATGCAAGAGCGCTGTTCCAGAACTCAACCATCTCATCAAACCGCGGAATTCGGGACGGCGAGTATACGTAGAGCACCGGCATATCGCCGATCTTTATGTAACGCTCATCCCGGAAGAGCCGCATAAGGTACTCGATGTGGGAAAGCCATTCGTCCTTATCTCCGAACGTCTGGGGCATAATGACCTCGCCGCTTTTCCCATCCCACACCCGTGTCCACGGCTCATTGGCCCAGCAGAGACAAAACGACTGTGTGGCCCCAGGCAGATCGAGAAGCATCTCGACGGGTTTCTCTAGCAGCTTCTTCCCATTGAACCAATAGTGATAATAGATGAATCCATAGAGACCGTACTCTCGAGCCAGTTCATGCTGCCGAATGATGGCCCCCGGTGTGCTGAGGTCATAGTAGTTGCCACCGAGCGGCCCATCCGGCTGGTAGTGACCCTCGAAAAGAGGTTTCGATTTACGGACGTTTGTCCACTCGGTGAAACCTTCACCCCACCACTCATCGTTCTCGGGAATCCTGTGGAACTGGGGAAGGTTGAGTGCAAGCGTTTTAATCATCGGTTCGACCCACAATCCACGGTCTCTACGACGCGGCTCCGCCCCACCCGGTTGCCGGCAAGCCGCGCCGCGCAGTCCGCCGCAAATGCCATGGCCTCGACCGGCCTGCCCTCGCGAAGCACCGCCCCCAGCACGCTCTTTGCCAGACGGGAACCCTCCCCCACCTCGTCGGGGACATCGAGCTCCCCGTCGTAGGCGGCCAGGAAGGCACCCACGGCCCTGTTTCTCCGGTACTGCTCCATTGGCGTGAGGTTGTGGGAGTGGTAGACCTCGGCCTCCGCCGCATAGGCCACCTTGTAGCCGGCCTTGAGCAGTCTGGCGGCCATGAGCATGTCCTCGTTGGTCTCCACCTCGTCAAAACCGCCCACCTCGAGATAGGCGCTCCGTCGATAGCAGGAGCACACGTCGGAGGCGAAATAGGTCTTGATGCCCAGGCGGGGCAGGTCCTCGATGGTCCGCACGTTGGACTCGGCCGGATAGTTGAACTCCCTCACCAACTGCTCGAAACGACGGGCGTCGGGCTTGGGAAGCTGGCGACCGCTCACCAGGGCCACCAGCGGGTCCTTGTCCAGCGGAGCCACAAGGTTCTCGAGGTAGCGCCCGTTGGCGGGAACGGCGTCCTGGGTCATGAAGGCAACGTAGTCGCCGGTCGTCTGGCGCAGGGCAAAGTCTCGGGTGAGCCCATGGTTGAACTCGTCCCGAGCGATTCTCACCACACGCACGCCGGGATAAGACGCGGCCACCTCGCAGGTGTTGTCGTCCGATGAGGAATCAACCACCACGATCTCGTCTGCAGGGCGGCTCTGGGCGCCCAGAGCC
>Trix_p1__coassemble_1825_pt1 | contig 13413 bp, 13 predicted proteins | sample Trix_p1__metabat2_low_PE_013 | metagenome-assembled genome bin Trix_p1
GGTGGGGTATGGGTGGGTCGCGGGGTCGGCCTCGGTCTAGGTCTAGGTCTAGGCCCCGATGCCCGCGCGCTCGGCCAGGCGGATGAGGCGCTCGGAGAGGATCTTGAAGTCCTCGCCGCTCATGAGCTGGTCCTCCGCGTGGATGAGCAGGATGTCCACCGGTGCGGCCTCGCCCTGCGCCGCCTGGGTCACCAGCGCCGTGTGCACGCCGTGGGCAGCGGTGAAGAAGGCGTCACCCCTCTCGGCCTTGGCGCGGGCCCCGTCGAAGGAGCCGTCGCAGGCGAGGTCCATGGCCTCCACGTAGCAGCTCCGGGCCATGCCCACCTGCGAGATGATCTCGAAGCAGGACAGGTGAAGGCCCTCGTTCTCTTCCATGGGTTCTCTCCCCTTCTCTTCCCTTCTCCCAGGGTCGGTATCTGCGTCGCGCCCCGTCCCCGGGGCACGGTGGGCATCACTCCCCGGCGTCGGACAGCCGGGCCTCCACGACGTCGAGCATGGCCTCCATGCGCCTCCTGGCACGACGGGCGTAGAGCCGCTGCATGATGCGGCCGTTGAGCGAGCCCAGGGCCGAAGGCGCCTCGAAGGATTCCTCGTAGGAGAGGGTCGACCCGCCGTCGGCCGGATCCACCTCGTAGCGCACGGTGTTGACGCCGTCGGAGCTCGTGAAGGAGGCCTCGTACACGCGAGGGGCCTCGAAGGCCTCGACGCGCACGGTGACGGTGCGCGAGGCGCCCAGCTTGGTGCGCATGGCCTTGGTGTAGCTCGTGCCCCTGCGGATCCCCGCAGGCCCCACCTTGCGGCCGGACTGCTCCATGTCGGCCGCCACGGACCGCTCGATGAGATCGAAGACGCGCTCGGGCGCGGCGTCGAGCCGCCGCCCTATCCTCACGATGCCCTCCCGGAGCGGGCGTTGACGCGGGCGCGGCGGGCGCCGCGGAACATGGAGAAGGCGCCCGCGGCGGCGACGGCCAGGCCACCCGCCAGAAGCGGGGTGTCGGTGGCGCCCTGGGGTGCCACGGCGGCGGAGGCCAGCACGAAGAGCATGCCTACGACCACGACGAACGCGGACCACGAACGCTGACCCATGGGGGTCTCCTCTCGGGATGGGGCGGCGCGCCGGGCGCCCGCCCCGCAGGGGCTTACGGTGCGGTGGGGGTGGGGCGGGACTACTGGTCGACCTTGTCGTCGGCCGCGGCCTCGGCGGCCTGCTCGCGGTTGGCGAGGATGACGAAGGGCGTCCAGATCGCGAAGGAGATCGCGAGGTTGAGCAGGGCGACCAGGCCGGCCAGGACGTTGCCGCCCGTGGCGAAGAAGGCGTAAAGGCCCACGGGCATGATCCAGGGCACCTGGATGAAGACCGGCGGGATGAGGCCGGAGGCGGTGAAGAGCAGGGCGACGACGGTGGCCACCACGGGGACGAGCAGCCAGGGGATCAGGTAGAGCGGGTTGAGCACGATGGGCATGCCGAACACGACGGGCTCGTTGATGTTGAAGACGCCCATGGGGGCCGAGAGCTTTGCGATGGTGCGGGAGTCCTCGCGGCGGGAGAACAGGAACACGGCGATGAGCAGGCCGAGGGTGATGCCGGAGCCGCCCATCATGGTGTAGGCGTCGAAGGAGCCGCGGGTCCAGATGTAGGGCATCTGGGAGACGTCGTGGGTGGTGTTCCAGACCTGGAGGTTCTCGAGCAGGGCCGGGGTGTAGATGCCCTCGGTGACGGGCGCCATGACGTTGGAGCCGTGGATGCCGAAGAACCAGAACAGCTGCATGAGGAAGTTGGTGAGGATGACGGCGAAGAAGCTCTGGCTCATGCCCAGCAGCGGCTTCTGGATGAGCTCGCTGATGAGGGCGTTGGGGTACTCGCCGGTGAGCGACACGCAGACCTGGGTGACGACGGCGCAGACGTAGATGGCCACGCAGCCGGGGATGATGGCGGTGAAGGCGTTGGACACCGCAGGCGGGACGCCGTCGGGGAGCTTGATGGTGATCTTCCTGAGCGTAAGCCTCACGTAGACCATGGTGGCGAGCATGCCGAAGATCAGGCACGTGAACAGGCCGGTGGCGCTGGTGAGCTCGGTGGAGATCATGCCGCCGCCGGTGACCGCGAGGCTCACGGCGCCGTCGGCCTCGGTCACGGCGAGGCCGGCCGCCTGCAGGGCGGGGACGGCGTCGGCCGTGACGTCGGGCAGCACGTAGGAGAACGCCGGCGCCAGGTTCATGGTGCACACGACGGCGGACAGGGCGATGACGCCGCCCGCCACGGCGTTGACCTCGTAGGACCGGGACAGGCAGTAGCCGAGCGCGAAGGTGAAGCAGAGACCGAGGATGGCGAGCGATCCGTTCCAGACCAGGCCGTTGATGGCGATGAGCTGGGCGCAGGCCCCCGTGAAGGCGTTGCCCTCGCCCCACCACATGTTCGGCAGGTCGCGGAAGAAGACGTTGAGCAGGACGGCGATGGAGCCCACCATGGTCACGGGCATGATGGAGATGAAGCCGTCGCGGATGGCCACGAGGTGGCGCTGGCTGCCGATGCGGGTGGCGATGGGCATGAACCGGGTCTCCATCCAGTCCATGAAGCCCTTCATGGGTGATGCCATGGGTCGTACCTCCTTGGTCCTGCCGCTATCCGATGAGAGCGAGCGCCTGGTCGAGCGCCGCCGCGCCGTTCATGGCGCCGTACACGCGCATGCCGATGACGTCGACGGGGGTGTCGCCGGCGATGTCGCGCATCTTGTCGAGCATGAAGCGCACCTGCGGGCCGAGGAGCATGACGTCGGCCTCGCCGACGTTCTCGGCGGCCTTGGCGTCGGCGACGGCCCAGATGCGGACGTCGATGCCGCGCTTCTCTGCCTCCTGCTCCATCTTCTTCACGAGCATGCTCGTGGACATGCCGGCGGAGCACACGAGGAGGATGTTGGTCATGGCGGGTCCTTTCATGGTCGTGGGCCGAGGCCCTTTTCTCTCTCATCGGCCGGCTAGGGCAGGCCGTTGGTGCACGTTAGGGGCGCGCCCTCCCCTACCGGGAGAACTGCGGGAGATACTCCGCGTGGGCGCGGAGAAGCTCGTCGATGACGGCGACGGCCGTCGACTCCGTGGGGCAGAGCGGGTTCTGGGCGAGGGCGGCCACGGCGAGGTCGCGGTCGCCGGTGACGGCGGCCTCCACGACGAGGCACTCGAAGCCCTCGATCATGTGGACGGGGCCGGCGATGCGCGGGTTGAGGCACCCGGTGGCCAGGGGCTCGGCACCGTTGGCGGTGATGCGGCAGGCCACCTCCACGGCGCTGTCGTAGGGCAGGTCGGTGATGCACCCGCGGTTGCGGACGTCCACGTACTGGATGTCGCCGACGTCGCCGTGGATGGAGACGAGCAGGTCGCAGGCGGCGTCGCTGTAGCGGGCACCACCGCGCTGGGCGAGCTCGGGGGGCTTCACGTCGAGGCGCACGTCGCGGTAGGTCTCGAAGAGCGTCTCCTCGAGGCGGCCCACCACCTCGCCGCGAACGTCGCCGGTCCGGAACTCGTCGAGCTCCTCGGCGAGCTGCTCGGCGGTGTGGAAGTAGTAGTCGTGGTAGGGGCACGGGATGGCGCGGATGCCGCGGATGAACTCGGGCGAGTAGGGCTTGGCCGCGAAGTTGTTCATGGCCAGCGTCTCGTCGTCGGCGATGGTGGCGTATCGCTCCACGGCCTCGTCCATGACGGAGCGGCCGTCCACGAGGACGTCGGTGGCGAAGACGAAGTGGTTGACGCCTTGGAGCCTGAGCTCGAGGCGGTCCTCGTCCACGCCCATGATGGCGGCGATGCCGGCGTGCATGTTCACCGGCACGTTGCAGAGGCCGATGGCGCGCTGGAAGTCCGTCTGGGTGAGGATGGCCTCCTCGATCATGCCGGAGGGGTTGGAGAAGTTGACCATCCAGGCGTCGGGACAGAGCTCCTGGATGTCGCGGACGAACCCCAGGATCACGGGGATGGTGCGGAAGGCCTTGAACATGCCACCGGCGCCGTTGGTCTCCTGGCCCATGATGCCGTGGGAGAGCGGGATGCGCTCGTCGAGGATGCGGGCCGGGAGGCGCCCCACACGGATCTGCGTGGTGACGAAGTCGGCCCCCTCGAGGGCGCGGCGGCGGTCGAGGGTGGTGGTGACCCTCATGGGGACGCCGGCGCGCTCCACCATGCGGCGGGCCAGGGCGCCCACGGTCTCGAGCTTCCCCTCGCCCTCGGGGACGTCCACGAGCACGAGCTCGGAGACGGGCAGGCGGTCGTGGCGGAGGATGAGGCCCTCCACGAGCTCGGGGGTGTAGCTGGAGCCGCCGCCGATGGTGACGACCTTGACGCCATTGTCTGTGGCTGCCATGGCTATGCCTCCTCCACGAACGTGAACGGGGTCCAGGAGTCGAGGCAGTCCAGGAGGGCGGCCTCCGGGCCCCCGACGGTGGCGACGACGTTGCGGGTGCCGTCGTTGGGGATGGGGCGGCGCACTATCTGGAGCTCGCCCTTGTAGCGGCCGCCGCGGCCGTTGACCACCACGACGTCGCCGGGCTCGAGGTCGCGGGTGTCGTGGGCCGGGAAGTCGCGGTCCGCGAAGACGACGCGCGAGGCGGTGCTGCGGAACAGGGAGGGCGAGAGGTCGCCGCGGACGCGGTGGGCGAAGGCGAGCACGTCGCGCTCGGCGTCGCCCACGGCGGGGACCGGGGTCACTGCCATGGCCACGGTGCCGGGCCGGGCGGCCGCGAGGGCGGCGAGCTCCTCGTCGGTGGCGAAGCAGTTGGAGACGAGGACGTCGTCCACGAGCTCGAGCGCGTACAGATGGCGCGCCTGGAAGGAGACCGGGAGGCCGCGGTGCATCTCGAGGGTGGGCAGGCCGCACGTGCCGGGCCAAGGACCGAAGGCGCCGGGGGCCGAGCTGGAGACGAACGCGGCGAGCCTCACACCCACCTCCTTGACCCGGGCGCTCTCGCGGACGAAGAAGTCGAGGCCGAGGCCGGTGTAGCGCTGCGGGAAGAAGTTGTGGCACGCCTGGAGCCGGCCCTTGTCGGCACCGCAGGCGAGCGCGGCGTCGAGGGTGCCGTCGGCGGTGGAGGCGTTGAGCTCCACGACAAGGCCGTGGGGGTTGGCGGTCATGGCCGCGACGTCCGGGCCGCTGAAGCCCTCGTCGAGCCGGATGCCGTCCGCGCCGGCCTCGGAGAAGAACGAGAGGTCGTCGGGTCTTGCGCCCACGCGGGAGAAGACCGCCGGTGCGACGTCGAGTACGACCTCCATGCCGTGGTCATGGCAGACCCGGGAGAGGGCGGAGAACTCCCCCGCCAGCGACACGCGGTCGCCTTCGGCGGAGAGCAGGCAGCTGAAGACGCGGGTGCAGCCGTGGGCGGCGGCTCTCTCTACATAGGCCGCGTTGCGCTCGAAGGAGGCGTGCTCGGGATAGAGCGATATGCCGATGGCCATGGGCCCTCCCTCCGTACGGGCCGGGAGTCCCGGCGCCGTCGTTTTTGAATCGGTTCAATTGGCACGGCATGAATGTACAACAGGGGGACCCCACGTTTTTGAACCGGTTCAATTCAGGCGGCGAGCGGTGGGTAATCGGGGACGAACGGCATGGGGCCGGGCCGGCGGGCGCCGGCGGCGGGCGCCGGCGGCAGGCGCCGGCAGGCAGCCCCCCTCTCCTCTCCGCACCTGAACGCGGTTGAGGGCGACTCCCCCGGCGGACCGGCGTCGAAATCCGCCCCCAACCGTGTTCAGGGACGCCGAAATCGCCCCTACCCGCGTTCAGGTGCGGAGAAGGTGCCGAGAAGGTCGCCCCTATTCGCGTTCAGGTGCGGAGGGATGCCGAGAGAGGGGCGGCAGAGGCGTCAGGCCTCGAAGCCCTCGTCGTCCGCCAGACCCGACCCCATGGCCGCGGAGACCGCAAGCTGGTCGCAGCGCTCGTTGAGCTCGTGACCCGCATGGCCCTTCACCCAGACGTAGCGCACGGTGTGCGGCCTCTCGGCGGCGATGAGGCGCTCCCACAGGTCCACGTTCTTCACGGGCTTCTTGGAGGCGGTCTTCCAGCCGTTCCGTTGCCACCCGCGGATCCAGCCCTTCTCGTGGGCGTTCACGAGGTACTGTGAGTCGCTGTGAAGCTCCACCTCGCAGGGGCGCTTGAGAGCCTCGAGAGCGGCGGCCGCGGCCATCATCTCCATACGGTTGTTCGTGGTGCGCCGGAAGCCCTGGGAGAGCTCCAGCCGGTGCTCCACACCCGCGGCGTCCACGAAGAGCAGCACCGCCCCGTAGCCGCCGGGACCCGGGTTGCCGCGGCTCGAGCCGTCCGTGTAGACGGTCACCCTGTCCATCACTCGCCGTCCCCCTCCTCGTCGAGGAACGCGCCGGTCTGGCGGTCCCACAGCATCTCATAGGCGCCGCCGGCCCCCACGAGCTCCTCGTGCGTGCCGTCCTCCACAATCTTTCCGTCCTGCAGCACCACGATACGGTCCAAGCTCGCCACGGTGGAGAGGCGGTGCGCGATGACGATGCTCGTGCGCCCCTCCATGAGCGTGGCCAGGGCCTCCTGGATGAGGCGCTCGCTCTCGGAATCCAGGGCGCTCGTGGCCTCGTCGAGCACGAGGATGGGCGCGTCGGTGAGGATGGCGCGGGCGATGGCCACGCGCTGGCGCTGGCCGCCCGACAGCTTGACGCCGCGCTCCCCCACCATGGTGTCCATGCCCTGGGGCAGGCGGTCGATGAACTCCAGCGCGTTGGCGCGCTCTGCGGCGGCGCGCACCTCCTCGTCGGTGGCGTCGGGGCGTCCGTAGGCGATGTTGTCGCGGATGCTGCGGTGGAACAGCAGCGGCTCCTGGGGCACGTAGGCGATGGAGCGGCGCAGGCTCGCCTGGGCCGCCTCCGAAACGTCCTGGCCGTCGATGAGGATGCGGCCGCCCTGGAGGTCGGCCAGGCGCAACAGCAGCGTGGTGAGGGTCGTCTTGCCCGAGCCGCTGCGGCCCACGAGACCCACCCGCTGGCCGGCGGGCACGTGAAGCGTGAAGTCGGAGAAGACGCGGTCCTCGTCGTCGGCGTCCGGGTAGTGGAACGTGACGTCCTCGAAGTCGATGGCGCCGTCGGTCACCTCGAGCGCGGGGGCGCCGGGGGCGTCGGCCACAAGCAGCGGCTCTCCCAAGGCCACCGTGAGGTCGTAGGCGTCACCGAAGGCGCGGTTGAGCGTGGAGAAGGTGGACGACAGCCGGTTGAACTGCATGGTGAGGCCGTAGGTGTAGTTGAACATCATCACGAGCACGCCCGGCGTGACGCCGAACCACGCGTTGCCGCCGGCCACGAACACCGTGCACGCGGCCATGATGAGCACGATGATGGAGCTCGTCGCGGCGCCGCAGCGGATGTTGGCCCGCATGCGACGGGAGTCGGCGGCGCGCACGTCGCGGCTGGCGTCGTCGAAGCGTCCGCGCTCGTAGTCCTCGCGGCCGCTCGTCTTGACGGCCATGATGTTGGTGACGGCGTCGGCCAGCTGACCCGACAGGCGGTTGCCCGCCGCCGCGGCCTCGGCGTTGGCCGGCAGGATGCGGCTGTAGAGCCGGTAGACCACGCACACGTAGATCACGAGGAACACCGAGAGCACGCACACATATACCGGGACCTCGGCCGCCAGCAGGCCGATGGTGAACACCACTGCGGAGCAGATGGGGATCACGGCGTACTGCAGGCAGTCCATGAGGGTGGTGTAGGCGCCACAGAAGCGCTGCACCTGCGACACGAGCGACCCGCCGAACCGGTTGGCATAGAACGTCATGGACTGGTTCGAGAGCGTGTCGAACGACTGGGTGGTGAGGTCGTAGGTGGCCAGGATCTCAACCTTGGCGGTGAAGTAGTCCTGCAGCTTCGAGCAGGCCTGCCCCGCGGCGTTCACGGCCACCAGGGCGGCCATGATCGGCCCGAACACCGGCAGGACGTCGGCGGCTGCCGTGCGGCCCTCGCTTACGCGGTCGATCACGAGGCCCATGAGGTACGGGTTCATGTAGGAGAGGAAGAACACGAACCCCAGGCTCGAGAGCACCGCCCCCACGAACCAGGGCAGATGCCTGGCGGTGACGGCCCAGTAGTAGCGGAGGGTCTGCCGGGTGACGTCGGACGAGACCTTCTGGTTTGATGACGCGGCGCGCACGGGCGCTCCTTTCGGTCGGGGGCCGAGAAGGCCCCACCTGCCGAGACGGCGGGCGGGGCCGGGCCCTGCACGAAGGTGGTGGTACGGGAGGCTGCGGGCCCTTAGGCCTCGGGGCACTCCAGGAACGCCTTGTAGCCGCGGTAGGCCTCGAAGACGTCGGCCTTGGAGACGACCTCCCAGAGGGAGTGCATGGACAGCACGGCCACGCCGGAGTCGATGACGTCCATGCCGTAGTGGGCCATGAAGTAGGCGATGGTGCCACCGCCGCCCGCGTTCACGCGGCCGAGCTCGCAGGTCTGGAAGGCCACGTCGGCGCCGTCCATGATGGCGCGCACCTGGGCCACGTACTCGGCGTCGGCGTCGTTGGAGCCGCTCTTGCCACGGGAGCCGGTGTACTTGTTGAAGCAGAGGCCGCGGCCGAGGAAGGCGGAGTTCTTCTCCTCGAAGCGGTCGGCGTAGGCCGGGTCGAAGCCCGCGGAGACGTCGCTCGACAGCATGCGGGAGTTGGCCAAGGCACGGTGGAGGCGCAGCGAGCCGCCCTCGCCGGCGAGCTCCATGAGCTCGGCGACGGCGTTCTCGAAGTAGAGGGCGTCCATGCCGGTGGCGCCCACGGAGCCGATCTCCTCCTTGTCCACGAGCAGGCAGGCCGAGGTACGGCGCGGGGCCTCGACGTCGAGCATGGCGCGCAGCGACGTGTAGGCGCACACGCGGTCGTCATGGCCGTAACCCAGGATCATGGAGCGGTCGAAGCCCATGTCGCGGGCGGGGCCGGCGGGGACGACCTCGAGCTCGGCGGACAGGAGGTCCTCCTCCTCGATGCCGTAGCGGTCGGCGAGGATCTGGAGCAGCAGGCCCTTGACGGCCTCACCCTTGGCGTCGTCATCGTCGCCCGTGCCGTCCACGAGGGGACGGCCACCCACGATGACGTCGAGCTTCTCATGCTCCACGGCCTCGGCCATGGGCTTCTTCATCTGCTCCTGGGCGAGGTGTATGAGGATGTCGGAGATGCAGAACACCGGGTCGGCGGGATCCTCGCCCACGACCACGGGCACCACGGAGCCGTCCTTCTTGGCCACGACGCCGTGGATGGCCAGCGGGGTGGCCACCCAGAGGTTGGCCTTGAGGCCGCCGTAGTAGTGGGTGTCGAGGAAGGCGAGGTCGGCCTTCTCGTACACGGGGTTCTGCTTGACGTCCAGGCGCGGGGAGTCCACGTGGGCGCCAAGGATGTCCATGCCGGCCTCGACGGGCTCGGTGCCCACGCAGAACAGCGTGAGGGCCTTGCCACGGGTGTTCACGTAGAGGCGGTCGCCGGGCTTGACGGCGCGGCCGGCGGCCACGGCGCAGGCGAGGTCGGTGTAGCCGGCAGCCTCGGCCAGACGCACGGCGGCGGCCACGCACTCGCGCTCGGTCTTGTTCTCCGAAATGAAGGTGCGGTAGTCGTCAGCGAGGGACTCGAGGGCGGCGAGCTGCTCGTCGTCGTAGCGGTTCCAGGCGCAGGGACGTTCCATGGGGGTGCCTTTCTCTCTGTGCTCGACGTTCAGTGGCAGGGGCGGCCTCCCCGTCATGCGGGAGGGGCCGCCCCGTGGTGCGCTGCGGTATGAGGGTGCTAGCTCGCCAGATGGCGGGCGGTCTCCGCCGAGATTCGGCGCGGCTGCTCGAGGCCGTCGACGGACTCCTTGGTGACCTCGACGCGCACGATGTCGGGCTCGGAGGGGACGTCGAACATGGTGTCCTGGAGCGTGGCCTCGCAGATGGCGCGGAGGCCGCGGGCGCCGGTGCCGCGCTCGAGGGACTTCGCCGCGATCTCGGTCAGGGCGTCGGGCTCGAACTCGAGGTCCACGCCCTCGATCTCGAACATCCTCTTGTACTGCTTCACCAGGGCGTTCTTGGGCTCGGTGAGGATGTCCACGAGGTCGGCCTCCGTGAGCTCCTTGGTGTTGGTGATCACGGGGATACGGCCGATGAACTCGGGGATGAGGCCGAACTTGTGCAGGTCCTGCGGGCTCACCTGGGCCATGAGCTCGTCCTCGGACTCCTCGGCACGGGTGCCGAGGTCGGAGCCGAAGCCGATGCCCTTCTTGCCGATGCGGTCGGCCACGATCTTGTCGAGGCCCACGAAAGCGCCGCCGCAGATGAACAGGATGTTGGTGGTGTCGATCTGGATAAGCTCCTGCTGGGGGTGCTTGCGGCCGCCCTGCGGGGGCACCGAGGCCACCGTGCCCTCGAGGATCTTGAGCAGGGCCTGCTGCACGCCCTCGCCCGAGACGTCGCGGGTGATGGAGAAGTTCTCGGCCTTGCGGGCGATCTTGTCGATCTCGTCCACGTATACGATGCCCACCTGCGCGCGCTCGACGTCGCCGTCGGCGGCGTTGATGAGCTTGAGCAGGATGTTCTCGACGTCCTCGCCCACATAGCCGGCCTCGGTGAGGGTGGTGGCGTCGGCGATGGCGAAGGGCACCTCGAGGAACCGCGCGAGGGTCTGGGCAAGGAGCGTCTTGCCGGTGCCCGTGGGGCCGAGGAGCAGGATGTTGCTCTTGGCGAGCTCCACCTCGTCCTCGCCGTCGTCCGCGGCGGCCGCGCCGAAGGAGAGGCGGTCGTCGGACGCGGCGGCGTCGGGGGCGCCCGTCATGATGCGGCGGTAGTGGTTGTACACGGCCACGGCCATGGCGCGCTTGGCGTCCTCCTGCCCCATCACGTACTGGGACAGCTCGTCGTAGATCTCGTGCGGGGTGGGCAGCTGGTCGATGAGCATGCCGGCCGGGGACTCCGGGCCATCGAGCTGCTCGGCCTCGTTGATGATGTCGGCGCAGGTCTCGACGCACTCGTCGCAGATGTAGACCCCGTCGGGCCCCTGGATGAGCTTGTCCACCTGGTCGCGGCCCTTGCCGCAGAACGAGCAGTGCAGCTCGCCGTCGCCGTTGCCCTTCTCGAAGTCGCTCATAGGCTAGTCCTCGCTCGCGTCGGCGCGGCTGCGGATGACCTTGTCGACGAGCCCGTACTCGAGGGCCTCCTGGGCGCGCATGTAGTTGTCACGCTCGGTGTCGGCCTCGATGCGGTCGAAGGGCTGGCCCGTGGCGTCGGAGAGCATCTGGTTGAGGTGCCGGCGCAGGTAGCTGGTCTCCTCGGCCACGATGCGGATGTCGGTCTGCTGGCCCTGGACCCCGCTGGACGGCTGGTGGATGAGCACCATGGAGTTGGGCAGCGCATAGCGCTTGCCCTTGGCGCCGGAGGCCAGGATCATGGCGCCCATGGAGGCGGCCATGCCCACGCAGATGGTGGAGACGTCCGGCTTGATGTAGTTCATGGTGTCGATGATGCCCAGACCGGAGTAGATGTCGCCGCCCGGCGAGTTGATGTAGAGGGCGATGTCCTTGTCAGGGTCCTGGCTCTCGAGGTGCAGGAGCTGGGCGATCACGAGGTTGGCGGAGTTGGGGTCCACCTGCTCGCCGAGGAACACGATGCGGTCGTTGAGCAGGCGGCTGTAGATGTCGTAGGAGCGCTCCCCGCGGGGGGTCTGCTCGATGACGTAGGGGATGTTCGGGATGTTGGTGGGCCTATGGGTCATGTCGCACCTTTCCTCCCGATAAGGCGGTCGGGCGCCCCGGACCGGGCCCCCGACCGCATGACCGGGACTGCGTTAGTTGTTGGCGCGCTTCTCGGCGATCTCGTCGACCTCGGTCACCTGGGCGTTGTCGAGCAGCCAGGAGACGGCCTTGGAGCGACGGATGGTCTGGCGCACGGCGGGCATCTGGCCCGACTCGGTGAACTCCTTCATGGCCTTCTTCACGGCCTTGTCGGAGTCGTAGACGTCGGAGAACTCGGCCTTGACGTCGTCGTCGGTGACCTCGATGCCGAGGTGCTTGGCCAGGGCGTCGAGGGCGATGGACTGACGGGCGTGCTCGGTGGCCTGGAGCTGAAGATCGGCCAGGAGCTGGTCGATGGTGATGTGGCGCATCTGGAGGAATGAGTCCACCGTCTGGCCCTGGGCCTGGAGGTCGGAGACGAACTGGCGGGCGATCTCGTCGTGGACCTGCTTGACGTAGTCCTCGGGCACGGTCTCCATCTCGAGGCGCTTCTCGAGCTCGGCGATGGCGCGCTCCTCCTTGAGGGAGGGCAGGTTGCGGTCCTTGTCGCCCTTGATCTCGATGGACACGGCGTCACGCAGGGCGTCGAGGCCGTCGAAGCCGAAGACGTCCTTGGCGAAGTCGTCGGTGAGCTCGGGCACGACCTTGACCTTGATGTCGTTGACCTTGACCTTGATCTTGACGGTCTGGGCGTCGTCGCCCTCGCCCTGGGTGAACTCGACCTCCTTCTCGTCACCCGGCTTCATGCCGACGAGGGCCTCCTCGAGGGCCTCGGGGAGCATGCCGGCCTCGGTGGCGAGCATGCGGTTCTCGCCGGCGAGGCGCTCGCCGTTCTCGATGTCCTCGACGTCCACGTTCACGAAGTCGCCCGAGACCACGGCGTGGTCCTCGTCGGCGTCCTCGAAGCGGGCCTGGTAGCCCATGAGGACGTCGAGCTGCTGGTCGACCTCGGCGTCGGTGGCCTCCGCCGGGGGCATGGAGATGGCGACGGGGTCGTAGGAGCTGAGCTCGGACTCGGGGATGAGGTTGACGGTGACCTTCACCGTGTAGTCCTGCTTCTCCTGGGCGGGCTCGAGGTCCTCGCCGAAGTCCACGTCGCCCACGGGCACGACGTCGAGCTCGTTGAGCACGAGGGGCTCGGCGGCGGAGAGCAGCGCGTTGGTGGCGTCGGCCATCACGGCCTCGCGACCCACGGCGGCGTCGATGACGGGGCGCGGGGCACGGCCCTTGCGGAAGCCCTGGAAGTTGTAGCGCTTGGCAATGTCCTTATAGGCCTTGGCGACGGCCTTGTTCACGTCGTCGGCGGGGATGGTGACATCTGCGGAAAGCTTGGAATCGACGGGATCCCCTGCGGTGACGGTGATGTTCAACGTTCCTCCTGAAAAGTCTTTGCCGCGCCATGCGGCTACCCGGGTGCCAGAATGCACCTAGCTTCACGGAGGTACATTGTGCGCCAAGTGGGCGCCAACGTCAAAAAGGGGCCGTGCGCTCCATAAAGAAGGGCGCCGGCGGCGGGCCCCCGGGACATGCCGGGGGCCGGGTGCGCGCGATGGTGCGGGCGAGAGGGCTCGAACCTCCATGGACAGGGTCCACTGGAACCTAAATCCAGCGCGTATGCCAGTTCCGCCACGCCCGCATGGAACGGCATTCTAGCAGAGGGGCACGCCCCCCCCCACATCACCTCCGCGA
>Trix_p1__coassemble_1832_pt1 | contig 13308 bp, 11 predicted proteins | sample Trix_p1__metabat2_low_PE_013 | metagenome-assembled genome bin Trix_p1
CCCATGGGCGGTCCCGGCCGCCACCGCGGTCCCGGCGAGAAGCCCAAGGACCTGGGTGGCACCCTGCGCCGGCTGGTGTCCTACGCCCGGCCCCACATCGCCGCGCTCGTGCTCGCCCTGCTCTTCGCCGTCGCCTCGGTGGCCTTCAACGTCGTGGGCCCCGACGTCCTCGGACAGATCACGACGAGGCTCTTCGAGGGCCTCGTGGCCAAGGTGGGCGGCACCGGCGGCATCGACTTCGCCTGGATCGGCCGTACGGCGCTCTTCCTGCTGGGGCTCTACCTGGCCTCCGCGGGCTGCTCCGCCGTGCAGGGCATCCTGCTCACCGGCGTCTCGCAGAAGATCTGCTACCGCCTGCGCTCCGACATCGCCGAGCGCATCTCCCAGGTGCCCCTCGGCTACTTCGACGACCATTCCAAGGGCGACGCGCTCTCCCGCATCACCAACGACGTCGACACGCTGGGCACCTCGCTCAACCAGTCGCTGTCCCAGATGGTGACCTCGGTCACCCAGGTCGTGGGCGTCGCCGCCATGATGCTCTCCATCTCGCCGGTCATGGCTGGCGTGACGTTCCTCTGCCTGCCCCTCGCCCTCGTCGTGGTGCTCGTCGTGGTGCACTTCTCCCAGCGCTACTTCGTGCAGCAGCAGCGCACCCTCGGCGCGGTCAACGGCATCGTCGAGGAGGACTTCGCCGGCCAGATGGTCATCCAGGCCTTCAACCGCCGGCAGGCGTCCGTGGAGGAGTTCGACGTCGCCAACGACGGCCTCTACGACAGCGCCTGGCGCAGCCAGTTCCTCTCCGGCCTCATGCAGCCCCTCATGAACCTGGTCTCCAACATGGGCTACGTGGGCGTCGTGGTCGTGGGCGCGGGGCTCGCCACGGCCGGCACCATCTCCATCGGCGACATCCAGGCGTTCATGCAGTACGTCCGCAACTTCACCCAGCCCATCTCGCAGCTGGCAAACGTCGGCAACATGCTGCAGTCCATGGCCGCGGCGGCCGAGCGCGTCTTCGAGTTCCTCGACGCGCCCGTGGAGTCCGAGCCCGAGCATCCCGAACGGCCGGCCGTGCACGACGGCTCGGTGGCCTTCGACGACGTGGTCTTCGGCTACAAGGCCGACGAGCCCGTGATCCGCGGCCTGTCCTTCTCGGCGGACCCCGGCCAGACCGTGGCCATCGTGGGCCCCACCGGTGCCGGCAAGTCCACGCTCATGAAGCTCATGCTGCGGTTCTACGACGTCGACGGGGGAGTGGTCCGGGTCGACGGCCTCGACGTACGCCGTTGGTCGCGCCCCGGCCTCCGCGGTAACGTCGCCATGGGGCTGCAGGGCTCCTGGCTCGTCAAGGGGACCATCCGCGAGAATATCCGGTTCGGCCGCCTCGACGCCACCGACGAGGAAGTGGAGGAGGCCGCGCGCATCGCCCGGTGCGACCACTTCGTCAACACGCTGGACGGCGGCTACGACTTCATGGTCAACGAGGAGGGCACCAACCTCTCCCAGGGCCAGCGCCAGCTCGTGACCATCGCGCGGGCCGTGCTCGCCGACCGCCCCGTCCTCATACTCGACGAGGCAACCTCTAACGTGGACACCCGCACCGAGGTGCTCATCCAGGAGGCCATGGACCGGCTCATGGCCGGCCGCACGAGCTTCGTGGTGGCCCACCGCCTCTCGACCATCCGCAACGCCGACAACATCCTGGTGATGGAGCACGGCGACGTGGTGGAGCAGGGCACCCACAAGGAGCTCCTCGCCAGGGGCGGTGTCTATGCCGGGCTCTACAACTCGCAGTTCGAGGGCTGCGACTAGGGGAGAGGCGCCAAGGAGCAGGCGGCCCCGCCGGGACACGGTTCCCGGCGGGGGCATCCTTCCTCTGTGGGGCATGCTTGTTTTCGGAACCCTTGGAGGTGAGCCCCGGGGCAGAGGGCGGTTTCGGACCGTCCGGCTCTGCCCGGCGCCATCATGTATGGCGGGAAGGGCCGTCGGCTCGTCACAACAAAACAGGCCGCCGGTCTGCCCCGGCGGCCTGTGTCTCGTATGGTGGGCCCAGTAGGATTCGAACCTACACTCCAAGGATTATGAGTCCTCTGCATTGACCGTTATGCTATAGGCCCGATACAGAAAAGGGCGGCGACCGAGGCCGCCGCCCTGTATCATGTGGTGGAGATAAGGGGGATCGAACCCCTGACCTCATGACTGCCAGTCATGCGCTCTCCCAGCTGAGCTATATCCCCGTGGGTTGGTGCGTCGATAACTATAGCAGAAGCCAAGGCCTCCGCAAGCACTTTTTTTCGTCGATTGGGCCCCGATGTCCAAACATCCCCTCTCACCCGGCAAGACGCGGGCCGTCGTCGCCACGTGCGCCGTTGCGGTCGCCGTGGCGGCCTGGGTACTCTGGCCCCTCGCATTCGGCCCGGACCCGACCCCTGCCCGGGGGTTGCCGGAATCCGCCTTCGTGGACGGGGACGCACCGGCGGGGGACCGGGACGGCGACGGCGTGCCCGACCCCGAGGACATCGTCGCCTCGGCCCGCGCCTACACGGCCACGCGTCCCCGCTACGGGAACGCCTACTACGAGGGTGGCCCGCCAACGGACGGCTGCGGCGTGTGCACCGACCTCCTCGCCGCCGCCCTGGAGGGCGCCGGGTGGGACCTGCAGTCCCTTGTGGACGAGGACGTCCGCTCTGACCCCGATGCCTACGGCGTGGGGGAGCCGGACCGGGCCATCGACTACCGCCGCGTGCGGAACGTTGCGGTCTACCTGGATCGCCATGCCGCCTCTCTGACACTCGACCCCCGTGACGCCGCCGCGTGGCGAGCGGGGGACATCGCCGTGTTCACCGACCACGTGGCCGTCGTCGCCGACATCCGCGACAAGGACGGCGTGCCTTACCTCATCCACCACGAGGGTCCGCTGCAGCGCTCCTTCGAGGAGGATGTCCTGACCTTCCGCACCGACCTTGTGGGGCATTTCAGGCTCTGAGGTCGCCCGGTCGCACGGGGCGGTGAAGGGTGGCTACCATGAGATGTTGCTGGCACGCACCTAGGACGACCGGAAAGGACCCACCCGTGGCCGACAAGAGCGACCGTTCCCTCACCCCCGCCGAGAAACGCCGTCAGAAGCGCGAGGCAAAGGAGGCGAAGGCCCGCGAGCGTCGCATCAGGGCCCGGCAGAAGGACCGCCGCCTCTTCCCCAAGGTCTCCCGGAAGGCCGCCATCGCGTTCGTCGTCGTCGTGGCCGTGCTGTTCGTCCTGAGCGTCCTCTGGCGTCTCGGCCCCGGCTCCCAGGCGCCCCGCGTGCAGGGCACCGACGCCCCCGCAGTGGCCAAGAAGGGTGCCACCATGATCTACAAGGCGGGTTCCTACACGGTGGGCACCAACCTGGACGCCGGCCAGTACAAGTTCCTGGCGGCCGGCGGGCAGGCCGCCACCGTCGCCGTGGACGGCGACGAGGTCGCCTCCTTCACCGCGCAGTGCTGGCTCGAGCTCTCGGACGGCCAGGAGGTCGAGGTGTCGGGGGCCACGTTCGCCTCGGGTGACGACATATCCGCCACCGACGCGCAAGAAATCAAGGGCACGGGTATCTACAAGGTGGGTACCGACTGCCCCGCGGCCCGCTACGCGGTCACCTCGGACGGCTCCGGCGACGCCACCTACGCCGTGCTCGACTCGGACGCCCCCGGGTCGGAGCCCGTTGCCTCGGGGCCGGTCGACGGCTCCACGGTGGTGCAGGTCGCCGACGGCCAGTACCTCGAACTGAAAGGCTGTGTCGCGACCGTCCTCGGATAGCCCGCGGCCCTGACGCTTCACCCTGTTAGGAGGGGCCATGGCACGGGACTCGGCGGGTAGAGGCCGCACCACCGCGGTCAAGGGTATGGCGGTCGCCGCCGCGCTCGCGGTGCTCTGCGTGCCGGTGGGCCTCTCCTCCTGTGCGTCGGGGAGCGCGAAGGCCACCGGGGCCACCACCTTGGGGCAGACCCAGAAGGTGAGCCACGGGCGGAAGCCCGACGCCGACGAGCTGCTCGTCATCCGCGCGGACGACTCCACCTCCGCCTACGGCAAGCCCATGCAGGTGACCGTGCCCTCCGACGGCTCCGAGGTCCCCGTGACCCTGGTGACGGAGTTCTTCTCGACGTCGCGTTTCCTCTTCATCTATGTGGACGGCGACATGGTGGAGGTGCAGGAGACCCCCAAGGACCGTACGGTGGTCGCGCTCTCGGGCGACCGGCTGAGTCCGGGCACGCACTCCGTGGAGGCAGTCCAGTACGCCGGCGACAGCCCGGCGGCCACCGTGACCATGTACAAGACCGCCCAGTACGTCGTCTCGTGAGGGAGGCCGATTGAACCGAAGGATCTCCGCCCTGGCCGACACCCCGCGCGCCCGCTCCGCCGTGCGGAACGCCGCCGTGGCCTACCTCGTCCTCACGGGGGCGGCCATGGGCCTCGTCATCTACCTGCTCGCCTGTGCGGCCGCATGGGTGAGCGGGCGCCCCGGGGGCTTCTCGGCCCCCGTCCGCGTCGCGCTCGTCTCGCTCCCCGCCGGTGCCTGCCTCGTCTTCCTGTTCGCCCTCGCCGCCGGGGCGTGCGCCACGGGCATCGTCCTCGCCTCGCGCGCCCTCCGTGCGCCCACCAGGGGCGTGCCGCGCTGGCTAGGGAGGGCCTCGGCCTTCCTCGTCGTCCTCTACCTCGCCGGCGTCGCCTGGTCGTTCACCCAGGCCGACCCCGTGCTCTTCACCACCTTCGCGCTCATGCTCATGCTCACGGCCGTCTTCCGCTGGGTGGTCACGGAGAACGTCGTCGCCCCGCTCCCCGCGGAGCCCGACTCCGACGCCGTCGCGTGTCCCGAGGGCCTCTCGCGGCTCATCACCGGATACTGCCAGCTCATGGTCATCTGGGGCTCCATGGAGTGCGTCATGGCCATGACCTACCTTGCCAAGGTGGCGTCCGTCCCCATGGCCGAGCCCGGGTTCGTCTCGATCATGGGCTCCGGCGTCACCACGGGTCTGATACTCCTCTTGGAGGGCGTCTACTTCATCGTGTGCGCCGTCTTCAACGTCCGCGGGGCCAAGCGCCAGCGCGACGCGCGGGTGGGCATCGGACTGCTCTTCGCTGGGCTCATCGCCGCATTGTCCCTGCTCGTGCTGGCCGTCGCGGTGAGGGCCATGGGCTCTCCCGACGGCACAGAGCAGCTCTTCTGCGCCGTGGTGAGCTCCGGACTCATGGGCGGCGCCTACGTGAGGTGTCGGGCACGCCTCAGGCCGCCACATCGTTCGGCGGCAAACGGTTACACTGCATAACGCCATTGACAGCTGTCCCGGGAGAGCCGGGGGAGGGAGCGGACACCATGTCCAACGACCGCAAGCTCATGAAGGTCATGAGCCTCATCCTTTTGGCCTGGTCCCTGGTGATCTTCGTCTACGACGCCCTGTGCATCATGACGGTGGCCACCAACGGGTGGCAGGTCCCCGGCCTCATCCTCGTGGCGAGCTACACCTTCCAGGGCCTGTTCGGCGTCTGGACCGGCATGGCCGGCGTCAAGGGCGCCAACACGCCCTCGCGCTCCGCGAGGTTCAACATCGGCGCGGCGATCCTCTCGCTCTACGAGCTGTTCTGCCTCGTGTTCACCATCGTGATGGGCCAGGACCTCGGCGGCCGCGTGTTCGGCGAGGACATCCCCAGCATCGTGCTCGAGGTCGTCGCGCTCGTCGTGTGCGTCGCCGGTTGGGTGCTCGGTCGCCGCGTCTTGGAGGCCTCGAAAAAGTAGTCGAAATTGGGCCTTGCGGCGCACGGGGGTTCTGCTAGTATAAATACCCGTGCGGCAGCGACGCACGCACGGGCGATTGGCTCAGTGGTAGAGCACATCCTTCACACGGATGGGGTCGCTGGTTCGAACCCAGCATCGCCCACCAGAATCTCAGCAGGCCGTCGGGGCAACCCGACGGCCTGTTTTCTTGTGGCGGGGGGGTGCGTCCGGGCGCCCGGCCGGCAACGCTGTCTCTGGCACGATCGGGCCGCGGAGGCGCCAAAGGTCCAATTGGCTGGACCCCCGGCATCTCCGCGGCCCGATCGTAGCAAACCCAGCGGCAGGGGAGTGCCGCCCCACAAAAAGGCGCCTCCCGAGGGGACCGATCCCCGGGAGACGCCCGATATTCCGTGTCTCTAAGGTCTGCCAGATCCTCGTGGGGTAGGAGCGACAGCCACACACACGAACCCAGAAGGGTGCTAGTTGATGGAGTTCACCAGCTTCTGGATGCCGGACTTGCGGTCGGCGGCCTGGTTCTTGTGGATGATGCCCTTGGAGGCAGCCTTGTCGAGAAGACGGCAGGCGTGGTTGCACTTCTCCTGGGCGAGGGTGGCGTCGCCGGCCTCAACGGCCTCGCGGACGTGCTTGATGGCGGTCTTGAGCTCAGAACGGACGGCCTTGTTGCGGATGCGGGCCTTCTCGTTGGTCTTGTTGCGCTTCTTCTGCGACTTGATGTTAGCCACGTGCGGTTCCTTTCGATGCGATACTGTGAGGCCTCTTGTTGAGACACGGTGAGGCAACTTCGCAATACTAGCATAGGGAGCCCGGAACAGCGCATCTACGGCGCACTATGGAGAAAAGTCCGCACATCTCCCGCCCCGGCCGGGCCGTCTGGCCCATGCTAGACTGGCTCCTATGGCTACCACAGACCTCTCTCACATCAGGAACTTCTCCATCGTCGCCCACATCGACCACGGGAAGTCCACCATATCCGACCGCATCCTCGAGATGACCAACACGGTGGAGGAGCGCGACATGGAGTCGCAGCTCCTCGACACCATGGACATCGAGCGCGAGCGCGGCATCACCATCAAGTCCAACGCCGTCCGTGTCATGTACACGGCCGACGACGGCGAGACGTACCAGTTCAACCTCATCGACACCCCGGGCCACGTGGACTTCACCTACGAGGTCTCGCGCTCCCTGGCCGCCTGCGAGGGCGCCGTGCTCGTGGTCGACGCCACCCAGGGCGTGGAGGCCCAGACCGTCTCCAACGCCAACCTGGCCATGAACGCCGACCTCGAGATCGTGCCCGCCATCAACAAGATCGACCTGCCGAGCGCGCACCCCGACGAGGTCAAGGTGGAGATCGAGGACGAGCTGGCCATCCCGGCCGAGGACGCCGTGTGCGTGTCGGGCAAGACCGGCGAGGGCATCCACGACCTGCTCGAGGCCATCGTCTTCCTCGTGCCGCCCCCCGAGGGCGACGCGGACGCACCCCTCAAGGCGCTGGTGCTGGACTCGTACTTCGACGAGTACCGCGGCGTGGTGGCCATGGTCCGCGTGTTCGACGGCCATGTGGCCAAGGGCGACGAGCTCACCATGATGCAGACCGGCCAGGACTTCCTGGCCGACGGCGTGGGCGTGAAGCGCCCGGTGGAGGTGCTCGTGGACGAGCTGGGCCCGGGCGAGGTGGGTTTCGTGGTCACCGGCCTCAAGGACCCCGAGAGCGTGCGCGTGGGCGACACCCTCACGTACCGCGACCGTCCCTGCGCCGAGGCACTGCCCGGCTATCGCGAGGCCAAGCCCATGGTCTACACCGGCATCTTCCCGGTGGATAACAAGGACTACGAGGACCTCCGCGACGCCCTGGAGAAACTGCATGTCAACGACCCGTCCCTCGTGTGGGAGCCAGAGACCTCCGTGGCCCTGGGCTTCGGCTTCCGCGTGGGCTTCCTCGGCCTCCTCCACATGGAGGTGGTCAAGGAGCGCCTCGAGCGCGAGTTCGACCTCGACCTCATCGCGACGAGCCCGTCGGTGGACTACCACGTCTACCTCACCGACGGCGAGATGATCGACGTCCGCAGCCCCCAGGACCTCCCCGACGTCACGCGCATCGACCACATCGAGGAGCCTTACCTCTCCGCCAAGGTCATCGTGCCGCCCGAGTTCACCGGCGCCGTGATGCAGCTTGCCGTGGAGCACCGCGGTGTCATGGCCAACATGGACTACCTGTCGGACAAGTCCGTGGAGATGCGGTTCGACATCCCGCTCGCCGAGCTCATCCTCGACTTCTTCGACCAGCTCAAGAGCCGGACCAAGGGCTACGCCTCGCTGGACTACGAGTTCTCCGAGTACCGCCCCAGCGACCTCGTGAAGCTCGACATCCTGCTGTCCGGCGACGACGTGGACGCCCTCTCGTTCATCGTTCACAAGGACAAGGCCTACACGCTGGCTCGCGGCCTCTGCGACAAGCTCAAGGAGATCATCCCGCGGCAGCTGTTCGAGGTACCCATCCAGGGCGCCATCGGCAACAAGATCATCGCCCGTTCCACCGTGAAGGCCCGGCGCAAGGACGTGCTCGCCAAGTGCTACGGCGGCGACATCTCCCGTAAGCGCAAGCTGCTCGAGAAGCAGAAGGAGGGCAAGAAGCGCATGAAGTCCATCGGCAGCGTCGAGGTACCGCAGGAGGCGTTCCTCGCCATCCTCAAGGTGGACGAGTAGCCCGTGGCACCCACCCCGGGCGAGCTGCTCGCCACCTACGGGCCCGCGGCGGGGCTCGCCTCCGCCGTCGCGCCGTTCCCGCGGGAGGGGACGTTCGCCGAGCGCCTCGCCGCCAACCCCTTCCTCATGGCCCCCATGGCCGGCGTCACCGACGGCGCCTACCGCCTCCTCGCCCGAGCCGGCGGGGCGGCGCTCGCCGTGAGCGAGATGGTGAGCGTGGCCGGGCTACACTACGCCAACGAGAAGACCTGGCGCCTCGTGGACCCGCTGCCCGAGGAGCCCGACATCGTGGTGCAGCTCTTCGGCTCCGACCCCGCGCAGTTCGCAGAAGCGGCCGCCACCGTGGCGGAGCGCGTGGGCGACAAGCTCGCCGCCATCGACGTGAACATGGCCTGCCCCGTGCCCAAGGTCACCCGCAAGGGCGAGGGGTCCGCGCTCCTCGACGACCCGGACCGTGCCGCGGCCATCGTCGCGGCCTGTCGTGAGGGAGCCGGCGACGCCGTCCCCGTGACGGCCAAGATCCGCATCGGCCGCAGGCCGGGCGAGACCGTGGGACCGGCCTTCGCCGCGCGCCTTGAGGAGGCCGGCGTCTCGGCCGTGGCCGTGCACGGCAGGTTCGCGAGCCAGTTCTATCGCGGGGAGTCCGACACCGGGGCCGTCGCCGACGTCGTCCGAGCCGTCTCGGTGCCGGTCATCGCCTCGGGAGACGCCCTGGACGCGGCCGCCGCCGCACATCTCAAGGTGGAGACCGGCGCCTGCGCCGTCTACTGTGCGCGGGGCACCTACGGCGACCCGTGGATCTTCGGCGACGCGGTGCGGGCGCTGGCGGGGGAGGAGGTCCCCGCGCGCGGCGTGGGCGAGCGTCTGGCCGCCTTCGCCCTCCATGTGCGGCTGCTCGAGGCCACGGGCGCCCACCTCGCCCGGGCACGGTCGCTTGCCGGCTGGTACCTCAAGGGCATGCCCGAGGCCGCCTCCTGGCGGGAGCGGGCCATGCACTGCGACACGGCGGCCGACTACCTCGCCCTCATCGAGGCGGTCTCCGCGCAGTGACGCCCCCGTCCCGCCACCCGGACACTTTTGTCCCAATGGTCGGGCACTTTTGTCACTACAGACCTTGATTATGAAAGGGGCGACGATGGCGGACGCGGCCGGCTTCCGGGCCCTCTACCTCCACGTGCCGTTCTGTGTGCGCAAATGCGCCTACTGCGACTTCGCCTCGTCGGCCACGGGGCGCCACGACCCGCTCATGGCCGCATACGCCCGGTCGCTCGCCGCCATGGTGCGCCGCATGGAGGGGGAAGGCCTGCTCGACGGCCTCTCCACCGCCTACGTGGGCGGCGGCACGCCGTCGCTCCTGGGGGCGGAGAGCCTCTCGTCCCTGATCGCTGCCGTCCCGCCTGTGGGCGAGCTCACGTTCGAGGCCAACCCCGACTCCTTCTCGCCCGACCTCGCGGTCTCCGCCCGCGACGCCGGGGCCACGCGCGTGTCCCTAGGCGTGCAGTCGCTGGTAGACGAGGAGCTCGCCTGCCTCGGCCGTATCCACGACGCCGCAAGCGCTCGGGCTGCCGTCGCGGAGGGGGCGGCTGCCGGGCTGCGGGTTTCCGCCGACCTCATGGCCGCCGTCCCGTGGCAGACCCCGGCGAGCCTCGTGGCGAGCGTGGGGGGCGTGGTGGCCGCCGGCGCGTCGCATGTGAGCGTCTACCCGCTCATGATCGAGGAGGGCACGGCCTTCGCCCGTGCCGTGGACTCCGGCGCCATGGAGGAGCCGACCGACGACGACGGGGCCGCGGCCATGGAGGCCGCCGAAGGCGCGCTCGCTCGGCTGGGCCTCTCCCGCTACGAGGTGGCGAGCTACGCCCTGCCGGGCGAGCGCTGCCGTCACAACCTCGCCTATTGGGACGGCACCCCCTACCTGGGGCTTGGCACGGCCGCGGCGTCCATGGCGGACCGTGAGACCTACAGGCGCCTGCGGTCTGTCGCCCCGGCCCTGCCTGCGGTGGCGCCGTCCACGGCGCGCATGCGGCTCACCTGCACGTCGACGGCCCGCGACGTCGCCGAGGCCTACGGCGACCCCTCCTCCCTGACCTTCGAGGTCGAGGAGCTCACCGCACGCGAGGCAGCCGCCGAGGACCTCATGCTCGCGGCGCGCACCTCCGACGGCTTGGGGCCGGACCTCCTCGCCCGTTCCCGGGACGTCATAGGCGCGGCGGCAGTGGACCGCACGGTGGGCACGCTGGTGGGGGAGGGCCTGCTCACGCCCGGTGCCGACGGCGGGTTCGCGCCCACGGAGCGCGGCTGGCTCATGGGCAACGAGGTCTTCGGCGCCCTCTGGGACCTGGCGGGCGAGGGCTGAGGGCGGCAGGCTCGATGGCCTCTCTCGTCCCTCCCGGCCCGCACGATTTCCGTGTCGTTTGCGCGATATAAGCCTTCGAACATGGATAGGAAAGCGCCGGATGCGGGTGAATCCCGCATCCGGCGCCGTTGGTTCGCATATCTCCATCAAGCTGCAACGTTTATATCGCGCAACCCGCACCGCCCGACCCTGCGCCAGGGCGTCCCGGCCGCCCTACTCGCCGCCCTCGGCGACGCCCCTCGCCCAGGCACGCACCTCCGCGCCCACCTGCGGGTCGTCGGCGTAGGAGCCCAGCACGCCGCAGAGGAACCGCGCGTACGTCTCCTTGAGCCGGTGGTCGCCCACCACCTTGGCCTCGGTGCCGAAGCTCGCGAGGCGTCCCATGAGGGCGGCCCCGTCCGACACCGGGACCTCCACGCGCGTGCGCCCGTCGGACAGCACCCGCACGGAGTTCCGCCGGGCCAGGGGCGAGTCCTCGCTGTCGGGGTCGAACGAGTCAGCGATGGCCTTGAGCACCGATCCCTCTGCCTCCAGCTCGAGCATGAGCGGGTCGGAGGTCGCGTACATCTCGTAGCTCGCCTCCAGGGTGTAGCGCTCGTGCTCGGTGAGGCCGGCACGCTTGCCGGGCGCCGGGTCCACGAGACGGTAGGGGAGCGGGCCGGGGTATCCCTCGTCCGCCCAGTCCTCCACGCTGCCAGGAATGACGCGGTCCAGCCGGTAGTTGAGGTAGCCGTCGTTGTGCACGAGGTAGCGTGGGCCGTCCGGGGTCTCCTCCATCTCCACGAACCGGGCACTCATGTAGTAGCGTCCGCGGTCCTCGTGCACGGCCACGGGAAGGAGCAGGCGCTCGAGGATGCCGCCGTGGCGCGGCTGGGCCACGAGGTCGAGGTCGGGCCCCAGGGTGCCGTAGACCAGCGAGACGGGGGCGATGCGCGCGTCGCGTCGGTTGCCCACGGCGGAGAGACGATCCACGGATCGAGCCACCGCCCGGTAGGTGGCCAACAGCGCCGCCGACGACTCGGCGCGGGGCCGGTAGCTCATGCAGGGTGTCACGGGCCCGTGCTCGGGCGTGTGGTGCAGCAGCTTGACCTTGTCCATAAGGCGGTCCTTGGCCTCGGCGTCGGCGAGGCGCGAGTGGGCCAGGGCGTCTGCCAGGATGAAGACCTCCTCGGCCGAGAAGGGCCGCCGCACGTGGTAGGTGAAGCAGTTGTTGCCGCGGTCGCGCGAGGTGACAGTGCGGGCGGGCTCGCTGTCGGGGTCCGCGATGGCGTCGCGGCGCGCGAACAGCTGGTTGAGGGCCCCGAGGTCGCGGCGGATCCGCTGCAGGGCGTTCTCATAGGCGCGATCGGAGTCGTACTGGGTGTCGGAGACGAGCAGCCCGTAGTCGCGCTCGAGGACCGTCAGGATGTCGTCGGGGGCGTCGAGGTCGCCCTCGTCCCAGGAGCTGGCCACAAGGATCACGCCCTCGTCGTCCTCCTCTGACGTGCAGCGGCACATGAGGTCCCACAACGCGAGCATGCGCTCCTGGCTCGACGCTTTGCGCGGCGTGAGGTCTTCCTCGACGTACGTGTCTCTCTCATGGCTGGCCATGGCGCCTCCGTACCGTCATCTGGATCTGCGAGACCCATTGTGGCACGGTGTTCCGTGGACCTGAATGACATTTTTAAGCGAGGGAATATCTAGGCGGCTTTCCGCGCCTGTCGTCATGTTCCGTCGATGACGTCTCTCTCCGTATCCAGGCGGCCTTGGCTCTCGTCGCCCTCCCACCCTCGTACCATCGCCTCGTGGAAGGCCTCCTCGTTACGCGCCACCAGGGCTTCCACCTCGCCGTCCGCGAGCTCGACGCCCAGCGCCTCCGCCATGAGGGCGAACACCCGCTGGTTGGGGCGGAACCGCGGGTTGTCCCAGATCCAGCCGTCGTCCTCGCCCAAGGACCGCAACAGGGCCGCGGCCATGGCCGCCGAGCGGGCCTGACCGTTGTCGCAGGCGACCATGATGGTGCCGCGACCCCGGTGCCCGAGGAAGAACGCTGCCGCCTCCCTTGCCTGTTCTCGCGTCATGGCCTGCGGGTGCTCGTAGGCGACGTCCGCGAACTCCAACACGAGGCAGTCGGGCCCATCCTCGACCCCCGCGACCTTGCGGCGCGACGTCATGACGATGGCGGCGGCAGGGGAGGGGATCCCCGGTACCTCGGTGAGCTCCATCCGGCGCATCCGCGACTTGGGCACGATGCGCGACACGACGATCCTGGTGCCGAGGTCTGGGGCCGGCTCCGGCTTCCCGGAGACGCGTCTCAAGAGGTCTTTGATTCGGTCGAAGGACCAGGGCGTGAAGGATGGGTTCATCGGCGCTCCTCGTTTTGGGCTGTGGCCAGCGTAGCTGCCCTCTGCGGCCCGCCATGAGGGATGGTGGCATAGGTGTACCACACTCGCTCCGCCCACGTTATGCCTCCATACGGCATAGTCCTTCTTTCAGCGGGCCGTAACCT
>Trix_p1__coassemble_1883_pt1 | contig 12811 bp, 6 predicted proteins | sample Trix_p1__metabat2_low_PE_013 | metagenome-assembled genome bin Trix_p1
ACCGGCGGTGAGCGGCGTCAGGGTCGTGAAGACCCTCCACAGCCGGTACCCCCCCGCGCACCCCGGGCGTTTGGGTACGAGGACCCCGAGGAACCACCGGCGAGGGACGCCCCTGAAGGGACGTCCGAGAAAGGACCGACATGGAAGGTCAGGAGGAGGCGCGTCTCTGCGCCGAGCTCGTTCGAACCGAGAGCACCGACCCGGGAACCTACGAGGGGACCATGGAGGTCCTGGTCAGAGGATGGCTCGAGGAGCGCGTGCGCCGCGCGGGGCTGGACGACGTCGTGGTGTTCCGCGAGATCGAGGCGCTGCCGGGCCGCACCTGCCTCTCAGCCTGCGTGCCGGGGCGCGACGGCTCGTGTGCGGGGGCGCTCGTGTTCTGCTGCCACATGGACACCGTGGTGGCAGGCGACGGCTGGTCGGCCGACGTGGACCCCTTCGGGGGCGAGGTGCGCGACGGCCTGCTCTTCGGCCGCGGCGCCTGCGACATGAAGGGCGGCCTCGCCTGCGCGCTGCTGGCCTTCGACGACCTGCTGCGCTCCGTCTCGCAGGCGCGCTGGGAGGCGGGCTGCCACGGCACCTGCGTGTGCTCCGGCGACGCCCCCGCCGCCGAGGACCGCTCTTGGCTGCCGAGAAGGCCCCTCATGATGCTCCTCACCGTGGACGAGGAGGACTTCATGCGCGGCATCGAGGCCGTGCTCGACGCCGACTGGCTGGACGACGGCTGCTGGGTGGTGGACACGGAGCCCACGGACGGCCGCGCCCGGGTCTCGCACAAGGGGCGCACGTGGTTCGAGGTGGACGTCCGCGGCGTGACGGCCCATGCCTCCACCCCGTGGGAGGGGGCAGACGCCGTGGCCGCCGCGGCCGAGTTCGTGTGCCGGCTGCGCTCCTCGGTGCTCGCGCTCCCCGAGCATGCCGAGCTGGGACGGAGCACGGTGACGTTCGGGCAGGTCGAGGGCGGCTACCGCCCCTACGTGGTGCCCGACCGCACCCGCGTGTGGATCGACATGCGTCTCGTGCCGCCGGCGGACACCGCCCTGGCAGAGCGCCTGGTGGCCGAGGCCCTGGCCGGCGCCGCCGAGGCCGTGCCGGGAACGTCGGGCTCCTACACCGTCACCGGCGACCGGCCTCCGGTGGAGCGCGACCCGGACTCCCGCCTGCTGGCCGCCCTCGAGGAGGCCTCCGAGGCCGTGACCGGCTCGCCGGCGCCCGTGGACGTCTTCACCGGCTACACCGACACCGCCGTCATGGCCGCAGCCACCGGCAACCTCGAGTTCCTGAGCTACGGGCCCGGCAGCCTCGAGGTGGCCCACAAGCCCGACGAGCACGTTCCGGTGGCCGACCTCGTCCGCGTGCGGAAGGTCCTCTTGGCCCTGGCGACGGACTGCTGCCTGTAGCCCGCACGGCGCCGGGACGGCCGACGCCCAAGGGCAGGAGGGGGCCTCCCGAACCCACTCGGGAGGCCCCCTCTTTTGCCGAGACGCGCACAAAGGCCCTGGGGCCCCGCCCCGTGGACCGGACGGGCCCCGCCGTCAGTCGCGCACGACGGCCTCGTCACGCGCCGCCGCGGCGGCGCGTTCGGCGGCCTCCGCCTCGGCCTGTGCGATGAGCTCCAGCTGCTCGCGGGAGAGGTGGATGGGCTCGGCCGCCGTCATGTGGCTGTGGCAGAGCGACGTGGCGTGGCGCGGGGCGGCGTCGAGGTCGAGGCCCGCAGGGCCCCCTTCCCCGTTCCGGAAGTTCTCCTTGGCCACGCTGATCATGAGCTTGATGCGGTTGAGCTGGTTCACCTCGGAGGCGCCGGGGTCGTAGTCCACGGCAACGATGTTGCTCTCGGGATGCATCTGGCGCAGGCGCTTGATCACCGACTTGCCCACCACATGGTTGGGCAGGCAGGCGAACGGGCTCGCGCACACGATGTTGGGGCAGCCCTCCTCGATGAGGTCGCACATCTCGGCGGTGAGGAGCCAGCCCTCGCCCATGGTGTTGCAGAGGGAGAGGATCTCCTCGGCCTTGGCGGCCATGTCGAAGATGTCGGGGTACGGCTGGAAGCGCGTGGTCTCCTCGAGCATGCGGTTGATGGGCGCGCGGAAGGCCTCGATGGCCTTGATGCCCGCCATGTGGGTGGCCCGGCGCTTCATCGAGCTGCCGAGCTCGCCCTTCATGTTGATGGGGCTCGTGAGGCCGAAGAGGAAGAAGTCCACGAGCCCGGGCACCTGGGCCTCGCAGCCCTCGGACTCGATGACCTTGACCACCTCGTTGTTGGCCGTGGGATGGAACTTGACGAGGATCTCGCCCACCACGCCCACGCGGGGCTTGGAGCGGTCGTTGACCAGCGGAAGGAGCTCGAACGCGTCGACGGTGCGCTGGCACAGGCGGTAGAACGACCGGCGGTCCATGGTGGGCATGGCGGCCGCGGCCTCGTCCATGATGAGGTCGAACAGGGCGTCGGCGCTGCCGGGCTCCTCCTCGTAGGGGCGGCAGCGGTAGAGCAGCTGCATGATGAGGTCGCCGAAGAGCAGGGCGTAGAGGGCCTTGACGACGACGTCGGGCTTGATGAGGTCGAAACCGGGGTTGTCCTCGTCGAGGCCGCCCGCCACGGCGAGGCTGATCACGGGGATGTGGCCGTTGCCGGAATCCTTGAGGGCCTTGCGGATGAGGGCGATGTAGTTGGTGGCGCGGCAGCCGCCGCCGGTCTGGGTGATGAGGACGGCGGTCCTGTCGAGGTCGTACTCGCCGCTCTCGATGGCCTCCATGATCTGGCCGGTGACGAGGATGGAGGGGTAGCAGATGTCGTTGTTCACGTACTTCAGGCCCGCGTCCACGGCGCCGCGGTCCACGGAGGGCAGCAGCACCATGTTGTAGCCCGCCGCCTTGATGATCGGCTCCACAAGGGCGAAGTGGATGGGCGCCATCTGCGGCACGAGGATGGTGTAGCCCTGCTCCTGCATCTCCTCGGTGTAGCGGGGTTTGGGGAACGCGGCGCTGCCCGACTCGCGCTCGGCGGGCACGGCGTCGGCGCCGTACTCCTCCTCCAACCCGGCGCGCTGCTCCTCGAGCGCGGCCATGAGCGAGCGCACACGGATGCGGGCGGCGCCCAGGTTGGAGACCTCGTCGATCTTGAGGCAGGTGTAGACCTTGCCGCTCGCCTCGAGGATCTCCTGCACCTGGTCGCAGGTGAGGGCGTCGAGACCGCAGCCGAAGGAGTTGAGCTGGATGAGGTCGAGGTCGTTGCGGCCGGCCACGAAGCGTGCGGCGCGGTAGAGGCGCGAGTGGTACATCCACTGGTCGACCACGCGGATGGGACGCTCGGGACGGGTGCGGTGCGCCACGGAGTCCTCGGTGAGCACGGCGAAGCCGAACGACGAGATGAGCTCGGGGATGGCGTGGTTGATCTCGGGGTCGTTGTGGTAGGGGCGCCCGGCGAGCACGATGCCGTGGGCGTCGTTGCGCTCGACCCAGTCCAGCGCCTCGTCGCCGGCGTCGGCCATGGCCTTCTTGAAGTCGAGGTCGGCCTGCCACGCGGCGTTGACGGCGGCGTCCACCTCGGCGCGGGTGATGTGGGCGCCGCGCACGCGGCCGCGGCCCTCGGCGGCGTCGGCCTCGCGCTGGACGGAGACCACCTCGTAGAGGCGGCGCTTGAGCTCGCGCTTGTCGTCGTAGGGCAGGAAGGGCGCCAGGTACTCCACTGAGGGCGAGGAGAGCTCGTCGACGTTGAGCTCCAGGGCCTGCGGGTAGCTCATGACGATGGGGCAGTTGTAGTGGTTGCCGGCCGTCTCGTCCTCCTGGCGCTCCCAACGCACGCAGGGCATCCAGATGAAGTCGACGTCCTTGCCCAGCAGGTTCATCACGTGGCCGTGGGAGAGCTTGGCCGGGTAGCAGACGGACTCCGACGGCATGGACTCGATGCCCGCCTCGTAGGTGGCCTTGGTGGAGTCGTCCGACGGCACCACGGCGAAGCCCAGCTCGGTGAAGAACGTGTGCCAGAAGGGATAGTTCTCGTACATGTTGAGGGCGCGTGGGATGCCCACGGTGCCGCGGGGCGCCTCCTCGCGGGAGAGACCCGGGCGGTCGAACAGCAGGCGGTTCTTGACCTCGAAGAGGTTGGGGGCGGTGCGCTTGGCCTTGGAGCCGCCGGCACCCTTCTCGCAGCGGTTGCCGGTGATGAAGCGCCGGCCGCCGCCGAAGTCGTTGATGGTGAGCAGGCAGTTGTTGGAGCAGCGGCCGCAGTGGGCCTTCACATGTTTCACCTGCAGGTTGTCGATCTCGTCGCGGGAGAGCAGCGTGGAGGTGCCGTCCTCGCCGGCGCGGTCGCGGGCGAGCAGGGCCGCGCCGTAGGCGCCCATGCAGCCGGCGATGTCGGGGCGGATGGCCGTGCGGCCGCAGAGCTGCTCGAAGGCGCGCAGCGTGGCGTCGCTCATGAAGGTGCCGCCCTGGACCACGACCTTCCGGCCGATGGACTCGGCGTCGCGCATCTTGATGACCTTGAACAGCGCGTTCTTGATGACCGAGTAGGACAGGCCCGCGGCGATGTCGCCCACGGTGGCGCCCTCCTTCTGGGCCTGCTTCACGCGGCTGTTCATGAACACGGTGCAGCGGCTGCCGAGGTCCACGGGGGCCTTGGCGCCCACGGCCGCGGCGGCGAACTCGCGCACGTCCATGCCCATGGAGTCGGCGAAGCTCTCGATGAACGAGCCGCAGCCGCTCGAGCAGGCCTCGTTGAGCATGATCGACTCGATGACGCCGCCGCGCACGCGCAGGCACTTCATGTCCTGGCCGCCGATGTCGAGGATGAACTCCACGTCGGGCACGAAGGCCTTGGCGCCGCGGAGGTGGGCCACGGTCTCGATCTCGCCGGAGTCGGCCTTGAGGGCCTCGATGAGCAGGGCCTCGCCGTAGCCGGTGGTGGTCACGTGGCCGACGGTCACGCCCTCGGGAAGCGCGTCGTAGAAGTCGTCCATGATGACGCGGGCGGTGCCGAGCACGTCGCCGTTGTTGTTGCCGTACCAGGTGCGCAGGAGCTGGCCGTCCTCGCCCACCATGGCCGCCTTCATGGTCGTGGAGCCGGCGTCGATGCCGATGAACACGCGGCCGCGGTAGCCCTCGAGGCCGCCCTTGGGCACCACCTCGGCACCGTGGCGGGCCCGGAACTCCTCCAAGGCCCCCTCCGTGGCGAAGAGCGGGGGGAGGCGCTCGACCTCGGAGCCTTGGGTGGAGCCGAGGGCGTCGAGGGAGGCGATGACGTCGTCGAAGGTGACGAGCTTGTCGCTCTCACCGGCCATGGCGGCGCCGGAGGCCACGAAGAGGTGGGCGTTCTCGGGCACCACGCGGTGCTCCTCGTCGAGGTCGAGGGTCTCGTAGAAGCGCTCGCGAAGCTGGGGGAGGTACTGCAGCGGGCCGCCGAGGAAGGCCACGTAGCCGCGGATGGGGTGGCCGCAGGCCAGGCCCGACACGGTCTGGTTGGCCACCGACTGGAAGATGGAGGCGGCGATGTCGGCCGGCGCGGCGCCCTCGTTGAGCAGGGGCTGGACGTCGGACTTGGCGAAGACGCCGCAGCGGCTCGCGATGGGGTAGATGTGCGTGGCCTCGCGCGCCAGCTCGTCGAGGCCGGAGGCGTCGGTGTGGAGCAGCGACGCCATCTGGTCGATGAACGCTCCCGTGCCGCCGGCGCAGGTGCCGTTCATGCGCTGCTCGACGCCGTTGTCGAAGTAGATGATCTTGGCGTCCTCGCCGCCGAGCTCGATGGCGCAGTCGGTCTGGGGAATGAGCGTCTCCACGGCGCGCTTGGAGGCGATGACCTCCTGCACGAACTCGAGGTCGAGCCACTGGGCCAGGAGCAGGCCGCCGGAGCCGGTGATGGCCACGCGCATGGGGACGTCGCCCACATGGGCGCGGGCGCGCTCGAAGAGCTCCTTGGCCGTGGCGCGGATGTCGGTGTGGTGGCGCTGGTAGTTGGCGTAGACGAGCTCGCCGTCGGCGTCGAGCACGGCCACCTTGACGGTGGTGGAGCCGACGTCGATACCCAGGCGGAGCTCGGTGCCCGTGAGGTCGACCGACGCGGAGGGTGCGAGCTCGGCGCCCTCCTCCCTCAGGGCGTAACGGCCGGTGGGTGCGTTCCTATCGCTCATCTGCGTCCTCCAAAGATGCCATGAGGGCCAAGCCGTACATGGGGATGTTCATGTCGTATGAGTTGCCGTACAGGTCGCCGGGGCGCACGAACATGAGCAGGGTCATGAGGCGCGCCATGGTGCCCACCGGCTCGGCCATGCCGCCCTGGAGCCAGCGCTCCAGCACGCCGCACTCGGCGCTGACGGCGAAGGTGACGTAGTAGTCGAAGAAGGCGCCGAGCGTGCGCGCGTCCAGCCCCTCGAGGGCCCGGGACGCGAAGGCGTCGTGGAGCGCGGCCTTGAGGCGCTGCATGAAGCGCGGGTCTCCCCCGGGGCCGATGAGTGGCACGAGCACGGCGCTCCGCTCCTTGAAGTACGAGAGCAGCTCCACCGACCCGGGCGCGGGCTCCAGGGCGTCGCAGGCGGAGAAGACCTGCTCGAGGTGGCTCGCGGCCACGGCCTCGGCAAGGCGCACGACGTCGGCGAGGGTCTCGTCCTCGACCTCGGCCACAAGGTCGGCGATGTCGCGGTAGTGGGCGTAGAACGTGCGCCTGGTGAGGCCGGCGCGGTCGCTCACGGAGGTGACCGTCACGGCCGAGAGGTCGCCGAGGTCCGCGAGGTCCGCGGCGAAGGCGTCCCTGAGGAGCTCGCGGGACCGCACGCAGCGCGGGTCGGCGGCGTTGGCCGGGCTGGTTCTGGGCAAGGGCACTCCTCCCATCTGTTTCACAGTGTGTGCACTACTGCACGGTCTGTGAAGTATTGCACACGCCGTGCAGATGGTTCCCCGAAAAACACCGCGGCATACCAGTGGGAGGCCGCGGGGGTCTTCGCCTCATGGGGACCGGGGTTTTGCATCACGGGCGCTCCGGCTCGGCGCCGGGGCCCGTATCTGTCGATACGTGCCCCGGGCCGAGAGGTCGCCCCCTTTGATGCAAACCCCGGACCGGCTGGGCCCCAGCGGCTGGGAGGGCCTAGGGGCGCTCCTCGGGGGTCGGGGCTTTGCGAGTACTGCTCGGCCTTGTCCCACCACCTGCACCACCTCCCGCCGCTCGCGGGGACGGGGGCGCCGCCGGCCGGCAGGAGTCTCCCGCTGGGGATAGTTATTCACCGAATCGCGTATTCTCGGTCTGTATGTCTCAAAAGTCGCGTATTTTGCCGACTTCTATAACAAGACTGTTTCAAGGCGCGCCTTTAGGGGAGCTCCCCCGTGCACCCGTGTCAGCATCCTTCTCACGCCCGACGCGACAGCACAAGGAGCAACCATGAAGAAGAAGCCCCACCTTTCCACCGTGCTCGGCTGCATGCTGGCAGCCGTGCTCGCCGTGACCCTCGTGGCCTGCGGCGGCTCGCCCTCCTCGTCCGACTCCTCCACCCAGGAGCCCAACACCACCACGACCGACGACTACACGCTGGTGGAGGACGGCAAGCTCACCATGATCTCCAACTTCTACTTCCCGCCCTTCGTCTCGATGAGCGCGGAGAACGGCGGCGACTTCGAGGGCTTCGACGTCGACGTCTACAAGGCGGTCTGCGACAAGCTCGGCCTCGAGCCCAACATCCTGCCCTCCGTGCAGTTCGACACCATCGTCCCCACCATCAAGCAGGGCGGCAAGGCCGACGTCTCCATCGGCGCCATCACCATCACCGACGAGCGCCTGGAGGAGGTCGACATGACCGACCCCTACATGGACTCCAACCAGGCCATCGTGGTCAAGAAGGGCGCCAGCGCCACCGACGTCGACACCCTCAACGTCGCCGGCACCCAGGTGGCCGTGCAGTCCGGCACCACCGGCGAGGCCTGGGTCAAGGAGAACCTGCCCAACGCCACCTGCGTGCCCCTTGACGACATCATCCAGTGCCTCACCGGCCTGCAGAGCGGCCTCTACAACGCCGTGGTGTGCGACCTGCCCGTGGCCCAGTACGAGATCAAGATCGCCTACTCCGACCTCGAGGTGACCACCGAGATCCCCACCGGCGAGCAGTACGGCCTTGTGGTCTCCAAGGACAACCCCGGCCTCACCGAGAAGATCAACCAGGCCCTCAAGGACCTCGAGGACGACGGCACCATGGACCAGCTCGAGCAGAAGTGGTTCGGGACCACGCTGTAAGACTCCTCGCGACCTGGAGTCCGGGTCCTTGCATCAACGGAAGCAGTTCGAGCGCCCCCTTGTATCTGGCGATACAAGGGGGCGCTCTCCGTTTGTCGGTGGTTTTGACGATTGTCGGTACCCTCAGACAGGTTCAGGGTTCCGCTCACGGCCGAAACCCAACCGTTCACCCATCTGAAAACGATTGAGAGTACCGACAAACGTGCAGAGAAGGACGGGGGTCACCAGGGCCGCGCCGCTAGACCGTCGCCTCGCGCACCGCCTCCAGCAGCCCGTCGCCGTAGCGCTCCACCTTGCGGCGGCCCATGCCCGGCACCTCGAGGAGCTCCTCCCGGGTGGTGGGACGCCTGCGGCAGATCTCCTCCAGGCAGGCGTTGGTGGCCACGACGTAGGCCGGGGAGTCGCCGGCCAGCTCGCGGCGCACCTCGCGCAGGCGCTGGAAGAGTGCCTCGTCCACGGGGCCGCCTCCCGAGCCGAACGCCCTCCGCCGCCCGGAGCCGCCGGACGGGGCCGACGCCGGGCGGGGCCCGGGGGCCAGCATGAGCGGCTCCCGACTGTGCAGGTAGGCGGAGCCCTCCTCAGTGAGGTACAGCACCGGGCGCTCCTCTGCGGTGAAGGCGAGCAGCCCCCGGTCCACCAGCACGTCCACCAGCCTGTCCACGCCGGCGGTGCCCACCGACGAGAGCAGCCCGTAGGTGGAGAGGCGGTCGAGCCCGCGGTCCAGGATGTCGGCGGAGCGCGAGCCCGTGAGCACGGCGCTCACCCGGGCGCGGCCCTGCAGGCGCCCCTGACATTGCAGCCGGGCCACGCAGGAGAGGACCTTGAGGGCGTCGGTGGTGCGGTCCTCGTCGGCCGTGCCGGCGGCCGCACGGGCCTCGGCGTCGCGGCACACGCCGCAGGCCTCCACGCCGGGGCCGCAGCGGTCCGGGGCCTCCTCGCCGAAGTACGCGAGGATCCGTTGGCGAAGGCACCGCTCGGACACCGCGTAGCGTCGCATCGCCTCGAGCCTGCCGTAGGCGGCCCGGAGCCGGGCCTCGGCACCCGGGTCGCCCTCGCCCGCATCGGAACCGTGGGAGATGAGGAACCGCGCCGTCTGGAGGTCGGCCTCCCGGTAGAGCAGCACGCACTCGGCCGGCGAGCCGTCGCGCCCGGCGCGGCCGGCCTCCTGGTAGTAGGCCTCGAGCGTGAGGGGCAGCGAGCGGTGCAGCACGTAGGAGACGTCGGACTTGTCGATGCCCATGCCGAAGGCGTTGGTGGCCACGACGCAGCAGCAGCGGTCGTGAGTGAAGTCGTCCTGGGCCTGGGCGCGCTCCCCTTCGGGCATGCCGGCGTGGTACCGCGCGGCCCGGACGCCCGCCGCCCTAAGCGTCTCGTGGAGGGCGTCCACCTGCTTGCGGGTGGCGCAGTAGACGATGCCCGAGGCGTCGGCGTGGGCGCGCACGTAGGAGACGATCCAATCGGTGCGCCGGCGCTCGTTGGGGAAGCGCTCGCACGAGAAGGCGAGGTTGGGGCGGTCGAAGCTCGCGACCACACGGAGGGGGTCGACGAGCCCGAGCGACGCCGCGATGTCGGCGCGCACGGCATCGGTGGCCGTGGCGGTGAGCGCGAGGATGGCGGGCCGCGAGCCCTGGGCGGCGGCCACCGCGTCCACGGCGTCGCGGATACGCAGGTAGTCGGGGCGGAAGTCGGCACCCCACTGGGAGATGCAGTGGGCCTCGTCCACGGCCACGAGGGGGCAGCCGCGGCGGGCCACGGCGGCGGCGAGGCGCGGGTCGCCCAGACGCTCGGGAGCCACGTAGAGAAGGTCGAGGTCGCGCGCGACGCGGGCGAGGACGTCGGCCTGGTCGGCAGCCGAAAGCGTGGAGTTGAGGTACGCGGCCTCCACGCCGCAGGCCTCGAGGGCGGCCACCTGGTCGGCCATGAGGGAGATGAGCGGCGAGACCACCACGGCGACGCCGGGCAGCAGGATGGCCGGAACCTGGTAGCAGATGGACTTGCCGGCGGAGGTGGGCATGACGGCGAGGGCGTCGCGGCCGTCGAGGGCGGCGCCGACGACCTCGCGCTGGTACGGCCTGAACGAGTCGTAGCCGAAGACGTCCTTGAGCACGGCCTCGGGTGACGACGCGTGGGACATGGGACTCCTCTCGCCGGGTTGCCGCCGGCGCCCTGGCACCGGGCCACCCAGTGTAGGCCAAGGGGCCCGTCAGCCGCTGGGGCGGCGTGACAGGGGCGCCTGCCCATCTGTCGCTTCGCCTGTTGCCGAGTTGATGATGGGACGGAAGTGCCCGACCGTTGGGACAGAGGTGTCCGAGTGCCGGGACGGGGTGTCAGGCCGCGGCGTCCGCATCCCCGGCGTCCCCGAGCGGCTGTACGGAACCGCCCTCGGCGACCAGCTGGGGAGCCACGGCCCGGGCGATCATGTCGAGGTAGGCCTCGGCGCCCGCGGGACGCAGGTGCGTTCGGTCGTCCCAGAGGTACTCAGACTCGTGGCCGGCCACAGCGGCGGGCCAGTCCACATAGGTGACGTTGCCGTGGCGGTCGGCGCAGTCCCGCAGGTTGGCGTTCTGCTCGTCTTGGAAGCCCTCGGGGTTGAAGGTCCCCACCAGGTAGACGTGGGCGTCGCCGGCCGTCGAGACGAGCCCGTCGAGCTGGGAGGGCGTGGCCGTGGAGTTGGAGAAGCACGCGAGGACGAGGCAGTCGGAGAGGGCCCCCTGGGCCACGTAGCCGTCGAGCACCTTGACCGCCTGGTAGGGATGGCGGCCGATGTAGGCGTCCATGAAGCCGTCGGGGAACCACCGCTGAAACTCGGTGTCGCCGGGGACGGAGTCGCCCACGAGCAGCGGGGCGAAGGCGCCGTCGGCCACCTCGGCCGGGGCGGCCCGCACGGCGAAGGGCCCGTCGGGGAGGGAGACCTCGCCGGACGCGGGGGGAGCGCCGCCGTCTGGGGCCGCGGAGGACTCGGCGCGGCTCACCGTGGAGGTGTCCACGGCGCTGTCCGCCGCGGCCCCCGTGCTCTTGATGGCGTCCCGGGGCACGAGGGTGGTCTCGGGCACCACGGCGAGACCGACGCCCGCCACGAGCAGGCAGCCGAGGGCCGCCACGAGGGGCACCCGGGCGGCCGAGCCCATGGCCACGAGGCGCGCCGCCACCCCGCCGCGCTGGAAGGGCCTCTCCACGAACCGGTAGGACGCCGCCCCCGCCGCGACGGAGAGGGCCGCGGCCGCTGCGCAGGGGACCCAGGCGCCGGCCGCGAGGTTGCCGCCCAAAAGGAGGAGAAGCGGGTAGTGCCAGAGGTAGACGCCGTAGGAGCGCTCGCCGAGCCACGCCAGAGGGGTCGCACCGAACGCCCGCGCCATGGGGGCGCGCGGCATCACGAGGCAGGCGACCACGACGGCCGCCGCAGCCGTGACGAGCCCCATGCCCCCGAGGTAGAGGAAGGTGGATTCCGCCGGCACGAGCGCCATGACGGCGACGAGGAGGGCGACGGACGCCGCCCCCGCCCGACGCACCGCCGACGGCGTCACATGGCGGGCGCCGAGGCGCGGGAGCCGCACGTCGAAGCCCCGCTCCATGGCGGCGCACCCCGCCGGCGGCCACCACAGGGCGAGCCATGCACCGGCCAGGAACGAGAATGCACGGGTGTCGGTGCCGTAGTAGACGCGGCTGGGGTCGGCGCCAGGCACGTAGAGCAGGGCCATGGCCGCGAGCGAGGCGGCCGCCAGGGCGAGGGCGACCCGGCGGCAGAACCGGCGCCCGCGGTGCAGCACGCCGACGCACACCCAGAGGACCACGGACCACGCCACGCAGAGCTGGGCATCGAGCGAGACGTACCAGAGCGGCGTGAGGGGCGACGGCGAGCCGATGTTGTCGAAGTAGCTCCGCCCCGAGAGGACGTAGTGCCAGTTGTCCCAGAACGCGAGCGACGGCACGATGTCGGGGCGCATCTTCGTGAGGAGCACGTGGCTCGCAGCCACGCAGAGGGCGCAGACCGCCACCACCGACACGGCCATGGACGGCCACACACGCAGGAACCTCCGACGCCAGAACGCAGGGGGCCGCACGCCGCCGGTGCGGGCGATGCCGCGGGCGAGGGAGGCAGTGACCAGGTAGCCGGTGAGGACGAGGAACACGACCACGCCCATGTGGCCGCTGGGCAGCCACGGGCATCTGGCGTGGTAGAGGAAGATGGACGCGATGGCGAGGGCGCGCAGGCCGTCGAGTGCCGCCAGGCGCCGGCCGCGGGCGTGGCGGCCGGCGGCGGACGTCGACCGATGCGGCGGCCGCATGGCGGGACGGCCCCCGGCGCCGGGCAGGCGACGCTTACGACCCGCGGGCGCGGGGCCCCGTGCGGCACGTTGACCCCGCGTACGGGGCCGCCGGTCCCTCTCCCCTGCCACGACGCACCTCCCGCTCGACCCGATACGTCTTTCATCTATACCAGATGGACGACCGTCGTTCCCACGGTGGCGGCGGGCGGGGGCGGTCGCCGCGGTGCGGCAGGGCCCTTTTACCGCGCCGCGATGGCGTGGCAGAGGGGCCCATCGGCGCCCAGGCCCACAAGGCGTGCGGTATGGCGTTCATCGTCCTCCACGGCTG
>Trix_p1__coassemble_1950_pt1 | contig 12166 bp, 10 predicted proteins | sample Trix_p1__metabat2_low_PE_013 | metagenome-assembled genome bin Trix_p1
CGGTAGCGGGGCTCGCCCGTGGCCACATGGCGTCCGGTGACGGTGCCCGTGAGACGGGTCTCCTGGACGGCCTCCTCGAGGGCCGAGATGCGGGCGAGGAGCTCGGAGCGCTCCCCCGCCACGGCCCGGCGGGCCAGGACGGCCGCGACCGCGGCGCCGGCGGCGAAGCCGAGGACGGCCGCGCCGGTGCAGGCGAGCACGGGGGACGCCCCGTCGAGGGGCGACGCCTGGGCGAGGGAAGGGACCGACCAGAGGGTCGTGGAAGTTGCCAAGCCTGCGAAAACCGCCCGGCTCCCGTGATCTTTGACCATCGATGCATCCCTTCGCCGCGAGGACGCCTACGACGGCGGTATGAGCAGATGGGGAGCGGTGCCCCCGGGATGCGCTGGGCGTACGAGACGCTTGCAGTGCAACGGCTTGGTGGGTTTCTGCTGCGTTTACCGTCGCGAAGTGCGTCGAACCATCTCCGACTATAGTCCATTTCCCCTTCTGTACCCTGTGCCAAATCCATGATTCTTCCCGCAATGGGACCACTCGCCGGTCCGTCGAGGGGTAACCACCCACCTGTACGTCGCACCGTGCAAAACTGTTGAAAGCACTTGGGAGACCCCGTCGAAAGGACCCACCGTGCGAGACATCGCCATAGTCACCGGAGCCTCATCGGGTCTCGGCCTGCGCTTTGCCGAGCTCCTCGACCGAGGGGCAGGCGGGCCGCTCGACGAGATCTGGCTCATCGCCCGCAGCGCGGAGAAGCTCGACGAGGTCGCCTCCGGCCTCTCCACCCCCACCAAGGTCCTCGCCCTCGACCTCTGCGACCCCGCAAGCTTCAAGGCCGTCGACGAGGCACTGGCAGACGAGCACGACCTCAACGTGCAGTGGCTCCTCAACTGCGCCGGCTTCGGCAAGTTCGGCCCCTTCACATCCATCGGGGCCACCGCCAACGGCAACATGGTGCGGCTCAACTGCCTCGCCGTGGTGGAGCTCTGCTACAGCTGCCTGCTCTACATGCACGCCGGGTCCCGCATCGTCAACATCGCGAGCGTGGCCGCCCTGGCACCCCAGCCCGGCCTATCGGTCTACGGGGCCACCAAGCGGTTCGTGCTCGACTTCTCCCGCGCCCTCGACCACGAGCTCGGCGACGCGGGCATCCACGTGAGCGCCGTCTGCCCCAAGTTCATGGACACAGCGTTCCTCGACCGCCCGGGCAACGAGAAGGCCCTCGCCTCCATGGAGTGGATCGGCTTCGAGGACCCGGACGCCGTGTGTGCCAAGGCCCTCAGGGAGTCGCTCAGGGGCAAGGCCTGCATCATCACCGCACCGGACATGCGCGTGGCCAACGGCCTCTGCAAGGTGCTGCCCACGGGCCTGGTGATGGCGCTGCAGGGCGCTGTGGGAAGGGCCTACGTCAGCCACCGGGACAAGGGCGGCAGGTAACACCCGACGGCACGTCTGTCACGGTGGCCGGGCACCTACGCCGTCACATGTCGGAAAGGGGCGGCGCGCCGCGGGACACCCTCCCCGCGGCGCGCCGCCCTCGTCTTCCCGGGTGCGAGCCCATACGGCCCACGGGCACGCTAGTCGGAGTACTCCAGCTGCGCCGCCTTCTTGGCAGAGCGGATGAGGAACTCCTGGTTGGTCTCGGTCTGCTTGAGGCCCTTCACGAGGGAGGCCTCGGCGCGCTCCACGTTGTTCATGTTGGCGAGCACGCGGCGCAGGCCCCAGACGAACGGCTGCATCTGCTTGGCGATGAGCAGCTCCTCGTTGCGGGTGCCCGACTGCACAGGGTCGATGGCCGGGAAGATGCGCTTGTCGGCCAGCTCGCGGTCGAGCTTGAGCTCCATGTTGCCGGTGCCCTTGAACTCCTCGAAGATCACCTCGTCCATCTTGGAGCCGGTGTCCACCAGGGCGGAGGCCAGGATGGTGAGCGAGCCGCCGTTCTCGATGTTGCGGGCGGCGCCGAGGAAGCGCTTGGGCGGGTAGAGGGCCGCGGAGTCCACGCCGCCCGAGAGGATGCGGCCGCTCGCAGGCGCCGCAAGGTTGTAGGCGCGGGCAAGGCGGGTGATGGAGTCGAGCACCACCACGACGTCCTCCCCCTCCTCCACGAGGCGCTTGGCTCGCTCGATGACGAGCTCGGCAACGTGGGTGTGGTTGTCGGCGGGCATGTCGAACGTCGAGGCAACCACGTCGCCGCGGATGGAGCGCTCCATGTCGGTGACCTCCTCGGGACGCTCGTCCACGAGCAGGCAGATGAGGTGCACCTCGGGGTTGTTCCTGGCGATGGACTGGCAGATGTGCTTGAGCACCGTGGTCTTGCCGGCCTTGGGCGGGCTCACGATGAGGCCGCGCTGACCCTTGCCCACGGGCGCCACGAGGTCGATGGCGCGGCCGGTGATGGACTCTCGGCCGGTCTCCATGTACAGGCGCTCGTTGGGATAGACGGGCGTGAGGTCGCGAAAGCGCGGGCGGCGGCGGGCCAGCTCGGGGTCCTTGCCGTTGACGGCGGTGACGCGTGCCACGGGCGGGAACTTGTTGCCGGGGCCGGCGGGGCGCACGGTGCCCTCGATGAGGTCGCCGCGGCGCAGCCCCAGGTTGCGGATCATGGCCTGTTGCACGAAGGCATCGTCCTCGCCCTGCATGTAGTGGTCCGTGCGGACGAAGCCGTAGTTCTCGTTGGTGATCTCGAGGATGCCCGTGACGGTGCGGAAGCCCTCGGCGCGGGCGGCGGCGTCGTAGATGGCGTCCACGAGCTCGGCCTTGCGGAGGCCCTTGGGGTCAACGTCGTACTCCGCCGCCTTGGTGCGGAGCTCGGCCACCTTGAGGGCCTCGAGCTCCTCGCGGGTGAGGCTGGGCGCCGTCTGCACCTGCTTCTTGTGGCGGTTGTTGCGGTTGCTGCGGCCGTTCTGCTGGTGGCCGTTGCCGTTGCGGCCGCTGTAGCCCTTGCCGTTCTGCTGGTGGCCGTTGTTACCGCCGCGGTTCTGGCCGCGGTCGCGGTCGTTCCTCTCGGTGCGATCGCCCCTGTCGCGGTCGTCGCGGGACGCCTTCTCGGCCTTGTCCTGGCCACGGTCGTCGCGGGCGTCGTCGGACCCCTTGGTCGCGCCCTTGGCGCCCTTGGCGTCGTCCTGGCGGTCCTGGGCGGCCTCGTCGGCCAGCTCGGCGGGCTTCTTGCGGGGTCTGCCGGGACGGCGCTTGGGCTTGGCCTCGTCCTCGCCCTCGGCGCCCTTCTCCTTGGCCGCCCCCGCCTCTGGGGCGGCGGTCGCGGCGTCCTTGGCGGGCGCGTCCTCGGACGGCTCGACGGGCTTCTTGCGGGGACGACCCGGCCTGCGCTTGGGTCTCTCCTCCGTGGGGGCGTCCGCGACGGCGTCCTGGGGCTCGGGCGGCTTCACGCGGCGACGGCGCTTGGGCTTGGCCGGTTCCTCCGAAGGGGACGGGTCCGCGGGTGCGACGGCGGGGTTCTCGTCTTGGGCCATGGGGAGCCTTTCTTCTTGCACACAAGGTTGAGGGGCATCGCGGCGTCCGCACGCGACGGGACATGGGATGGGACGCGGGATGCTCGGGAAGGTGGCGGGACGTGCGCCCGCAGGGAGTCGCAGCTCAGAGGCTACGGCATTGCAGGCACTATACCACAGTGGAACCCCTGGGTTCGCCATCCTTCCCCACCGGCAAGAAAAAACGCCCGCCGGAGGGCGGGCGTCAGCGCGCGGAGGGTGCGGTCGTGCCGGGCTACTCGGCCTCGGTGGGGGTGCCGTGGGAGCGGCGGTTGCGGCGCACCACGATCTGGTTCACGCGGTCGGCGAGCTCCAGGGCGCGGGCCTTTCCCTCGGGGAGGAGGCTCACCTGGAGCGTGCGGGTGGCGTCGGGCGTGGCGCGGTTGCGCTCCACCATGCCGCGGTCGACCAGGCTGGAGACCGACATGGAGACGGTGGGCTGCAGCAGGCCGAGGGTGCGCACGATCTGGGAGACGGAGAGGGAGTCGCCGCCGCTCATCTGGAGGGCGAGGAGCACGAGGTCGCCGGACATGCAGAACACGGTGCCCATGGCGTCGATGAACTTGCAGATGCGCTCGGGGCTGGAGCGGTGCAGCGGGGCGCCGTTCTGGATGTGGCTGCAGACCTCGCGGCAGAGACGGTCCTTGACCTCGATGCCCTTGTCGGAGATGGCGCAGCAGACGTTGCGGCGGTCGTGGATGCCCTCGTGGCGGGTGATGAGGCCGAGACGGGCGAGGTGGTTGGTGCGGTGCGTCATGGTGGGCCGCAGCACGCCCTGGTAGTCGGCGATCTCGGAGGTCTTCAGCTCGTCGCCGTTCTCGAACAGGTGGCAGAGGATGGCGAGCTCCTCGAAGGTGAGGCGTTCGGGTGCCGGCGTCTCCTGGCGGACGATGTTGCACGCGCATCTGACGGACATGAATTCCTTGAGCTCCATGACGCTGCCTCCCCGGATGGTGTGTGGGCCCTTGCGGTGGGACGGAATCCCCCCTGTGGCTCCCGTCATGCTCAGAATATCAATTCCGAGCGCGGGCGCACTCAAAAAAGGACTCTTTTTCTATCGCATTCACGTGTATACCAAATTCGTATCCTTTTCTACTCCAACTCCTGTCGATTTTCAACTTCCCGATTAGCATGCAGCTGAAGTTTGTACTAAAAGTAGGGGACTCTCACTTCTGCTAGGGCCTAAATGGCGCCGGGTGCTGGGGAAAAGCGGCGAATGTGCGAACCTGCGCCGAACGGTCCGTTTTTACCTTCTTTTTAGGTTCGCTTTTGGAGCAGATCGAGACAAAAAAAGCGGCGCAGGTTATAACCTACGCCGCTTCAACAACTCAAAGATACCTACGCGTTATCGTTCGTCGAGTCTCGATACATCCTGTCGGGGGCGGACACGCCGATGAGGCGCAGGGCCACCTCGAGGTTGATGCGCACGGCGTCGCACACGGCCAGACGGGCGTGGGACAGCGCGGGGTCGATGGGACGCGTGTCGGAGGGCAGGATCTGGCACTCGTTGTAGAAGCGGTGGAACTCGCTCGCCAGTTCCTGGACGTAGTGGGTGATGCGGAACGGGGCGCGGTCGCGGGCGCAGCCGGCGACGAGCTCCGTGAACTTGGACATCGTGCGGGCGAGCTCGGCCTCGGTGGGGTCGGTGAGCAGCGCGAGGTCGGGATCGGGACCCACGGCCCTCTCGGCCACGGCGTCCATGCCCAGCCTCTCGGCCTCGGCGTAGTCGACGCCGGCCGCACGGCGCAGGATGGAGCAGATGCGCGCATGGGCGTACTGCACGTAGTACACCGGGTTGGAGCTGTCCTGCTTGCGGACGTTCTCGATGTCGAAGTCGATGGTCTGGTTGGACGAGCGGCTGATGAGGGTGTAGCGGGTGGCGTCGACGCCGGCCTCGTCGATGAGCTCGTCGAAGGAGACCATGGTGCCGCGGCGCTTGGACATGCGCACGGGCTCGCCGTTGCGGAGCAGGTTCACGAACTGGCCGAGCAGCACCTCGTACTTGCCCGGGAATCCCATGGCCGCGCCCACGGCCTGCACGCGGCGGATGTAGCCGTGGTGGTCGGCGCCGAGGATGTTGATCTCGTAGTCGTAGTTGGTGAGCTTCTCCCAGGTGTAGGCCACGTCGGAGGCGAAGTAGGTGTACTCGCCGTTGGACTTCACGACCACGCGGTCCTTGTCGTCGCCGAAGTCGGTGGTCTTGACCCAGAGGGCGCCGTCGTCGGTGCGGTAGAGCAGGCCCTGCTCCTCGAGCATGGCGAAGGTGGCCTCGATGGGGCTCACGCCGGTCTCGGGGTCCTTGACGTAGAAGGAGCGCTCGCTCTTCCAGTTGTCGAACTCGCAGCGCACGCTCGAGCAGGTGTCCTTGATGCGGCCGAGCTGGAGCTTGTAGCCGCGCTCGCGGAACTCGGGGGCACGCTCCTCCTCGGTGGCGGTCATCCATTTGTCGCCGTCGGCGTCCCAGAACTCGCGGGCGAGCGTGATGATGTAGTCGCCGCCGTAGGAGTTGCCGCCGAGCTTCTCGTTGAAGGAGTCCATGTAGGGGTGGGTCTCGGGGGCGGAGTCGTCCTCGTCGGCGATGTAGGCCTCGCGGTCGTCGATGAGGTACTGCACGGCGCCGTCGAGGTCGAGGCCCTCCTTCTCCATGACCTCACCGATCTGGAGGTAGCGCTCGGAGATGGAGTTGCCGAAGACGTCCATCTGGGAGCCGTGGTCGTTGATGTAGTACTCGCGCTGGACGTCGTAGCCGGCGAAGTCGAGGACGTTGCAGAGGGAGTCGCCGATGGCGGCCCAGCGGCCGTGGCCCACGTGCAGGGGGCCGGTGGGGTTGGCGGAGATGAACTCCACCTGGACCTTCTCCCCGTGGCCGGCGTCGGAGCGGCCGAAGTTCGCACCCTCGGCGCGAGCCTCGGCGAAGATCTCGTTGTGGGCGGCCGTAGCCAGGTAGAAGTTGATGAAGCCGGGGCCGGCCACCTCGACCTTCTCGATCTCGGGTGAGGCGGGCATGTGGGAGGCCACGGCCTCGGCGATCTTGGCGGGGGCCATGCGGGCGAGCCGCGCCGATCGCAGGGCCACCGTGGAGGTCCACTCGCCGTGGGAGGTGTCCGCCGGTCGCTCGACGCCGGCATCGGTCACCTCGAAGGCGGGAAGGTCGCCGGCGGCCTGGGCGGCTGCCACGGCCTGGCGCACAAGCTCCTCGATGGTCTCAGGCATGGGAGAGGTCCTTTCTCACAGCGGGATGAAGCCCCGGGGACACCCGAGGCAATAATGCAGGTAAGTGTATCACGGGAGATGCGCTCCCCGCCCTCCCCTAGGCCACGGGGTTGCCGGCGAGCTCGCGCTCCTCCCGGGCCAGGCGGCTCCGGAGGGCCGAGAGACCCGGCTCGAGCGCCACGGGGTAGATCTGCGGGTTGAGGAAGCGGCGCGTGGCCGGGTCGAGGTAGCGCAGGGAGGCGCGGCAGCGCTCGCGGGCCTCGTCGATGGTGCCGCCCTCCCCGGTGTCGGCGCCGTCGCGCACGAGGCAGACGAGCACCTCCTCGGCCTCGTAGCGGCTGAAGTCGTAGAGGGTGTCGACGTCGAGCACGTCCACGGCGCGGCCGGCGCGGGTCCCGTCCACCCAGTCGTCGTCCACGATGACGTCGCCCACGGGCACGCCGGACGCGTCGCGGTAGCGAAGGATGTGCTGGACACCGGGCACGGTGCGCTTGTAGGCCATCTCGGAGAGCTTCATGGTGGGGCGCCAGGGACCCTCGTCGCCCTTGCGGTAGGCCGAGAGCTTGTAGACGCCGCCGAGGGACGGCTGGGGGTCGGCCGTGGCGAGCTTGGTGCCCACGCCGAAGGAGTCGATGGGCGCGCCTTGGGCGAACAGCGACTGGATGGTGTACTCGTCGAGGTCGTTGGAGGCGCTGATGCGCACGTAGCCGAGGCCCTCCTCGTCGAAGCGCGCCCGGGCGAGCTTGGAAAGCTTGGCGAGGTCGCCGGAGTCGATGCGCACGGCCGCAAGGCGCTCCCCGCGCCCCTCCATCTCGTGGGCCACCGTGATGGCGTTCTCCACACCCTGGGCCACGTCGTAGGTGTCGACGAGGAGCACGCAGTTGTTGGGCGCCGAACGGGCGAAGGCGCGGAATGCCTCGAGCTCGCTCGGGAACGCCATGACCCAGCTGTGGGCGTGGGTGCCGAACACCGGGATGCCGTAGATCTTGCCGGCGAGCACGTTGGAGGTGGAGCTCGCGCCGCCGATGTAGCTGGCTCGGGCCACGGCCAGCCCGCCGTCGGGGCCCTGGGCGCGGCGCAGGCCGAAGTCGCTCACGGTGTGGCCCTCGGCCGCCTGGACCACACGGGCCGCCTTGGTGGCCACGAGGGTCTGGAAGTTCACGAGGTTGAGCAGGGCCGTCTCCACGAGCTGGCAGGCGATGATGGGGCCCTCCACCCGCAGCAGCGGCTCGCGGGGGAAGACGAGGTCGCCCTCGCGCACGCCGTAGATGTCGAGGTCGCAGCTGAAGTCGGCCAGGTAGTCGAGGAAACCGTCCTTGAACATGGGGCCGCCGCTCGGCGCCTCGAGGCCCCGCAGGTACTCGATGGTATCGGGCTCGAAGCGGAAGTTCTCCACAAGGTCGGCCACCTGACCCGTGCCGCAGGCGACGGCGTAGCCGCCCCCGAAGGGGTTCTCGCGGAAGAACATCGAGAAGACCGCGCGGGTGTCGGCCAGCCCGGACTCCCAGAACCCCTGGGCCATGGTGAGCTCGTAGAGGTCGGTGTTGAGTGCGACGTCGGTGGGGACGGTGCGGTCGGTGAGCGACATGGGAGGTCTCCCTTTGCTGTTCGCGGACGGTGGCGCGGTTCGGGGCAATGGTAACGCGCCCTCCCCCGCTTTGCGGGGGAGGGCGCGCGTCGGTCCGGGAAGACAGGGGCTACTTGGGTGCGAAGGCGATGTAGAGCACGCCGCAGACCATGAGCACCACGCAGATGGCGAAGACGACCTTCTGGGCGGTGGGCATGGCGAGGTCGTCGCCGGGCTCCATACGCCGCCGCGCCTGCTCCTCGCGCTCGTGCGCGGCCGCGTCGCGGGCCTCGGCGTCGCGCTCCGCCCGGAGCCGCTCGAGCTCCGCGCGCTCCCGTGCGGCGGCGGCGTCGGCCTCGCGGCGCCGTTTCTCGGCGCGGAGCTGCTCGAGCTCCGCGCGCTCCTGGTCGCTCAGGGCGTTGGGCGTGTCTGACATGGGGCCTCCCGACGGAGAAGGGACAGGGCGGGCCTAGCGCTGCTCGGCCTCGGCCTCCATCTTCTCAGCGATGGCGCGCTTTGTCTCGCGGGCCTCGGCCTTGTCGGCCAGACGCTCGGACTCGGCCTTCCCGGCGACCTCGGGGCGGCCCTCCTCGAGCTGCTCGTCCATCTCGCCCACGGCGTGCTCGCGCTGCATCTTCTCCTTGCCGCCGATCCCGCTGCGGTTGTTGAGCGGCTCGTCATAGATGTATGCCATGGTCTCTCCTCACGAAAACGGGCGCCGGGCCTCCCGGCGCCCTCCCTGTGTGCCGAAGGTCCTACCGGCCGATCTCCTCGTCACGGGTGGTCTCGTAGACCGAGTCGTAGACGGTTTGACGGAGGTAGCCCTCCTCCTCGTTGTCGATCATGTCGCGACGGGCCTGCTCGAGGACTTCCTTCTCCTCCTTCTCGGCCTTCGCCCGGTCGTCGAGCGAAGCCTGCTCGGCCTCGGTCATCTCCTGCGGCCGGTCGAGGTCCTTGGACTCGCGGGTCTCGTGGTCGCGATTGAAGAAATCGAACATGCTTGCCTCCTTCTCGGGCGCGTCGGTCACAACCTTTCGCGCCGGTCTATACCCCGCTTGCAGACTCACAACCGCGGTGTACCCCGCGGAGGGGCGTCCCTTCACGAAAACGGGGGCCACAGGGCGCCGTGGCCGGGAGACGGCAGGTTGGCATGCCAGGTGGCGCTCAGAGCTCGGGACCCGCCACCCCGGTGTCGTCGAACTCGGGCACGAAGCTCTCGGAGACCGTCCCGCCCTGCTGCCACCACATGCGTTCGAAGCCGAGGTCGTCGGCATGGTCGAGCACGCGCTCGTACTCGGCGTCCGTCACGGTGCGGGAGAGCTCGTCGCCCCGGGCGCGGCACGCGGCGTTGGGCGTGTACTGGTTCATGACCGAGAGGTCCACGCGGTTGCCGCCGATCTCCCACACACGGTCGAGCACGGCGACGGAGTCGCCCGAGGCGCCGGGCATCACGAGGTGCCGCACGACGACACCCTGCAGCATGGTCCCGTCGGGCGCGAGCCTGCGGCCGCCCCGCGCCTCCACCTGGGCCACCATCTGGGAGAGCGCCGCGGCCGCCACCCGGGGGTAGTCCCGGGCGCGGGAGTAGCGCGCCGCCAGGTCCGGCGAGGCGTACTTGAAGTCGGCGAGCCACACGTCCACGACGCCGTCGAGGGCGGACACGAGCTCGGGCCGCTCGTAGCCCGAGGTGTTGCAGAGCACGGGTATGGAGAGCCCGGCGTCGCGGGCCAGCGCCACGGCACGGGCCACCTGCGGGGCGAAGTGGAGGGCCGTGACGAGGTTGACGTTGAGCGCGCCCTGGCCCTGCAGCTCCAGCATCATCATGGCCAGGCGGCGCACCGAGACGGCACGGCCGAAGCCCTCGGAGCTTATCCGGTGGTTCTGGCAGAAGACGCACCGGAGGGGGCAGCCCGAGAAGAAGATGGCGCCCGACCCGGCCTCGCCCGAGATGGGCGGCTCCTCCCAGTAGTGGAGGGCGGCCCGGGCCACGCGGACCTCGTCGCCCTGGCCGCACACGCCGCGGGGGCCGGGCGCCGTGCGGTCGACGGCGCACCCCCGGGGGCAGAGGCGGCACTCGGTGTAGGCGGACTCGTCGAGCAGGCCCACGGCACGCTCCCCTCGGACGTCAAAAGAAGAGGGGCTCCCCCGCGGGGGCGCCCCTCTTGAATCCCTCTGGTGGAGACGAAGGGAATCGAACCCTCGGCCTCTGCCATGCGACGGCAGCGCTCTCCCAGCTGAGCTACGTCCCCAGGCGCATTTGCGCAGAAGCGATTGTCGCACCCGCGGGCGCGCGCGTCAAGGGTTTCCCGGCACGAGAAGGGGCGGGGCCCGTATGGACCCCGCCCCGAATCTGCGAGTCGACCCCGCGGGACGATAATGAACCCACCTCTCACAGGTGGGTGTCCTCGTCGCCGGTTCCAGCTTCCTCAACAACGGAGGATACCTGTACTGAGGACGAGATGCGGACTCCCTGAAACAAACGCGTCGGTTCACCCAGTTTGTACCGCGAAAGTCGACGAACCCATAATACCCCGCCCCTCGGCACTCCCCCGCGGGAGGGCGCGAAAGTGCACAAAACGTCGGGAAGCGGCCGGGACCGCCAACCGGTGGCGCATCCCCGCCGTGCAGAGCCCATGGCCCTTTCTCTGCCGGGGCGGGCCATGAAGTAGACTGGGAGACCGGACGGCCGCGACGGGCGGCCCGGGCGGACACCGGAGGGAGGGCCCGTGAACTGGATACCGTTCGCCAGCGTGTTCCTCGCGGCCCTGGCGGGCACGCTCGCCACAGAGCCGGCCGCCCGGAGGATCGCCGTCTCGCTCGGCGCCGTGGACATGCCCTCCAAGCGCCGTGTGAACGTGAGGCCCGTCCCCCGCATGGGGGGCATCGCCATCCTCTGCGGGCTCATCCTCGCCTGCGTCGTGCAGTACCTGGGAACCACCCGGCTCCAGTGGCCCGTGGTCCTTGTACCGAGCCCCAAGCTCACGGTCACCTACCAGGGCATCGCGGCGTCGGTGCTCGCCATCTTCGTCGTGGGCGCCGTGGACGACGTGCGGCAGCTGAAGCCCCTCCCCAAGCTCCTGGGGCAGGTGGCGGCCGCCTCCATCGCCGCCGCGAGCGGCCTGGTCATCGGCGACATCGTGAACCCCTTCGCCGGTGGCGAGATCGCCCTCGGTTGGCTGGCCTACCCCATCACCGTGGTCTACCTCGTGGCCTTCGCCAACATCATCAACCTCATCGACGGCCTCGACGGCCTCGCCGCCGGCATCACGTGCATCTCGAGCTTCACCATGTTCGTGCTGGCCGTCCTCGCCCACCGCATCGACGCCGCCGCCCTCTCCATCGCCCTCTGCGGTGCCACGCTGGGGTTCCTCCGGTACAACTTCAACCCCGCATCCATCTTCATGGGGGACTCTGGGTCGTTGCTGCTCGGGTTCCTCCTGGGCGTCGTCTCGCTGCTCTCCGTGGCCCGCGTCGCCGGGCTCACCACGCTGCTGCTCCCCCTCGTGCTCGCCGGCATCCCCATCATCGACACCTTCTCGGCCATCGTGCGCCGGCGCCGCGCCCACGTGTCGGTGGGCCAGGCCGACAAGGGCCACATCCACCACCGCCTCATCGAGGAGGGTTTCGACCAGCGTCAGGCCGTGGTGCTCATCTACCTGTGGACGGCCGCCCTCTGCCTGGGGGCCGTCATCATGACGCAGGTGGAGCCCCTCCCCCGCATCCTCGTGCTCGCGTTCCTCGTGGCGATGTCGGCGCTCTTCGCCATGAGGCTCAGGCTCTTCACCCCCGTCCTGCTCCACCACTACGACAACCAGGGGCGCGACGAGCTCATCGGCCCGGACGACCCTGAGTTCGAGGAGGAGGCCCACCGCCAGCACATGGAGTGAGGGCACGGGACCGT
>Trix_p1__coassemble_2014_pt1 | contig 11671 bp, 13 predicted proteins | sample Trix_p1__metabat2_low_PE_013 | metagenome-assembled genome bin Trix_p1
GTGCACGACGTGAGCCTGTCCATCGAGCCCGGCGAGTTCGTCACGTTGCTTGGCCCCTCGGGCTGCGGCAAGACCACCATCCTCCGCATGATCGCCGGCTTCGAGTCCCCCAACGAGGGCGAGATCTACCTCGGCGGCGAGCCCATCAACGAGCTCACCCCCAACAAACGCGACACCGCCATGGTGTTCCAGAGCTACGCACTGCTGCCGCACTACAACATCTTCGACAACGTTGCCTACGGCCTCAAGCTGCGCAAGGTCCCCAAGGACGAGATCCACAAGAAGGTGGTCAACATCCTCGGGCTCGTGGGGCTCGAGGGCATGGAGGACCGCATGACCAACCAGCTCTCCGGCGGTCAGCAGCAGCGTGTGGCCCTGGCGCGCGCCCTGGTCCTGGAGCCCGGCGTCCTGCTCTTCGATGAGCCGCTCTCCAACCTCGACGCCAAGCTGCGCGTGGACATGCGCAACGAGATCCGCCGCATCCAGCAGGAGGCCGGCATCACGGCCGTCTACGTCACCCACGACCAGTCCGAGGCGATGGCACTCTCCGACAACATCATCATCATGAAGAAGGGCGTCGTGGAGCAGATGGGCGACCCCCACACGGTCTACTACCGCCCCGCGAACGAGTTCGTCGCCGACTTCATCGGCGAGTCCAACTTCCTCCACGGAACCATCGTGGAGCACGACGGCAGGCACGGCGTCGCCGAGGTCGAGGGGCATCGCGTCCCCATCGCCAACATCGAGCACCTGGGCGACGGCGACGCCTGCACCCTCGTGCTGCGCCCCGAGGCCGCCCGCGTGGCCGACGAGGGCGTGCTGCCCTGCGAGGTCGTCCTCTCCCGCTTCATGGGCAACTACCACAACTACCACGTCGAGGTGGGGGGCACCCTCGTCAAGGTGACGGACTTCAACCCCAAGAACCACAAGGTCTACGAGGTGGGGGACCGTGCGTTCGTCGACTTCACCCGTGACGACGTGCACGTGCTCTAGCTACCATGGGAGCCCGGGCGCCGCGCCGCGACAGCCGGCGCGGCGCGGCGCCCCTTTTCCTGCCGAGACCCCTTACGAGGAGGCCCCATGGACGACGCCCCGCTCTTCTCCCTGGTGATGTGCCTCTTCGACGTGGAATCCTATGTTGGTGAGGCCGTCGAGGCCCTCCGCGCGCAGGAGTTCGACGACTGGGAGCTCATCATCGTCGACGACGCGGCGGAGGACCGCTCGGTGCTCCGGGCCCTCAGGGCCGCGGGTCGGGACCCCAGGATCCGCATGGTCCACAACAACGCCAACCTGGGCCTTGCCGCGTCGCGCAACCGCGGGCTCGACCTCGCCCGCGGGCGCTACGTCGCCTTCCCCGACGCCGAGGACCACCCGGAGCCGGACTACCTCGCCGTCGCTGCCGAGGCCGTCGCTGCGGAGGATCCCGACGTCGTGGTGGAGGGGGTCGTCGAGGACTACTTCAACCACCGGGGCAACGTCGCCTTCTCCGAGGAGCTCCGTGCGCCGGCCGGCGTCTACGAGGGCGACGATGTGGACCGCCTCATGCTGCCGCTGGGCGTGGGGAGGCTCATCGACTTCGTGTTCACCAAGTTCTTCCGTCGTTCCATGGTGGGGGAGACCCGGTTCGAGGTCGGGCGCCGCCACTACTCCGAGGACTTCTTCTTCGTGCTCGAGATGATGGAGCGCGCCCGCAAGGTCGTGGTGGTGGACCGCAGCGCCTACCGGTTCGAGAAGCACATCCGCGCCGAGCGGAACCTCACCTTCACAGAGGGCACCTTCCTCGAGAGCGAGCGGCGGGTGGCGGCCCTCCAGCTCCACCAGCAGGAGCACGGCCTCGACACCCCCGACAGCCGCCGGGCCCTCGGCGCCGTCTACGGCCGCGCCATCATGGACGAGATCGCCCGCATCACCGAGCAGATGAGCGACGTCCCCAAGGAGGAGCGCGTCGCCTGGGTGGGGAAGGTGAGGGAGGACCCGCTCTTCGAGACCGTCGTGGCGAGGGCGGGACAGCCGGACGGCTTCCTCGACGGGCGCATCCACCGGGCCCTTGTGGACCCCAACCCCAAGAAGGCCCTGCGACTCGGGCACCTCATCGGCTACCTCAAGAGCTTCGGCCCGGAGTCGTGGTCGCGCACGCAGCCGTGAGCTTTCGGGGACGTCGGCTTGTCCCTTGTATTCCTCCGTGCTTTCGGGTACGGTGTCAAAGACCTTTAAGAGCGGTACGGGATGCCGTCAAGGCGATAGACATATCTGGCCACATCTGGCCCGCCTTCGCACGGACGCCCTGCCGCATCGGCCGGAGCGTCTTTTTTTGTGAAAGGAGCCAGATGGAGCAGAACAAGCCCAAGGCCACCATCATGGACGAGGCCACCATGGACCGTGCGATCACGCGCATCGCCCATGAGATCCTCGAGCGCAACGAGGGGGCCGACACCATCGCCCTCGTCGGCATCGTGCGCCGCGGCGCCACGATCGCGCGCAAGCTCGCCGACGAGATCGAGGCCATCGAGGGAACCCGCCCGCAGGTGGGCCTCCTGGACATCAGCTTCTACCGCGACGACATCACGAGGCGCCTTGCGCCGGTGCTCCACAAGACCGAGATTCCCTTCAACGTCGACGGCAAGGACATCATCCTCGTCGACGACGTCCTCTACACCGGGCGCACGGTGCGCTCGGCCCTCGACGCGCTCATGGACTTCGGCCGCCCGGCCACCATACAGCTCGCCGTCATGGTCGACCGTGGCCATCGAGAGCTGCCCATCCGCGCCGACTACGTGTGCAAGAACGTGCCCTCCTCCCGTGACGAGGACGTGCGCGTGTGCCTGGAGCCCCTCGACGACCACGTGGCCGTGGAGATCTGGGACGTGGAGACCGAGAAGAAGCCCGGAGGTGCGGCCTGATGCTTTCCGTTCGCAACCTAATCGACACGACCTCTCTCACCGCCGACGACATCACGCAGATCCTCGATGTCGCCCGCTCCTTCGACGAGGTCAACAGCCGCTCCATCAAGAAGGTCCCCGCCCTGCGCGGCCGCACCATCGTCAACCTCTTCCTCGAGCCCTCCACGCGCACCCGCAGCTCCTTCGAGCTCGCCGAGAAGCGCCTCTCCGCAGACGCGCTCAACATGGGCGGCTCCACCTCCTCGGTGGTCAAGGGCGAGTCCCTGGCCGACACCATCCAGACCATCGACGCCATGAACGTCGACATGTTCATCTGCCGCGCGAAGTTCGCCGGCACCCCGCACCTCATCACCGAGAACACCGACGCCCGCGTCATCAACGCCGGTGACGGCAAGCACCAGCACCCCACCCAGGCCATGCTCGACCTCTACACCATCCGGGAGCACTTCGGACACCTCGACGGACTCAAGGTGGCCATCGTGGGCGACCTGCTCCACAGCCGGGTGTGCGGCTCGCTCGTGCCCGCCCTCAAGACCATGGGCGCCGAGGTTACCCTCGTGGGGCCGCCCACGTTCCAGGTCATCGACCCCGCCTACTACGGCGTCGAGCAGACGAGCTCCCTCGACGAGGTCATCGAGGAGATGGACGTCGTCTACATGCTCCGCGTCCAACTCGAGCGCATGGGCGGTGCCGCCATCCCGAGCCGCCGCGAGTACAACCGCCTCTACGGCCTCGACCTCGCGCGTCACGCACGCATGAAGGAGGGCGCCATCGTGTGCCACCCCGGCCCCATGAACCGCGGCATGGAGATCATGCCCGAGGTGGCCGACGCCCCCAACTCCAAGATCCTGAACCAGGTCAATGCCGGTGTCTGCACCCGCATGGCCGCCATGTACCTGCTGCTCGGAGGAGACGACAATGATGTTGCTTAAGGGTGCCCGCGTCATCGACCCCCAGGTGGGGCTCGACGGGGTCATGGACGTGCTGGTCGACGGCGGGGTCATCGCCGAGGTGGCCGATACCGTGGACGCCCCCGAGGGCTGCGAGGTCGTGGACTGCGCCGGCAAGGTGCTCATGCCCGGCCTGGTGGACATGCACGTGCACTTCCGCGACCCCGGGTTCGAGTACAAGGAGGACATCGCGTCCGGCGTGCGCGCCGCGACCCACGGCGGCTTCACCGACGTCGCCACGATGCCCAACACCGACCCGGTGACCGACACCGGCACCGCCGTGCGCTACCAGATCGACCGGGGCGTCGAGGCCGGTCTTGCCCGCGTCCATCCCATCGGCGCCCTCACCCGCGGCGAGGACGGCGATGCCCTGGCCGAGATCGGCGACATGGTCATGGAGGGTGCCTGCGGCTTCTCCGACGACGGCCACGGCGTGCAGTCCGCCGGCATGATGCGTACCTGCATGGAGTACGTAAGCCAGTTCGACCGCGCCGTCATCGCGCACTGCGAGGACGAGTCTCTCACCGCCAACGGCGTCATCAACGAGGGGCGCGCCAGCACCCGGCTCGGCATGTTCGGCTGGCCGGCCCTGGGAGAGGAGCTCGAGGTCATGCGCGACATCGAGCTCTGCCGCCTCACCGGCTGCCCGCTCCACGTCGCCCACATCTCCACGGCCCGTTCCCTCGACCTCGTGCGTGCCGCCAAGGCCGAGGGCCTGCCCGTGACCTGCGAGGTGACCCCGCACCACCTCTTCCTCACCGAGGAGAACATCACCGACTCCTACAACACCAACCTCAAGGTCAACCCGCCGCTGCGCACCCGCGACGACGCCGAGGCCCTCGTGGCCGGCCTCGCCGACGGCTCCATCGACTGCGTCGTGTTCGACCACGCGCCCCATGCCGCCCACGAGAAGGACTGCGAGTTCGAGATCGCCTACTTCGGAACCGTCGGCCTCGAGACCACGCTCCCGCTCATGCTCACCTACCTCGTGGACCGCGGCGTCATCACCTGGCAGCGCCTCGTCGAGGTCCTGGCCGTGGCGCCGAGGCGCATCCTACGCCTCGACCCCGTTGTGGTGGAGGCGGGCTCCGCCGCCGACCTCACCCTCGTCGACCCCGAGGCCGCCGTCACCGTGACGCCCGGGTACCTGGAGAGCAAGTCCAAGAACTCCGCGTTCCTCGGCCTGCACCTCAAGGGTGCCGCGTCCGACGTGGTGATTGGCGGTAGGCGCGTCCTCGAGGACGGGACCCTCGCCTGATGGCCTAGACTTGCCATCAGCATCAGTCCCCGAGAAAGGAGCTCGCTCCATGCCCACGCCCTCGCCGGCACGGGTCCACGACGCCGTCGTGGTGTCCAACGTGCCCGTCGCATCGAGCCTGTGGAGAATGGTCTTCAAGGCCCCGCGTCTCGCGGCCTCCCTCTCCAGCGGCCAGTTCTTCAGCATCGCCGTCCCCGGCGAGCCCAAGCAGACCGCCCGTGTGCCGCTGTCCTTCTCCGCCATCGACTACGACGCCGGCACGGTGGAGACCGTCTACACCGTCAAGGGCCCGGGCACCCGCGCGCTCGCGGCCATGGCCCCCGGCGCCGAGACCACCGTGCTCGGCCCGGGCGGCCACGGCTGGTCCATCGAGGCCAGCACCCGCCGCTGCCTTCTCGTGGCCGGCGGCTGCGGCATCACCCCGATCCTCTCCGCGGCCGTCTCCATGGGGCTCGAGGGGATGGATTACGACGTCGTGGTGGGCGCCTGCACCGGTGCGGCCGTGTGGGGAGTCGACCGGCTCGTGGCCTCCGGTGCCGACAACGTCATCGTCGTGACCGACGACGGCACGGCCGGTGCCAAGGGCACCACGGTGGACGTCGTGGAGAACGCCCTCCCCACCGAGAAGTACGACCTCGTCCTCACCTGCGGCCCGGAGCCGATGATGAGGGGGGTCGCGGCGCTCTGCGCGGAGTGGTCCGTCGCGTGCCAGGTCTCCATGGAGCGCATGATGACCTGCGGCTTCGGCGCGTGTGCCACGTGCGTGGTGCCCACGGACCACGGCAATGTGGGCGCCTGCATGGGCGGCCCGGTCTTCGATGCCACGGAGGTGGTCTGGTGAGCGCCCCCAACATGGCCGTCGACCTCGGCGGCATCCAGATGAGCAACCCCATCAACACCGCGGCCGGCACCTACGGCTTCGGCTGGCAGTTCGAGGGGTTCTACGACGTGTCGACCCTCGGCGCCATCACGACCAAGGGGTGCGCCGCCGAACCGTGGCCCGGCAACCCGGCGCCCCGCATGTGCGACGTCACCTCGGGCGTCATGAACTCCGTCGGCCTGCAGAACCCGGGTGTCCGCGGCCTCGTGGCCGAGGCGGGGGAGTACCTCGCGGGCCTGGACGAGAGGGGCTGCCGGGTGATCTGCCAGGTGGCCGGCCACTCTGTCGACGAGTACGTGGCCGCCGTCGAGCTCTTCGAGGAGCTCGCCCCCTGGGCCGCCGGCCTTGAGATCAACATCTCGTGCCCCAACATCGCCGCCGGCGGCTGCGCCATGGGGTCCACGCCCGAGGGTGCGGCCGAGGTCATCCGCGCCGTGCGCCCCCGCACCTCGCGGCCGCTCCTCGTGAAGATGGCCCCGGCCCGCGTCGTCGACGTCGCCCGGGCCCTCGAGGCTGAGGGCGCCGACGCCCTCTCGGTCATCAACTCCATCCCGGCGATGGCCATCGACGTCCACACGCGCCGCTCCAAGCTGTCGCGCCCCACGGGCGGCCTCTCGGGCCCCGTGCTCCACAACATCGCCGTGCGCATGGTGTGGGAGGTGGCCAAGGCCGTGGATATCCCCATCAACGGCGTCGGCGGCGTAGCCTCCGGCGAGGACGCCGCCGAGTTCATCCTCGCCGGCGCCACCGCGGTCTCCGTGGGCTCCGCCAACCTCTTCGACCCTGAGTGCGCCCCTCGCATCCTCGCCGAGCTCGAGGAGTGGGTGGCCTCCCAGGGTGTGGACGACGTCAACGAGCTGATCGGAGCCTTCGAATGCCAGTGAACGCCGATGCCAGGGACCGTGTGATCGTCGCCCTCGATTGCTCGCGCTCCGAGGCCCTGCGCCTCGGCCGCGAGCTCGCCGGCACCGTGGGCTGGGTGAAGGTGGGCATGACCCTCTTCTACGCCTGCGGGCCGGACATCGTGGACTACCTGCGCGGTCTCGGTTTCAAGGTCTTCCTCGACCTCAAGCTCTTCGACATCCCCCACCAGGTGCGTGGCGCCGCCCGGAGCGCCGTCTCCTGCGGCGCGGACATGCTCTCGATCCACGGCCTCGGCGGCGCCGACATGGCTGCCGCCGCCCGTGAGGGCGCATCGTCGGTGGGTCGCACGTCCCCCTGCGACATCGTCGCCATCACCGTGCTGACCTCTATGGACCAGGCCTGCGCCGACTCCGTCGGGCTCGCGGAGCCCATCGACCGCGAGGTGGCCCGCCTGGCGAGCCTCGCCTGTTCCAACGGGGCCGACGGCATCGTGTGCTCGCCCAACGAGGCGTCCGCCATGCGCGCCCTCCTCGGGCCTGCGGCGCGGATCGTGTGCCCCGGCGTGCGCCCGGCGGGCTCCGACCTCGGCGACCAGTCCCGCGTCGCCACACCCGCCGAGGCCATCGCGTGGGGCGCGAGCCGCATCGTGGTGGGTCGCCCCATCACCGGCGCCGACGACCCGGTCGCGGCCGCCCAAGCCGTGGTGGACGAGGTCGCTGCCGCCCTCGACTGACAGAAAGGACCATGATTATGGAAAAGCGTCTCGACGACGACGCCATCATGGGCATCCTCGAGGAGACCGGGGCCGTGCGCCACGGCCACTTCGTGCTCACGAGCGGCCGCCACTCCGACACCTACATCCAGTGCGCCCGCGTCATGGAGAGCCCCACGACCACGGTCGAGCTTGCCCGCGAGGCCGTGGAACGCCTCCCCGAGGACGTGCGTTCCTCCGTCGACCTCGTGGCGTCCCCCGCCGTGGGCGGCATCACCTTCGGGTTCGCCATGGGCTACGCCCTCGGCGTCGACTTCATCTTCACCGAGCGCCAGGAGGGCAGGATGTGCCTCCGCCGTTCCTTCGAGGTGCCCGAGGGCGCGAAGGTGCTGGTATGCGAGGACGTCGTGACCACCGGCGGCTCCGTCAAGGAGGTCTGCGACCTCGTGGAGGGCGCCGGCGGCGAGGTGGTGGGCGTTGTGTCCATCATCGACCGTCAGACCGACCGCCTCTTCGACGCCCCGTTCTTCCCCCTGCTCGCCGTCGACGCCGCCTCGTGGGACCCCTCTGAGTGCGAATTGTGTGCTAATGGGGGGCGTCCTGAATCCCTCGGTTCCCGCCGGCTTGCAAAATAGCCGCTAGATTGCCAAAATAACCGTGCTGCCGCGACTTTTCGTTATCGGCTGCATACTTGAACTGTGACCAATCGATAGGAGTTATCCATGGCACTTCCTCAGCTCTCTGAAGAGCAGCGCGCCGAGAACCTCAAGAAGGCTGCCGCCGCCCGTCACGCCCGTGCAGAGCTCCGCGAGAAGATCAAGAACGGAGAGGTCTCCCTCGAGGAAGTCTTGAACTCCGACGACTCCGCCGCCACCCGCATGCCCGTGCGCGCTCTCATCGAGTCGCTGCCCGGCTACGGCAAGGCCAAGGCCGCCAAGATCATGGAGGAGCTCGACATCTCCCCCAAGCGTCGCGTCCAGGGCCTCGGCGCCCGTCAGCGCGAGCGTCTTCTCGAGATCCTCTCCAAGTAACCCGTGGCTGCCCGCCTTTTCGTCGTCTCGGGACCGTCGGGCGCGGGGAAGGGAACGCTGGTCTCGGCCGTGCGCCGAGCCCGTCCCGACCTCGGCCTGACGGTCTCTGCCACGACGCGCGCACCCCGCCCCGGCGAGGTTGACGGCGTGTCGTACAGCTTCAAGACCGACGCCGAGTTCGACGCCATGGTGGAGTCCGGCGAGTTCCTCGAGTGGGCCCACGTGGCCGGTCACCGCTACGGCACGCCCGTCTCGGAGGTGGAACGCGTGCTGGCCTCGGGCCACTCGCTCATCCTCGAGATCGACGTCCAGGGCGGCCTCAACGTGAAGCGGCTCATGGACGATGCCGTCCTCGTCTTCATCGAGCCCCCCTCCATTGAGGAGCTCGAGCGCAGGCTCAGGGGCCGTGGCACCGAGTCCGACGAGGACATCGCCCTCAGGCTGGGTCAGGCCGCGGGCGAGTACGCCCTCGCGGCTTCCTACGACGCACGCATCGTGAACGACGACCTCGACCGGGCGACAGCCGAGCTGCTCTCCACGGTCGAGGCCTTTGAATCGGAATGAGGTTTCATGTCCATCACCAAGCCCGACATCGACGACCTGCTCGCCAAGACCGAGGAGAACCCCTTCCTGCTGTGCTCCATCGCCTCCAAGCGAGCCTGTGACATCAACAGCATGCTGCGCGGCCAGCACCTTCGCGTCACGGCCATCCAGGACGTCGACGACATCACCACGGTCGTGAGCGGCAAGGACCCCATCTCCATCGCCATGGACGAGCTCGACGACGGTGTCCTCGGCTACAACGTGGCCGAGTTCGACACCGAGATCGCCGACGGCGACACGAACAACTAGCATGGCTTCCCGCGTCTGCCTGGTCCACTACCACGAGATCGGGCTCAAGGGGAAGAACCGCAAGACCTTCGAGGACCAGCTGGTGAGCAATCTCCGGCTGGCCCTCCGTTCGTTGCCGGTCTCCTCCATCCACCGCATCTCCGGCCACATCATGGCCACCTTCTCGTCGCCCGAGGCGCCGTTCGAGGCCGTCGGCCTCATCCGCCAGGTCCCCGGCGTGGCCCGCGTGTCCCTGGCGTTCCGCTGCCTCCAGGACCCCGCCGACTACCTGCCCGCGGCCGTGGAGGCCCTGGGAGAGGCGGGCGGTGCCGGCTCCTTCAAGGTGCAGGCCAAGCGCAGCAACACCGACTACCCGCTCCACACCATCGAGCTCAACCGGCAGATCGGCTCCGCCCTCTGCGAGGCCTTCCCAGACCGCAAGGTGGACGTCCACAACCCCGACATCGAGGTGCGGGCGCTCTTCAACGAGGGGTCGGCCTTCATCTACGCGGCGAGCGAGCGCGGCGTGGGTGGCCTTCCCGTGGGCACCGCCGGCAAGTGCGTCTCGCTGTTCTCGAGCGGCTTCGACTCACCGGTGGCCACGTGGATGATGGGGAGACGCGGGGCGACCATGGTGCCCGTGCACTTCTCGGGCCGTCCCATGACGAGCGACGGCAGTGAATGGCTCTGCCAGGACCTGGTGCGCGCCCTCGGTCCCGAGGGTGCGGTGGGCAGGCTCTACGTCGTGCCCTTCGGCCAGTGCCAGCGCGACATCGCCCTTGCCGTCCCGCAGTCGCTCCGCATCCTCATGTACCGCCGGCTCATGTATGCCGTCGCCGAGCGCATCGCCCTCGTCGAGGGGGCGAAGGCCCTGGTCACGGGCGAGTCCCTCGGTCAGGTGGCGTCCCAGACGCTCGACAACATCCGCGCGACGTCCGAGGTCGTGACGGCCATGCCCGTCCTTCGGCCCCTCATCGGCTCCGACAAGCAGGAGATCATCGAGCGCGCCAAGGCCATCGGCACCTACGACATCAGTTCGCAGACGGCGCCCGATTGCTGCACGCTCTTCATGCCGAGGAGGCCCGAGACCCACGCGAAGCCCACCCAGGTGGCAGAGGCATGGGGGCTCTTCGACCACGAAGCCATGGTGGAGGACCTGCTCCGCACCGTGGAGTACGTGGACTTCGACACGTGCGGCGCCTACCGGCCCCCGGCCCGCTGGCGCGAGCGCCACGACGTCCTTGCGCCGTCCCCGCTTCCCAACGGGGGCTGATCTTACGCTCCATCGTTTCTCCATGCCGACCGTCGGTGTTCCCGAGCAGGGGTTCTGACACCGCCGGTCGGTTTCTTGTCGGGACCCGGTCGGAATCCCGTCGGGGCCGTCCCCTAGGGTCTGGATCCCAGGGGAGACGGCAGGGGAGGGCCCGTGGCGCAGAGGATGACGAGGGGTACCGGGCGACGGGTGCCGCGTTGGGTCGGCGTCGCGGCGGGGGCCGCCTCGCTCGTGGCGCTTGGCTGGCTCGCGGTGTGCGCGTCCGTGCCCGGAGAGGTGGTCGTCGAGCGCGGTGACGCGGCGGTGCGGGAGGCACCTGTCGAAGATGGGATCGACGACGAGGCTGCCGCAGAGACGACCGACGCCCAGGATCGCGAGGAGGCCGCACCTCCCATCGTGCACGTCGACGGCGCCGTCGCGTCGCCGGGCGTCTACTCCCTCGAGGGGGACGACCCCCGCGTGGCCGACGCCGTGGATGCGGCCGGCGGCCTCGCCGAGGGCGCCGACACCTCGTCGCTGAACCTCGCGGCGCGGGTCGAGGACGCCATGAAGGTGCATGTGCCGCGCGAGGGGGAGGAGGCGGCGGCCGCTCCCACCGGCGGCACGGCGTCCGCGGGGGCGGCGATGGACCCGTCGGCCCCCGTGAACCTCAACACCGCCACGTCCGAGGAGCTCCAGACGCTGCCCGGGGTGGGGGAGGCCACCGCCGCCGCCATCCTCGAGGACCGCGAGGCCAACGGCCCGTTCACCTCCGTGGAGGACGTCATGCGCGTCTCGGGCATCGGGGAGAAGAAGTTCGCGAAGATGCGGGAGCGGCTCCGTGTGTGAATGGCCCGAGCGCCCCCAGGTGCCCTGGGCGTTCACCGTCTTCCTCGCGGCGGCCGGGTGCGTGCGCCTGCAGCTCTGGACCGGGTGGGTTCCGGGCCCGGTCCAGAGCTGCAGGCGCACGCACCCGGCCGCCGCGAGGAAGAC
>Trix_p1__coassemble_2063_pt1 | contig 11227 bp, 12 predicted proteins | sample Trix_p1__metabat2_low_PE_013 | metagenome-assembled genome bin Trix_p1
ATGCAGCCGATGATGATCTGGGCCGAGTTCTTGCCCTGGCCGCGCTTGAGGAGGCGGTAGCAGATGAAGGTGAGCAGGATCGGCAGGGCGTAGGGCAGCACCTTGTCGAGCTGGTCCTGGATGATGAGCGGGTCGCCCTCGCCGAGGCCGATCTCGATGCCCAAGGCGAGCTTGACCGTGGAGGGGATGAGGCCGCCCACCACCATGACGCCGAGCACGTTGGCGAGGTTGCCCAGGCGCTCGAAGACGGCCACGCCGAACTCCTTGACCATCTCCATGCCCTTGGAGTAGCCGCCGTACAGGCCGAAGACGCGCAGGGGCCAGTAGAGCACGTTGATGAGCAGCAGCATCACGAAGGGGCCGAGAAGCGAGCCTGTGGCAAGGCACATGGAGGCGCCGATGGAGCCGGCGATGGGCATCCACGTGAGGTTGAGCAGGGAGTCGCCGAGGCCGGCGAAGGGGCCCATGAGGGAGGTCTTGATGGCCACCACGGTCTCTTTGTGGTCCTCGTCGCAGGTCTCCTCGAGAGCCGTGGAGATGCCGGCGATGAAGGGGATGGCCAGAGGATGGGTGTTGAAGTACTCGAGGTGGCGCTGCATGGCGGCCACGCGCTCTTCCTGGGGTTTGTCGCGGTAGAGCTCCTCGAGCACCGGGGAGAGGCACCACGCCATGGAAAGGCTTTGCATGCGCTCGTAGTTGTGGGCGAGCTGGGGGCCGAAGGAGGTGCGCACGAACATGCGGTTGAGCGCCTTCTTGGAGATGGAACGGCCCTGCTCCACGGGAGGGGTGGTCATGTCGGAGGCGACGGCGGGGTCGGCCTGGGATGTGATGTTCTCAGCCATTAGAGATCGTACTCCTCGTCCTCGATGTCCTGAGCGGTCTCGACGGGGCCAGTGGAGGTGACGCCCTGGGTGACGGCCTGCTCACTGGCGGGGATGCCCTTGCGGCCCTCGATCACGAAGTCGTAGAAGCCGGCCACGGCCACGGCCACCAGCGCGATGCCCATGGTGGGCACGCCCATGTAGGCGGCGAGCACGAAGCCGCCGATGAGGAAGATCCACATCTCCTTCTTGAGCATCATGGTGAGCAGCATCGCCAAGCCCACGGCCGGCATCATGCCGCCGGCGATGGAGAAGCCCGAGAGGACCCAGGGCACCTGGTTCTGCAGGAAGGCCATGATGTCCTCGATGACGAAGGAGCCGACGCCGCAGGCGATGAACACGGGCACGGCGCGGGTGAGGAAGAACGAGGCGGCGCCGGCCCAGTACCACTTGTCGATGGCCTTGAAGTTGCCGGTGAGGGCCTCTTTGTCAGCCTGGTGCAGCCAGGTGATGTTGGTGGTCATGACCAGGATGTTCAGCTGCTGGACCAAGGTGGCCGTGGGGATGCCGATGGCCACGGCGAGCGCGATCTGGGAGGCCTGGTCGCCGCCGGACATGATGCCCAAGGCGCAGCCCACGATGGTGCCGGAGATGACGTCGGGGGGCACATAGGCGCCGATGTTGTTGACGCCCAGCCACATGAGCTCCATGGTCGCGCCGATGATGATAGCGGTGGTGAGGTCGCCCATGATGATGCCGACGCCCACCGAGGCGAGGAGCGGCTTTCGGAAGCCGAGATGGGGACCGTACTGGTCCCATGTGCAGAGTCCCGCCCACACGGCGAGGAGTAGCGCCTGGATCATTGGTGTCTCCTATCTTCGATCGAGCGGGGCTGGTCCCCGCTTGGGGCCTGGGTCTAGGCCGGATGGGCCGCGAGCAGCTCGGACACCTTGACCTTGGGGTCGCGGGTGGTGGGCTGCATCCACACCTCGACGCCGGCGTCGATGAGCCGCTCCAGGGCGGCGCGCTCGTCGGGGGTGATGGACATGTTCTTGTGGAGCTGGGTGCGGCTGGGGTTGAAGCGCATGCCCGAGACGTTGAGGTAGTCAAAGGGCATGCCGTTGTCGCGCATGCGCTCGGCGTCCACGGGGTTGGTGAAGAGCACGAGGGTGTCGCGCTTGATCTGGGTCTTCTTGAGCACGTCGATGAACTTGTCGACGCCAAAGACGCTGACCTTGACCTGGGGCGCGGCGAGACCCGCCACCTGCTTTTGAACGGGGTCGGCGGCCACCTTGTCGTCGACGATGATCACCGAGTCGATGCCGTACTCCGGGATCCACGTGGTGGCGATCTGGCCGTGGATGAGGCGGTCGTCGATGTCTACGAGCTTGATGGGCATGGTTGGCTCCCTTCTCGGCCTGGGCGTCTCGGCTGGGCCGGGCCTACAGGTCTTCCTCCGCCTCGTCGGTGGTTGAGACGGTGATGGCTATGGGTTGGAACGCCCCCTGACCCGCGCGGACCAAGGCGTCCTGCACGTCTTGGGGGCAGGCCCACTGGTCGCGGCAGATGAGCAACTCGATGAGGACGGGGATGGAGAAGCCTGCGAAGGCGACCATGGGCCGACCGGCGGCTTGGGCGCGGGCGACGACGTTGAACGGGGTGCCTCCCAGGATGTCGACGAGCACCACCACGAGGTCGCACTCGGCCGAAAGCTCGTCGTAGGCGTCGTTGAAGAGGCGCTCGAAGTCGGCCAAGGCCATGGACGGGGCAAGGCCCAGGGTGCGGGTGCGATCCAAGGGGCCGGCCACCATCTCGACGGTGCCGGCGGCCGCCCTGGCGAACTCCCCGTGACTCGCAAGGATGACTCCCACGTTCATTGCTGTGCTCCCCTCGTCATATGCTTTGTTTTCAATTTGTTCTGTGTTGTTTGTTTCTATTCTCTTTTGTTCGTTTCTGTGACGATTATGCCTCAGAAAAGCAGGGGCTATTCAGGGGTTCTTTCAGGGGAGGTCAACGGCACTTCTTTGTCGGTGAGTGGTATATAATAGTATTTACCTGCAATTTTGTGCTGACAGCTAACTTGCTGTGGGGACAGCTTAAGAGAGGCCAGATGTTTTCTCTTTCAAACAACGGTCCCTACTTTTTGTGAATATGTTATATATTGTGAGAAGAAACCGGCCCTTGGAGGCACCATGCTCAAATCCGAACGTCAGGACGCCTTGGCCCGCCTCACCGACGAGCTGCGCACCCTCACGGTGCGCGATGCCGCCGAGCGCCTGGACATCTCCGAGATGACGGTGCGCCGCGACTTCGACGAGCTGGCGGAGCAGGGCCGCGTGCGGCGGGTGCGGGGCGGTGCGAGAACGTGCTCGCAGGGCCGCTCCCTCACCATCTCCCGGGAGTTCACCCGCACCGAGAAGCAGCTCCTCCACGTTGAGGAGAAGCGCGCCATAGGACGGGCCGCCGCAGAGCTCGTGGACGAGGGCGACACGCTCTTCCTGGGCAACGGCACCACGGTGGAGGCCATGGCCGCCGAGCTCCCCGACTGCCGGCTGCGCATCGTCACCAACAGCCTGCCGATCTTCTCCACCCTGGATGAGCGTGCCGATATCGAGCTCTTCTTGCTCGGTGGCCTTTACCGGCCCGGCACCGGCGCCTTGGTGGGGCCCATCGCCGAAGAGGCCTTGGCCAACATGGGGCTTGCCAAGGCCTTCGTGGGCGTGAACGGCATCCACGAGAACAAGGCCTTTGCCTCGAACATGGAGGCGTGCGCCCTGCAGAGGGCGGCCCTGGAGGCGGCCGACCGCCGCTACCTCCTGGCCGACGCCAGCAAGTTCGACCGTCGGGACTTCTTCAGCTTCTACGATCTGGACGACCTCACGGCCATCGTGAGCGACCCGGGCCTCGCAGACGAGGCACGGGCCTCGGCCGAGCAGTACACGACGGTGCTGGGGGCGTGAGGGCTGCGGACGTGAGGCTGCGGCCTCGCGCTCCCTGGGCCGCCCTGCCCCCCTTGCGATTGTCGGTACTTTCTGGTGTCTGATTAAGATTATGGTTAAGTATACCGTCGAAAACGCGCCCTCTGGGGCCAAATGGGGCCTTTTCCGCCGCCGGCGGGTACCGACAATCGCGGCCTCCACCGACAATCGCCAAGGCCACCGACAATCGCAGGGGTGCCGGGCAACGGGCCCCTAGTCGTGGTAGCAGCCCTCGTCCCACTTGACGATGAACTCGTCGAAGAACGCCGGGTCGGCCTGGGCCTCGGCGTCGCCCTGCCACGTGGCGTCGATCTTGGCCACGAGGACGTCGTTCTCGGGGGTGGCACGATACTCGGCGGCCAGGAAGGCGTCCACGATGTCGGCAATCAAGAACTCGCCGCAGATCTTGCCGCCGAAGCCCACCACGTTGGCCGCGAGGTTCTCGCGGGCGTAGACCGCCGGGGCCATGTCGCGCACCAGGCAGCAGCGGGCGCCGGGCACCTTGTTCACGGCGTTGGTGATGCCCACGCCGGTGCCGCACATGACCACGCCGGCGTCGGCCTCGCCCGAGGCCACCAGCTCGCCCACGCGCTTGCCGTAGATGGGGTAATGGGTGCGGGCATGGTCGTAGGGCCCGCAGTCGATGACGGTGTGGCCGCAGGCCTTGAGGTGGTCTGCGAGCGCCATCTTCTCATCGGTGACGATATGGTCGCATCCAATTGCAATAATCATGATATTCGCCCTCCCTTTGGACGAGAACGAGTCGCTTCCCTAGGCCATCTTGTCGAGCATGTCCACGCGGATCTGATGACGACCGCCGGCGTAGGGCTCGCTCAAGAACTCGTCCACGATGCCGCGGGCCACGTCGTCGCCGGTCACCCCGGCGCCCATGCAGATGAGGCGGGCGTTGTTGTGCTGACGGGTCATGAAGGCGCTGCGCTCGTCCGAGCACTCGCAAGCCACGAGCCCCTTCATCTTGCAGGCGGTCATGTAGCTGCCGGCGCCAAAGCGGTCGAAGCAGAAGCCGAGGCTCTCGGGGTGGGCGAGGAGGTCGGCGCCCACGGCGCGGGCGGCGTCGACGAAATCGTCGGCGGGCTCCTCCGACAGGTCGGCCACCTCGTGGCCCAACTCCAGCAGGTAGGCCTTGACGGTCTCTTTGAGAGCCATGCCCTCTCCATCGGAGGCGATCGCGGTCCTCATGGGGCTTCCTTTCTCTTGCGAGCGCCCTCGGCGCTCAGCGGATGACCTGGGTGCGCTCGCCCAAGGCGGCGAGCCTGTCTGGGTCGGCCGGACCCGGGCACACCACGGCGTCGAGGCCTTCGACCGGGAAGAACGTGTAGAAGTCGCGACGTCCCAGCTTGCTGCCGTCGCACACGGCCACGCGGCGCTCCGAGCGCTCGAGCACGACGTTCTGGAGCCGCCCCTCCTCGGCGTTGGAGGTGGAGATGCCGTCGGGCCCCACCCCGTTGCAGCCCACGAAGGCGAGGTCGAGACCCAGGGCGGCCACGCACTGCTCGGCCAGAGGACCCACGAAGGCATCGGTCGAGGCGCGGTAGTCGCCGCCTATGAGGCACAGGTCCACGTCGTCGCGGTCGCGCAGCTGGAGAAAGGCCGAGAGGCTGTTGGTCACCACCCGCAGGGGGCCCGAAGGCAGCTGCGATGCGAGGGCCTCCATGGTGGTGCCGGTACCGATGAAGACGGTCTCGCCGGGGCACACCATGGCGGCGGCGAGCGCGGCGGCCCGCTCCTTGTCCTCCACGTGGAGGGCGCGTTTCTCTGTGTGGGCGAGCTCGCGGCCCACCATGGGGCTTGCGGGATCGGCGGGTTTGCGAGCGCCCCCGTGGACCCGCACTAGGCGGCCCGCCTGGGCCAGCTCGTCAAGGTCGCGGCGGACGGTCATCTCGGAGACGCCCAGCTCCTCGGCGGCCTCCTTGACGTTGAGGGAGCCGAACTCGTCGCACATGACCACGAGCTCTTCCTGGCGGTTGACCTTGAGCATGACGCCTCCTTCCGCGAGCCAGAGCGCAACCTATGCGTCTCGCTGGTTTCTTAGTCGCTCACTAGAACAAATAGCACTTTTCCGAACACTGTATACACGATATCTTGCGAATAACCGCTCAGCCCTCTGAGAGATACCACTCAGTCTAAGAGTATTGACGCGTAATCGCACATTATCGAACATATCACATAGAACGCTCTGCGTGCCACGCAACCCAAGGAGCCCCCCATGATCTGTACCGTGACTCTCAACACCTCCATCGACAAGGCCTATCGCATGGCCGCCCCCGTGCGCGTCGGCGAGGTGCAGCGCGTCTCCGAGGTGATCGACCGCGCCGGGGGCAAGGGGCTCAACGCCGCCCGGGCCGTCAAGACCTGCGGCGAGGAGGTGCTGGCCACGGGATTCGTGGGCGGCCACAACGGGGCCCTGCTCTGCGAGCTGCTCGACGCAGACGGGGTGCCCCACGACTTCTGCGAGATCGTCGGCGAGACCCGCTGCTGCATCAACGCCCTCGACCCCACGGGAGAGAGCACGGAGTTCTTGGAGCCGGGATGCCCCGTGACCGCCGCCGACCTCGACGCCGTGGTCGGGCGCGTGGCGGAGCTGGCGGCCAAGGCCGACGTGGTCACCATCAACGGGTCGGCCCCGGCAGGGGCGCCGGTCACGGTGTACGCGCGGCTGATCGAAGCGATCAAGGCCACGGGAGCGCCGGTGCTCCTCGACACCTCGGGCGACCTGCTCGTCGGAGGGGTGAAGGCCCGGCCCACCATGGTCAAGCCCAACACCGACGAGATCGCCGCCGTGCTGGGCCATCCCGTGGGCGGCCGCGACGAGGTGCTCGCCGCGGCCCGGGAGCTCCATGACCGCGGCGTTGAGAAGGTGGTGGTGTCTCTCGGAGGCGCCGGCTCGGTGATGGTGAGCGATGCCGGAACGTTCGTGGGCCAGGCGCCCGCCATCGACGTGGTGAACCCCGTGGGGTCGGGCGACACCCTCGTGGGCGCCTTTGCCGTGGCCATGGCCCGAGCCGTGGGCGACCCCAAGGCCCTGGCCTATGCCATGGCCTGCGCGAGCGCCAACTGCCTCTCGGCCGAGACCGGCGCCTTCGACCCGGCCGTGGCCGACGAGTTGCTGGGGCAGGCCGTCGTGGAGCGGGTGGGTTAGCCGCCGCCAGCCAGCCCCCGCCTGCCCCTTTGCGATTGTCGGTACCCGCTGGTGGCGGATGCGGATAATGATTAGATAATTTCCGTAAAACGCGGGATTTTCCCCTCGATTGTGGCTTGAGCACCAGCCATGGGTACCGACAATCGGCATGACCCACCGACAATCGCCGGGGCCACCGACAATCGGTATGGGGCAGTCAGGATGCGACGGTCACTCGCTGAAGGGGAACTCCCCCGCCGCCAAGGCGCGGATGGCCGCGGCCATCGAGCCCTCCTGCACCGGTCCGATGTGCCAGCGCGCCGCCGCTGCCGCCTCGGGCAGGGCATTGGCCACGGCCACGGAGTTCTCGGTTGCCGCAAAGAGCGCCAAGTCGTTGCCGGCGTCGCCGAAAACGAAGACGTCCTCGGGCGCCACGCCCAGCCGGTCACGGAGCCAGAGCAGGGCTTGGCCCTTGTTCCAGCCGGCCGGCATCACGTTGGAGAACCCCGGCTGGGCCACATCGAAGTCGAGGCCGTTCACCTCGTCGTTGAACCGGGCCACCACGGAGCGCGTCTCGGCCAGGTCGCCGTTCACGAAGACGTTGGCCTTCTCCACCGCGCCCGCAGGCACCGGCCCCTCGCTGCAGATGGCCCCGTAGCGCGGGAATGCCGCCGAGAGGTCTGCGCGCTCCCCCGTGACGAGAATCGGGTCGCCGCCCACGAAGCACAGAAGGCCTGCCCCGGGCACCTCGCTCAGCACCTCGGCCACGCGCTCGAGGGCGGCGGAGTCCATGGTCTTCTTGAGGGCGAGCTCGCCGTCCACCCACACCTCCAGGCCGTTCACGGCGATACAGGTGCCGTAGCACTCCTCCTCGCCCTCGAAGAAGGGGGCGATCCACTGGCGGGCACGCCCCGAGGCCGGCCCGACCACGCAGCCTGCGGCCTGGGCCTCTCGGATGGCCTGGCGCGTCTCCTCCGGCACCACTTGGTCGCCCCAAGGAAGAATGGTCCCGTCGATGTCGGTCATGATCAGCCTCATGGTCACGCCTTCCTCACCTCGCAGCCCCCTTCGGCCAGGTAGGCTGCTATCTCTTCTCCGGGCCCCTCGTCGGTAAGGAGCATGTCGGCGTCGCCCGGCCCCCCAAAGCGCACGAGGCCCGACGCGCCCATCTTGCCATGGTCGGCCAGCACCACGCGCCGGGACGCCGAGAGGAGCATCTGGGCCTTCACCTCGGCCATGGGCGCGTAGTTGGTCATGAAGCCGCGTCCCGCCACCACCGACGTGGGGCACACGAAGGCCCAGTCGGCGTGGAGCAGGTCGAGGGCCGCCAAGGTCACCGGCCCGGTCACGTAGCGATGGCCCTTGCGCAGCGACCCGCCCAAAAGCACGGCATCGAGGTGCGGCAGGGAGCGATCCACGAGCTCGGCCACGGTGACGTCGGGGGTCACCACGGTGACGTCCCGCTTGGCGGCCAAGGCCCGCACGAACTCCAGGGCCGTGGTGCCCGAATCCACCAGCACCGATTGGCCGTCTTGGACCAAGGCGGCGGCGCCCCGGCCGATGGCCTCCTTGGCCTGGGCGTTCACATTGACGCGCTGGTCTTGGATGGAGACGGTCACGGCCCGGGACAGGGCCACGGCACCCCCGTGGGTGCGCCGCAGCTTGCCGTCTCGCTCGAGGCTGTCGAGGTCGTTGCGGATGGTCACGGCCGATACCCCCAGGGCTTGGGCAAGGGCGGCCACCTGAACGCTCGACTCCTGGTCGAGGAGCTGCAGGATATGGGCGCGTCTCTCATCGGCGAAGGCATGGGAGGCCATGGGGCTCCTTTGGGCGCGGGCGAACAAGGGCGGCGGTTGGGAGGCGTTCGAAACTGCGGCCGAGGCCTTTTCCATTGTGACCCCAAGCGACAGCTTCGCAAGTTCTACACTTTCGTAATTTCTTTTTTAGAAACTAAAAGAAAGAAAAATGCTGTCATTTTTCGCAAATATCAATGCAATCTCTGCAAACCGGCCAATGATGTCCCAAAGCGAAAGCAAAACGCGGTCGAACCCCTTCGGTTGCCGTTCAGTAAGCGGGGAATCCCCAGTTGCACGCCGGTATGCGACGGATATTCTCTTGGGTGCCAACAGGTTCTGGGCGCCCACCTCGGGCAGGCCAGCCGACAAAGGAGAAACCATGCTCGTCACCACCCGTGAGATGCTGCTCGACGCCCAGGAAAACCACTACGCCGTGGGCGCCTTCAACGTGGAGAGCCTCGAGTTCGTGATGGCCGTGCTCAAGGCCGCCGAGGAGCAGAACTCCCCCGTGATCATGCAGACCACCCCCAGCACGGTGAAGTACGCCGGCCTCGACTACTTCGTGGGCCTCGTCTACGCCGCCGCCGAGAACACCGACGTGCCCGTGGCCCTGCACCTGGACCACGGCAGCGACTTCGACCTCTGCATGAACGCCATGCACGCCGGCTACACCTCCGTCATGATCGACGGCAGCCACGACACCTTCGAGGACAACATCAAGAAGACCGAGGCCGTGGCCCGCGTGGGCGTCTCCATCGGCATCCCCGTGGAGGCCGAGCTCGGCAAGGTGGGCGGCAAGGAGGACGACGGCCCCGACGCCGGCCAGGGCAACCCCTTCACCGACCCCGACGAGGCCGAGGAGTTCGTGCGCCGCACCGGCTGCACCTCGCTGGCCGTGGGCGTGGGCACGGCCCATGGCATCTACCACGGCACGCCCCACATCGAGCAGGACATCCTCAAGGCCATCCGCGAGCGCGTGGACGTGCCGCTGGTGCTCCACGGCACCTCCGGCGTGCCCGACGACCAGGTGGCCGAGGCCATCCGCAACGGCGTGTGCAAGGTGAACTACGCCACCGAGCTGCGCCAGGTGTACATGAAGGGCTTCATGGACTACATGGGCAAGAACCCCGACGTCTTCGACCCCAAGAAGCCGGCCGTGGACGGTATGGCCAACATCTGCGCCATCGTGAAGTCCCACATGGACAACCTCGGCTCCACCGGCCGCGCCTAGGAGGCCGCCGCAGTGCCCGGGACGCCCCGGGTGGGAGACGAGGCCCCGGCCGCAGGGATGACCTGCGGCCGGGGCCTTTTTTGTTTGCAGGGGTCGGGGTACCCGAAGGCCTTTTGCGCCGGGGAATCGGCCCCGCGGCCGTCTGCCCGGCGCGCTCGTTGCATCCGACGGTCCGTTGCATGGGAGACACGCACGTTCGCGCGTTCAATGTCTGGATTTCCATGCAACGTGCCGCCGGACGGCTCGCACGCCATACAACGAACGCGCGGATGCAGCGAGCCGCTGGACACCTCCCCCTGCCGTCGCCACGGATGGGGACGGCGCCGCTATCCCCGAGGATCCAGCTTGCGTACGGACAGGCTCACGGTCTCGAGGGACTGGGAGCTGATGAGGTCGTACACCTCGCCGTTCGTGGCCGTGGTGGGCTCCATGGTGAACTGCGTGTTGGGCGCCACGTCCTGGGAGACCACCACGTAGCCCGAGAGGGCCGCGAGGTCGGGGCCGCCCACGTAGCTCCCGTCCTCGCAGTCCGCCTGGAGCCTGAGCATCGTCAGGCCGTAGCTGTCCCACAGCTGGCCCTCGGAGGGCACATAGCCGCACTCGGCCAGGTTGCGGCCCACGTAATCGCGCACACAGGCCGTGTACCTGTCGGGGAATGCGTCGATGGATGTCATGTCCACCGGTTGCGGGTCGGGCTCGCCCACCTTCTTGACGGCGAGCACCACCTCGTAGTGGCTCTGCCAGGCGACGATGCCCGCGACCTCCTCGTCGTCGATGGTCCTGAACTCGATGTCGACCTGGGTGTTCATGGGCAGGTTCTGGTCGAAGACCACGTACCCCTTGAGCGCCTCCTCGTCCTTCGGGTCGACGTAGACGCCGGTCGGGTCGACGTAGACCAGACGGATCATGGCGTCACCGAGCGACTCCCTGCGCTGCCCCGAAGCATCGGTGAACCCCACGGACGCGGCGTTCTTGCCCTTGTAGTTCTTGATGTACTGCACGTGGGGGTCAGAGGAGGTCTTGGGCGCCTCCTCGACGGGCGCTGCGGGCTGCCCCGCACCCGAAGGGCCCTCCCCGGCTGCGGACCTGCCGCGCCCACAGCCCGTGACACCCAGGGCCGAGAGGCACAGGGCACCCAGGAAGGCCCGGCGTCCCACCGGCGTCTCAACGTTTCTTCTCATCGCTCTCTCCAATCGTCTCTTCTCTCGTCGCCGCGGCCTCTGCGGCCCTGCGCACCGCCTCCGACGAACCCGGCCCAAGCC
>Trix_p1__coassemble_2066_pt1 | contig 11201 bp, 5 predicted proteins | sample Trix_p1__metabat2_low_PE_013 | metagenome-assembled genome bin Trix_p1
GCGTCGGGGTCGCGCTGCATGGAGGAGATCTCGGACTGCAGGCGCGTGAGGCGCTGGCGGGCGTTGTCGGCGGCCTTGTTGGCGGTGGACACGCGGGAGTCGCGCCGCTTCGTGAGGTCGCGCACGGCACCCTCGGCCGTCTTGGCGGCCTTCTTGGCCTCCGAGAGGGTGCGGCCGGCGTCGTCGGCCGTTGACTTCGAGCTGTCAGCAAGGTTCTTGTAGGGACGGAGGTCGCGCTCGTTCCTCGTCTTGAGCTCCTCGAGGTCGTCCTCGCGGGCCTTCACCTCCGCCTCGGCGGCGGCGATCCCGTCCGAGAGGTCCTGCTGCGCATGGCGGGCCGCCTCGAGGGCGGCGGTCTGCTCGGCCACGAGCTCGTCGTAGGTCGCCTCCACCTCGCGGCGGTGGGCGAGCGTGCGGCTGTCCTCCTCGATGGTGGCCTTGAGCTCGGCCAGGCGGTCGGCGGCCTCCCCGTGGGCGCGCTTGGCCTGGCTCACGGCGCGCATGGCGCTCCAGCCGCTCACGGTCTCCTGGCCCAGCGCACCCGCGGCCTTGCGGGCGCCGTCGGCCACTGAGCCCGCGGCCTTGCGGGCGCGGTCCACGACGTCGGCGGCCGTTCCCGCGGAGGCCCCTTCCTTGGGGGCGTCCCCCTCGGCCGTGTCCTCCGACGACGGCGCGTCGCCGTCGTCCGCGGCCTGCTCGTCGCCGTTCGCGACCGGCCCGCGGGCAGCCGGCCCGTCCGTCTCCGGGGCGCCGTCCGCCGTCGTCCCCGCGGCCGCGTCCACGCGGTCCTCCGTCACGTCAGTGCCCTGCAGGTCGTCCTGCTCCTGCCCGTTCCGCCCGGCATCGTCCGCCATGGGACCTCCCGAAAGCCGTTCCATCCGTATGTGAACCACTGTACCCGCCCCGGCGCCCCGCTGCCGCCGGGCATGCCGACGCTGCTAGACTTGGCCCCACCGCAGACCCTCTGGAGGACCCGTGAGCCAGCAGCCCTACCCCTTCACCTTCGACGTCGTCGCCGAGGACCCCGCCACCCACGCGCGGGCCGGCGTGCTCCACACGCCCCACGGCGACGTGCCCACCCCCATCTTCATGCCCGTGGGCACCAAGGCCACCGTCAAGGGCCTCATGCCCTCCATGGTGCGCGACCTCGGCGCCAGGATCATCCTCGCCAACACGTACCACCTGGCCATGCGCCCGGGCGCCGAGCTCGTCGCCCAGATGGGCGGCCTGCACGCCTGGGAGCGCTGGGACGGCCCCATCCTCACCGATTCCGGCGGGTTCCAGGTCTTCTCCCATGGAGACCACGTGCGTCTCTCCGACGACGGCGTGACCTTCCGCGCCGTGGACTACGACGGCTCCTACGTCACCTGGACGCCCGAGGAGAACATGCGCATCGCCGAGCTCCTCGGCTCCGACATCTGCATGCAGTTGGACGTCTGCCCCGGCTACCCCTGCGAGCGCTCCTACCTCGAACGGGCCGTGGACCTCTCGAGCGCCTGGGCCGAGCGCTGCTGGAAGGCCCACACCCGGCCCGACCAGGCGCTCTTCGGCATCGTCCAGGGCGGCATGGACCTCGACCTGCGCCTCAGGAGCCTGCGGCGCCTCGAGGACATCGGCGACTTCCCGGGCTACGGCATCGGCGGCTACTCGGTGGGGGAGAGCCACGACGTCATGTTCGAGACCCTGGCGCCCCTCGCCGGCGAGTACATGCCGCGGGACAAGCCCCGCTACCTCATGGGCGTGGGCAACCCCACCACGCTCGTGGAGGGCGTCGGCGTGGGTGTGGACATGTTCGACTGCGTGCTGCCCACCCGCACGGCGCGCACGGGCACGGCCTTCTCGGACGAGGGCCGCCTCAACCTCAAGAACGCCTGTCACCGCGCCGACCCCCGGCCTATCGGCGAGCACTGCGGCTGCCCCGCCTGCGCGGGCGGCTTCTCGCGCAGCTACATCCACCACCTGGTGAAGCAGAGGGAGATGCTCGGCGGCATCCTGCTGTCGCTCCACAACACGTGGTACCTCCTCGACCTCATGGACCGCGCCCGCCAGGCCATCCTCGACGGCCGCTACGGCGCCTTCATGGCCGAGTACCGCGACCGCCTCGACGGCCGCCGCGACTTCTAGGCCACGGTGCCTGCACAGCCGGCCGACGCCGTCGTGGCATACTCAAAGACCACGAGAGGCGGGCCGCGGCCCGGGGAGGGCGGTGTGCCATGGCAGGGCTTGACCGGAGCGACCGGTGGCGCGTACTCGAGCCCGAGCCCGCCGTCGAGCAGGCCATACGCCAGGCCTTCGGCGTCCCGGCGCTCGTGGCCCGCGTGCTCGCCGCCCGAGGCTTCACCGACCTCGACGCCGTGGGGCGCCTCCTCACGCCGTCCCTCGACCGCGACTGGCTCGACCCGCTCGACCTGCCGGGCATGGCGCAGACGGCGGACCGTGTGGAGCGGGCCGTGCGCGACGGCGAGACCATCGCGGTCTTCGGCGACTTCGACGTCGACGGCATGAGCTCCGCGGCCCTGCTCACCCTGGCCCTGCGCGACCTCGGTGCCACGGTCCACGCGTTCATCCCCCGGCGCTTCGAGGAGGGCTACGGCCTCTCCGCCGCCGCCCTCGAGCGCGTGACAGCCGCCTGCTCGCCCGACCTCGTCGTCACCGTGGACAACGGCATCGCGAGCGCCGACGAGGTGGCCGCCGCCGTGGCCCGTGGCATCGACGTCGTGGTGACCGACCATCACGAGCCCGGCTCCTCCGTGCCCCGGGGCGTGCCGGTCACCGACCCCAAACTCGACCCCGAGAGCCCGTCGCGCGACCTTGCCGGCGCCGGCGTCGCGCTCAAGCTCGTCTGCGAGCTGGGGCGGCGCCTGGGGCGGCCCGACCTCTGGCGCGGCTACACCGACCTCGCGAGCCTCGGCACCGTGAGCGACATGATGGAGCTCGTCGGCGAGAACCGCGCCCTCGTGGCCGACGGCGTCGCGTCCATGCGGCGCACCTCCCGGCCGGGCCTCGTGGCGCTCGCCGCCTCCAGCCGCGCCGACCTCTCGTCCATCGAGGCCGACGACCTGCCGTTCTCCCTCGTCCCGCGCCTCAACGCCGCCGGGCGCATGGGCGACGTCGACGTGGCGTTCGACCTGCTCGTCTCCCAGGACCCCGTGGAGGCCGCCACCCTGGCGGGGCGCCTCGAGGCCATCAACGACGAGCGCCGCGCCATGGAGGCGTCCATGGCCGCCTCGGTGACGGCCCGGGCCGCCGAGGAGTACGACGGCGGCCCCTGCCTCGTGCTGGGCGGCGAGGGGTGGCACGAGGGCGTCAAGGGCATCGTGGCCAGCCGCATGGTCAACCGCTACCACGTGCCCTGCCTGCTGTTCTCGGTGGCCGACGGCGAGGCCCGCGGGTCGGGCCGGTCCGTGGGGTCCGTGGACCTCTTCCACGCCGTGGAGGGCTGCTCCGACCTCCTCACGCGGTTCGGCGGCCATGCGGGCGCCGTGGGCGTCACCCTGCCGGCCGACCGCCTGCCGGAGTTCCGCGACCGCCTCTCCGGGGAGCTCTCCGCCCTGCCCCCGGAGGAGTTCGCCTCGGTGGGGGAGGTGGCCTGCGTCGTCACGCTCGACGAGCTCACGATGCCCGTGGTCCAGGGCCTCGACCTTCTGCGTCCCTTCGGCCAGGGCAACAAGAAGCCGCTCCTCGCCGTGCGCGGCGTCACCATGCGCTCCGCCGCGGCCGTGGGCGCCACGGGCGAGCATGTGCGCTTCTACGCAAGCGACGGCGCCAGCTCCGTGGCCGCCATCATGTTCCGCGTCCCCGACGTGGAGCGGGCCCTCTCCTGGGACGGCGCCGTGGACCTCGTGTTCGAGGCCGTGGTGGAGACCTGGCAGGGGCGCTCCAAGGTCAAGCTCATGGTGCGCGACATCCTCTATCGCGACGGGGGCGACGGCCCCGCGTGCGCCGACGACGCCCCGGTCCCCGGTGCGGCCGAGGGCTGCGACGCCCCTGCCGATGGCCCCGACCCCGCGTCCGAGCGCGCCTGCCTGGCGGCGCTCGACGCCCCGGCGCTCACGGACGCCCTGCGCGACGCCCTCATCGGCGGCCGCGACCTCCTGCCCGCCCAGGCCACGGCCCTGGACATGCTCGCCGAGGGCCAGTCGGTCCTCGAGGTCATGGCCACCGGACGCGGCAAGTCCCTGGTCTTCCACCTCCACGCGGCGCGCCGGGCCATAGCCGAGGGGCGGGCCGCCGTGTTCGTCTTCCCGCTGCGGGCCCTGGTCAACGACCAGGCCTTCCACCTCGAGCGCACGTTCGCGGGACTCGGCCTGGGGGTACGCGTCCTCACGGGCGAGACGCCCGCCGGCGCCCGCGACGCAGCCTTCGCCGGCCTCGCCGACGGATCGGTGGACGTGGTGCTCACCACGCCCGAGTTCCTCTCCATCCACCGAAGACGCTTCGCCGCCTCGGGCCGCGTGGGCTTCGTCGTGGTGGACGAGGCCCACCACGCCGGCATGAGCCAGGGCGGTGACCGCGCCGCCTACCAGGACATGCCCGAGGTCCTGGCCCTCCTCGGCTCCCCGCAGGTGCTCGCCGCCACGGCCACGGCGTCGGACTCCGTGGCCCAGGAGGTCTGCCGGCTGCTCTCCGTGGACCGTGTGGTTGTCGACCGCACCGTGCGCTCCAACCTCTCCGTTGTGGACCACCGCGGCCTCCGCGACCGGGGCGCCTACGCCGCCTCGGTGGTGTCGTCGGGGGAGCGGTGCATCGTCTACGTCAACACCCGCGACGCCGCCTGCGCCGTCGCCCGCGAGCTGCGCCACCGCCTGCCCGACCTCGCCCACCGCGTCGCCTTCTACCACGGCGGCCTGGACCGCGACCGCCGCATGGCCGTGGAGCGGGCCTTCCGGGCGGGCAAGGTGGGCTGCGTGGTGGCCACCTCCGCCTTCGGCGAGGGGGTCGACCTCCCCGACGTCCGCCACGTCGTGCTCTGGTCGCTGCCCTTCGACACGGTCCAGTTCAACCAGATGAGCGGCCGTGCCGGCCGGGACGGCCGTCCGGCCTGGGTCCACGCGCTGTTCGGCCCCGAGGACGCCCCCACCAACGACGCAGTGCTCTCCTCGGCCGCACCGGCCCGCGACGCCCTCGTGGCCCTCTACCGGGCCCTGCGCACCCTGGGGGCCCCGAACGGCGGCACCGTGGCAGAGTCCGACGGCCAGGTGCTCGACCTCGCCCGCACGCTCCCCGGAGGCGGCGCGCTCACCGAGGCCGCGGTCTCCTCGGGCATCGGCGTCTTCAGCGAGCTCGGCTTCTGCACCCAGGAGGGGTTCGGCGACGGCCGGCGCCTCTCCATGGCGCAGAACCCGGGCCATATGGAGCTTGCCCAGTCGGTGCGCTACCGCGAGGGGCAGCGGGGCCGGGAGGGGTTCCGCACGTTCTCCGAGTGGGTCCTGCGCGCCCCGGCCGAGGCGCTGGCCGAGCACATCGACCGCCCCATCGCCCCCACCTTCGGGGTTCTGTGCGATAGTTGAACCCGACCGTAAAGAACGAGGGGAGGGGTAGGTCATGGATGGCACGGAGGTCCGAGGCGTCCACGCCGCCCCGAGAGTGGGTGCCGACAACTACGGCCAGCTGAGAAAGACGTGCGAGCTGTACATGACGCCCGCCCAGATGGCGAAGGTCGAGGAGGCCTACCTGTTCGCAGCCGACTTCCACTCCGAGCAGAAGCGCCGCAGCGGCGAGCCCTACATCAACCACCCCGTCGAGGTGGCCCTGATCCTGGCCCACGACCTGCGCATGGACGACGACGTCGTGTGTGCGGCCCTCCTCCACGACACCGTCGAGGACACGCCGGCCACCAAGGACCAGCTGCAGGACCTGTTCGGCCAGACCGTGGCCGACCTCGTGGACGGCGTGACCAAGCTCACCAACATCGACGTGGGCTCCACCGACGAGAAGCAGGCCCTCAACCTGCGCAAGATGTTCCTCGCCATGTCCAAGGACATCCGCGTGGTCATCATCAAGCTGGCCGACCGACTCCACAACATGCGGACCCTCGCCGCCCTCAAGCCCGACCGCCGCCAGTTCAAGGCCCGCGAGACCATGGACGTCTACGCGCCCCTGGCCGACCGCTTGGGCATCAGCTCCATCAAGTGGGAGCTCGAGGACCTCTCGTTCTTCTACCTCGAGCCGGAGGAGTACCAGCGCATCGCCCGCATGGTCCAGGAGTCGCGTGAGCAGCGCCTCGTGGCCACCGACGAGGCCATCAAGGTGCTGGACGACGAGCTCAAGGGCGCGGGCCTCTCCGGCTACCAGATCACGGGGCGTGCCAAGCACCTCTGGTCCATCTACCAGAAGATGCAGCGCAAGAACAAGGACTTCTCCGACATCTACGACCTCATCGCCCTCCGGGTGATCACCGAGACCGTGGGCGACTGCTACTCGGTCCTGGGCTCGGTCCACTCGCTCTGGCACCCGCTGCCCGGGCGCTTCAAGGACTACATCGCCACGCCCAAGCCCAATCTCTACCGCTCGCTCCACACCACGGTCATCGGCCCCGACGCCCGGCCCATCGAGATCCAGATCCGCACCAAGGAGATGCACGAGCAGGCCGAGTACGGCATCGCGGCCCACTGGCTCTACAAGAGCTCGGGCAACTCCAACGGGGCCATGAGCTCCAGCGACCAGTCCATCGACCTCACCATCTCCCACATCCGCCGCAGCCTCGACTGGGCCACGGAGGGCGAGATCGACGACCCGAGCCGCTACCTCCAGGACCTCCGGGTGGACCTCTTCGACGACGAGATCTTCATCTTCACCCCCAAGGGCGAGGTCATGAGCCTCAGGCGCGACTCCACGCCCCTGGACTTCGCCTACGCCGTGCACACCGAGGTGGGCAACCACTGCGTGGGCGCCCGCGTCAACGGCGCCGTGGTGCCGCTCACCTACCACCTGCAGACCGGCGACCGCGTGGAGATCCTCACCAACAACAACTCCAAGCCGTCGGCCGACTGGGTCAACATCGTGCGCACGCCGTCGGCCCGCGCCAAGATCCGCAAGTACTTCGCCTCGGCCAACAAGAGCACCGACGCCGAGTCGGGCCGCTCCATGCTGGCCGTCGAGCTGCGCAAGAAGGGCTACGGCATCTCCACGCGGCGCTCCGTTCGCGCCATCGCCAAGGTGTGCGAGACGCTCAAGTTCACCACGCCCGACGACCTCTTCGCCGCCATCGGGTCCAACAAGCTCTCGCCCAAGTCCGTGGCCAACAAGGTTGAGAACGTGCTCGAGGAGGGCTCGCCGGCCCAGCTCGCCGCCGCCAAGAAGGCCGCCGAGCAGGCCGAGGAGTTCAAGCGGGTCTTCTCCGAGGACCGCCCCATGCTGCCCACCCACGGCGCCAACCGGGCGCGCCGCCAGCAGGAGCGCAAACGCCCCAACTGCGGCGTCGTGGTCAAGAACGACCCCGACCTCCTCGTGCACCTGGCTCACTGCTGCAACCCCGTGGCCGGCGACGACATCGTGGGCTTCATCACCCGCGGCCGCGGCGTCTCCGTGCACCGCACGAGCTGCCCCAACGTCAAAGGCCTCATGGCGCACCCCGAGCGCATGATCGACGTCGCGTGGGACACCAGCGGGGCCACGCAGTTCCAGGTGGAGATCGTCGTGGAGGCCACGGACAGAATCGGCCTCCTCAAGGACGTGACGATTGCCTTGGCCGATGCCGGGGGAAACATCCTCTCGGCGGCCACCCAGGTGACCTCGTCGGGCCTCGCGCGCCTGCGCTTCCTCGTGCTCATCTCCGACGCGAGCCTGCTCGACCCCCTCCTGGCCGCCGTCAGCCGGGTGCCCAGCGTCTACGACGCGCGGCGCATCATGCCCGGCGAGGGTGCCAACCAGATGAAGAGGAGGGCCTGACATGGCCGAACCCATGGACGAGCGAGAGATCGAGGACCCCGAGGACTCCCATGTGGAGATCCGCGCCTTCACCGTGGGCCCCATCGAGACCAACTGCTACGCGCTGGTGAGCGACGGCCACGCCATGGTGGTGGACCCCGGCTTCTACGGCGTCAGGATCGCCGGGCAGCTGTCCGACGTCACCGTGGACCTCGTGGTTGCCACCCACGGCCACGGCGACCACGTGGGCGGCGTGGCGGCGCTCGTCGAGGCGCTGGGCGGCGACGTGCCCTTCGCCATCGGCGCGGGCGACGCCGAGCGCGCCATGCATGCCGGCGGCGTCGGCAGCCTGGGCATCCCCTACGACGACGATGCCCCCGAGCCCACCCGCCTGCTCCGCGAGGGCGACACCGTGACCGTGGGCAGCGTGACCATGGCCGTCATCGAGACCCCCGGCCACACCGAGGGGGGCATCATCCTCATGGGCGACGGCATCGCGTTCACCGGCGACACCGTCTTCCAGGGCACCGTGGGCCGCACCGACCTCGTGGGTGGCGACCCCAAGGTGATGGGGGAGACCCTGGAGCGCCTCAAGGGCCTCATCCCGCCCGAGACCGTGCTGCTCCCCGGCCACGGCGAGGCCACGACCATGGCCGACGAGCTCCGGGACAACCCCTACCTCAACGGCCAGGCAAGCCGGTAGGGGCGCGGCCGTGGGCCCGCGGCGCCTCTGCTAGAATTGCTGGGCCCGCCCGAGTGGTGGAATGGCAGACACGGGGGTCTCAAAAACCCCTGGGGGCAACCCCGTGTGAGTTCGAGTCTCACCTCGGGCACCATGGAAAGAAGCGGCTCCCGGTACCCGTTTTGGCGCCGGGAGCTTTCTTTTTGGATATGCATTCCCGGGCGGTCTGTGGAACGCGTTGTCCCAATGGTCGGACACTTCTGTCCCAACACCCGGACACTTTTGTCCCATTTCCCGACTGTCGGAATCTTTCGCCGTCTTGGTGGCCCAGGCGCCGAGGCACCCTCTAGGGTCGCCCTGTAAGAGGGCCTTGCGGCACGTGCCCCTTGCAGGGCGCCCGGCCGCACACTAAGGCCGTCTTGCGCGCCGAAAACCACCCTCCAACGCCTTCTCGCGGCAAAACCCCCTTAAGGGGCGCACAGTAACGTGGACTTGCGCCAAGAGGGACTTGCAGGGCGCCCTTACGGGGTGGCCTTGGCGCGCACGAGGCCTTCGGAGCGGCGGAAGGCGATACCCATCCGGATAATGGGACAGAGGTGTCCGATCATTGGGACAATAGTGTCCGGGTGTTGGGACATGCGGCGGCCCGTGAGGGGGGGCGTGCACCAAGGCCGCCCGGTAAGGCCTCTATGACGCAAGGTCCCCTTGCTGTGTGCGCCCTTACTGTGCGCTACGGCGCTGCGCCACGGGACCTCGGTGTGGCGCCACGGGACCTCGGTGCGCGCCGCGGCGCCGCGGCGGGACGCCCCGCATCCCCACGCCCAAATCCCGCACCCGTCACCTCCCATCCCATCCTACCTGCGCCTCGCTACCTCCGGGCGCCTCCCGGTTGCTTCAGAATGCATCCAGCGGTTGGTAGAATCATGGGCCCGGCAACCCCATAGTGGGTGCCGTCGCGTTCCCCGCATCGCCCGAAAGGACGTCCATGAGCTTCCGAGAGAACCTCCAGCACCTCCGCGCCACGCACCACATGACCCAGGAGCAACTCGCCATGCTCCTCGGCGTCTCCCGCCAGTCGGTCACCAAGTGGGAGTCGGGCAAGTCCAACCCCGAGATGGACAAGCTCCTCAAGCTCTGCGAGATCTTCGGCTGCACGCTCGACGACCTCGTCTGCGGGGACCTCACCTCGCGTCCCGTGGAGCCCACGGTGTCCATGCCCGACGCCGCACCCACCGACGTCTGCGGCTACGACCAGGAGCGCCGCTCCTTCGCACGGTTCGTCTCGGCCGCCGTCGCGTGCTTCATCCTCGGCCCTGCGGCCTCGAGCCTGCTCGTGGCCCTCGGCCTCGCCCTCGACATCGACCACCGCCTCGTCGACGTCCTCGGCGCCCTGCCGGTGCTCGGCCTCGTGGCCGTGGGCGTCGCCCTCGTGGTGCCGGCGGGCATCCGGCATGCCGCCTTCGTGCGCAGCCACCCCTTTGTTGAGGACTTCTACACCGAGGAGGACCGTGCCGCCTGCCGCACGCTCTTCACCCGGCGCCTCGTGTCCGGTATCGCCCTCATCCTGCTGGGTGTCGCGGTGTGCATCCTCGTCGACGAGGTCCTCTTCCGCGACGAGCTCGCCGCGGGCCTCATGCTCTGCCTCGTGGCCGTGGGCGTCCGCTCCGTCGTGCTCGGCGGGATGCTCTGGGGCGGCATGGACGTGGGAACCTACAACGCCAACGCCGAGGCGGAGGCCGGCTCCGGCGGGGCCCGCAGCTGTCGCGACCGCGTGACGGGCGGTATCTGCGGCGCCGTCATGCTCGTGGCCACCATCGCCGGCCTCGTCATGCTGTTCGTGCCCGCCTACCAGACACCGCTCTTCTGGCTGGCGTGGCCCATCGGTGGCATCACCTGCGGGGTGGTGAGCTGCCTGACCTCGGCGTTCATGGCCGACGAGTGAGCCTTCCGCACGTCCTGCGCCTGTCGGCCTCGAGGCCCCTAGTCCTCGACGATGACCAGCTCGGGGCTCTCCTTGGTCAGCGTGCCGCGGGCCGTGACGGTGCCGCCGAGGAAGCGGGTCACAAGCCCCTCGAGGTCGCCGATGGCGGCTGCCAGGTCGTCGGCGCGCCCGGGGTCCACGCTCTCGATGACGAGGAAGGCGTCCCGGGAGTCGTCGGCGAGGGCGGTGCGCTGGCCGTCGCGCCAGTTGAGGCAGCGGCACACGGCGCCCTCGTCGTCGCGGTAGCAGACCTCGCCCTCGAGGGTGGGGTCGTCCGCGTCTTCGCCCAAGGGCAGGAAGGCGTCGCCGCCCTCGGTGACGCCAAGGCGCAGGTCGCCTGCGAAGGCGTTCACGTTCTCGCCACCCACGGGGAAGGCGTGGCGCAGGCTCACGACGTTGTAGAGGTCCACGGAGGGGGTAATGGGGCCCACAGGGCGGTCCTTGAGGACGCGCTTGAGAAGGTTCTCCACCGAGCAGCGGGCGCCGCGCTTGGTCTTGAAGCGGCGGTAGGCCTCGCGCCACACCTTGACGGGGGCGTTCTCGGAGAGGGTGGGGGAGTCGAGGTGGCGGGCGGCCTCGCGGTTGGCCTGCTCGAGCAGGCCCTCGATGGCGGCACGGTCCTCGGTGGGCACCTCGTCGGCGCTCCTCATGCCTCGGCCAACGAGACAG
>Trix_p1__coassemble_2075_pt1 | contig 11150 bp, 10 predicted proteins | sample Trix_p1__metabat2_low_PE_013 | metagenome-assembled genome bin Trix_p1
TCGGCGGCGCGCACCGACGACGACAGGGCCTCGGTGAAGGCGAGGTAGATGGTGGGCCTGCCCTCCTCGGCGGCGCGCTTGAAGATCTCGTGGTAGTGGCCCGGGGTGACGGCGCTCGTGGTGGGGTAGGTGCCGTGGCGCATGGAGTCGTAGAACTCCCGGGCGGAGACGGTCTGGAAGAGGTCGTCGACGCGCTCCTCGCCGTCCACCACGTAGGGGAAGCCGATGACCTCCACGTCGAGGGCGCGGGCGATGGCGGGGTCGAAGTCCCCGCAGGAGTCGACGATGATGTGGATGTTGTTGCGGCTGCTCCGGAAGCGGCGCACGTGTTCCTCGCGGGCGGCCTCCTCGGCCTCCCTGCGGGCGCGCTCGGCCTCCTCGGCGTCCCTCCTAGCTTGGCGCTCGGCCTCCTTGCGGGCGCGCTCCTCGGCCTTGAGCTGCTCCTTGGTGGGGGCGGCGTCGGTGTTCTCGGTGGTCACTGGACCCTCCCGTCCATAGGCATACGGTGTTTGATTTTACCCGTACCGGCGTCCGGGGGCGACAGGTCCGCGCAGGCCCCATGCAAAAACGGGCGCCGGCCCCGGTTGGGACCGGCGCCCGCGCGGCGCCAGGGGGGGGCGGGCGCTAGGCCTCCCGCTCGCTCTCGGGCTTGAGGATGCCGTAGCCGCCGTTCTTGCGGTGGTAGATCACGTGCACGTTGTCCGTGACCATGTCGCGGAAGACGAAGAAGTCGTGCCCCAGGAGGTCGGCCTGGACGAGGGCGTCCTCCTCCGTGAGCTTGGTGTACTCGATGTACTTGGTGCGGACGAGCTCCTCGTCGGCCTCGGCCTCGTCGGCGAGGACCTCCGCCTCGAGCGCGGAGCCGTCCTGGACGGTCTCCATGCCCTCGGCGCGGCCGGCACGCTGGCGGCGCTCCACGACCTTGGTCTTGTACTTGCGCATGCGGCGGGTGACCATGCGGGCGGCCTCGTCGATGGCGGCGTACATGTCGTCGCCGGCGCTGGAGACGCGGATGACCGTGCCGCGCACGCGCACGGTGACCTCGCAGATGTGCTCCTTGGTGCCGCTCTTGTAGTGCTCCACGCGCAGGGCGACGTCGGCGGTGATGGGCTTGATGTCGAAGACCTTGAGGGCGTCGCCGACCTTCTGCTCCACATGCTCGCGCAGGGCGTCGGTGACCTGGATCTTGCGTCCGTAGACGGTGATTTCCATGGGAGTCCCTTCTCCTCGGTTGGCAGGGCATCGGCGGGCGGGCCGCCGCGCTGTCTGAGGGGCCTATACCCGCTTACATCTGAAGCTCCCATGAAACGCGCCGCCACAAGAGATGAACACGGCCGGCGGCGCGTCCGGGCCCGGCGGACGGCTCCGGTCAGCCGATGGACGTCACGGCGTTGGAACCGGCCGTGGAACCGTCGCCGGCGCCCATGGACGGCACCGCCGAGGCGTCCTCGGCGAGGGGCGCGCCACCGTCGTGGGCCGCGCCCTGCGGGTCGGCGGCGTCGGCAGAGGCCATGGACTCGATGAGGGCGTCGGCCCCGAGCGCCGGGAGGTCGCCCACCCAGCGGCTGCGGATGAGGGAGAGCACGCCGTTGGAGCCCACGGCGTCGAGCGACTCCTGCACGGCCGCCACGAGGGCCGTGTTGGAGCAGTCCACGCCGGCGCCCACGGAGCGCGGGACGTCGACGGTCCCCACGAGGTCCACGGACGGGTGCTCGAGGGCGATGTAGGCGCCCTCGTAGGCGGAGCAGGCCACACAGGCCACCTCGCCGGCGTCCAGGGCGTCGAAAGCCGCGTCGACGTCGTCGTAGGGGCGCTGGGCCGCCGCAAGGCCCGGCACGGCCGTCACGGCCCGCTGGGCGTCAGAGCCCTGGACCACGGCCACGCCGCGCCCCGCGATGCCCGCCAGGTCGGAGAGGTCCTCGCCGTCGCGCACGAAGACGCCCACGGCCTCCTCCATGTAGCTCGACACCACGGAGAGGCCGACATCGTTCTGAGGGCTTACGCCGAGCACGACGTCGACCCCCTGCTGCGCGGCCTCCGCGGCCGAGGCGGCCGGCACGAGGTCGAGGGTGAGGCCCATCTGCTGGGCCAGGGCGGCCGCGACGTCCACGTCGATGCCCTGGAGCGTGCCGTCGGGCGCCTCCATGACGTGGGGCGTCCCCGACGAGGTGAGCACAGCTACGCGCAGCACGCCGTCTTGGGCGATGACGGGGGCCTCCACGGACACCTGGGCCTGGGCCTGGGCGCTCCGCATCGCGACGGCCTCCTCCACGGTCGTGGTGACCGGGGCCTGGCATCCCGCGAGGCAGGCGCCTGCGAGCACGAGCGTGAACGCGGCCGCGAGGCCCTTGGGTCGGACGGTCGCCATGGGGCTCCTCCTGTCGTCGTCTGCGCCACCGGGCCGGCGCCTGGGCGCGTCTCTGCCGGCTGACCTGGTCTTCGACCCCACACTCGCGCACAGGGGCTCTCGCTCCGGCGCCGCGGCGCCTTCACTACCCACCCTCTCCCCCGGGGGGCCATGGGGCCCCGCAGACGGTTGACGGGAGGTGCGGCTTACTTCTAGGACGAGCCGTGATCGCCCCCGCGCGCACGCGGCGGCTTACGTGGATCCCTTTGGCCTCGTCTGCCATGGACTAGGGCGCCCTGTGGGTGGCGCCCGCAACCACAGACCCGGCAAAGACGTTAGGAACTATACCATCAGCTGAGCGCTGTCTGATAATCACCACGTGCGGGCCACGGAAACGGCCCACACGCCCGCCGCGCCGGCGGCAAGCAGGGCCCTGGCCGCCTCGCGCACCGAGGCACCCGTGGTGACCACGTCGTCCACGAGGAGCAGGCGGCAGCCCGACACGTCCTGGGCGCACGAGAAGGTCCCGGCCACGTTGGCGGCCCGCTCCCCCCTCCCCAGCGATCGCTGGTCGGCGGCCCGGCCGCGGAAGAGCGCGTCCGCCAGCGGGACGCCCACCGTCGCGGAGAGGCACGCCGCGACATCGGCCATGGGGTCGAACCCGCGGCGCCGGAACGCCTCGGCCGTGGAGGGCACGAAGCACAGGGCGTCCAGCGATCCCGGGTCCACGCGGCCGCGGTCCCAGGTCGAGGCCTCGTCGAGGGCGCAGGCGCACGCCGCCGCCAGCACCGGGGCGAGCCTGCGTTCGTGGCCGTCCTTGTACACCTTGACGAGACGGCCCGCCGGACCCTCGAGGGAGAGGGCGGACACGCAGGCCTCGGTCTCCCAGGAGCCGTCGCACTCGGTGCACACGAGCCAGCCGCCCGGCGCGCCGCACACGGGGCAGCAGTGGCGCTGGTCTATCCAGGGGAGGAGCCGCCTGCAGCGGTCGCAGAGCAGGTTGCCCGGGCCGTCGCACCCGGCGCAGCGGGCGGGCCAGAGCAGGTCGCGGGCCAGCTCGGCCGCGCCGTGGAGACCCGTGACGACGTCCACGCACACCACCCCCTCGGCAGGCGGGAGGGGGTGGTGTGGATTCTAGCGGAAAAGGGAGGGACCGTCAGGCGACAGGGGCGTTCGCGGGCCGCCTACCTCCCCAGCAGCCTCACCGCGTTCTCCCAGAGCGCGGCGTAGGTCTCGGCCGGGTCGGAGACGCCGCACTCCGCACGCACGTCGGCGAGGCAGCGGGCCGTGAGGCACACCATGGCCGGCTCGCACTCGAGGCCGCGCAGGGGCACCGGCGCCATGTAGGGGGAGTCGGTCTCGGTGAGCATCTGCCCGAGGGGGCAGGCGCAGGCGGCGTCGCGGATCTCGTCGGAGCGCCTGAAGGTGACGGCGCCGCCGAAGGCCACGGAGCAGCCGCGCTCCACGAAGGGGCGCATCACGGCCGGGTCGCCCGTGTAGCAGTGGAGGTCCACCCCGGCCTCGGGCACCCCCACCTCGTCGAGGACCTCGAGGGCCATGGCGTGGGCGGCCGCCTCCGGGTCGTCGCGCTCGTCTCGTATGTGCAGCTCGCAGGGCACGGCGAGCTCGCGGGCCAGCCGGAGCTGTCGGCAGAAGACGTCCCGCTGCACGTCCACGGGCACGTCGCAGGTGAGGTCGAGGCCTATCTCGCCCACGCCCACGCAGCGGGGGTCGGCCAGGAGCTCCGAGAGGCGCGCCATGGCCGCGTCGTCGGCCTGGACGGCGCCGTAGGGGTGGATGCCGGCCACCACGCGCACGTTGTCGCAGAGGTCGGGGGCACCGGGGAACTCCGGCGGCACGAGCCCCTCAGCGGCTGCCGCGGCGAGCAGGGAGCGTGCGCCCTCCACCCAGCCGTCCAGGGTGTCGAGGAACGCCCGGGCGTCCGTGGCGTCCTCGGTGGGGTCTGCCGGCACCACGAGGAGGCGCACGCCTGCCAGGGCGGCGCGGGCCACGGCGCGGGCCGGGTCGTGGCTGCGGAAGACCGTGAGGTGGCCGTGGGTGTCGGCCAAAGGCGCGAGGGGGCGCGGCCAGGGGCGCGGGCGCCCCTTCTGGTCGCGGAAGAGCTCGCCGTCGTCGAGCAGGTCGTCTATGGCGCTCATGAGGCCTCCTGGAGGGCGATCGACAGGCCGACGAAGTCGGCCACGGAGAGGGTCTCGGCACGGCGGGTGGCCGGGATGCCGACAGCGGCGAGGGCGGCGTCGACGGCGTCCTTGTCGAAGCCGCGGGCACCCATGGAGTTGCGGATGGTCTTGCGGCGCTGGGCGAAGGCGGCGTCCACCACCTCGGCGCAGAAGGCGCGCTGGGCCTCCGTGAGCGGCTCGCCCGTGGCCGGGTCGCAGGGCCGCACGCGGTCGAGGCGCACCACGGAGGAGTCCACGTGCGGGGGCGGCATGAAGTTGGCCGGCCCCACCTCGAAACGCCCGGTGACCTCCGCGTAGAGGCCCAGCTTGACGGTGTAGGCGCCATAGGCCTTCGTGCCCGGCACGGCCGAGATGCGGTCGGCCACCTCCTTCTGCACCATGCACACGCAGCGCCCCACGGAGGGTACCTGCTGCAGGGTGTCCAGGATCACCGTGGCCGCCACCTGATAGGGCAGGTTGGCCACGAGCATGGTGGGGTCCGTCGGCACGCCGGCGAGGCCGAGCGAGGCGGCGGCGCGGCGGAGGTCGTCGGCCCCCACCTTGAGGGCGTCGCCGAGCACAAGGGCGAAGCTGCCACGCCAGGCGGCGCACGTGGCCCGGAGCACCGGGGCGAGGGAGCGGTCGGCCTCGACGGCCACCACGGCCCCCGCCCGGGGCAGCAGCGCGCAGGTGAGCGTGCCGATGCCCGGGCCCACCTCGAAGACCAGGTCGTCGGGCGTGGGCTCGGCGAGGTCGAGGATCTTTCCGATGACGTGGTCGTTCACCAGGAAGTTCTGGCCCAGGCGGTGCTTGGTGGCCAGGCCGTGGGCCTCGAGCACCGCGCGGGTGGCGCCGGGGCTGGCCAGGGGCGAGAGGCTCACCTGCCCCCCTTGGCAGCCTTGGCCTTGTCGCCCTTCTGGGCGGCGCCCTCGGCCACGAGGCGCGGGAACAGCGCGTCGCCCTTGGTCACCGAGGCGCCCTGGGCGAAGCCGCCCCAGGCGCAGGCGGCCTTGAGGTCGCGGGTGCCCACCTCGCCCTCGGCGGACAGGCGGTGCAGCACCTCGGCGGAGGTGGAGGGCATGAGCGGGGCGAGCAGGTGGGCCGAGACGCGGATGGCCTCCACGAGCGAACCGATGACGAAGGCGAGCTCGTCGGCGCGCGCCGGGTCCTTGGCCAGGCCCCAGGGCTCCATGTCCTCGATGTAGTGGTTGGCCGCGTGCACGAGCTCCATGACGGCCGCGGCGCCCTCGTCGTAGGCGAAGCGGTACATGGCCTCGAGGTAGCGGTCCACGAGGCCGTCCGCCACCTGGGAGAGCGGGCTCTCGACGGTGTCCCAACCCTCGGGCATGACGGGCGTCCTCCCGTCGAAGTACTTGGCGCTCATGTTGAGCGTGCGGCTCACGAGGTTGCCCCAGGAGTTTGCGAGGTCGGTGTTGTAGACCTGCTCCATGCGGCCCCAGGAGATGCCGCCGTCGGTGCCGGGCTTGACGTCGGTCATGAAGTAGTAGCGGTAGCCGTCCACGCCGAGCAGGTCCACCACGGTGGCGGGCGAGACGACGTTGCCGCGGCTCTTGGACATCTTCTCGGTGGCGCCGGTCTCCTCGTTCTTGACGGTGAGGAACCCGTGGGCGAAGACCTCCTCGGGCACCGGGAGACCCGCGGCCATGAGCATGGCGGGCCAGATCACGCAGTGGAAGCGGATGATGTCCTTGCCCACGAGGTGCGCCTGGGCGGGCCAGCGGTAGGCGAACTCCGCCTCGTCGGAGCCGTAGCCCACGGCGGTGAGGTAGTTGATGAGGGCATCGAACCACACGTAGGTGACGTGGCCGTCGTCGAAGGGCAGCTCGATGCCCCAGTCGAAGCTCGTGCGGCTGATGGAGAGGTCCTTGAGGCCGCCCTCCACGAAGCTCACGACCTCGTTGCGGCGGATCTCGGGCTCCACGAAGTGGGGGTTGTCGCGGTAGAGCTCGAGCAGGCGGTCCTGGAAGGCACTGAGCTTGAAGAACCAGCTCTCCTCCTGCACGCGCTGGAGGGGTCTGCCGCAGTCGGGGCAGAGGTGCTCGCCCTCGGTCCCGCGCTCCTCGTCGGCGTGGCGGACCTGGGTGTCGGTGAAGTAGGTCTCCTCGGGCACGCAGTACCAGCCGTCGTAGGAGCCCTTGTAGATGTAGCCGTTGTCCTTGATGACCGACATGAGGCGCTGGACGGCCGCGGTGTGGCGGGGCTCGGTGGTGCGGATGAAGTCGTCGTTGGTGACGTCGAGCAGCTGGAGGAGCTCCTTGAAGGCGGGCACGAGGGAGTCGCACCACTCCTGCGGGGTCATGCCGTGCTCGGCGGCGGCCTCGGCGACCTTCTCGCCGTGCTCGTCGGTGCCCGTGAGGAACATCACGTTGTGGCCGGTGGCGCGGCGCAGGCGCGCCTGGACGTCGGCCAGCACCGAGGTGTAGGAGGTCCCCAGGTGCGGGGCCGCGTTGACGTAGTAGATGGGGGTGGTGATGTAGTACGAGGGCTGCACGGTGTCCATGGGGCGCGTCCGTTCTCGGTGGGGTCCTAAGGTTGTTTCCACGGGCCATTGTAGCCCGACGGGACCGACGGGCACCGTGCCTAGCCCTTGAGGGACACCACGATGTCGTAGGCGGCCGAACGGGCGAGGCCGCAGCGGCGCGCGACCTCCTTTGCGGCGGCCGAGGGCGACATGCCCTGGGCGAGGAGCCCCGCGGCCAGGGCCTGGGGGTCGGGGGCCGTCTCCGCCTTGGGCGCCGGGCCGCCGGGGCCGGGGGGCTCGACGACGACCACGCACTCGCCGCGCACGGGGCGGCCCTGGGCCTCAGCCTCGGCGACGGCGGCGGCGAGCTCGGCGGCCGTCCCGCGCTGGCACTCCTCGTGGAGCTTGGTGAGCTCGCGGACCAGGGCGACGCGGCGCTCCGGCATGGCCTCGGCCACGGCCGCGAGGGTGGCGGCCACACGGTGGGGAGACTCGTAGAGCACCACGGCGCCGGGCACGCGGGCGAGGAGGTCGAGGCGCTCGCGGCGGGCGCCGGCCTTCCTCGGCAGGAAGCCCTCGAAGAAGAAGTGGGAGCAGTCGAGGCCCGAAGCCGCGACGGCGCAGGTCACGGCGCTGGGGCCGGGGACCACCTCCACGGGGAGGCCGGCGTCGAGCGCGGCGTCCACGAGCCTGCGGCCCGGGTCGCTGACGGCGGGCATACCGGCGTCGGAGGCGAAGGCCACGCGCTGGCCGGACGTGAGGCGCTCCAAGACGGCGGGCACGCGGGAGGCGATGACGTTCTCGTCGCACCGCTCCAGGGGGCGGCGGAGCCCCATGGCCGAGAGGAGCCGGCCGGTGACGCGGGTGTCCTCGCAGAGCACGACGTCGGCAGCGGCGAGGGTGTCGCGCACGCGGCCGGAGAGGTCACCCAGGTTGCCGATGGGGGTGCCCACCAGCGAGAGCACGCCGGTGCCGGAGGGCCGGGGGGCGTCCTGGGGCATCAGTCGAACATCCCGCGCTCGAAGGAGGAGAGGGCCACGCGGGCGTCCCAGGCCGAGAGCTTGCTCTCGGTCTTCCACGTCTGGAAGAACCAGCCCGAGGCGTCGCGGAACGCCTGGATCTGGGCCGCGGCGTAGACGCGCTCCATGGCCTTGAGGCCCTCGGGCGTGGGGGTGCCGGCGCCCACGGGCAGGGAGCTGGACCACTCCCCCACCACCACGGGCAGGCCGCTGCGGCGGGCACGGGCGACGGCGTCGGAGGAGCGCTCCACCAGGCGGCGCGTGCCGGAGGGACCGGAAGCGTCCACGACGTCGTTGTAATGGTAGAGGTGCAGGTCGAGCCACACGTTCCGGTAGCGCGACTGGGCCATGAAGAGGTTCCACATGTCGGGGCGGCCAGCGCAGGAGAACACCACCACGGGGTGGTCGCCGGCACGGTCGCGCACGGCCTCGTAGCAGTCGCGGTAGAAGTTGCGCAGCATGTGCATGGGCACGCCGGGGGTGACCGAGAGGCCGCGGCGGCGCTGGGCCACGGGCTCGTCGAGGGGCTCGATGCCGATGAGGCAGTCGCGCTCGGCGTAGCGCTCGGCGAGACGGGCCACGACCTCGATGACCGGGTCGCGGAGGGTCGAACCCATGGCGATGACGCTGCTCAGGGCCTCGGGGTCGTCGTCCCCGCCGGGCATGGCGGCGAGCACGAGCAGCACCTGCAGGCCCGCGGCCTCGGCCCAGGTGAAGGCGCGGTCCACGTACTCGATGCAGCCCTCGTCCACGCCGGGCATGGGGCCGTCCTTGCCGAAGACCGTCCAAGGCACGGGGATGCGCACGGCGTTGTAGCCGCGGTCGGCGATCTGGCGGAAGTCGCGCTCGCCGATGAAGGTGGAGCGGTGGCCGGCCACGACCTCCACGTAGCGGTCGTGCCCGAGGGCGGCCTCGAGGCCCTTCTCGTCGAAGGCCCCCGACGAGGCGAACAGGGACGGGGTTACCCAAGGCTCGAGCACCAGCCAACCGGCGAGGTTGACCCCGTGCAGCATCGCGTGATCCACCGGCAGATCCTCCTTGCAGGGCGCGTACGTCGACGTTCTCCACGCTATCATTCCCAGGCCGGGAAAGACCTTTCAATCGCGTCAGGATGGAAGAGGCGCCGTGATGGGAGAGCGCGTGGGGGCGACACGGTGCTTCCGGTTTGACAGGGTCACCCAGGGGACTAAGATGGGAGCACGTGGCGGACGCGCCCATTGTGGAAGGTGGGCGTCACCCGTTTTGGTTTGGTCGGACCGCTAGACCCCAGGGCCTAGCGGTCCTGCTTTTTGGACGAGCGACCGCCATCGTTCAGGTCACGGTGAAGAGCGACCAGGGCCCGAGCGATGCCGAGCAACGCAAGAACGATGTTGAGAGTGACCAACACCAGGTCGAGGTTCTCAGCCATAGGCACCACCTCCTCTCTTGAGGGGTGACGCCCAAAGGACGGCCCGCCACGCGTGGAAAAAAGATTAACAGAGCGTAGTTACCCCGACGGGTTCGGGAATCTCCCCTTGTGGTTCGGGAGCTCTGTTGTAACCTCAGTCTTCCTTCAGGACAAACGATGTCTTCACCACAGTGAAGACCTCCGCCCTCGATGCCCTTTCTCTTCATTGCGGTGAAAAGAAGAAGCGACAAAACGGCGGAGCAGGCAAACGGCGCCGGCAAGATAGCATCTCCCGACCGTTGAGGAAAGAAAAGCGGGCAGCCGGTTTGACCGACTGCCCGCGAATGTATGGTGGCGGGGAAGGGAGTCGAACCCCTGACACGCGGATTTTCAGTCCGCTGCTCTACCAACTGAGCTACCCAGCCAGAAGCGCCTCAAGCGCCCGATTACTATAACACGTCACTTCCGGGGGTCAAGCAGCTCGAGCGAAAACCTCGCCCCACATATCTCGAGCACGCTTCCCGGCAGCCACGGCACACAGTCGGCGACCTCCTCCCCGTCCAGCGTGGCGGGGTGCGTGGCACCGGCATCATGGACGAGGACCACGCCCTCGTCGGGCTCCACGACCACGTGGCGGCGCGACACCGCGGCGTCCTTGAGCACCACGTCGTTGTCGGACGCCCGGCCGATGGAGAGGCCGCCGACCGGGAGCGCCACGGGCACCCGCATGCCGCGCCACTCCATCACCAGGCCCCAGCGCGGGCTGCGGGCGACCTCGGACAGGTCGCCCGTCTCGTCGGCCTCGTCCACCTCGGCGTCGGCCGGGTCGAAGTCGTCGTAAAGCGGGCCGTCCCACTCGGCGGGGAGCCCGGCCAGCGGCCCCTCCATGGCCCACCGCAGGTCGAGCCCCGCACCGTACGCGGCCGCCTCGGCCGACGGGCACGGCACCCCCGCCGCAGGCACCGCCGCGCCGAAGCGATGGAGGCACCCGTAGCACACGTCCATGTCCTCGAAGGCGGCAGCGCCGCACTGCGGGCACACCTTGACGCCCGGCGCGTGGCACCCGCAGGCACCCCCACCGTGGCAGTGCCCCTGCCCCTGGGCGCAACCGCCCTCGACCACCGTCATGTTCATAGCCCTCTCCTATCTCTCGGGGCCTCCCGGCCCGTTTGAACGCACAACCGCACACGGTCGCTCTCCCCGGGCCACGGACCGTCCGCCGCGACCCGCTCCAGGACCCAGGCCGCCCCGGGGCAGACGACCGCCCGCCACGGGGGCACGGCCCTCCTCGACAGCGCCACCGATCCGTCCGGCCCCACGAACGCCATGTCCACCGGGCTCCCCATGCCCGCCGTGTGGAGCGACCGGCACGCGGGAAACGCCAGCACCGGGCATGCACCCGGTGGGAATGCCCCCATGAGCCCGACGAGCCGCTCCCAAAAGCCACCCACGACGAGGGCGTCGAGGACCGCCTCCCCTCCCGGGCCCCGCACGCGCACCTCCGCCGGCACCACGTCAGACGCCTCCCGGGAGCGTCCCAACGTCCACCACCAGGGACCGCTCGTGAACGAGCAGCGCCGGCGCGGTCCAGGAGGCGCCGGCAACGGAGAACGTCGACGGACGGGGCCTGAACCCCATGGAGCACACGAAGCGCACGCGCCCCGGCGAGAGCGCGGGCAGAAGGCCGTCCTCCTCGGGGTCGAGACGCTCCATGCGCACGTCGACCTCGAGGTCG
>Trix_p1__coassemble_2142_pt1 | contig 10696 bp, 7 predicted proteins | sample Trix_p1__metabat2_low_PE_013 | metagenome-assembled genome bin Trix_p1
GTCCAGACGGCGAGGGTGCGGGCGGCCACGGCCGAGGCCGTGGCCGCCCGCACCCTCGCCGTCTGGACCCTCGTGTCCCTCGGCGCCTGCGCCACGCTCTCCTGCGTCCGTGCCCTGACGGGCTCCACGTCGGCGGCCGTGGGCACCCTCGCCGCCGTGCTCGCGTTCTCGCTCGCCGCCGCGACCCCGTTCGCGCCGGCATGGGCCTCCGGTGCCGCCGCGGCGCTCCCGCTCGGCTGGGATGTGGGGTCGGTCTCCGGCGCCCTCTCCCTCGTGGTGGGCGACGGCACCGCCGCGGCCCGCGCGGGCCTCGGGGGGACCCTCGCCTGGACCGCCGACGCCACCATCCTTGGCGCCCTCGCCGCACCGACCCGCTGCCCCCGACCGAGAAAGGCCCGCCATGCTCGCCGCCCGTGACCTCCGTCTCGCCTTCCGGCGCCAGACCGTGCTCGACACCTGCGACCTCGCCGTCCCGCCGGGTCGCTGCGTGGGCCTCGTCGCCCCCAACGGCGTGGGCAAGACGACGCTCCTCAACGCCCTGGCCGGGCTCCGTGTGCCTGGGTCGTTCTCCGCGCTCGAGGCCGACGGCGTCCCCGTGACCGAGCGCGCGGCCTTCCGGCGCGCCGTGTTTCTCGCCCCCGGCGACGGGTCGCTGCTCTACCCGGACCTCACCGCCGAGCAGCACCTCCGCCTCCTCGCGCGGTTCTGGGGGCGGGACCTGGACGTCCCGGCGGCCATGGGGAGGTTCGGCCTCGCGGCGTACGGCGCCAAGCGCGTGCGCTCCTACTCCCAGGGCATGCGCCAGTCCCTCGTGCTGGCCCTGGCCCTCTCGAGCGGGGCGCGCTACCTGCTGCTCGACGAGCCCTTGAACGCCCTCGACCCCGGCCGTTGCGAGGAGGCCGAAGGCTGGGTGCGCGACGCCGTCGCGGAGGGGTGCGGCGTCGTGGTGAGCTCGCACCTGCTCGACTCCCAGGACCGCGTGGCCGACGTCCTCTGGCTCATGGCCGACGGCGCCGTCACCGAGGCCGCTATGGGCGACGGCGCGGCCCGTCTCCAGTACCGCCGCGCGTTCGGCTGCGGGGAGGGTCCGGCGGGCGACCGTGCGGCGGAGGCCGGCGGCCCCGGCGGCGGGGACGTCCGGCCGGAGGGCCCCACCCCCGCACCGCGGCGCCCACGGCACCTGCGGCCCGGGGCCTAGCCCAGCGCCGCCCGCTCCTTGAGGGTGCCGGAGTTGTAGGCGTCCAGGAGCGCGCGCAGCTCCACGATGCGCCGGCGGATGCGGGCGCCCGTGTCGCTGTCCTCCACGAGGAGGGGACGGTCCGAGGTCTCGAACCGGTCCGTCTCGCTCATGATGTCGGCGTTGAGGTCGAGCACGTCCTCGATGGAGGTGAAGGCGCGGTGCGCCTTGATGCGCAGGCCGGAGGAGTCCGAGATGAGGGTGTAGCCCGCGATGCCCGTGGTCTTGTGGTAGGCAGTGCAGAAGCCGCCGTCGATGACCACGAGCTTGCCGCAGGAGCGCACCGGGCTCTCGCCGGAGCTCGCCTTGACCGGCGTGTGACCGTTGACGATGTGCCCGTGCTCGGGGCTCACGCCGAACTCCCGGAGCACCTGCTTGCACACCGAGGGCGAGTCCGTGAGCTCCCAGTAGGGGTCGCGGGGCTCCGCCCAGGTGGATCTGTCGGCCACGAAGGTGCGCTCGAACGTCTTCATGACCCTGCCGGAGAGCGGCGACGCGGGGCCGCACCAGAGGTAGTACATGAGGTCGAGGTTCTCCTGGTCGGGCTCCATCCAGGCCTGGCGCGCCTCGCGGTCGAGCCAGTCGAACAGGTCGCGCCCGGCCAGGCGCCGCCCGCGGAGCTCTACGGTGCGGAACAGCCCGTCGCCCTCCGTCATGGGGACGCAGGCGTGGAAGAGCAGGTTGTCGTTGGAGATACGGTAGAGGCTGCCGCGCTCGTAGAGGAACGCCACGTGGCGGCGCAGGCGCTCGGAGTCCGCGAAGGCCTCGGCCATGGCATCCACCACCTCACGCTCGCCGTCGGTGAGGGCGAGCGGGTCCGCCGGGTCGAGCGTGGGGAAGTCCACGGTGACGAGCGGCGCGTCGCCGTCGGGCAGGTGCACGCAGTCCCCCTCGACGTCCACGAGGGGCAGAAGGAGCCTCCCGTCCATGGCGAAGTCGGGGTTCCGGCGGATGAGCTGCCCCTCGAGCTTGAAGAGGATGACCGAGATGGCCTTGTCGATGGGGGAGAGCACGTCGCCGTCGCGGTAGGTGCGCTCCGCGAACAGGGCGAGCTCGCGCATGGAGACGCCGTAGGAGCTCTCGAGGATGGAGAGGGCCCCGTAGCGGAGGTTGTTGCGCACCACGGCCGCCTGGCATGCCAGCGACCCCGCGGCGGCGCCCATCCACACGATGTCGTGGTTGCCCCACTGGACGTCGGTGGAGGGCATCTCGAGGAGGCGGTCGCAGATGCGGTCGGCGTGGGGCCCGCGGTCGAAGAGGTCGCCCACGATGTGGAGGCGGTCGACCGCCAGGCGCTTGATGAGGGCGGCGAGCGACTCCACGAAGTCCGGCCCGCTCCCGGTGTCGACGATGGTGTCCACGATGCGCTCGTGGTAGCGGGAGCGGTCCTCCGACTGCCCGGCCTGGTCGCGGAGGAGCTCGTCGATGATGTAGGCGTAGGACACCGGCATGGACTTGCGGACCTTGGACTGCGTGTAGGCCGAGGCGAAGTGCTTGGCCACCCGGAGGAGCCGCAGAAGGTGGACGCGCCACCAGGCGAGGTCGATGCCGCCGAGGTCCGCCTCGGTCTTGGCGAGCTTCTCCTCGGGGTAGTAGATCAGGGTGCAGAGGTCGTCCTGCTCGGCCTGGGAGAGCTCGTCGCCGAACTCGGCGCGCACTCGCTCTCGGATGACGCCCGAGCAGTTGTTGAGGATGTGCTCGAACGCCTCGTACTCCCCGTGCACGTCGCTCATGAAGTGCTCGGTGCCGCGGGGGAGGCCGAGGATGGCCTCGAGGTTGATGATCTCGGTGAAGACCGACTGACGCGTGGGGAACTGCTCGCTCAGGAGCTCGAGGAAGCGCCCCTCGGTGCCGACGGGTTCCATGGCCCTCCTTCAAGATGACCGGGGTGTCGCGGTCAACCGTAGCACGCCGCCGCGCACGGCCGCTGGGGGTCCACCCAACCTGCGCAGTGGTACTATCTCTTGCACATGTGCACACACGTCCCCACGTCTGGAGATGGCCCATGGCCAACAGCTACAAGAAGACCACCAACCTTCCCAAGACAGACTTCCCCATGCGCGCCGGACTCGCTTCGTCCGAGCCCAGGCGACTCGCCGCGTGGGAGGAGGCCGACGTCTACGGCCTCGCGTGCGAGCAGAACCGCGGCAACGAGCCCTTCGTCCTCCATGACGGCCCGCCCTACGCCAACGGTCCCATCCACCTGGGCCACGCCCTCAACAAGACGGTGAAGGACTTCATCAACCGCTACCAGATCATGCGCGGCCGCGAGGTCTCCTACGTCCCCGGCTGGGACTGCCACGGCCAGCCCATCGAGCACAAGGTCGAGGAGCACCTGGGCACCGAGCGCTTCAATGCCACCGACCCGTCCGAGATCCGCGCCCTCTGCCGCCGGTTCGCGGTGGAGAACATCGACCTCCAGCGCCAGGGTTTCCGCCGCCTGGGCGTCCTGGGCGACTGGGAGCATCCCTACCTCACCCTCTCCAACGAGCACGACGCCGCCGACATCGAGGTCTTCAAGCGCATCTGGGATACCGGCGCCATCTACCGCGGCCGCAAGCCCGTGCACTGGTGCACCCACTGCCACACGGCGCTCGCCGAGGCCGAGATCGAGTACGCCGACGTCACCGGCCCGTCCATCTACGTCGGCTACGCCATGGAGGACGTCCCCGAGGGCCTGGCCGACGCGGGCATGCCCGTCTCGGTCATGATCTGGACCACCACCCCGTGGACGCTGCCCGCCAACGCCGCCGTCGCCATGAAGCCCGAGGCCACCTACGTGGCCCTGGCCCACGACGGCCGTGCCTACATCGTGCTCGAGGACCTCGCCCCCCGCGTCGCCTCCGTCGCCGGCTGGGACCCGGAGCCCGTGGAGGTGGGCGGCCGGCCCTGGCGCGCCACGGCCGAGGAGCTCGCCGGCCTGCGCTACCACCAGCCCGTGTTCGACGACGTGCTCTGCCCCGTCATCACTGCCGACTACGTGGGCACCGAGGACGGCACCGGCATCGTCCACATCGCCCCGGGCCACGGCGCCGACGACTTCTACGCCGGCGTGGCCGCGGGCATCCCCGTGGTCATGCCCGTGGACGACGACGGCCGCTTCTACACGGGGGACAACTGGGGCACCGGCGGCCCCTGGAGCGGCATGGAGGTCACCGAGGCCAACCCCAAGATCGTCCAGTGGCTCGACGACCGCGGCGTCCTCGTGCATGCCGGCACCATCGAGCACAGCTACCCCCACTGCTGGCGCTGCAAGAACCCGGTGATCTTCCGTGCCACCGACCAGTGGTTCGTCTCCATGGACGACACGGGCCTGCGCGGGCGCGCACTCGACGCCATCGAGCACGATGTTCGCTGGTACCCCGCCGCCTCCTCCAAGCGCATCCGCGCCATGGTCGAGGGGCGCCCCGACTGGTGCCTGTCGCGCCAGCGTGTGTGGGGCGTGCCCATCCCCTCGTTCACCTGCGCCGACTGCGGCGCCTCCGTCATGAACGACGCCACGCTCGACGCCGTCATCGCCCTGTTCCACGAGAAGGGGTCAGACGCCTGGTACACCGACGACCCGTCCGGGTACCTGGGCGACGCCGACGTGTGTCCCGAGTGCGGCGGCCACCACCTCGTGCCCGACCGCGACATCCTCGACGTCTGGTGGGACTCCGGCGTCTCCCACACCGCCGTCCTCAAGGGCCGTGAGGAGCTCGCGTTCCCGGCGGACCTCTACGTCGAGGGCTCCGACCAGCACCGTGGCTGGTTCCAGAGCTCGCTGCTCACCTCCATCGGCGCCTACTCGTGCCCGCCCTTCAAGGGCGTGCTCACCCTGGGCTTCACCCTCGACGGCCAGGGTCGCAAGATGAGCAAGTCGCTCGGCAACGTGATCGACCCGAACGAGATCTTCGGTACCCTCGGCGCCGACATCGTGCGCCTCTGGGTGGCCTCGGTGGACTCCACGTCCGACATGGCCTGCGACAGGCAGATCCTGGACCGCGTGTCCGACGCCTACCGCCGCTTCCGCAACACCTTCCGGTTCCTGCTCGGCGAGCTCGAGGGCCAGTTCGACCTCGACGCCGACGGGCTGCCCACCTCCGAGCTCACCGCCCTCGACCGGCTGGCGCTCGCCCGCCTGTCCGAGGTCCACTCCCAGGTGGAGGAGGCCTACGGCGAGTACCGCTTCAACCAGGTCTACCGTCTGCTCTACGACTACGTGGTGACCGAGCTCTCCAACGGCTACCTCAACGCCACCAAGGACCGCATGTACTGCGACGCCGCCGACTCCGCCGCCCGTCGAAGCGCGCAGAACGCGTGGTACCAGATCCTGTCCATGCTGCTGCGCGACCTCCAGCCCATCCTGGCCTACACCTGCGATGAGGTCCTGGCCTACGTCCCGGCCTCCATGCGCGAGGGCAAGGACTTCGCGGCGCTGCTCTCCTGGTACGAGGCGCCCATGGACGCCGCCGAGCGCGACGCCCTGTTGCCCGCCTACCGCGTGCTCACCGAGGTCCGCAACGCCTTCACCAAGGCCTACGAGGAGGCCCTCGCCTCCGGTGCGGTCACGGAGAAGACCACCCAGGCCACGCGGGCTTCCGTCACGCTGCCCCAGGCGTCGTTCGACCTCCTCGCCCCCATGGCCGGCGACGTCGCGGAGTTCCTCGTGTGCTCCGAGGTGGAGCTCTCCTGCGGCGACGGGCTCGCCGTGACGGTGGCACCCGCCCACGGCGAGAAGTGCCCGCGCTGCTGGAACTGGCGCGAGCTCGGCGAGGACGGGCTCTGCGGCCGCTGCCACGAGGCCGTCGACGCCTTGGAGGGCGATGCGTAGGACCATGGGCCGCGGCGCCCGCATGGGCCTCGCCTTGGCCGTCGCGGCGGCCTGCGTGGCCCTCGACCAGTGGGCCAAGGCCCTCGCCTTGGACCACCTCGTCCCGGGCGGGCCCGTGACGCTCGTGCCGGGCGTCATGGACCTGCTCCTGGTGCGCAACACCGGCGCCGCCTTCTCCATCGGCGAGGGGGCGGGCTGGGTGTTCGTGCTCGTGTGCCTCGTGGTGTGCGCCGTCGTGACCGTCGCGCTCTGGCGGACCCGCGACGTCCCGACGTCGCTCGTGGTCTGCGCCGGGCTCGTGGTGGGGGGCGGCGTCGGCAACCTGATCGACCGCGTGGCCCGCGGGTGGGTGTGCGACTTCTTCGCCACCACGTTCGTGGACTTCGCCGTCTTCAACGTCGCGGACATCTTCGTCTGCGTAGGTGTCGGGCTCGGCATCGTGCTCACGCTTGCCTGGGATGCGCGACGCGTCCGCGAGGCCGGGGCCAGGGATGCCGGCGCCGCCCGCTCCGTCGCCCGCCGCGGGACCGAGGGGACTGGCGGCGGCTCCGCGGCCGACCGTCTCCGCGGCAAGGGGGGCTGCCGCCGTGGCTGACCGCATCGTGAACCTCATGGTCGACGACGCCGGCGACGGCATGCGCATCGACGCCTGCCTCGCCTCCTTCGACGGCATGCCGAGCCGCAGCGCCTGCGCGCGGCTCGTGGGCGACGGCCGCGTGACCGTCAACGGCGTCTCGGTCCGCTCCAAGAGCGAGCCGGTGTCCATGGGCGACATGCTCCAGGTGACGCTCCCCGTGCCCGACGCCCCGGCCGAGGGGGAGGGGCCCCTGCGCCCCGCACCCATCGACCTCGACGTCCGCTTCGAGGACGACTACCTGCTCGTGCTCTCCAAGCAGGCCGGGCTCGTGTGCCACCCGAGCCCGGGCCATACGGACGACACCCTGGCCAACGCCCTCGTCGCCCGGTGCGGCTACGCGCACCTCGGCACGCTGCAGGGCGAGGACCGCCCCGGTATCGTGCACCGCCTCGACCGGGACACCTCGGGCCTCATGGTGGCGGCCAAGGACGACGTCACGCAGAAGGCGCTCCAGGACCTCATCCGCATGCGCACGCTGGACCGCCGCTACGTCACCCTCGTGCAGGGCTACGTGGCCCCCGAGACCGGGCTCGTGGACGTGGGCATCGCCCGATCGACCCGCGATCGCCTGCGCATGGCTGCCACGGACGCCCCGGGGTCGCGCGAGGCCATCACCACGTTCACGACGCTCGAGCGCTTCGAGGCCGGGCCCCGCGACGAGGGCTACTCGCTCCTCGAGTGCCACCTCTACACCGGCCGCACGCACCAGATCCGCGTCCACATGGCCCACATCCACCACCCCGTGGTGGGGGACCCGGTCTACGGGGCCGGCGACCTGAGGCGCAACCTCGGCCTCGACAGACAATTCCTCCACTCGTGGCATATAGAGTTCGATCATCCCCGCACCGGCGAGACCCTGTGCCTGGCCGACACCCTGCCTGCCGACCTGGCCGGTGTCCTCGACGCCCTGGCCGACCGCTCCATGGGCCGCACCGAGGCGGGGGAGCGCATCGTGCCTGCGCTCGGTATCGCCCGAGCCTGACAGAGAGGGAGCACCGTGGAGCTCACCCGCCTCGGCATCACGCCCATCGTCGTGTTCAACACGATCATCTTCCTGTTCTTCACCGTGGCGTTCTTCTACCAGATCGTCTACTTCCTCGTCGGCCTCCGCCGTGGCGAGGTCGACCTGCCCGAGGCGAAGAAGAACCACCGTTACGCCTTCATGATCGCCGCCCACAACGAGGAGGTCGTCATCGGGCAGCTCGTCGAGTCGATCAAGGAGCAGGACTACCCGGCCGAGCTCATCGACATCTACGTCGTCGCCGACGCCTGCACCGACGCCACGGCCGAGCGGGCCCGGGAGGCGGGCGCCTACGTCTACGAGCGCAACGACCTCGCCCGCAAGGGCAAGAGCTGGGCGCTCGACATGGGCTTCGACAACGTGCTCAACGAGCGGGGGGACGACTACTACGACGCGTTCATCATCTTCGACGCCGACAACCTGCTGTCCAAGGACTACGTGAAGCAGATGAACAAGGTCGTGGACCTCGGCTACCTCGCAGCCACGAGCTACCGCAACTCCAAGAACTTCGACTCCTCGTGGATCAGCTCCGCCTACGGCATCTGGTTCCTGCGCGAGGCGCGCTTCCTCAACAACGCGCGTATGATGCTCGGCACCGGCTGCGCCATCTCGGGCTCGGGCTGGATGGTCTCCAACAAGATCATCCGCTCCATGCACGGCTGGGCCTTCCACACCCTCACCGAGGACATCCAGTTCTCCACGTTCTGCGCCGCCAACGGCATCCGCATCGCCTACGCCCCCGCCGAGTTCTTCGACGAGCAGCCTGTGACGCTCAAGGCGTCCTGGATCCAGCGCATGCGGTGGACCAAGGGCTTCTACCAGGTGTTCTTCTCCTATGGCGGCGACCTCGCCCGCGGCATCGGCTTCGGCCGGTTCTCGAGCTACGACATGCTCATGACCATCGCCCCGGGCATGATCCTCACGCTCCTGTCCGCCATGGTCAACGCCACCTACCTCGTGGTGGGCTCCATCAGCCACGGCTTTTTGGCCACCCAGTCCGAGATCGCCATGTGCGTGGGCTCCCTCGTCATGACCTTCGCGTCCATGTACCTGGTCTTCTTCGTGCTCGCCCTGCTCACCACCGTGGCCGAGCGCAGGCACATCCACGCCACCAGGCGCTGGCGCGTCTGGGTGAACGTGGTCACGTTCCCGTTCTTCATGATGACCTACATCCCCATCACCGTGATCGCCCTGTTCAAGAAGGTCGAGTGGGTTCCCACGAAGCACGAGTTCGCCATGTCCGTGGACCAGGTCACGGCCGACTGACGCTGCTCCGCAGGCAGCCGGGTGCGCTATCATCGTGCGATACCTCCGTCGTGCGGGGGCCCGACACCTGTGAAAAAAGGAGCTGCCATGGCAACGTTCTTCCCCGGTGAGTCGCACACCTTCTCCGAGTACCTCCTGGTACCCGGGTACTCCTCCTCTGAATGCGTCCCCGGGAACGTGAGCCTGGCAACGCCGCTCGTCAAGTTCCGCCGCGGCGAGGAGCCGGCCCTCACCCTCAACACCCCCATGGTCTCCGCCATCATGCAGTCGGTCTCCGGGCCGCGCCTCGCCATCGCGCTGGCCCAGGAGGGCGGCATGAGCTTCATCTACGGCTCCCAGACCGCCGAGGACGAGGCCCGCATGGTGCGCGAGGTCAAGGCCCACAAGGCCGGCATCGTCACCTCCGACTCCAACCTCACGCCCGACATGACGCTCGCCGAGGTCATGCGCCTCAAGGAGCGCACGCGCCACTCGGCCATGCCCGTCACCGACGACGGCGGCCCCCACGGCCGCCTCCTCGGCATCGTCACCTCGCGGGATTACCGCCCGAGCCGCGACGCCGCCGACAAGCTCGTCCGCGACTTCATGACCCCCATCGACCGTGTGGTCACCGGCCCCGCCTCCTACACGCTCTCCGAGTGCAACGACATCATCTGGGAGCACAAGCTCAACCAGCTGCCCATCGTGAACGATGACGGCACCCTCGTGGGCCTCGTGTTCCGCAAGGACTACGACTCCCACAAGTCCAACCCCAACGAGCTGCTCGACGCCTCCAAGCGCTACATCGTCGGTGCCGGCATCAACACCCGCGACTACTCCGAGCGCGTGCCGCTGCTCGTGGAGGCGGGCGCCGACGCCCTGTGCATCGACTCCTCGGAGGGCTTCTCCGAGTGGCAGGCCCGCACCCTCTCCTGGATCCGTGAGAACTACGGCGACGACGTCAAGGTGGGGGCCGGCAACGTCGTGGACGCCGACGGCTTCCGGTTCCTGGCCGACGCCGGGGCTGACTTCGTCAAGGTCGGCATCGGCGGCGGGTCCATCTGCATCACCCGCGAGCAGAAGGGCATCGGCCGCGGCCAGGCCTCGGCCCTCATCGACGTCTGCGAGGCCCGCGACCGCTACTTCGAGGAGACCGGCGTCTACGTGCCCGTGTGCTCCGACGGCGGCATCGTGTACGACTACCACATGACCCTGGCGCTGGCCATGGGCGCCGACTTCCTCATGCTCGGCCGCTACTTCGCCCGCTTCGACGAGAGCCCCACCGAGCGCGTCACGGTCAACGGCTCCTACATGAAGGAGTACTGGGGCGAGGGTTCGGCGCGCGCCCGCAACTGGGCCCGCTACGACCTCGGCGGCGACAAGAAGCTGAGCTTCGTCGAGGGTGTCGACTCCTACGTGCCCTACGCCGGCCCCCTGCGCGACGGCGTCCAGAGCTCGCTGCTCAAGATCCGCTCCACCATGTGCAACTGCGGCGCCCTCTCCTTGCCCGAGCTCAAGGAGAAGGCGCGCCTCACCCTCGTGTCCGCCACCTCGCTCGTGGAGGGCGGCGCGCACGACGTCGTGCTCAAGGAGACCAACCAGCAGGTGCTGTTCAACAACTAGGAACGCCGCCGCACCGCGACCACCCCACCGAAGGAGACCCGTGACCGACAGAACCGTGAACGAAGGGGGCGTCCCCGCCTACGATGCGGGCGCCATCGAGGAGAAGTGGCAGCGCATCTG
>Trix_p1__coassemble_2146_pt1 | contig 10652 bp, 6 predicted proteins | sample Trix_p1__metabat2_low_PE_013 | metagenome-assembled genome bin Trix_p1
GCCGAGGAACTTGACCTGCGGTTTGAGCCTGACACCTTTCGCCTCCTCCACGGTCTCCTGCATGTGGTGCATGAGCGCGAGCACGTCCACGGCGCGCGCCTGGCGGTCGTTGACGATGTAGTCCGGGTTGAGCTGGCTCACCAGCGCGCCCCCCGACCGCGCCCCCCGGAGCCCCGCGTCGGTGAGGAGCCGGGAGGCCGAGAGGTCCGGCGGGTCCATGAACACCTCGCCTGTGGAGGGGGCGCCCACGGGGACCCTCCCCTTGCGGACGGCCAGGCGCCGGTCCATGGCGCGGGCCACCTGGGGCTTGGTGGACGGGGCGAGCGACAGCTCGACCTCGAGGACCGTCTCGTCGGCGGGGATGGAGGTCCGCCGGTAGCCCCAGTCGATGTCGGGCCCCTCATGACGGACGAGCCCCTCCCCCGGCTTGGCGCACACGACGGCCCTCACGGCGGCGCCTATCCAGTGGTGGCGGCTGCCGGCGTCCATGACGACGGCGCCCCCCACGGTCCCCGGGATGCCCGCGAGGTCCTCGAGGCCCGAGAGGCCGCTCTGGTAGGCGGCGTTGACCACCTTGGCGAGTTGGACGCCGGCGCCCGCCGAGACGGTCCCCCGCTCGACGTCCACCACGATGCGGGAGAACTCGCGGCCCAGGCTCACGACGCAGCCGTCGTAACCGTCGTCGGACACGAGCACGTTGGACCCCTTGCCGAGCACCGCCGTGGGCACCCCCTCCCGCTGGAGGGTGTCGAGGACCCGCGCCAGCGCCGGGTAGCTGTGGGCGCAGCACGAGAGGGCGGCAGGGCCTCCCACGCGCAGCGACGTGCGCCGGGAGAGCGGGTCGTCCCGGCGCACGTCGGCGTCGTAGGCGCCGGACAGCGACATGAATGCGTTGAATAGGCTCATTGGTCTCCCGTGGGTGCGGCGGCGGTGCGTTTGAGGGGGAGGGGCGCCCTTAGGACTCGCGCTCCTTCATGAGCTCGATGAACTCGCGGCCGACCATGGTCACGTCGCCGGCGCCCATGGTGATGAGGAGGTCGCCGGGGCGGACCTCCTCGGCGATGGCGGCGGCGATGTCGGCGCGGCCGGGGACGTAGCGCACGTCGCCCACCGCGCCCGCCGCCTCCACGGCGGACGCCACGGTCTTGCCGGAGACGCCCGGCACCGGCATCTCGCCGGCCGGGAAGACGTCCATGACGAGCAGGGCGTCGGCGTCGTCGAAGGCGTGGGCGAACTGCGGCGCGAGGGCCTGGGTGCGGCTGTAGCGGTGCGGCTGGAAGGCCACCACCACGCGGTCGAAGTCGAGGCCGGAGGCCGCGGCGAGGGTGGCCGCCACCTCGGTGGGGTGGTGGCCGTAGTCGTCCACCACGGTGACGCCGGCGACGTCGCCCACGTGGGTGAAGCGGCGCCGCACGCCGCTGAACTCGGAGAGGGCCCGGGCGGCCTCGGCGACGTCGAGCCCGAGCACCCAGGCGACGGTGAGGGCCGCCGTGGCGTTGAGCTGGTTGTGGGAGCCGGGGTTGCCCTTGATGGTCACGTGGGCGAGCTGCCCGTCGGGGAAGCCCACCTCCATGGAGCTGGAGATGGAACGGGTGGCGGCGTCGGGGGTGCACACGACGTCGTTCTGGCCGCCGAAGCCGTAGGAGACCACGCGGGGCCCGGCGGCGCGGGCGAGCTCCACCACGTGGGGGTTCTCGCCGCAGCAGATGACGGTGCCGTCCTCTCCGGCCGAGGCCATGAACTGGGAGAAGGCCTCCTCGATGGCCTCGAGGCTGCCGTAGTGGTCCAGGTGGTCGGCCTCGATGTTGGTGACCACGACGATGTCGGGGTCGAGGAGCAGGAACGAGGCGTCGGACTCGTCGGCCTCGGCCACGTAGAGGTCGCCGGAGCCGTTGCGGCCGTTGGTGTCGAAGTCCTCCACGATGCCGCCGATGAGGAACGAGGGGTCGAGGCCCATGTTGGCCAGCATCGTGGCCGTCATGGACGACGTCGTGGTCTTGCCGTGGGTGCCGGCGACGGCCACGGTGCGGCGGCCGCGGGACAGCGCCGAGAGCATCTTGGCGCGGGGCCACACGGGGATGCCGAGCTCCTTGGCACGCACCACCTCGGGGTTGGTCTCGGGGATGGCCGTGGAGGTCACCACGACGTCGGGCCGGTGCTCGTCGACCGTCTCGGCCCGGTGGCCGATGGCGACCTCGATGCCGGCGTCGCGCAGGTCGCGCACGTAGCGGGACTCCTTGAGGTCGGAGCCGGTGACCGCGCAGCCGCGCTCGTGGAGGACGAGGGCGATGCCGCTCATGCCCGCGCCGCCGATGCCGATGAAGTGGGCGCGCTCGAAGCCAAGCCCGTTGTCTGCCATGGATGCCCCTCTCGAGCGCCCCGTCCGGGGCGCGACAGCTGTGTCCGTATCGGTAAAGACTGTAGCCCCTGCACCGGCTAGCGGCCCTGTTTCCCCAGTTTCTCCGTTTGGTCCGCAAGGCGTGCCGCGGCCTGGTCCTGGGCGAGCCCGCGGGCGGCCGCGCGCATGGCGTCCAGGCGCGACCGGTCGTCGAGGAGCCCCGTGACAAGCCCCCGGAAGGACGGCCCGGAGAGCTCGTCGTCGCGGACGAGGACCGCCGCCTTGGCACCCACGAGGAACTGCGCGTTGGTGGTCTGGTGGTCGGCCGTGGCGTGCGGGTATGGCACGAGCACCGAGGGCACCGCGAGGGCCGCGATCTCCGCTATGGAGCTAGCGCCGGCACGCGAGACCACGAGGTCCGCGGAGGCGAGCATGTCGCCCATGTCGGAGATGTAGGGCACCACATGCCAGCGTCCCGCCTCCTCGTCGGTGAGGTCGAGCCTCTCGGCCGTGGCCTCGTAGCCGTCGCGGCCGCAGGAGTGGACCACATGGAGGTCGGGACGAGACAGGAGCTCGTCCTTCAGGGCGACCATGGCGTCGTTGATGGACGCGGCGCCGAGGGAGCCGCCGAAGACGAGGAGGACCCGGGCGTCGTCGGGGATGCCGAGGGAGGCGCGCCCGCGGGCGCCGTCGCCCTCGATGACGGAGCGCCGCACGGGGTTGCCCACCACCACGACGTTGGTGCCCGCCCCGGCGTGGTCCGAGAGCGTCCTCACGGCCTGGGGCAGCGCCACGGCCACCGTGGCGGCCTTGGGGGCGAGCATCTTGTTGGCGAGGCCCGGGACGGAGTTCTGCTCGTGGAGGATGACCGGCACCCCGTGCGCGGCGCACCAGGAAAGCAGGGGGACCTCCACGTAGGCGCCGAAGCCCACGGCGACGTCGGGGGCGCCGGCGCGGGCGAAGTGCGCCGCGACATCGCGCTCCGCCATCTTGGTGCGCACGAGGGCCGAGACCGCCGTCCAGGGCCGCGAGCGGTCGAAGCCCCGAACCTCGATGGGCACGAAGTCGAAGCCGGCCTCGGGCACCAAGGTGCCCTCGAGCTTGGCCGTCTGGCCGAAGAACGTGACGCGGTGCCCCCGGTCGCGGAGCTCCTCGGCCAAGGCGAGGGCCGGGTTGATGTGGCCGGCGGTGCCGCCGGCGGCGATGACCACGTTCAGCGATTCACCCACGGACTATCTCCTTCCGGTGTTCCTTAACGAGGGGCCGCGGCGCTCCCGTACCTCCGGCCCACGCTCGGGCCTGAGGCGCTCTGTGGCGCTCCGCCCCAGCTCGATCCGCTCGCGCCCGCTGGAATCGCGGGTGCGGCGGGCCTCCGGGTGGAACCCCTCCCCGGCGGCCCCGCTGCGGTCGCGGCCGCGGCCACGGGACCGGTCGCCGTCCCGCGGGGCACCCCCGCCATGGGATCCGGAGTCGTGCACGAGCCGCAGGGACCGCGCCGTGGGGGCGCCTGCCGTGGACCCCTCGACCGTCGGCACGGTCGCCGGGGCGCCCCCACCCACGACGCCGAGGCTCCGACGACGCCGGTCGTGGACGGTCTCGGGCAGGCGGCTGTGCACCGACACCGAGAGGATGGTCCCCACGATGAGCAGCGACGCCATCATCGACGTACCGCCGTAGGACAGGAACGGCACGGCCTTGCCAGAGAGCGGGAAGGCGCCGATGACGCCGGAGAGGTTGAGCAGGAACGTGAAGACGATGAGCATGCTCGACCCCGCCGCCAGGAGGCTGCCGAAGAAGTCGGGGGCGTTGCGGGCGATGCGGAAGCCCGACCACAGGATCAGGGCGAAGAGCGCGATGACGACGACCATGCCCACGAGGCCGCACTCCTCGCCGATGACGGCGAGGATGAAGTCGTTGTGGGCCTCGGGCAGGTACGAGTACTTCATGGCGCCCAAGCCGATGCCGGTGCCGAAGAGGCCTCCGGACCCGAAGGCCCGGAAGCTCTGGATTACCTGGTAGCCGGCGCCGGTGGGGTCGGAGTCGGGGTTGAGGAAGATGAGGAAGCGGCTGCGCGAGTAGTCGTCCTTGAGGGACAGGACGAGGTAGGCGGCCACGGCCACGCCCGCGCACATGAGGAGCGGCCTCCTCGGCAGCCCCGCCATGAGGCAGAGGCAGAAGATGACGGCCCCGAGCACGAGCGTCGTGCCCTTGTCGGGCTGGAGCAGGACGAGCACCACGGGCAGGCCGACCTTCCAGGCGGCCTCCTTGAGGAAGGCGGCCGGGGTGGTGGGGCGGTGCTCCACCACGTAGTCGGCGATGACCGCGGCGGCCGTCACAACCACCACGATCTTGGCGAACTCCGAGGGCTGGAAGGAGAGCGGGCCCAGGGAGATCCAGCGCGTGGCGCCGTGGGAGTCGGTCCCGTGCAGGTGCACGGCCACCATGAGGACCACGGCGAGGACCCAGAGGATCCGCAGATACCTGCGGCCCCACACGTGGTAGTCGACCTTGGCGCACGCGACGCACACGACGAGGCCGAGGGCGGTGCCGAAGAGCTGCTTCACGAGGTACGACGAGGGGCTCTCGCCGTTGACGATGCCCTTGATGGACGAGGCCGAGTACACCATGACGAGGCCGAACACCACGAGGGCCGTCGTGGCGAGGATGAGCGTGAGGCGCGGCTCCATGATGCGCGCGGGGACCTTGGCGGCGCCCCTGTCGTTCCGGGTCCGGCTCACCGGCCACCCCCCTCCGGCACGAGGGCACCAACGAGGTCCTTGAAGACACGGCCGCGCTCCTCGTAGCCGGAGAACTCGTCGAAGGAGGAGCACGCCGGCGACAGCAGCACGACGTCGCCCGGCCGGGCCAGGGCGCGGGCGGCAGAAAGGGCCTCGGCCATGTGGGGGGCATAGGTGACGGGGACGCCGGCCTCCTCGAGCGCGCCGCCCATGCGGCCCTGCGCCTCGCCGAAGGCGACGGCCGCGCGGCAGGCCCCGCGCATGGCGAGGCAGAAGTCGGCGAGGTCGCCGCCCTTGTCGTGGCCGCCGACGAGGCACACCACGGTCCCGGGGGCGAAGGCGCCCACGGCCGTGACGGCGGCATCGGTGTTGGTGGCCTTGGAGTCGTTGACGTAGCGCACCCCGTCCACGGTGCGGACGGGCTCGATGCGGTGCTCCAGGGGGCTGAAGGCGAGCAGCCCGGCGCGCACCCCGGCGTCTGCGGCCCCGGCGAACAGCGCGCAGGCCGACGCGACGAGGGCGTTGGCGGCATTGTGGGGCCCCTCGAGGGCCATGGCGGAGAAGTCCGCGAGACGATGGGCGCCGTCGGGCAGCTCCACGGTGAGGGTGCCGCCGTCGAGGTAGGCGCGGCACGGGGAGTCGGGCGCGCCCTCCACGGAGACGCGGCAGACCGTGAGGCCACGGGTCTCGAGGTCGTCGGCCACCCGCGCGCACACCGGGTCGTCGACGACGAGCACGGCGAGGTCCGAGGGGTCGAGGTTGGCGAAGACGCGCTCCTTGGCCGCGACGTAGTTGTCGAACGTGCGGTGCCACTCCAGGTGGTCGGGGGTCACGTTGAGCAGGCAGGCCACGCGCGGGTGGAGGCGCTCGGTGGTGGCCAGCTGGAAGCTCGAGAGCTCGGCCACGTACCACTGGCCCGCCGGGCGCCCGGCGTCGAGGGCGTCGGCGAGGTTGGTGCCGATGTTGCCCACGGACACGGCGTCGATGCCGGCGCCCTCGAGGAGCGCGGTGGTGAGCGACGTCGTGGTGGTCTTGCCGTTGGTGCCGGTGATGGCGATCCAGCGCTCGGGGCTCTCGCGCCACACGAGCTCGGGCTCGCCGACGACGGCGGCCGAGGCGGCGCGGCCCGCGGCGAACAGGTCGGAGAACTCGGAGATGCCGGGGCTCGCGACGCAGAGGTCGTACGAGCCCGCCACGGAGTCCTCCCCCACGGTCACGGCGGCTCCGGCGTCGCGGAGCGCCTGCGCGGCGGGGCCGTCGGAGCTCTTGGCGCCGCCGACCACGGTCACGGAGCCCACACGGGCCGCGGTCGCGGAGTCGTCGGCCAGGTGCAGGAGGTACCGGGCCACGGCCTGGCCGGTGTGGCCCAGGCCCAGGACCAGCACGTCCCCCAGCACGTCGGGACGGACGTCGTCCATGGGAGGTGCCTCCTTATCCGAGTTGGAAGTACAGTGCGAATCCGAGGGCTGCGAAGGCGGCCGAGACGATCCAGAAGCGAATGACCACCTTGGTCTCGCTCCAGCCCTTCTTCTCGAAGTGGTGGTGCAGGGGCGCCATGAGGAAGACGCGCCTGCCGGTCTTCTTGAAGCTCACGACCTGAATCATGACCGAGAGGGCCTCGACGATGAAGAGCCCGCCCATGATGAGCGATGTGACCTCGGTCTTGGTGAGGACCGCCAGGGCGGCGAAGGCGGCGCCGAGGGCGAGCGACCCGGTGTCGCCCATGAAGACCTGGGCTGGGTGGCAGTTGAACCAGAGGAAGCCCACGCAGGCGCCGGCCACGCAGGCGGCGAGGACGGCGAGGGAGAGCTCGTTGTAGCGGAAGCACACCATGGCCATGAAGACCATGACGACGAGCACCGTGCCCGCGGCGAGGCCGTCAAGGCCGTCGGTGAGGTTGACGGCGTTGGAGAGGCCCGCGAAGAGCAGGAACACGAAGACGATGTAGATCCAGGGCACGGACACGCCGCCCACTGAGAAGGCCAGCACGCCGAGATCGACGGAGAAGCCGCCGGGGAAGGTGACCGTGGGGGTGATGCCGGCCCAGTTGACGGCCAGGAGGCAGAAGGCCACGGAGACCAGGGTGAGGCCCACCATCTTCTGGGCCGGGGTGAGGCCGAGGGAGCGGCCGTGGGAGACCGACTCGATGTCGTCGGCCAGGCCGAGCAGGGCCGTGGCGTAGGTGGCGCCCACGGCGAGGATGAGGTCGGGGGTCCACAGGCCGAAGAACACGAGCGTGACGAGGATGGCCGCCAGGATCACGACGCCGCCCATGGTGGGCGTGCCCTGCTTGACGAGATGGGTCTGGGGGCCGTCGGCGCGCACCTGCTGGCCGATGCCGTCGCGCTTCATGAACCGGATGAAGGGGGGCATGAGCAGGATGGCCACGACGACGGCCATGCCGAAGGCGAGGAAGATCGTGTAGGTGGGGTAGGCGGGGACGGCGAGCATCAGGCACGCACCTCTTCCACGAACGCGTCGAGCCCCACGGAGCGGGACGCCTTGGCCAGCACGAGGTCGCCCTCGCCGAGGACGGGACCGAGCACGCGCGCGGCGTCGGCCGCGGTGGGCACGCGGACGAGACGGTCGTCCGACAGCCCCATGACGAGGGCGGCGTCGGCCATGACGTCGGCCATCTCCCCACCCACGACGCACACGATGTCGAGGGGCTTGGCGGCCAGGTAGGCGCCGATGAGCCCGTGGAGACGGGGCGCCTCGTCGCCGAGCTCGCCCACCTCCCCCACCACGGCCACGCGGCGGCCGTCGCAGTCCATCTCGCAGAGGAGGTCGAGCGCGGCGGCCATGGAGGACGGGCTCGCGTTGTAGGAGTCGTCGATGACGCGGAAGCCGCGGGCCGCCGCGACGACCTCGGTGCGCATGTGCGTCGGTTCCATGGCCTCGAGGGCCGCCACGACCTCGCCGAGCCCCATGCCCAGGCGCAGGCAGAGGTCCACGGCCAGCAGGAAGTCGGGCACGGTCTGACGGCGGCTGAGGCGCAGGTGCACCTCGGAGGAGCCCTGGGGCGTCACCACGGTGAAGCGGGGGCAGCCGTTCCCGTCGAGCTCCACGCCCTCGGCGCGCACGGCGGAGTCCCGGCCGCCCACGACGTCGGTGGCCACACCCTCCTCCTCGCAGATGCCGCCGATGAGGGGGGTGAAGTCGTCGGAGGCGGTGAGGGCCATGGCGGGCGCGGCGGACGGGGACGAGGCAAGACCGCGGTCCGCGGCAAGCCAGGGCACCATCTCGGCCTTGGCGCGCGCGATGGCGTCGCGGCTGCCGAGGATGCCGATGTGGCTCGTGCCGATGTTGGTCACGCAGCCCACATGGGGGCGCGCGCAACGCGCGATGGCGTCGATCTCGCCCACGTGGTTCATGCCCATCTCGCACACGAAGACCTCGGTGTCGTCCGGGGCCGAGAGCACGGTGAGGGGCACGCCGATGACGCTGTTGAGGTTGCCCTTGTTGGAGTGGACGCGCCACGTGGCGGCGAGGGCGCAGGCGAGCATGTCCTTCGTGGTGGTCTTGCCCACCGAGCCGGTGACGCCCACGACGCACCAGCCCTGCTCCAGGCGCCAGGACTCGGCGAGGCGGAGCAGGAAGCCCTCGGCGTCGTCGCCGTCGGCCCGAAGGACGCAGGCGCCGCGCCCCTCGGCGAGGGAGGCCTCCTCGGCCGTGGGCTCCCGGGTCATGACCACGCAGGCCGCGCCGGCCTCGAGGGCCGCGGCCGCGTAGGCGTTGCCGTCGCGGGACTCGCCGTGGAAGCAGACGAAGCAGCCGCCCTCCCCCACGGAGCGTGAGTCGACCGTGAAGTCCCTGACCTCGACGGACGCGTCGCCCGCCACCACGGTGGCGCCGCCGCGTCGGGCGGTCTCTGATGCCGATGCTATGTACATGTCACTCCCCTAGAGGCGCGGTGCGCCCGATCGTGAAAGCCAAGAGCGCTCGTCAGGCGGTGGGGTCCACACCCATGTCCAAGAGCGACTCACCCATGATAGCCGAGAAGACAGGGGCCGCAGAATCCGAGGCCAGCTGCGACACACCGTTGAACGCAACGTACACGAGCACGTCGGCGTCGGACGCGGGGGCGAACCCCACCAGGGAGGCGAGGTAGCTGTCCTTCTTGTACCCGCCCTCCTCGGAGGCCTGCTCGCCGGTGCCGGTCTTCGCGGCGATGTCGTAGCCCTCCACGGCGGCCTTGGTGGCGGTGCCCTCCTGGACGACCGTGCGCATGACGTCGGTCACCTGCTCGGCGGTCTCCTCTGAGCAGGCCCGCTCCCCCTCCGGCCACTGCACCTCCTCGGTGCCTTTGTAGATGAGGAAGTGGGGCGTCGTGAGGACGCCCTTGTTGGCCACGGCCGACACGGCGCGCACCATCTGGAGGCCCGGGATGGCCATGCCCTGGCCGAAGGACATGACGCCGAGCGACGCCGAGGTGTACGACTCGAGGGGCGTCACGAGGCCGGCGACCTCGCCGGGGTAGTCGACGCCCGTGGCCTGGCCGATGCCGAACTTCGCGATGCCCTCCGAGAAGGCCTGGGCCCCCTCGGCGGTGCCCATGAGGACGGCGCCGACGTTGGAGGAGCGCCGCATGATCTCGCGCGGCGTCATGGCCATGGTCTCCTTGCGGTCGTCGTCGTCGCCCACGAAGTCGTCGCCCACCTGCACCTTCCCGGGAACCGTGAAGCTCGTGTCGAGGTTGAAGGAGCGGTTCTCCAGGCCCACTGCCAGCGTCAGGACCTTCATGACCGAGCCGGGCTCGTAGGAGTCGGTCACACTCCGGACGGTGAGCTGCTCGGGCGTCACCTCGGCCGTGTCCTCGGGGTCGAGGAACGGCGTCGAGCACATGGCGAGGATCTGGCCGTTCTTGGGGTCCACCACCGTGGCGAAGCCGGTCTCGGCGGAGTAGGTGTCCACACCCTCCCTGACCTTCTTCTCGGCGATCTCCTGGATGTCGATGTCGAGGGAGATGACGATGTCGGTGCCGTCCTGGGCGGGCTCCTCCATGTAGGCTCCGCCGGCGATCGGCGTGCCGCCGACCCCGGTCTCGAGGACACGCTCGCCGTTCTTGCCCGAGAGGATGTCGTTGTACTGGAGCTCGAGCCCCGTGAGGCCCTCGCCGTCGGTGCCCACGAGGCCCAGCACCTGGCCGGCCACGGCGCCGTAGGGGTACACGCGCTTCATGTCGGGAAGCTGGTAGAGGCCGGTGAGCTCCTCCTTGGCGAGCGCGGAGCGGATCTTGTCGGCCACCGAGGTGTCCACCTTCCGCCTCACGTAGACGAAGGTGGTGTCCTGGGTGAGGTACGAGAGGTAGTCCTGGGCCGTGCCGCCGAGGTTGTCGGCGAGCACCTTGGCCACGGCCTGGGGGTCGGTGACCTCCTTGGGGTTGGCGTAGAGCGTGCGGCACTCCACCGAGGTGGCCAGGACGTTGCCGTTGCGGTCGTAGATGGTGCCGCGCTTGGCCTGAAGGGTTATGACGTTGGTGCGCTGGGTGCGGGCGTCCTCGGCGATGCGGGGGCCGTCGACCACCTGGAGCCACACGAGGCGGGCGACGAGCGCGACGCCCACGACCCCCATGG
>Trix_p1__coassemble_2166_pt1 | contig 10559 bp, 12 predicted proteins | sample Trix_p1__metabat2_low_PE_013 | metagenome-assembled genome bin Trix_p1
CCTCCGTGTACGGCCCCATGACCGAGGAGAACATCGGGCGCTTCGTGTTCGACCGGGCGTTTCTGGGCGCCAACGGCGTCGACGTCCGGTTCGGGGTCACGACGCCGAGCATGCAGGAGTCCAACAAGAAGCAGGTGGTGGCCGAGCATGCCAAGGAGACCTACGTGCTCGCCGACTCCTCCAAGTTCGGGGAGGTCCTGAACGTCAGGGTGCTCCCGCTGGACCGCGTCACGGTCGTCTCCGACCGCAGCGACCCCGCGGTCGCCGCCGAGACGCGCGTCGTCACCGCCTGAGCCCCGATGACACCGCCGGCGACACGTGCATGAGAAAAGGCCGCCGGCGGATGCCGGGCGGCCTGCTGCGCGGTTGGCGGGGGCAGAGGGATTCGAACCCCCATAACTGGTACCAAAAACCAGGGTCCTGACCATTGGACGATGCCCCTCTGGGGGCCAAGTGTACCACGGGCATCGGCCACCCCCGCCGAAGCGGCTCCTATCTGCGCTATCATGCAAGGCGTTCATGCATCTGTGCCGCGAGTTCAACCAGCGGCCCCATTGCCCAGGAGGCACCCTTCTATGGCATTCACCGCCATCGTCCTCGCCGCCGGCGAGGGTACCCGCATGAAGTCCAAACACCCCAAAGTGGCCCATAAGATGCTCGGTCGACCCCTCGTGGTCTGGGCGGTCGAGGCCGCCCGCCAGGCGGGCGCGGACCGCGTCATCGTGGTCGTTGGCAACGGCGCCGATGAGGTCCGGGAGCTCCTCGCCGCCGAGAACGTCGAGTGCGTGCTCCAGAGCGAGCGCCTCGGCACCGGCCACGCGCTCAAGGTCGCCCTCGACGAGACGGGCGTCGCCTCGGGGTGCGTGGCCGTGCTGTACGGGGACACGCCCCTCGTGGAGCCCTCCACCATCGCCGCGCTCACCGACCAGGTGACCGAGGGCGGCCGCGCCGCCGCCGTGCTCACCATGGCACCCGAGGACCCCACCGGCTACGGCCGCATCGTCCTCGACGACGCCGGCGACGTCGTGGCCATCGTGGAGCACAAGGACTGCACCGAGGAGCAGCGCGCGTCCCTCACCGAGTGCAACTCCGGCGTCTACGCCTTCGACGGCGCCCGGCTGGCCGCCCATATCGGCGAGATCGGCAACGACAACGCCCAGGGCGAGTACTACCTCACCGACATGGTGGAGATCCTGAGGCATGCGGGCCTCTCGGTCACCGCCGTGCACGTGGACGACGACACCGAGATGCTCGGCGTCAACTCCCGCGCCCAGCTCGCCGAGGCCACCAAGGTCATGCAGCGCCGCATCAACGGCCGCCTCATGGCCGAGGGCGTCACCATGCTGGACCCCGACCTCGTGTGGGTGGGCCCCGGCGTCACCGTGGGCCGAGACACCGAGCTTTTGCCCGGCACCTACCTGTGGGGCTCCACCTCCATCGGCGAGGACTGCGTCGTGGGCCCCGACTCACGCCTCACGGACACCTCCGTGGGCGACCGCTGCACCGTCGACGAGACCGTGGCCGAGGGCGCCGTCATCGAGAACGACGTCTCCTGCGGCCCCCGCGCCTACCTGCGCCCCGGCACCCACATGCTGGACGGATCCAAGGCCGGCACCCACGTGGAGATCAAGAAGTCCACGATCGGCCGCGGCTCCAAGGTCCCGCACCTCTCCTACATCGGCGACACCACCATGGGCGACGACGTCAACGTGGGCGCCGGCTCCATCACCTGCAACTACAACGGCTACGAGAAGAACCCCACCACCATCGGCGACCGGGCCTTCATCGGCTCCAACACCATGATGGTGGCCCCCGTCAACCTAGGCTCCGACGTCATAACCGGGGCCGCCAGCTGCATCGTCGAGGACGTTCCTGACGGCGCCCTGGGCATCGCCCGCGCCCGTCAGACCAATGTCGAAGGGTACGCCGCCAAGCGCGCCGCCAGCAGAGAGTCGTAGAGAAAGGCGACCATGAACCAGGATCAGGACCTCAACAAGATCACGCCGATGACCAAGCGCTTCAAGCTCTACACCGGCTCGAGCAACCCGCTGCTGGCCCAGCGCATCGCGGACCTGCTCGGCGTGGAGCTCTCGGGGCTCCTCCTCGAGAAGTTCGCCAACGGCGAGATCTACGCGCGCTTCGACGAGTCGGTGCGCGGCGCGGACGTCTTCTTCGTCCAGTCCATCGTGGGCGCCAACGTCAACGACATGATGATGGAGACCCTCATCACTGCAGACGCCGCCCGCCGTGCCTCGTGCCGCACCTTCACGGCCGTCATCCCCCACTACGGCTACGCCCGCCAGGACCGCAAGGCCGCTCCCCGCGAGCCCATCACCGCCCGCCTCGTGGCCAACCTGCTCGAGACCGCCGGCGTGGACCGCGTGGTGACCCTCGACCTGCACCAGAACCAGATCCAGGGATTCTTCAACATCCCGGTCAACCACATCACCGCCCTGCCGCTGTTCGGCAACTACTACAACGCCATGGGCTTCGACACCGACGAGCTCGTGGTGGTCTCCCCCGACGTGGGCCGCGCCAAGGCCGCCAAGAAGCTCTCCGACATGCTCGGCTGCTCCTTGGCCATCGCCCACAAGGGCCGCCCCAAGCACAACCAGGCCGCCGTCACCGGCATCATCGGCGACATCAAGGGCAAGACCTGCATCATCAACGACGACATGATCGACACCGCCGGGACCCTCTGCGCCAGCGTCCGCGAGCTCAAGAAGCTCGGTGCCGGCGACATCTACGTGTGCGCCACCCACGGCATCTTCTCGGGCCCCGGCGTGGAGCGCATCGAGGACGCCCCCATCGAGGAGTGCCTGGTCACCGACGCCGTGCCCCTGGACCCCGCCTGCCACGACAGCAAGATCAAGACCATCACCGTGGCCGACGAGTTCGCCGAGTGCATCCAGCGCATCTACAACGAGGTGAGCGTCAGCGGCATGGTCGGCGCCGACATGAACCTCTAAGTCATCGCGACCTGGCCCGAGGAGACTTTGCCCTCGGACGTGGGGCCCCGGCTTCGCCCCCACGTCCTTGAGCAAAGTCTCCTCGGGCCTTTTCTCTGTCGGGGTTCATGGCGGCGCCGGGCGGCCGGGTTACGCTCACGGGCCCGCGCACCGCCTAACGAGCAGTGCTTCTTCAAAGGGGACGGTGCTTTGTGTCACGTCGCGACTCTCATGTGATCGTGCTTGTCGACTCCCCCGCTCGGCCCCTGCCGGTGCCTCCGGGGTTGGGGCTCTCCTCGGAGGTCGTGCGGCTTCCCGTGGACGACTGGGGCGACCTCCTCACGCCGTGGGCCGCCCCTCCCCTCTTCCAGGGCGAGGCGCCCTTCGGCGGCCGTGCCGAGGAGACCCTGCGCCGTGTGGAGGGGGTCGTCCCCGCCGGGGCCCGCGCCGCCGTCTGCGGCTACTCCCTCGGCGGCCTCTTCGCCCTCTGGGCGCTCGTCTCGTCGCCGCGGTTCTCCGTCGCGGCCAGCCTCTCCGGCTCGCTCTGGTACCCGGGCTGGGTGCCGTGGCTCCAGGGGCACGGCCGCGACCTCTCGGGGTGCGCGGCCCTCCTCTCCCTTGGCACCAAGGAAGCCCGCGGGCCCCGGCCCGTCATGCGCACCGTGGCCATCGCCACGGACGATACCGTGCGCCTCCTGCGGGGCCTCGGCGCCCGCACGGGGTTCAAGGGCTTCCCCGGCGGCCACGCCCACGCCATGGGCGAGCGCCTGGCCTGGGGGCTCAGGGGGCTGGACGGGTTCCTCGCAGGACATGAGGGCGACGGCTAGACTGGTCGTAACGACCGACGATCACCGGAGAGGAGGGCCGATGGGTACCATGCCCCCGACCGAGCATCGCGCCGTCCTGAGCGTCGACGGCGAGCTCTCCTGCTTTGCAACGCGCGAGAGAAGGGTCAGGTTCCGTACCTCCCCCCGGCTCCGAAGCTATTCGGCCGTCCTCCAGTGGGATGACGGCTACCTCGTGGTCCTCGCATGCTACGAGGGACAGGAGGAGCCGGTGGAGGAGTACATCGACCTCGTCCCCATCCTCGAGAACCTCTACCTCGACCCCGAGGATTTCCTGACCCCCATAAAGGAGGTGGCCGTCCTATGAACGAGCTGACCGCGCGTGACGTCGCGCAGGACGCCGACATGATCGTACGGGGATACGCCTTCACCGCCGAACGGGGCGACGACGGGCGCAGGGTCGTCCGCATCCTCAACCTCGAGCCCCCGTACAGCGCCTCCCTGCTGGCCCTCGACGGAACCGTCCTCGAATCGACGATGGACGACATCGAGCTCCGGCTCGTCAACGTCCTCCTCGCCAAGAACGCCGCGTTTCTCGAGCCCGCCTATGCCTAAGTACTACTCGTTCAAGATCTGCGGCTATTTCCTCTACTTCACCAGCCACTGCGTGGTCGAGTGCATGCACGCCCACGCAAGCGACCGGAGGCTCACGGAGCGAGGGTCGGCCAAGATCTTCGTGAAGGGCAACGGCGACACGGAGGTGGTGCAGCGAGGACGGCTCACAGACCGCGAGCTCGCCACCATCCGTCGCTTCATCAAGGAGAACTACCTCGACATGTACGAGACGTGGGCCCGTTACAGCGACAACGGGTTCAAGGGGGAGTGACCGGACACCGCGGCTACCCGTTGGGAATGAACCATCGACCTTTTACCTTTCGCCTTAGACCGAGGAGCACCATGGCAGCCAAGCATCGTGATGAACCCGCACCCGGCGGCAAGCGCCCCCGGGGCGCCAACCCATCCAAGGCACCCGTGCCCATCGCCATGGTCGTGGGTCTCGGCAACCCCGGCGACGAGTACGCCGACACGCGCCACAACGCGGGCTTCATGGTGGTGGACCTCCTGGCCGGGCGCTGGGGCGCCGGCTACTGGAAGCAGGAGGCTGGCGCCCTCACCGCCCCGTGCACCGTTGCCGGGCACCAGGTGCTCCTCGCCAAACCCCAGAGCTACATGAACACGAGCGGCGGCCCCGTCTCCAAGCTTGCCCGCGAGCACCGGGTGCAGCCCGAGGGCATCCTCGTGGTGCACGACATGCTCGACATCCCGGCCGGCTCCGTGAGGTACAAGGCTGGCGGCGGCCTGGACGGCCACAACGGGCTGCGCTCCATCGCCGACAAGCTCAGGACCCGCGACTTCAAGCGCGTGGAGGTGGGCATCGGCCGACCGCCGGGACGCATGGACCCGGCCGACTTCGTCCTGCGCGCCCTCAAGGGCAAGTTCCTGGAGGAGTTCGAGCTCACGGTGGCCCTCGCCGCCGACCTCGTGGAGCAGGAGCTCAAGCGGCAGGGGTAACGGGCGGGGGCACGACCGTGGAGATCAACGGCACCAACTTCAAGCTCGAGGAGTACCGACGCTACGCGAGCCCGGCCGAGGCGTCGGTGCTCGACTTCGTCGTGGGCGACGTGGAGGGCGCGGCAGGCCTGACAGTGAGGGAGCTCGCCGACGCCTGCGGGGCGTCGGTATCCACGATCATGCGCCTCGTACGCAAGCTGGGGTACCGCGGCTACCGAGACTTCCAGCAGGCCCTCATCTACGACCTCGCCGCCCGCCGGCGCTCCGCCCGCTCGTCCATGGGGGACGTCGGCTCCGGCGACTCCACCCGGTCGGTCATCCACAAGCTCAGCAGCCGCACCGTCCACGCCTTGGACGCCACGGCCGTCGCCCTCGACGTCTCGGCCGTCGACCGTGCCGCCTACCTCGTGGGCCACGCTCGCAGCGTCGTGCTCTTCGGCATGGGCGCCTCCCAGCTGGTGGCCGAGGACCTCGCCCTCAAGCTCCTGCGGGCCAACATCCCCTGCGTCTGCAACGCCGACTGGCACGCGCAGCTCCTCGCAGCCAAGAACATCGGCCCGGACGACGTTGCCGTGGCGTTCAGCTACTCCGGGGAGACGGCCGAGGTCGTGGAGTGCGCCCGCCGCGCCAAGGGCGCGGGGGCGCCGGTCATATCGGTCACGGCGGCCGTGAGCGGCCACGGCCTCCTGCCCTACACCGACGTCGCACTCTGCGTGGCCGCCAGCGAGCACGGCCTGCGGAGCGGGGCCATGGCGAGCCGGATCGCACAGCTCCACGTCGTGGACGTGCTCTTCACCGTGGTTGCCCTCCGCGACTACGACGCCGCCTCCCGGCGATTCGCCGGCAACTACCACCACAAGGCCCTGGGCGAGACGGACTAGGCCTGCGTCCGGCCGGGACGGTCGCCGCTCAAGGTTCCTGACCATCCTCTGTGGAAGCTCTGCGATATACCAGTCGATGTCCTCCCCAACGAACGGTCGCAGGCGCTCGGCGAACGGCCCCTCCCCCTCACTTCCCTTCTCAAGGCGCGGTACAAACCGGTCATCTCCCGCGGCGGACAAGAACTCGTTGTGAGAACGGCAAGAATGGTCGCGACGCAACAGACCGTGAAGGGAGGAACCTTGGTGGACCTGAACGCCATCGCGACCGAGACACCCAACCCCGGCACACGCGACCTGGACACCATGAGCCCGCTCGAGGTGGCCCAGGCCATGAACCGGGAGGACCGCGAGGTGGCCCTGGCAGTGGGGCGTGTCCTCGACGAGGTCGCGCAGGCCATCGCCTGGGGCCGGGAGGCGCTGGCGGCCCACGGCCGCATCGTCTACGTGGGCGCCGGCACCTCGGGTCGCCTCGGGGTGCTCGACGCCGTTGAGTGCCGTCCCACGTTCGGCGTCCCCGACGGCGTCGTGGTGGGGCTCATAGCCGGCGGCCGTAAGGCGCTCACCTGCGCCGTCGAGGGGGCCGAGGACGACGAGGGGCTCGGGGCGGCCGACGTCGACGGCATCGCCGTAGGCGAGAGGGACCTCGTGGTCGGCCTTGCCGCCAGCGGGCGCACACCCTACGTCGCCGGCGCCCTCCGACGCGCCGGCGAGCGAGGCGCCAGGACAGCCGCCGTGGCATGCACGGGCCACTCGGCCATCGGAACGATCGCCGACCTCGCCATCGAGGTGCCGTGCGGCCCCGAGGTGCTCTGCGGCTCGACCCGCCTGAAGGCCGGCACGGCACAGAAGATGATCCTGAACATGATCTCGACGGGCTCCATGGTGGGCACGGGCAAGGCCTACGGCAACCTCATGGTGGACGTCCAGGCCACCAACGAGAAGCTTCGAGCCAGAGCCCGCTCCATCGTGGAGCAGGCCTGCGACGCCACGGAGGCCCAGGCCGCCTCGGTCCTCTCCCAGACCGACGGGAGGGCAAAGCCCGCCATCGTCTCCCTTCTGGCAGACGTCCCCGTGGAGACGGCAGAGTCGCTCCTCGAGCGGGCCGACGGCAGCGTGCGCGCCGCCGTCGCCCTCGCAGACCCCCGGAGAAAGGAAGAAAGATGAACCAGGAGACCGCCCTCGAGAAGGCCTTCGCCATCGTCGCCATAGGCGGCAACGCCAAGGGGGAGGCATACGAGGCGCTCGCCGCCGCCGAGGAGGGACGTCTCGACGAGGCGGAGGAGGGTCTGGGGCGTGCCGAGCGCGACCTGCTCGAGGCCCACAACATCCAGACCGAGTTCATCCAGCGGGCGGCGGCCGGCGAGGAGGTGCCCCTGTCCATGATCTTCGTCCACGCCCAGGACCACCTCATGTGCGCCCTGGAGGCGCAGTCGCTCATCTCCCATATGGTGGGGCTGACACGCCGCATCGACGCCCTCGAGCGCCGTGTCGCCGAGCTCGAGGGGAGCTCGGATGAGTAGGGCGGCGGCCGGCAAGGCCAAACCCGACCTCGCGCGCCGCTGGCTCGGCGAGACCGACCACGACATCCCGCGCTTCGGGTTCCTGAGCGGTGCCGTCGTCTGCGCCGCCCTCGTCGTCGCCGTGTTCGTCGTCCCGCCACTCGCCTGGGCCGCAGCACCCGGCCGGCCGTGGGTTGCAGCCATCGCCTCCGGCACGCTCGTGGGTCTCACGGTGGCCGCCATGCAGTACTTCCACGAGACGCACCGCGGGGCCGTCCCCTCGTTCTGGCTCGTGGCGGCCGGGCTCTCCGCCGTCCTCTCGGCCCTCTTCCTCATCCTGTTCGCCTGACGCACATGCACGCACCCTTCCCAGAGAAAAGGAGAAAGCCATGAAGGTACTCGTCGTCTGCTCCGGGGGCATGTCCTCCACCATCGCCGAGGACGCGCTCAGGAAGGAGGCCGCCAAGCACTCGATCGACCTCGAGGTCGCGGCCTGCGGCACCTCCGCGCTCGAGGACGAGCTCAAGGAGGGCTACGACGCGGTCATGGTGGCGCCCCAGGTGCGCCACCGCTTCAAGGACCTCGCCGCCACCTGCGAGGCGGCCTCCGTGCCCGTCTGCCTCATCCAACCCATGGCCTACAGCCCCATGGGCGGTGCCAAGCTCTACACCCAGCTGACGGATCTCCTGCCCGAGCTGGCTTAGAACCCGGACACAACAGGACCAAGGAGAAACCACCATGGCAGCATTCGAATCGATGTCGGGATGGATCGACGAGCACCTCGCCGGCCCCATGGCCCGCGTGGCCGAGCAACGGCACCTGCGCGCCATCCGCGACGGCATCGTCTCCACCCTCCCGCTCATCATCGTGAGCTCGTTCCTCATGGTCATCGCCTTCGCCTACAACCAGATGCCGGCCGACTGGGCCGTGGCTGCCTGGCTCAAGGCCAACGCCGTCAAGATCCTGCTCCCCTACCGCATGACCATGTACATCCTGTCGCTCTACGCCTGTTTCGGCATCGGGTACTCGCTCGGGCGCTCCTACAAGGTGGACGGCCTCATGAGCGGCCTCCTCTCCGTCATGGCCATGCTGCTCACCATCGTCCCGGTCATGATGCCCGACCTCGACGACGCCGTCAGCGCGGCACTTGCCGCCTCGCCCTTGGCCGACGCCGGTTTCCCCGACGCCATGGCCGCCGTCAACGGCGCCTATGTCATGAACATGAACTACCTGGGCACCGGGCAGCTCTTCGTGGCCATCATCGCCGCCTTCGCGGCCGTGGAGATCTACCGTCTCTGCGTGCAGCACCACCTCACGGTCAAGATGCCCCCGCAGGTCCCCGAGGCCGTCTCCAACTCGTTCGCGGCGCTGATTCCCACGGCCATCGTCTTCTTCCTGTTCTCGGCCGTGTGCATCTGGGGCGGATTCAACGTGCACGACTTCATCACCGCGCTGATCATGCCGCTGGTGTCGGGCGTCGACACCCTGGGTGCCGCGCTCGTGGTCGTCTTCCTCGAGATGCTCTTCTGGTTCTTCGGCATCCACGGCAGCTCCGTGGTCTACTCCATCGCCCGCCCGCTCTGGCTCGTTCTCCTCGATGAGAACGCCGCCGCCTACGCCGCGGGTGCCGCGCTGCCGCACGTGGTCTCGGAGCCGTTCTTCCAGTGGTTCGTCCAGATCGGCGGCTCGGGCTGCACCATCAGCCTCGCTATCCTGCTGCTGTTCGCCTCGCGCTCCAAGTACGGGAAGATGATGGGCAAGGCCACCATCGTCCCCGCCGTCTTCAACATCAACGAGCCCCTGATGTTCGGCGTCCCCCTCGTGCTCAACCCCACGATGATGATCCCGCTCGTCCTCGTCCCTGTGGTGAACGTCCTCATCTCGTACTTCTGCCTGTCCTTGGGCCTCGTGGGCCGTTTCGTGGGAGCCATCGTCCCCTGGACGCTCCCGGGGCCCGTGGGAGCGTTCCTCGCCTGTGGCGGCGATTGGAGGGCTGCCGTGCTCTCCGTGGCCCTCCTCGCCCTCGGCGTCGCCATCTCCTACCGTTCTTCCGCGCCTGGGAGCGGCAGGTCCTCGCCGAGGAGAGGGCCGACGAGGCCGAGGCGGCCTAGTCGACAACGGTATCGACCGACGACCGTAACCCCGCGGGGCCCGGCCATGACGCCGGGCCCCTTTGAGAGAGGAGCCGCCATGCACGTTGCAGCCGTCGATGCCGGGGGCACTCGGACCAGGTTCGAACTCCGCGACCCCTCCGGGTCCGTGCTCGCCGAGGGCGAGTCGACCACATGCCACCCGGCCCAAGTTGGGGTCAGGGCCATGGCACAGGGTGTGCTCGCAGGGGTCGCCCGCGTCTGCGGGGAGGCCGGCGTTCCCTTGGCGGACGTCGCGGTGTCCGTGGGTCTTGCCGGCTTCGGCCCCGGCAGGGAGGGTCCCCTGCGAGAGGCACTGGGGCATGCCTTCCCCGATGCCGCCGCGCTCCTGGTGGCGAGCGACGCCGAGGCCGCCCGCCTCGGGGCCCTCGGCGGCGCCGACGGCGTACTCGTGGTGGCGGGCACCGGCTCCATCGCCGTGGCGTCCTTCAACGGCCGTGCCGTACGTGTGGGTGGATGGGGCTGGCCCGTAGGCGACGAGGGATCCGGCTCGTGGCTGGGCCGGGAAGCCGTCGGGACCGCCCTGCGCCAACACGATGGGAGGGAACCGAGGAGCCCCCTGCTCTCCGATGCGGTCTGCCGCTCCCTCGATGCCGCCTCCCCCGAGGACATCGTCTCCATGCTGGCCCGCACGCAGGACCAGCGCCGCCTCCTCGCCCGCGCGGCCCCGGCGGTCTTCGAAGCCGCCTCCGCAGGGGACCCCGCCGCCCTGGCGCTCGTGGAC
>Trix_p1__coassemble_2205_pt1 | contig 10258 bp, 7 predicted proteins | sample Trix_p1__metabat2_low_PE_013 | metagenome-assembled genome bin Trix_p1
TGTCTCCACTGTCGTTCGAGCGTCCCAAGGCCGCCTTCGAGGTGCGCGGCGAGGTGCTTATCGAGCGCCAGATCCGCCAGCTGCGCGCCGCCGGCATCCAAGACGTCGCCGTGGTGGTGGGCCACATGAAGGAGGCCTTCTTCTACCTGGAGGAGGACTTTGGCGTCACCCTTATCGAGAATCCCGACCATGCCGCGCGCAACAACAACGGCTCGGTGTGGGCGGCCCGCTCTTGGCTGGGCAACTCCTACGTGGTGTCGTCGGACGAGTACTTCTGCGAGAACCCTTTCCGCCCCTACCGCTACGAGTCGACCTTCTCGGTCTGCCGCGCAGCGGGCCCTACGTCGGAGCAGGTGGTGTCGCTCGACTCCCAGGGTCATATCGCGTCCGTGGCCCGCAGCGGCGACGCGGGAGACCTCTACCTCCTCGGCCCGGCCTACCTCAACCGCGACTTTTCCGAGCGCTACCTGGCCGTCCTGGGCGCCGAGTACGACCTTCCCGCCACGGCGCCCAAGCTGTGGGAGCAGCTCTTTGCCGAGCACGCCGCAGAGCTGCCCATGGCCATAGAGGAGCTGCCCGCCGGAGCCGTCTTTGAGTTCGACTACCTCGGCGACCTTATGGCCTTCGATCGCGACTTCTTTGCCAACGTGGACTCCGCAATCCTCGAGAACATCTGCGCCACCCTCGGCTGCTCCCGCGACGAGATCTGCGACCTCGCGCCCGTCTCGGCCGGCCTCACCAACCTCTCCACGGTCTTTTCTGTGGGCGGCGCCCGCTACATCTACCGCCATCCCGGCGCCGGCACCGAGCAGATCGTCAACCGCGCCGCCGAGGCCCATGCCTTGGCGCAAGCCCGCGACCTGGGCCTTGACGACACCTACGTCTTCGAGGACCCCGAGCAGGGCTGGAAGATATCGCGCTTTGTGGAGGGCTGCCGCGACTTTGACTACTCCGACCCCGCCGACGTCTCGCGCGCTCTGGCCCTGGTGCGACGGCTCCACCAAAGCGGCGCCACCTCGCCCTGGTCGTTCGACTTCTTTGAGGAGGGCACCAAGATTGCCGGCTTTCTGCGCCGTCGCGACTACCCGCTGCCGCGCGACTTTGACTCCCTGTCGGCCCGGGTGGCCGCCCTTGCCGCCGCCATGGCCCGCGCTGCCGGCGAGCCGGTGCTCTGCCACAACGACTTCTACGGCCCCAACCTCCTGGTGAGAGACGACGCCATGCGCCTCATCGACTGGGAGTACGCCGCCATGGGCGACCCCTTCTGCGACCTGGGCAACTTCGTGGCCCAGGGCTCGGGCTACTCCGTGGACGAGGCTTTGGCCGTGCTTCCGGTCTACCTGGGGCGCCCCGCCACGCCCGACGAGGAGCTGCGGTTCCTCTCGGCCGTGGCCGTGGTGGGCTGGTACTGGTATGTGTGGGCCATGTACAAAGAGGCTATGGGCAGCCCCGTGGGCCAGTGGCTCTACGTTTGGTACAAGGCGGCAAAGACCTTCTCGGCCGCCGCCGAGAAACGCGTTGGGGCGCATGCAAGCGCCCGGAAGGGAGCAGCCCTGTGAGCACGCTCACCCGCGCCGAGTTCGACGAGCGCCTGGCCCGTTGGCAGGCGGGCCAGGCCACCGAGGCCGACCTAGCCGACCTTGAGCCTTACCGCGCCCGTCAGGCGGTGCTTCTGGCCAGCGGCTTGGGCAGCCGGCTGGCGCCCATCACCGTGAACACGCCCAAGCCGCTCGTGGACGTCTGCGGGACGCCCATCATCGACACCATCATCGCGCCGCTCGTGGCGGCGGGCATCGAGAGCATCTGCGTGGTCACCGGCTACCGCGCCGAGCAGTTCGAGCTTGTGCGCAACCGCTGGCCCCAGGTGGAGCTTGTGTACAACCCGCTCTACGACTCCACCAACAACATCTCGAGCGCCGTGGCCGCAGGCGACCGCTTCCAAAATGCCTACGTCTTTGAGAGCGACCTTCTCATCAAGAACCCGTCTGTCATTGCGCCTTACCGCTACGAGTCGTGCTACCTGGGCGTTCCCGTGGACTCCACCGACGACTGGTGCTTTGACGTGGACGAGGACCGCCGCATCTTGGACCTGCATCGCGGCGGAGTCGACTGCTACCACATGTTTGGCGTGAGCTACTGGACGGCCGCCGACGGCGCCCGCCTGGCCCGCGACCTGCCCGTGGCCTTTGCCTGCGAGGCCAACCGCCAGCGCTTCTGGGACGACGTGCCTTGCGTCTTGGCGGCCGACAACTACTGCGTGCACGTGGAGCCGGTCACGTTCGACGACATCGCCGAGATCGACTCTTTCGCGGAGCTTGCCGCCATAGACCCCAGATACGCCGTCCACACCGCCTGACATCGAGGAGAGGTAATGCAAGGACTCATCTTGGCCGCCGGCATGGGCAAGCGCCTGAAGTCGCTCACGGCCCACAACACCAAGTGCATGGTCAAGGTCAACGGCGTCACCATGATCGAGCGGGCACTCGCCCAGCTCGACCGCCTGGGCCTTACCCGCATCGTCATCGTAGTGGGCTACGAGGGCGACAAGCTTAAAGACTACATCTCCACCCTGGACGTGGCCACGCCCATCGAGTTTGTGGACAACCCCATCTACGACCGCACCAACAACATCTACTCGCTGGCCCTGGCGGCCGGGCAGTTGCAGGAGGACGATACCGTCCTTTTGGAGAGCGACCTTATCTTTGAGGAGGGCGTGCTCTCGGCGCTCGTTGACGACCCGCGCCCTACGCTTGCCCTCGTCGACAAGTACGAGAGCTGGATGGACGGCACCGTGGTCACCCTGGACGACGACGATTCCATCCTGTCGTTCGTGCCGGGCAAGCGTTTTCGCTTTGAGGACATGGATCGCTACTACAAGACGGTCAACATCTACAAGTTCTCAAAGGAGTTCTCGCGCAACGTCTACGTGCCCTTCCTCAAGGCCTACAGCCAGGCTCTGGGCAACAACGAGTACTACGAGCAGGTGCTTCGCGTCATCACCATGGTGGACACAAGCGAGATCCTGGCCAAGCGTCTCTCGGGCCAGAAGTGGTACGAGATCGACGACTTGCAGGACCTCGACATCGCCGAGTCCATGTTCGCGGTGGGGGAGGAGGTGCGCACCCGCCTTGTGGCCTCGCGCTACGGCGGCTACTGGCGCTACCCGCACCTCGTGGACTTCTGCTACCTCGTGAACCCCTACTACCCGCCCGCGCGCCTCATGGACGAGATGAAGGCGAGCTTTGAGACCCTGGTGACCCAGTACCCCTCGGGCATGCGGGTGAACTCGCTGCTCGCAGCCAAGAACTTCGGGCTGTCCCAAGAGCACGTGGTGGTGGGTAACGGCGCGGCCGAGCTCATCAAGGCCCTCTTTGAGAACCCCGACGCCGCCGTGGACGGCCCCTGCGGTCACATCCGCCCCACGTTCGAGGAGTATCCCAACCGCGGCGCCGCCGACGCGGTGACCTTTGTGCCGGACGACCCCGACTTCGCCTACACGGCCGACGACGTCATCGCGTTTTTCTCCGAGCATCCTGTCTCCCAGCTCGTGCTCATCAACCCCGACAACCCCACGGGCAACTACCTGCCCGTTGAGGACGTGTGCCGCGTGGCCCAGTGGTGCGAGGACCAAGGCGTGCGCCTGGTCTATGACGAGTCGTTTGCCGACTTTGCCGACGAGCCCCACAACTCCTTCCTCGCCGAGGAGCGCCTGGCGCGCTACCCCCACATGGTGGTGGTGAAGTCCATCTCCAAGAGCTACGGCGTGCCGGGCCTGCGCCTGGGCATCGTCGCCTCGGCGGACGAGCGTCTCATCGGCGCCCTCAAGGGCGACGTGGCCATTTGGAACATCAACTCTTTGGCCGAGTTCTACCTGCAGATTGCCGAGAAGTACAAGGACGACTACGCCCGCAGCCTCGACAAGCTGCGCGCCGAGCGGGCCCGCTTTGCCGCCGCGCTGGCGGAAGTGCCCCATGTGCGGGTCATGCCGAGCCAGGCCAACTACCTCTTTGTGGAGCTCACAGGCGCCATGGGCGCGTCAGAGCTGACTGAGCGCCTCCTGTGCGAGCGGGGGCTCTTCATCAAGGACCTCTCGGCCAAGGTGGTGCGCGACGGGCGCCAGTTCGTGCGCATCGCCGTGCGCGACCGGGCCGACGACGACAGGCTCGTGGCCGCGCTCCACGGGTACCTGGGTTAGGAGGGGCCAATGAGGATCGTGCCTTTCGGCGAGGTCGCCGCCATGGGGATCACCCCGGACCAGTGCCTGCGATGGGTCGAGGAGGCCCTCTCGCACAAGGGGGAGTGCCTGCTGCCGCCCAAGATCTCGCTCAAGCCCGAGGGCATGCCGGACGTGTTCTACAACACGATGCCCTGCATCGTGCCCTGGCTCGGGTACGCCGGTGTGAAGCTTGTGACGCGCTACCCCCATCGGTCCCCCGCGCTGGACTCCGAGCTCATGCTCTACCGTCTCGACGATGGGGTCATGGTGTCGCTTATGGACGCCACCTGGATCACCAACGCGCGGACCGGTGCGGTGGCGGCCCACTCCGCCGCCCTTCTCGGAACCCCGGGCTTCACCAGGGTCGGGTTCATGGGCCTGGGCAACACCGCCCGTGCGACGATGGAGTGCCTGCGTGTCGCCGTGCCCGACCGGGAGCTCGAGGTCGGCCTGTTGCGCCATCGCGACCAGGCGGCCCTGTTCGCCGAGCGGTTCTCCGCCATGGAGGGGGTGCGTTTCCACGAGGTCGACACCCCTGAGGAGCTCGTGGGGGAGAGCCAGGTCGTCATCTCGTGCGTGACCGCGGCCGGCGGGGATTTCTGCCCGGTGGAGTGCTTCGCCCCCGGTGTCACGGTGATCCCGGTGCACACTCGCGGCTTCATGGGGTGCGACCTTGCCTTCGACCGGGTGTTCTGCGACGACGTGGGCCACGTGAAGGGCTTCAGGTACTTCGATTCCTTCAGCGACAGGCTCTCGGAGGTGGCGGAGGTCGTGCAGGGCTCGGCCCCTGGCCGGACGAGCGACGACGAGCGCATTCTGGTCTACAACATCGGCCTTGCCCTCCATGACGTCGTGTACGCCGCTCACATCTTCGAGATGGGGCTTTCGGGGGCGCTCGACGTTGACTTCGACGGGCCCCGTGAGAAGTTCTGGGCCTGATAGATGGAGCTCACCCCGTTCCGCTGCCTGAGGCCGGCGCCCCGACTGGTGGGGCGCCAGGTCTCGGCGCCACTGGACGTCTTCGACCGCGACCGCGCCTTCGAACTGGTGGCGGACAACCCGCTGTCGTTCCTCGCCATCGACTGGCCCGACACCCTCTACCCGCTGGAGGCCCAAGTGGACCTCACGGAGGCCTACGCCAAGGCCCGCGACCTTCTGGAGTGGCGCCGGGAGCGCGGCGTGCTGGTGGAGGACGACGAGCCGAGCCTCTACGTCTACACCATGGAGGAGGGAGGCCATCGGCAGACGGCCGTGGTGGGGTGCCTGCCGGTGGAGTCGTTCCTCGACGGCACCGTGCGGCGTCACGAGTCCACCCTGGAGGAGAAGGAGGACGCCCGCGCGGCGCACATCGACGCCCTGGGCGCCCAGACCGGCCCGGTGTTCCTGACCTTCGGCGACAGCGACGGCGTGGCCCGCGCCGTGGCCGACGTGCAGGCCGGCGAGCCGCTCTACCGCTTCGAGGCCGACGGCGTGGCCCAGACCGTGTGGCGCGTGCCCGCCGACGGTCGGGGGCGCGCGCTGACGGAGGCCTTCTCGGGCGTGGGCGCGGCCTACGTGGCCGACGGGCACCACCGGGCGGCCTCGGCCGTGCGGGTGGCCCTGGCGCGCCGTGCCGCCGACCCGTCCCTGCCCGCGGATGCCCCCTGCAACCGGGTGCTCGTGGCGATGTTCCCCGCCGGGCAGCTCAAGGTGCTGCCGTACCACCGCATGGTGACCGGCGTGGACGAGGCCGGGCGCGAGGGGCTCGTTGCCGCCGTGGAGGCCGCGGGCTTCTCGGCGGCGCCGGCGGACGGCCCCGTGGCCCCTGCCGAGAGGGGCGCGTTCGGCATGTTCGACGGCGCGCACTGGTGGCTGCTCCGGGCGCCCGCGTCCAAGGGGGACGACCCGGTGGCGGCGCTGGACGTCTCGGCCCTGCAGGAGCGGGTGCTGGGACCGGTGCTCTCTGTGGGGGACCCGCGCCGCGACCCGCGCCTGACCTACGTGGCCGGCACCGTGGGCCCGGAGGCGCTGGAGGCCGCCGCCCGCGAGGCCGGCGACGCCGTGGCGTTCACGGTGTACCCCACGGGCATCGACGAGCTCATGGCCGTGGCCGACGCCGGCGAGCTCATGCCGCCCAAGTCGACCTGGTTCACGCCCAAGCCGTTCTGCGGGCTCTTCGTGAGGAGGGTCTAGAGGCCTTGCCTCCCGGGAGTCCGGGTGTACGCATCGGCGGAGGCAGCTCGACCGGGGGATGGCTTAGGTGCGCTCCTCGAGGGCTGTGTCCCAACACTCGGACACTTTTGTCCCATCATCGGCTGTGCAACAGGCGAAGCGACACGTGTCGCCGCCCCCTTCGTCACGCGGCCCGATTCCGTCTGTCAGGAGACGAGCATGGTCTCCGCGAGGCTCTCCTTGACGTCTTGGTAGGTCTTCTTCTGCTCGTCGTTCAGGATGTCCTGGTTGCGCTTCCATTTGCGCATCAGGTCGGAGATGGCGTGGGTCTCGTCCATGTACTTCTTCGATGCGTCGTCGTCCAGGGTCCCGTTCAGGAACGCGTTGCCGGTCTCCCGGTTGGCCTCGGCCCATTCCCGGATGGTCGCCATGTCGGTGTCGAAGTCCGCGATGTCGGCCTTCTCGACGGGCTTCCCGTCGCAGACGGTGATGCCCGGCATGCCGGAGACGGTCCTGAACACGCCGCCTGCGGTGTCGTCGTAGTAGTAGTCGTGGACGGACTGGAGGTCGTCCAGGTCCCGGCACTCGTAGGTCACGCGCAGCAGGCCGTCGTCGTCCACATCCACCGTGAGGATGGACGGGTCGACCCCGTCCTCCTCGACGAGGATGTCCCTGACCCTGTCGAGGTACTGCTGCACGACCTCGGGGTCGCTGTTCACGAGGTCCGTCTTGGTGGGGGTGCGCTGCACCAGCTGCACCCTCGTGAAGGGCTCGTCGTCGGAGGTGCCGAAGATGGCGATGTCCTCCCGGTCGCCGTCCTCCCCCTCCCAGGTGCAGGTGTGGAGCGGGGTCTCGTCCCCGTCCGGGGCCTGCCCCTGCCCTTGTGCCCCGTCGGCGTCGGGGGCCGGGGCCGAGGGGTCGGTATCGGTGGCCCCGAGGCCGGCGGCACCTTGGTCCGGTGCGGCGGCCCGGGGGATGGGGATCGCGGAGCATCCCGCAAGGGGCAGGGCGAGCAGCAGGGCGGGTAGCAGGGCGGTCAGCGGTCGCTTCATGGCTTCCTCCTCAGGCTCTCTGGATCGGCGGGGCCGGGGACCGCGTCGCGCCCGCCCCGCTCGCAGGGGGCAACCCATGCAGATCAGGGGTTGCTTGGTTGGACAGCCTATCAAGTGAGGAAATTCCCTCAAGACCATGGAGGGAAAAAATCCATCCCTGCAACGGGATGGAAAAGAATCAGGGGAATATGCAGCTCAGAGCTAATATCCACTACGGAACCAGCATCCCCTGAGACCCGGATGGTCCATCGGTGCGACAGGGATGGTTGGGACAAAAGTGCCCGGGTGTTGGGACAGCCCGCGGCATCATCATCAAACAAGAACGTGACAGCGAAAGAGCCCGACCAAAGTGACAGGGTTCAGTCGAGGTACTCCAGGTGCTTCAGTGAGAGGTCCAGGATCGGGCTCGAGTGCGTCAGGGCGCCGGAGCTCACGTAGTCCACGCCCAGGTCGGCGAGCTCGGCCACGCGGGTCTCGTCCACGTTGCCGGAGACCTCCACCTCGGCACGACCGTCGATGAGGGCGACGGCCGCGGCCATGGCGTCGTGGTCCATGTTGTCGAGCATGACGATGTCGGCGCCGGCCTCAACGGCCTCGGCCACCTGCTCGAGCGTCTCCACCTCCACCTCCACCTTGCGCACGAACGGCGCCCGCTCCCGGGCGGCCGCCACGCCGGCCGCGATGCCGCCGGCGGCGTCCAGGTGGTTGTCCTTGAGCATGACGCCGTCCGACAGGCAGAACCGGTGGTTGCCGGCCCCGCCCACGCGTACGGCCTCCTTCTCGAACACGCGGAGCCCCGGCGTGGTCTTGCGCGTGTCCACGAGGCGGATCCCCGTGCCCTCGAGCATCCGCGCCATGGCCCGCGTGTGCGTGGCGATGCCGCTCATGCGCTGCAGGAAGTTGAGGGCCACCCGCTCGGCCGAGAGGAGCGCCCGCACGTCGCCCTCCACGGCGCCGAGGGTCTGGCCGGCTGTCACGTCGTCGCCCTCGCCGACCTCCGCCACCAGGCGGGCGGTGGGGTCCAGCAGCTGGAACGTGCGTTCGAAGACGTCGAGGCCGCAGACCACGCCGTCGCCCTTGGCGATGAGGTTCACGCGGGCGCGCCGCGGCCGCAGGGCCACGGCGTCGCAGGAGACGTCGCCGAAGGGCATGTCCTCCAGCAGCGCGGCGCGGAGGGCGGGCTCGGCCACGAGGGCCATGGTCTCGGGGCTCATGGGGGCTCCTCTCGTCTCAGGCCGTCGTGACGGCGGCCGCGGCATCGCCTGCGGGCGGCCGCATCCCGGGGTGCGCGGCGCCGGGGGCCACGCGGGGCGGCTCGCCCGAGGCCGTCTCGGCGCAGCGGGCGGCGAACACCATGGCCTCCAGCAGCGAGTTGCTCGCCAGCCGGTTGCTCCCGTGCACGCCGTAGCAGGCCGTCTCGCCGCAGGCCAGCAGGCCGTCGAGCGACGTGCGCCCCCACAGGTCGCACGCGATGCCGCCCATGAGGTAGTGCTGGGCCGGCACCACGGGCACCGGTCCGGCAAGGATGTCGTGGCCGGCGGCGAGGCACGTCTCGTAGATGTGCGAGAAGTGCCCGCGCACCACGTCCTCTCCCACGGCCGAGAAGTCCAGCCGCACGTAGCGCGACCCCTCCCGGGCCATCTGGGAGCGGATGGCGGCCGTGACCACGTCGCGGGGCGCGAGCTCGTCGCAGAAGCGCCCGCCGTCCGCCCCCACGAGCACGGCCCCCTCGCCGCGGCAACTCTCGCTGATGAGGAAGGCCCGGCCGGGCCCCTCGGAGTAGAGCGACGTGGGGTGCACCTGCACCCAGTCGAGGTGCTCCACGGCCACGCCGTGGCGCCGACAGGCCTCGATGCCGTCGCCGGTGAGGCACGGGAAGTTGGTGGACCGCTCCCAGAGGCCGCCCACGCCGCCCGTGGCCAGCACGACGGTCCCGGCGCGGAGCTCCACGGGGCCGTCGCCGTCCCGGGCGAGCAGGCCCACGCAGCGCCTGCCCTCGGGGCTCTCCTCCACCAGCAGGTCCTCCATGGGGCAGTGCTCGCGCACCTCCACCCAGGGCAGGGCCTGCACGGCGGCGAGCAGGGCCTCGGTGACGGCGGCGCCCGTGGTGTCGGCCCGGTGCACGATGCGGGGCCGGCTGTGGGCGCCCTCGCGCGTGTAGTCCAGCGAGCTGTCCGCACGGCGGTCGAATGCCACACCCAGGGCGATGAGCGCCTCGGTGACGGCGGGGGAGCCGTCGACCATGGCCTCCACGGCTGCGCGGTCGTTGTCGCCGTGGCCGGCCGCAAGGGTGTCGGCGATCCAGGCCTCGCGGTCGTCGGGGCCGGTGAGCGTGCACATGCCGCCTTGGGCGAGCATGGAGTCGCAGGTGGCGACGTCCTCCTTGCAGATCACGAGGGTGCGGGTGCCCTCGGGCAGGTTGAGGGCGCAGAAGAGCCCGGCCACGCCGGTGCCGGCGACGACGACGTCCCAACCCTCCACCCTCACCGGGTGTCACCGCCCCGGGCGGCGAACTCGAGCATGCGCTCCAAGGGCGCCCGCGCGGCGTCGGCGTCGGGCGGCAGGGGCACCTCGCCGGAGCCGGTCTCCAGGCACGCGAGCACCTTCTCGGGCGTGATACCGGCCATGTCGGGGCAGCGTGGCGCCGGGGCGGGGAAGTGGACCCGCTTGCCCGCGCCCTCGCAGCGGCGCGCGATCTCGTGGCCCACGCCCTCCACGGTGCACACGACGAAGTCCGTGGCGTCGGACTCCTCCACGTCCCGGATGATCTCGGCCGTGGAGCCCACGACGTCGGCCAGAGCCAGGACGTCGGCGGGGCACTCCGGGTGGGCGAGCACGA
>Trix_p1__coassemble_2352_pt1 | contig 9280 bp, 6 predicted proteins | sample Trix_p1__metabat2_low_PE_013 | metagenome-assembled genome bin Trix_p1
GACCGCAACCGGGCGGAGGACTGGACGGGCATCTCGTCGATCACCCCCGAGACCCCCGGCTTCGAGCTAGTGCTGAACGACGGCCCCATGAACCTCTACCGCATCGTGCCGGTGGACGAGCTCGGCGCCCGCGGGGCTGCCTGACGCCCCCTCGTCGTCTGCCCGGCCTTCACATGGGAGGAGCCCCGCAGCCGATACCCTCCGGCTGCGGGGCCCCTCGTCTGCCGCGCCCCGAGTCTCTAGTTCAGCCCGCGCACCGCCCGGCCGATGGACTTGAACACCTCGCGACGCTTGGTGCCGTAGGGCATGAGCGGGTCCACGAACTTCCGGATGGGGTTGTTCTCGCCGATGGCCTTGGGCGGCTGCCACGAGATGCGCTTGCCGCCGAGGTCCACGTGGGCCACCGCGGCGGCCAGCTGTGCGATGAGGCGCTCGTAGAACGGGGTCTTGCGGGCGTACTCCCAGTAGAGCTCCGCCTTGTCGCAGCCCACCATGTTCCAGGGCTTCTGGAAGCCCGCGTAGTGGGTGATGAGGGCGTCGCCGCGGGCGCGCAGGAAGGCGTCGAACACGGCGGCGGGGGCGAACGAGAAGATGCGCCCGATGCGCCCGTCGCAGTCGATCATGACGTTCCAGGCGTTGTCGAGGTAGGTGACGCGGCCCTCGCAGCAACGGTTGAGGACGTCCTGGTCGTTGTAGATGAGCGTGGGGTCGGACGCCTCCTCGAGCCACTGGTCCATGGTCATGAAGGAGCGCATCTCGCCCGTGTTGAGGAGCAGCACGCCGGCCTGGAAGTAGTCGTAGGGGTCGCGCATCTTGAGGACGTCCTCGGCGTAGGCCATGCGCTTGCCGTCGGGCATGTTGAGGTTGCCGAGGAAGTCCACGTCGCGGGCCGCCGCTAGCAGGTTGCCGGTGACGTCGGTGTGGTAGAGCTCGGCGACGTCGCCCGTGACCACGAGGTCGGAGTCCAGGTAGAGCACCTTGGTGTAGAAGGGCAGCAGCTCCTGGATGAGGAAGCGGTAGTAGGTCTCGTTGGAGATGTGCGCGTTGCTCGTGGTGAGGTCGTACTTCTCGACGATGTCGGCCACGTCGAGGAATCGCAGGTGCGCGTGGGGGTAGCGCGACACCATGGCCTGCATCTCGGCGCGGTTCGCGCCGGAGATGTCGCTCGTGAGCACGATGACGTCGTAGCGATAGGCGGGGTCCGCGTTCTCGAGCATGGAGACGATGGTCGTCGAGACCATGGGAACGTAGTTGTCGTCCGCGGCAAAGACCACCGGGATGGTGGAGCGCACGGGCGTCTCCACGGGCAGGGGCACGGGCTCGGGGCGGGGTTCCGGGTCCTGGAAGTGGACCACCTGGAGTTCCTTGGTCCTCCAGCCGCGGCCCACGCGCTCGCCGTGCATCAGGTAGATGTTGAGCAGGCGCTCCGCCAGGTGGCCCGGGGTGCGCACGGCCTCCACGGAGTAGTGGGAGAAGTCGATGTTCTCGATGCAGCGGTCGAGGATGGGGAAGACCCACTCGGCGTACTCGCGGAAGAGCTCGCCGCGCATGATGTACATGTTGCAGAAGCACGACGTGTGGCCGTTGAGGTAGGCCTCCACGTCCTCGGCGTAATCGGGGTGGAGCTCCTTCACCACCTCGCCGCACATGATGAGGTCATCGATGTGCAACTTGGGGGCGTCGGCGTACTGCTCGGCAGGAGTGGTGTAGGGCGCTGGGAGGTTGCGGATGTCCTGCATCGGGGCGGTGATGACGTCGTAGCCCTCCACGGCACGGGCGATGGAGGCGTCGTCCAGGCCGTACCTCTTCTGGGCGCCCTCGTCGATGGCGCCGGCCATGACCTCGCCCCAGCCGTTCTCCTCGTAGCGGGTGTCGGAGAAGTTGAAGTAGCGGCGGTAGTGGCAGAAGCCCACGTACTCGGCATCCACATGCTTCCACGCCCAGTACTGCGCCGTCATCTCGCAGAGCATCTTGTTGAGGGCGGAGTCGTTGTCGCCCTCGTCGTCGTGGAGCATGAGGGGCAGGCGGCCGCCGTTGACGGCGCAGCCCACCTGGATCATCTGGAGACTCCGGGCGTCGAAGCGCGCGAAGTCGCGGTGGGCCGAGACGAGGATGCGCACCTTCTGGGCGTCGTAGGTCTCGCGGAGCTCGTTCTCGGCACGCCCGGCGTCGCTATGGCGCAGGTCGGCGATGTGGCCGGCGGCGGCGGAGACGGCGGCGTCCAGGCGCGTCCGGGCGGCATCGGAGATGCGGGCGGTGTCGGAGAGCTCGAGGGCGAGGTCGAGGGTGCGCTCCACGGAGGGGTCGTCGGCGAGGGAGCCGCCGTTGTCCCAGAGGCGGTAGGCCCCGTCGCGGGCGAGGCGGGCGAGGTTGGCCGCCACCTCGTTGGGACCGAGCACGGGGGCGATGAGCCTGGCGGCCGCGACGCGGTCCTCGGGAGCGATGCGGTTCTGCCAGTCGTTAGTGATTATCTCGACGAGCTTGGCACGCATGCCCTCGGCCGCTTCCTCGAGGAGTTCGCTGCGCTCCGAGGCGGCGAACCGGTCGGCGGCGGCGCAGCAGTCGGCCGTGGCGCGGGCCTCGCGCCCCAGGGCATCCGGGGTGAGGGGACCGAAGTTGATGATGCCTCGTCCGAGGTGGTAGACGTACCCGTCCACCTCCGTGTCGGTGACCTCCTCGGCCACGAACGAGGAGAGCACGAGGGCCTCGTAGGCGTCCTCGGCGCGCTCGAGGCGCTCGTCGGCCATGGCCGCGAAGGCCTCGCGGGCCACGGAGCCGCGGAAGGCGTGCTGGGTCACGCGCCAGGGGCGCAGGTAGCCGCCGTCCTCGACGAACGTCTGCCTGATGAGCTCCTCGCGGGTCAGGGTGCCGGTCTGGCAGTTGTTGAAGTCCTGGAGCGACCTCGCCTCCTCCTCGGGGGTGTCGCCCTCTGCCACGACGGTGAGGCCGAAGAAGACGGAGTCGACGTCGTTGGCGTCGACGACGGCGGCCAGGCGCTCGAGGAGGTCGGGTGCGAACTCGTCGTCGCCGTCGAGGTAGAGCACGCGGTCGCCCGCGGTCTCGGCCGTCCCGGCGCGGCGGGCCAGGTGGCGCCCTCGGTTCCCGTCGAGGTCGACGACCTTGATGCGGGGGTCCGCACCGGCCTTGGCGTGGGCGATGGCGGAGGTGGCGTCGGTGCTGCCGTCGTTGACGACGACGGCCTCCCAGTCGCCGAGGGTCTGGGCTGTGAGGCTGTCGAGACAGGCCTCGAGGTAGCGCTCCTCGTTGTGGGCGGGAACGACAACGGAAAACTTGGGCATGGTGCTCCTCTGGGGTAGGAGGGCGGTCTTCTCTATTGTCCTCAAACGCCGACGCGCCGACCGGGTTTGCGACTAACCTTCATAGCTGTGCCCGTTTCATGGGCGGATGAGCCCGCGCAGGCGTCGGAGGATCCCGCCGCGCGGCGCCTCGGCCGGGGGTGTCGTCCCCGGGTCGGCCTCGGAGGGCGTGTCCGGTCGCACGAGGCCGGTCTCGACGCAGTGCCCGGTCCCCGCGGCACGCATGTCGCGGTAGCGGGGGAGGGCCCTCTGATCGTCGTCCAGCATCGCCTCCACGGTGCGGGCGTGGTCGAGGCTCTCGCGGGCGCGCCGCTCGGCAGCTGCGATGTCGGCCCCCTCGCGCTGTGCACAGAGGAGGGCGTAGGCGTCGTCGCGCACGAAGCGCCAGAGCTCGGTTCCGAAGGAGCCGCCGGCGTCCTCGTCCACCCAGGCGCCCGCGAGGACGGGGAGGGCCTCGACCTTCTGGGGGCCGGGCACGTTGTCGCGCCACTCGTTCGCCGAGTGGAAGGCGAGGCGGGCCGACAGGGCCTCCAGCCGCTCGCCCCAGTCGTCGCGTCCGAGCTCGGCCCCGTGGGCAGCCACGAAGTCCTTGGCCAGGTGCAGCGCCTTGACGTCGGCCCGCACGAGCCGCTCCTCGTGCTCCAGTCCCTGCTCGGAACCCAGGGTGTAGCCGCGGCCCAGGTGGTAGACGTACCAAGGGGCGTCGGGGAGTGCCCGGTAGGTGTGGGCGTAGGAGTCGATGATGAAGCAGAGGTAGACGTCGTCTGCCAGGCAGAAGAAGTCGTCCGCTGCCGTGCCGTAGGCCCTGCGGAGGAGGTTCCCGTCGAACAGCTTGTGGTGGATGCTCCAGTCGAAGCCCGTCTCGTGGGCGAACTGCTCCGAGAGGATCTCATCGCCCTCCAGCCTGCGGGGCACGGGCGTGAGGAACCGCTCCATGCCGGCCGCGGCGTCCCGCGCCTCGGGTGTGTTCGCCACGACGGTTGCGCCGAAGTGCAGAATGTCCACTGGGTCGTCGAGGTGCGCCTGCAACAGCTTGGGCAGCGATCCGGGCGCGAGGCGGTCGTCGGCGTCGAGGAGCATGACCGTGTCGCCCGTGCTGGCGAGGACGCCTCGCTTGCGGTTGCCGAGCGTTCCGAGGTTGTGCTCGCCCACGATGAGGCGCACGCGGTGGTCGCTCTCGGCGATGGAGCGCACGCGCCCGCAGGTGCCGTCGCCGGAGCAATCGTCGGTGACCACGACCTCCACGTCGGCCACCCCCTGGTCGAGGACGGCGTGCACCGTCTCGTCGATGTAGTCGGCGTGGTTGTAGGTGGGGATGACGATGGAGAAGGTAGGCATGGGACCCCTCGGGAGTCGGTGGCGGGACGGGACCCACTCTAGCCCACGGGGGCGGGACCGGTGGTCCGCGGCGGGCCGTCCGTCGGGGCCGTGGGGCGTCCGGAACCGCTTTCCGGGCGCCCCTGGCCACGCCCAGGGTCGAGAGGTGCCCCTGCCCGCCGGCCCCCCGTCCCTAAAGCGGGGCTCAAGCGCCGTGCCGACCGCCGCGGGGTCGCCTCCCATCGGGTACGGTGGTGCCGGGAGAAAGGGGTGCCATGCGTCTGCTGGTGACAGAGGACGACCGCGACCTCGCCGAGGTGCTCGGCGTGTTCCTCGAGCGCAACAACTTCGCCGTGGAGGTGGTGGGCGACGGCCGCACGGCCCTCGACCACGGGCTCTCCGGTGCCTACGACGGCATCGTGCTCGACGTCATGATGCCTGCCATGGACGGCATCGAGGTGCTGCGGCGCCTCCGTGACGCCGGCGTGGACACGCCGGTCATGATGCTCACGGCCAAGGGCGCCACCCGGGACCGCATAGCCGGGTTCGACGCTGGGGCCGACGACTACCTGCCCAAGCCGTTCTCGCCCGACGAGCTCCTCTCCCGCGTGCGCGCCATGCTGCGGCGCCGCGGCCCCTGGCAGCCGCGCACCGCGTCCTTCGGCGACCTCGTGCTGGACCTCGACGGCTCGGTGCTGTCGTGCGGCGACCGCTCCGTGCAGCTGTCGCGCCGCGAGTTCCAGGTGATGGAGCTGCTCATGGCCGCCCCGGGGGCGGTGACGCCTGCCGAGGGGATCCTCGAGCGCGTGTGGGGCTGGGACGCCGAGGCGGAGGTCAACGTCGTCTGGGTGCACGTCTCCAACGTGCGCAAGAAGCTGGCGTCCCTGGGCTCGTCGGTGTCCATCGTGGCCATCCGCGGCCTCGGCTACACCCTCCGGGAGGCCGCCGGTGATTGAGCGGCTGCGTCGGCGTTTCGTGGCGGTGGCCATGGCCGCCGCCACCGTGGTCATCGTGCTCGTGGGCCTGGCCATCAACGGCGCCGGCCTCTACGGCGTGTGCGACCGCGCCGACCACGTGCTCTCCGTCATCGTCGCCAACGGGGGCACCATCCCGCGCGGGACGGCGGGGCTCGACCCCGAGACGCCCTTCTCCGCCAGGTACTTCGTGGTGGATGTGGGCCCCGACGGAACCGCCGTGGCCACTGACCTCTCCCATGTCGCGGCCGTCACCGCCTCCGACGTCGTCGCCTTCGCCCGCCGGGCGTCGACGGCGTCGCCGGGCTACAGCTGGTACGACGGCTACCGCTGCCTCGTGACCGAGGAGGGCCCGTACCGCTCGGCCGTCTTCCTCGACTGCCGGGGCAGCCTAGCGTCGCTCGAGACCACGGCGCTCGCCACCGTGGCCGTGGGCGTCGCGGCCGACCTGCTGGTCTACCTGTTTGTGCGGCTCTTCTCGGCCCGGGCCATCGACCCCCTCGTGCAGGCGGCCCAGCGGCAGCAGCGCTTCGTCACCGACGCCTCCCACGAGCTCAAGACGCCCGTCACCGTCATCGTGACGAGCCTCCGCGTGCTGGAGATGGAGGTGGGGGAGAACCGGTGGATCGAGAAGGCGTCGCGGCAGGCCCACTCGCTGGCGCGCCTCGTGGACGACCTCGTGGTGCTGTCGCGCCTGGAGGACGAGGGTGCCGCCGTCCGGGAGCGCGTGGACCTCTCGGCGCTCGTGGCGACGGCGGCCGACGACATGGCGGATTACGCTGCGGCGGAGGGCCACGGGACCCGCACCGAGGTGGAGCCGGGCGTGACCGTGGAGGCCGATCCCCGCGCCGTGGGGACGCTGCTCTCCGTGCTGCTCGACAACGCCGTGAAGTACGCGCTGCCCGGCGGCGAGGTGTCGCTCTCCCTGGCACGGGCACGGCGCGGCGCCGAGCTCCGGGTGTCCAACCCCGCCGAGCCCCTGGGCCCGGAGGCGCTGGGGCGCGTCTTCGACCGCTTCTACCGGCCCGACGAGGCACGCTCCCGGGAGACCGGCGGTTTCGGCATCGGCCTCGCCCAGGCGGCGGGCATCGTGGAGGCCCACGGCGGCATCGTCCGGGCCACCCAGGGCGCGGGGGACGACGGCGTCAACACCTTCATCGTGACGGTGTGGCTCCCCGCCAAAGGGGTGCGGGCCTAGGAGGCCAGGGGGTGCGCCGTGGGTACGCACCGCTCGTAGGTGACGAACTCGCTGAACCCGAGGTTGCGGAGCATCAGCTGGCCCACACGCAGGTAGGAGCCCAGGTGGGACGGCTTGTGCGAGTCGGACCCCAGGGTCACGAGCGTGCCGCCGAGGTCGCGGTACAGCCTGAGGACGTCGGTGGAGGGCATGAGGTCGTCGAGCCCGTAGCGCCAGGACGACGTGTTGAGCTCGATGGCCTTGCCGTGGGCGACGGCATGCTCGAGCACGGCGGCCACGCGGTCGCGCACGCGGTCGAAGGGCATGGGGCCGAAGGGGTCGTAGCGGCGCACGAGGTCGAGGTGGGCGAGGGCGTCGTAGCCGTCGAAGGATTCCATGACGGCGAGCATCTCGTCCAAGTAGGCCCCGTGGATGCCGTCCTGGTCGCGGCCCTGCTGGTAGTCCCCGTTCCAGAACTCGCGGTCGCCCACCTGGTGGATGGAGAGCAGGCGGAAGTCCAGCCGGTCGCCCCAGGCGTCGAGCACGCGCTCGAACTCGCCCACGGTGTGGCGTTGCACGCCGAACTCCAGCCCGCACCGGACGTCGAGGCGGCCGTCGTACTCGGCGCGCACGCGCTCGACCTCGGGGAAGTAGCGAGCGTAGTCCACGTTGGTGACCGGCTTGCCGTTGTCGGGGTCGTGGCGGAGGGCCGGCTGGCCGGCGTCGGGCTTGACGCCGTAGTCCACGTGGTCGCAGAAGCAGATGGCGTCCAGGTTCAGGCGCAGCGCGCCCTCGGCCACCTGCCCCATGGGGTAGACGGAGTCATCCGAGAACTCGGTGTGGACGTGGAAGTCGGCGAGCATGGCGGTCTCCCTTGCGGCTCTACGGGGCGGCGGTGGTGTGACGGGTCCGGGCGTCCCCGACCAATCTAGGGCTTCAGGGGAGAGTGGGGACACGGGCCATCCGCCCGGAACCGGTTCCGGGCGGGGCACTTCAATCAAGCGGGAAACCACCTTCGCCCGCAACCGCTCCCGGGCGGGAAAACGCCACCTGCGGCCCCTCCAGGACGGCGTTGCGGCCTCAGCCGAGAAACCGCCCCCGCCCGGAACCGCTCCCGGGCGCTCCGTCTCTCCAACACGGTAGCCACCCCGGCCCGCGACCGCATCCGGACGGTCAGTCGCTTCAACGTGGCGACCGCTCCATCTGGCATGGCTTTCGGACGGGCGGCCCCTTCAACAAGGCGGCCGTCGCGGCCTGCAGCCGGTTCCGGACGGCATCAGCCCCCGAACCCCCGCATGCAGCGGCGCCTTCCAACAAAAAAGGTGGTAAAGGGCGTCAATGCGAGGTCGGCACCGGCGCCGTCGCGACAGGGGCTCTCGCCAAAGCAGGGGAGGGGCGCATACATCGTTAGGGAGTCCTCCTGAGAGGGCCTGTGCATCCGAAGATGCACAGGCCCTCGAAGTGACTCCCGTTGATGCATGAGCCCCTCCCCGGACAACCGGAAGGGAGCGCCCCTACTCCAGCTCGAAGGCGCCGGTGTAGAGCTGGTAGTAGGTGCCCTTCTTGGCGATGAGCTCGTCGTGGCTGCCGCGCTCGATGATGCGGCCGTGGTCCAGGACGATGATCACGTCGGAGTTGCGGACCGTCGAGAGGCGGTGGGCGATGACGAACGTGGTGCGACCCTTCATGAGGGCGTCCATGCCGCGCTGGACGATGGCCTCGGTGCGGGTGTCGATGGAGCTCGTGGCCTCGTCGAGGATCATGACGGGCGGGTCGGCGACGGCGGCGCGGGCGATGGAGATCAGCTGGCGCTGGCCCTGGGAGAGCTGCGAGCCGTTGTCGGTGAGCATGGTGTCGTAGCCCTGCGGCAGGCGGGCGATGAAGTCGTCGGCGCCGGCGAGCCTGGCGGCGGCGAAGCACTCCTCGTCCGTGGCGTTGAGGCGGCCGTAGCGGATGTTCTCGAGGACGGTGCCGGTGAACAGGTTCACGTCCTGGAGCACGATGCCCAAGGAGCGGCGCAGGTCGTCCTTGCGGATCTTGTTGATGTTGATGCCGTCGTAGCGGATCTTGCCGTCGGCGATGTCGTAGAAGCGGTTGATGAGGTTGGTGATGGTGGTCTTGCCGGCACCGGTGGCGCCCACGAACGCCACCTTCTGGCCCGGCTTGGCGTAGAGCGAGACGTCGTGCAGCACGGTGTGGTCGGGCGTGTAGCCGAAGTCGACGTCGTAGAAGCGCACGTCGCCGGCCAGCGGGGTGTAGGTGACCTCGCCTGTGTGGTGCGGGTGCTTCCAGGCCCACATGCCGGTGCGCTCACCGGACTCGGAGAGCTTGCCGTCGACCATGCGCACGTTCACGAGCTCGACGTAGCCCCCGTCGGTCTCGGAGGGCTCGTCGATGAGCGAGAAAATGCGCTCGGCGCCGGCCATGCCCATGACCACGGGGTTCACCTGCTGGGAGATCTGGCCGATCTGGCCGGCGAACTGCTTGGTCATGTT
>Trix_p1__coassemble_2366_pt1 | contig 9194 bp, 7 predicted proteins | sample Trix_p1__metabat2_low_PE_013 | metagenome-assembled genome bin Trix_p1
CCGCCCAGGCCGAGCTCGACCGCCTCGGCGACGAGTACGAGAAGCTCGCTGCCCAGCTCTCCGAGACCATGGGGAAGATCGAGGACGTCAACGGCCAGATCTCCGACACCGAGGCGGAGATACAGAGGAAGGAGGAGGAGCTCCAGAGGAAGAAGGAGCTCCTCGCCGCCCGGGTGAACGCCAACTACAAGGCCGGCGACACCAACTTCCTCGAGGTCCTCATGGCCTCCTCGAGCTTCGAGGAGCTCACGAGCAACATCTACTACATGAACAAGGTCACCCAGGCCGACGTCGCCCTCATCGACGAGGTGACCGCAGCCAAGCAGGCCCTCGACAACACCAAGGCACAGCTCGAGTCGCAGAAGGCCCAGCTCGAGGACCTCAAGGCCTCCCAGGCCTCCGACCTCGAGGCCATGCAGGCCAAGCAGGTGGAGACCCAGAACATGCTCGCCGGCCTCTCCTCCGAGGTCCAGGAGCTCATGGCCCAGCGCGACGCGGAGATCCTGGCGTCGGCCAAGGCCGAGCAGGAGGAGCGCGAGCGCGCCGAGGCCGCCCGCGCCGCCGCGGCGGCGTCGAGCTCCCAGGCGGCCAGCGCCGGTGCGGCCCTCGCGGGCTCCGGCGGCTCCGCCTCCGGCAAGGGGGCCGCCATCGTCGCGGCCTGCGGGCGCGTGCCCTCCCCCGGCGCCGGCTACTGCGCCATGTGGGTGAGCCAGGTCTACCAGGCGGCCGGCTGCGGCTACCCGGGCGGCAACGCCGTGGACCAGTACTACTCGTTCTGCACGAGCTCCAACCGCTCCGCCATCCAGCCCGGCATGCTCGTGGCCGTGCCCTCCCACCCCCACACCGTGGCGGGCCGCATCTACGGCCACGTGGGCATCTACGTCGGCGGCGGCATGGTCATGGACAACATCGGCTACATCCGCACGATCGGCCTCGACTCCTGGATCTCCTACTACCAGGCCGGCGGCGTCACGGCCCGCTGGGGGTTCGCGTAGGAACGCCGCACCGACGCCGTAGGCCCGGCGGCAAACGGGTAGCATCCCTGTCGATTCCAAACAACGTCAGGAAGAGGTCGCCATGGCCAGAGTCGCCGTCATCGGCTGCACCCACGCCGGTGTGTTCGCCACCGTATCCATCCTCAAGGCCCACCCCGACTGGGAGGTCCACGTCTTCGAGCGCAACGACACCGTGTCGTTCCTCTCGTGCGGCATCGCCCTCTGGGTGGGCGACCACGTGAGCGACCCCAACCGCATGTTCTACAGCTCCCCCGCCGCCCTCGCCCAGGCCGGCGCACAGGTGCACATGCACACCGACGTCACCTCCGTCGACTGCGCCGCCAAGCACGTGGAGTGGGTGGACCTCCAGACCGACGGGCGCGGCGAGGGCGACTTCGACTACCTCGTGGCCACTACGGGCTCCAAGCCGGTCCTGCCGCCCATCCCCGGCATCGACGGCGAGCGCGTGCTCCACTGCAAGAACTGGGACGACGCCCTGCGCATCAAGGAGCTCTGCGGCGACGCCGCCTCCGTGGCGGTCATCGGCGCCGGCTACATCGGCACCGAGCTCGCCGAGCAGCTCTCCGAGGCCGGCAAGCGCGTGGTGCTCGTGGACGCCCTGCCCCGCGTCCTGGCCAAGAACTTCGACGCCGACGTGACCGACCAGATGGAGCGCGCCTTCACCGACCACGGCGTCGAGCTCGCCCTCGGCGAGAAGGTCGTGGCCTTCGAGTCGGGCGACGAGGGCGTCACCGTCACCACCGACAAGGGCGCCCACACCGCCGACTACGCCATCCTGGGCCTGGGCTTCCTGCCCCGCACCGACCTCTTCGACGGCCAGCTCGACATGCTGCCCAACGGCGCCATCCGCGTGGACGAGTACATGCGCTCCTCGGTGCCCGGCGTCTTCGCGGCCGGCGACGCCGCCTCCATCCTCTACAACCCCACGGGCAAGGAGGACTACATCCCCCTGGCCACCAACGCCGTGCGCCAGGCCTCGCTCATCGGCCCCAACATCGTGGAGCCCACGATCGCCTACGCCGGAACCCAGGCCACCTCGGCCGTCCAGCTCTACGAGTACAGCCTCGCCGCCACGGGCCTCACCGTGGAGGGCGGCGCCGTGCGCGGCCTCGCCCTGGAGGGCGTCACGGTGACCGAGAACTACCGCCCCGACTTCATGCTCACCACGGCGCCGGTGACCGCCACGCTGGTCTTCGACCCCGAGACCCGCGCCGTCAAGGGCGCCCAGTTCTTCTCCACCGAGCCCGACGTGGCCCAGGCGGCCAACGCCGTGTCCATCGCCATCGCCAACGGCATGACCGTGGACCAGCTGGCCCAGGTGGACCTGCTCTTCCAGCCCAACTTCTCCAACCCGGTGAACTACATCGGCTCGGTCGCCATGAGGGCGGCCGGCCTGGTGTAGGCGCACCTACGGTTTTCTCCCGCAAATGGGCCGGTCTCCCCCGGGGGGCCGGCCCGTTCGTCTTATGGTGGGGTTCGCATCCCTGTTCCCGTTTCGAGGAGAACCATGGACCCCAAGAAGCCTGAGGACACCTGCGTCCTCGTCACCGGAGGCGCCGGCTTCATCGGCAGCCACACCGTCGTCGACCTGCTCGAGAACGGCTACCACGTCGTGATCGTGGACGACCTCTCCAACTCCAGCCCCCGCGTCCTCGACCGCATCCGCGAGATCGTGGGCGACGAGGCCTTCGCCCGCTGCGCCTTCCACGAGGTGGACATCTGCGACCGCGCCGCCCTCGAGGAGGTCTTCGCGCGCCACGACGTCGACCGCGTGATCCACTTCGCCGGCTTCAAGGCCGTCGGCGAGTCCGTCGAGAAGCCGCTCGAGTACTACAGCAACAACATCGGCGGCACCCTCACCCTCTGCGAGGTCATGCGCGAGGCCGGCTGCAAGGCCATCATCTTTTCCAGCTCGGCCACCGTCTACGGCGACCCCGACTCCCTGCCCCTCACCGAGGACTCCCCCAAGAAGCCGGCCACCAACCCCTACGGCTGGACCAAGTGGATGATCGAGCAGGTCCTCACCGACCTCACCGTGGCAGACCCCGAGTGGGACGTCGTGCTGCTCCGCTACTTCAACCCCATCGGCGCGCACCCCTCCGGCCTCATCGGCGAGGACCCCAAGGGCATCCCCAACAACCTCGTGCCCTACGTGGCCCAGACCGCCGTGGGCAAGCGCGAGGCCGTCCACGTCTTCGGCGACGACTACCCCACCCCCGACGGCACCGGCGTGCGCGACTACATCCACGTGTGCGACCTGGCCGCTGGCCACGTGGCGGCCCTCGCCTGGATGAACGGGCGCACCGGCGTCGAGGTGTTCAACCTGGGCACCGGCGTGGGCTCCTCCGTGCTCGACGTCGTCAAGTGCTTCTCCGAGGCCTGCGGCCACGAGATCCCCTACGTCGTGGAGGCCCGCCGCGCCGGCGACGTCGCCGAGAACTACGCCGACTGCGCCAAGGCCGAGCGCGAGATGGGCTGGAAGGCCCGGTTCGACCTCGCCGACATGTGCCGCGACTCCTGGAACTGGCAGTCCAAGAACCCCGACGGGCTCGGTGCCTGACATGGCGCCCGCGTCCCCGTCGGAGGCCGTGCCCCAGGCGTTCCCCGACTACGTGGCCGCGCGCCGCGACGCCGTCGACGCCGAGCTCGCGGCCGCCTACGCGCTCGTCCCCACCGACGACCTGCGCCGCTACCTCTACCGCCCCCTCCAGGACTTCTCGGCCCACGGCGGCAAGCGCATCCGCCCGGCCCTCGTGCTCATGGGCTGCGCCGTCACCGGCGGCGACGAGGCCGCGGCCATGCCCGTGGCGGCGGCCGTGGAGCACTTCCAGAGCGCGGCGCTCATCCACGACGACATCGCCGACGAGTCCGAGACGCGCCGCGGCGTCCCCTGCCTGCACCGCTCCGAGGGAGAGGGGCTGGCGATCAACGCCGGCGACTTCTCCCTCGTGGAGAGCTTCGCCTGCGTGGCCGACGACGGGCGCGTGCCCGCCGCCTGCCGCCACGCCGTCATGGTGGAGCTCTGCGAGATGATGATGCGCACCGTCGAGGGCCAGGCCCTCGACCTCGGCTGGGCCCGCGACGGCCGCTGGGACGTGACCTGCGAGGACTACCTGGCCATGGCCACCCTCAAGACGGCGCACTACTCTGCCGCCTCGCCGCTGGCCATGGGTGCCATGGTGGCCGGGGCGACGGCGGCCCAGGTGGACGCCCTGCGCTCCTTCGGCCTGGACGCCGGGCTCGCCTTCCAGATCCAAGACGACATCCTCAACGTCGTCGGCGACCCCGCCGCCCAGGGCAAGGACTTCCGGAGCGACATCACGGAGGGCAAGCGCACCCTCATGGTCTGCTGGGCCCTGGGGCACGGCACGGCCGAGCAGGCCGCAGAGCTCAGGGGCATCCTCGAGTCGGGCACGTCCGATTCCGGGGACCTCTCCCGCGCCGTCTCCCTCCTCGAGGCCACCGGCGCCGTGGAGCATGCCCGCGCCTACGCCTCCGACCTCGCGGGACGCGCCGTCACGCACCTCGAGGACGTGGGGCTCGTGCCAGGCGAGGCCCTCGACGCCCTCCTGGCCATGCCCTCGTTCTTCGTCTCCCGCACCGCCTGACACCGCCCGGTCCACCCGGGCGCCGCACCACGCACCACCTGTACAAAAAGGAGCACCATGGATCCAATCAAGGAAGGGATGGACGGCATCGCCGTAGAAGACGTGCAGGACCGTCTCGTCTCCCTCGGCTATGCCATCGCCCCCGACGAGCGCGACGCCGAACGCTTCGGCCCCTCCACCGCCGAGGCGGTCCTGGCCTTCCGCCGCGACCACGGCCTCGAGACCGGGCGCGACGTCGACGCCACCATGTGGTCGTGCCTCGTGGACGAGGGCTACCACATGGGCGATCGCACCCTCTACCTGCGCCTGCCCAACTTCAAGGGCAACGACGTCCGCACCATGCAGAACGCCCTGTCCATCCTCGGCTTCTCCTGCGGGGAGATCGACGGCTGCTTCGGCGCCCACACCGAGGCCGCCGTCAAGCAGTTCCAGGAAAACGTGGGCATGCTGGCCGACGGCATGTGCTTCCAGGACACGTTCCAGGCCATCTGGCGCCTCTACCACGTATGGGGCGGCAAGGAGGCCCAGGCGCCGGTCCCCCAGGCGGGCATCGGCTTCGCCCGCGCGGCCTCCGTGCTCGAGGACAACGCCCTGGCCCTGTTCGCCGACGGCCCCATCGCCCGCACGGTGGCCGGCCGCATCTGGAACCTCGCGAGCGCCACGAGCGAGGACTCCGGCCTCGCCCTCTACAACGGCCTCGACGAGGTGCCCGAGGGCATGACCGCCATCCTCGAGCTCGTCTGCGACGACCCCGAGGCCGAGCCCGGCGTCACCTCCGTGCACATGGACCGCTGCGGCGACGACCTCCCGCGGCGCCTGCGCACCTCCCTGGCCGCCAGCCGGCACCGGCCGCCCTACGTGCGCATCCAGCTGCCGGCCGACGCCAACGAGTACGACGGCAGCTTCACGAGCAACCGCGCACAGATGATCGCGAGCGAGATCCTCGACGCCGTCTGCGCCGCCTTCGACGAGGCGTAAGGAACCGGGCGACCGAGAGATGAGGCGGGCCCCCCTGCCGGGATGGGAGGACCCGCCTTTCATGTCGGTCCGATCCGGTCTACCGGGTGAGGGTGACGACCCGCTCCCCCACCTTGACGGGACCCGGGGCCACCGGTGCGACGGAACCGTAGTCCGCGGCGTTGGAGACGAGCACCATCACCTCGTCGGGGTGCCCGGCGGCCGCGATGGCGTCGGGGTCGAACCCCAGCAGCGGCTGCCCCGCCCTCACGGCGTCGCCCTGGGAGACGTAGGGCGTGAAGCCCTCCCCCTCCATCGCCACGGTGTCCACGCCCACGTGCACGAGCACCTGCATGCCGTCCGCCGTCTCGAGGCCCACGGCGTGGCCGGAGCCCACCAGGGCGGCCACGGTGCCGTCCACGGGCGAGAAGACCGTCCGCCCGCTCGGTCTCACCGCGAGGCCGAGCCCCAGGAGCCCCTGGGAGAGCGTCTCGTCGGGGACGTCCGCGAGGGCCACCGCCTCGCCGTCGACCGGCGACAGCACCGTCAGGGGCTCCCAGTCGCACGCCACGGCCGCAGGCGCCTCCGGCCCCTTCCTCTTGAACCTGTCAAAGAGACCCATGGCCTCTCCTCTCTCTGGAAAGCGGGGTGCCCGCCCCGCGGGGCGGGCACCGGAACGGTCGTCAGGCCAGCTTCTCGTCCTTCTTGCAGAAGGCGTACCCGAGCACCGCGCCGAGCACGGTGGAGATACCGAGGCCGATCATGGCGTTCACGAAGTTCATCATGTCGGCCGAGATGAAGGCGGGGAAGGTCACCACGGAGCCGAACACGAAGGCCGTGGTGTAGACCTGCAGCAGGCCGAGGACCGCGCCGCCCACGGCGCCGGCGATGATCTGGGCCAGGAAGAGGCGCTTGTTCTTGACCAGCAGGCCGAAGAGCGTGGGCTCGATGATGGCGGAGAGCACGATGGTGACCACGCCGGTGAGGGAGAAGCTCTTCACGTCGCGGTCCCTGGCCTTGAGGAAGACGCCGAGGGCCACGCCGATGACGGCGAAGTTGCAGGCGAAGGTCATGGGGCAGATGTAGTCCATGCCGTTCTGGGCGATGTTGTTGATCATGATGGGGTTCACGGCCCAGTGCATGCCCACGGAGACGAGCACCGACCAGCCGCCGCCCACCACGGCGCCGGCGACCATGCCGGACACGCCGAGGAGCCAGTTGACGCCCGCGGCGATGAGCTCGCCGCCGTACACGCCGATGGGGCCGATCACGATCATGGTCAGGGGCACCATCACGACGAGCGACACGAGGGGCGTGACCACGAGCTGCAGGTCCTCGGGCACCTTGGAGTCGAGGAACCTGAAGAGGTAGCTGTAGACCCAGATGGCCAGGATGATGGGGATGACGGTGGAGCTGTAGTTCATGAGCACGACGGGGATGCCGAAGAAGTCGCCCATGGCGCCGTTGCCCACGTCGCCCATGAGGCCCAGGAAGTCCGGGTAGATGAGGGCCGCGCCGATGAGGGCCGAGATGAAGGGGTTGGCGCCGAAGCGCTTGGCCGCGCTCACGGCGAGGAGCACCGGGAGGAAGTAGAACACGGCCATCGACGCGGAGTAGAGGATCGTGTAGGTGCTCGACCCCTCCGCGATCCACCCCAGCTGGGTGCACAGGATCAGGAGTCCGCGGAGCACGCCGGAGCCGGCCAAGGGGGCCAGGAGCGGCGAGAAGATCGCCGAGATGGCGCTGAAGACCTTGGTGACGGGGCTGCCGCCCTCGTCGACGGCCACGGCCGTCTCGGCGGCGCCGCCCGTCACCAGCGGCTGGAACTGCTCGTAGAGCTTGGGCACGTTGATGCCCACGAGGATCTGGTACTGGCCCGACCCGTGGGCCACGTTCGGGATGCCGTCGAGGGCGCGGATGGCGTCGTCGTCGGCCAAGGACTCGTCCTTGAGGATGAGGCGCAGGCGCGTGGCGCAGTGGGAGACGTTCGCGACGTTCTCGGGGCCGCCGACGTACTCGAGGATCCTCTCGGCCGTCACTTTGTAGTCCATCGTGGTTTCCTCTCTCCGTTTCTCCGGGGCTCAGTTCATGAAGGCGTCGAGCACGAGGCGGCTCACGCCCACGCCGTCGTTGGCGTCCACGGCAGCCTGGATGCGGTCGAGGCCCAGGCGGTCGATGGTCTCGTCGATGCGGCGCACCATGGCGACGTTGGCCGCGCACTCGGCGGCCGCGCGCTCGCGCTTGGGGAAGGTGTCGAAGTAGACGGCGTGGTCGAAGCCGTGCTTCTTCACGTAGTAGAGGAACTCGAGGGTCTGGGGCAGGGTGACGGTGCCCACCATGAGGCCGTCGTCGAAGCGCCCGTAGCCGTCGTTGAGGTGGACGCCGAAGAGGCGCCCCCTGGAGCCGAGGATGTTGGGGCGGTCGATCTCGTCGATCATGGCGAGCACGAGGCCGAAGCTGTCGATGAGGGCGAAGGACCGCTCCTCGAAGGGCTTGTACTCGATGGAGAAGAGCATGTCGGGGGCGTAGTCGCAGAGCTCACGGAAGGCGGAGGCGACGGCGTCCCACATACGACTGTAGTCGGCCTGGAAGGGGTAGTCGAACCCGTCGAAGCCGAGCCAGAGGGTGACCACCTTGCCGCCGATGGCACGGCAGTAGTCGGTGCCCTCCTTGGCGAGGGCGAGGGCGTCTGCGGCGACCACGGGGTCGGCGTTGCCGAACTCGCCGTTGAGGAAGTGCTTGCGGAACCGCACCGCGACGCCGTTGGCCTCGAGGCCGTTGGCGTCGAGCATGGCCTTGAGGTCGGCCGCGGGGAGCCCCTCCACATGCTCGGGATAGTTGAAGTCGCAGTGGGTGAGGCCGAGCCCCGAGAACTCCTGGAGCACGGCGGCGAGGTCGCCGTCCGCCTCCGAGAGGAACGAGTTGATGCGGGTGGCCAGTTTCATGGGTCGTCTCCTTCTCTTCCGTCAGTTCCTGTCAACCACATTCACTTGCGGTCGTTGAGAAGAACTATAACGTCACAATCTGTCATTCAGGGTTGGAAATTGTCATTTACCGTCATTCAGGGTCATTCCATGGGATGAGCGGTAGGTAATCTCCCGCGAACGGTAGATTTCTTTCACCGTCGGTCATGTACAGTCATAGACAGTCGACCACCGGGCCGAGTAGGCCCCGCCAGGAACACGAGGGCCCATGATCCCCTACAAACGCCAGCAGACCATCCTCGACCTCCTCTCACAGGAGGAGGTCGTGCGCTTCTCCGACATACAGAAGCTCCTGCCCGAGGTGTCGGAGTCGACGCTCCGGCGCGACGTGCGCGAGCTCGAGGCGGACGGCAGGCTCCAGCGCCTGAGCGGCGGCGCCGTGAAGGCCGCCGGCGGCCCCCGCGAGACGCCCATCAGCGTCAAGGCGGCAATCCACGTGGGCGAGAAGCGCGCCATCGCGGCGGCGGCCGCCGCCCTCGTGGAGGACGGCGAGACGGTCTACGTGGACTCCGGGTCCACCTGCTCGGCCCTGCTCGCCCTCCTCATGGCGAGGCCGGTCACGGTGGTCACCACCAACGCCGACGCCTTCTCCCTCGCCGGAGCCGACCCCACGGCGACCCTCGTGATGC
>Trix_p1__coassemble_2384_pt1 | contig 9101 bp, 7 predicted proteins | sample Trix_p1__metabat2_low_PE_013 | metagenome-assembled genome bin Trix_p1
ACCTTGGGGCCCTCGGGGGTGAGCATGAACCCGCCGTAGACCACGCCGCGGTACGGGATGCCCATGGCACCCAGCGTGCGCACGACCTTCTCGTTGACGGTCTCCATGGCGGCCTGCTCCTGCGGCGTCACGAAGGGCACCGGCGAGTAGACGCCCATGCCGCCCGTGTTGGGACCGAGGTCGCCCTCTAGGGCGCGCTTGTGGTCTTGGGCGCAGGCCAGGGGGACCGCGGTGGTGCCGTCGGTCACCGAGAGGAGCGAGCACTCCGGGCCGGTGAGCATCTCCTCGACCACCACGCACGAGCCGGCCTCGCCGAAGGCGCCCGAGAAGCACGAGCGCACGGCCTCGACGGCCTCCTCCACGGTCTGGGCCACCACCACGCCCTTGCCGGCGGCCAGGCCGTCGGCCTTCACCACGAGCGGGGCGCCCTGCTCCTCGACATAGGCCAGGGCCGGGGCCTCCTCGGTGAACGAGGCGTAGGCGGCCGTGGGCACGCCGGCGCGCTCCATGACCTGCTTGGCGAAGAGCTTGGAGCCCTCCAGCTGTGCGGCCTCGGCACCGGGGCCGAAGACCGGCACGCCCGCGTCGCGGCAGGCGTCCGCCACGCCGGCAACGAGCGGCGCCTCGGGGCCGATGACCACGAGGTCGACACCGTTCTCGGTGGCGAAGGCGGCCACGGCGGCCGGGTCGTTCTCGTCGATTGCGGCGACGTCGGCGGCCGCCATGCCCCCGTTGCCCGGCGCCACCCACACGCGGCCGCACTCCGGCGAGGCCTGGATGGCCTTGAGCAGCGCGTGCTCGCGGCCGCCGGCACCCAAAAGCAGAACGTCCATGATCTGTGTCCTCTCTCTTCTCTCATGGGCGCCACGGCGGCGCCGAGGCGCAAAAGGGGCGGCCCCGCTCCCCCGCGGGGCCGCCCGTATCAGAGCCCGACCTCCTCGAGCTCCCCCTCGTGGCAATAGCCGGCCCCCTCGTCGAGGTCGCCCCCCACGAGGTAGCGCGCCGGCGCATAGGCGATGCCCACGGACCCCAGCCCCAGCTGGCAGGCCACGGCGCCCGACACGTTGGCCACCGAGGTTCGGCGGCTGATGAACTCGTTGGTGTCCAGGGGTTTCTCGAGCACCGAGAGGCTCCTGGGGTAGCCCACGCAGATCTCCACGTAGCGCAGCGAGCCGTCGCGCTGGGCGTCGAGGCTCATGAGGCGCGCGATGCGGCCGGCAAGCATGCGCTGGTCCGCCGCCCGGCCCACCGTGACCACGCGGCCCTGCTCATCGAGGGTGACGAGGCCGTAGGCCCCCAACCAGCCCTCCATGACGCGGCGGAGGCGTCGGATGGGGGCGCGGTGACCCGGGCGAGGGAAGAGCCGGGCACCGGGCGGGGTGATGAGCAGCAGCGTCACGTGGCGGACGAGGCGGGCGGCGTGTTCCACGGCCTCCTCGAAGCCCATGCCGGCCTCGCGGCCGTGGACGACGTCCGCCACGACGATGCCCTCGGCGGCCGACAGCGTCTTGGAGTCGATCACGGCCACCTGGCCGCGCTTGTTGGCGGCGCGGGCGGCGGCCACGGCGTTGTCGTAGGTCTGGGACAGTGCCGAGGAGGCCGTCACGCACAGGATCTGGGTCGCACCGGAGTCGAGCAGGCTGTCGAAGACCTCGGTGAACTCCGAGGGGGACGGCTGCGAGGTGCGCACCGCCGACGGCTTGGTGGCGAGCGTCACATAGGTGTCGGCGGGGTGCACCTCCAGCACGTCGCGGGAGTCGCCGGCCCGCGTGCGCAGGTGCATGGGCACCAGGCGCACATCGTGCTCGTCGCACCACTCCAGCGGGAGGTCGGACAGCGTGTCTGTCACGATGGCGAACAAACGGTCCCCCTTTCCTGCACGGGGTCTCGGGCTGTCTGCCTAGTTCCAGTGACGGTTGATGGTCTGCTCGCGGTCGGGGCCCACGGCGATGATGGACACACGCACGCCGGAGAGGCGCTCGATGAGGTCGATGTAGTCCTTGGCCTCGCGGGGCAGCTCGGTGTAGCTGCGCACGTTGGAGATGTCGCACTTCCAGCCGGGAAGCTCGATGTAGACGGGCTTGGCGTCGTAGAACAGCGACTGGTGCTCGGGGACCGTGGTGTAGCGCACGCCGTCGACGTCGTAGGCGATGCAGACCTTGATGGTGTCGAGGCAGCCGAGGACGTCGAGCTTGGTCACGGCGAGGTCGGTGAGGCCGTTGACGCGGGCGGCGTAGTTGACGATGACGGCGTCGTACCAGCCGCAGCGGCGCTTGCGACCCGTGGTCACGCCGTACTCGTGGCCGGTCTCACAGAGGAGCTCGCCGATCTCGTCGCCCTGGGGCAGCTCCGTGGGGAACGGGCCCGACCCCACACGGGTGAGGTAGGCCTTGGCGATGCCGAGCACGCGGTCCACGTGCTTGGGGCCCACGCCCGAGCCGGTGATGGCGCCGCCGGCCGTGCAGTTGGAGCTCGTGACGAAGGGGTAGGTGCCGAAGTCGATGTCGAGCATGGTGGCCTGGGAGCCCTCGAACAGGATGTTCTTGCCCTCGTCGATGCACTCGTTGAGGAAGCGCGAGCTCTCGATGATGTAGGGGCGCAGGCGCTCGGCGTAGGGCAGGTAGGTCTCGCAGATCTGGTCCACGGTGTAGCCGGGCATGTCGTAGATCTTCTCGAGGATGGGGTTCTTCTCGAGGAGGGCGCACTCGAGCTTCTGACGGAAGATCTTCTCGTCGAGCATGTCCTGCATGCGCAGGCCGATGCGGGCGGCCTTGTCGGAGTAGCACGGGCCGACGCCGCGGCGCGTGGTGCCGATGAGGTTCTTGCCGAGGCGGCGCTCGTTGGCGCCGTCGAGGTCCTTGTGGTAGGGCATCACGATGTGCGCGTTGCCGCTGATCTTGAGGTTGTCGTAGGAGACGCCCTGGGCGTCCAGGGTGGCGAACTCCTCGAGCACCACCGAGGGGTCGACGATGCAGCCATTGCCGATGACGGGCACCACGCCGTCGTACATGACGCCGGACGGGATCTGGTGAAGGCCGAACTTGTGGCCGTTGGCCACCACGGTGTGACCCGCATTGGCACCGCCCTGACAGCGGCAGACCACGTCGTATTCACCGGAGATGAGGTCGGTCACCTTGCCCTTGCCCTCATCGCCCCACTGGGTACCCACAAGAATCGTCGAGGCCATACGCTCTCTCCCCTAACAGACAGTGGCGCCGCTTCCCCCGCGGCGCGGGAACCCCTTCAGTATAGATAAGACCGGGGCGCCGGCAGGACACCGGTTGAAGCGGGATGGGTCGCCGCCTGGAGCGGGACGGAGCTGCCGCCCCTTCGGCCGAGCTGCCGCCCCCTCGAAGCGCCTGCTTCGGCCGTTTGGTACTTTTCGATTTCCAAACTCATCCAAACCACCAAACAACCCACCGTTTGGTGGTTTTCGGGCCCCTTGCCCGCGAAAAAGTACCAAACGGCGAGAAGGGCCCGACCGACGTCGCCGGGTGGGGACCAAGACACCCGACGCCGTCATAAACGCGGGAAGATACGGGGTGCATAAAGACACGGGCGGCCCCGCGGTCCACGATGCCAGCATGCACCGGCATCCGATAAAGGAGGTTCCCATGCTCGACAGGCGTCATTTCACCACCCTTGCTCTCGGGGTCGCAGGGTCTCTCGTCGCCGCGCCCAAACCGTCCTACGCGCTCCCTGACAATATCGACGAGGAGATCGGACCCACCGCAGCGTCTTGTCTCGTCACAGAGTCTGAAGGCCGGATAACCGTAACCGACCCTTTGAGCGGAGATGTGGCCGTGGTTGAAAACGGCTTCATCTTCATTGACGGGGAATTGGTTCTCGACCTCAACGACCCCGTCGCCGTTTACGAGCCCGAGGCAGCAGCACCGCGGGCACCTCTACGCGTACCGGCGGGATTCAAGTACTACGTCACTCATTACTACGGAGAAATTTCCAATACCGTTAGTCTGACCGCAAGTATTGTCGGCCTCGGTCTTCCTGCAGGAGTTGCGTCGGCAATCGCAAGCGGGATTTCCATCGCAGCGGGCATGAGCTACCCTGTTTATATGTCTAACACTATTTATATGAAAACTGCCAGCAATCCCGCTCAGAATCAGTATTACTGGATTCTCCGATTTTATAAGAATAGTAATTATATGGGAAGCTGCTTCACTTACAACTATGGACCCTTCTATGGAAACCGTCCCTCCTAACCGCGAGATGCGCGCTGTGGCGCTGGCGGGCGCCGTCGGGGTCGCCTGCTGGCTCCTCGCCGTGCGCATGGGCCATCCCGATCAGGTATGGCCCGTCGTTGCGTTACCCGCCCTCACATGGGTCTATATGCGGTTTCCCGAGGGGTTTTGGCGCGGAGGGGAGCAACCGGGCACGATGCTCACCGTCACGTCGCTCGCGTTCGGGGCGGCGACGCTCTTCCTTTTCACCCGCTACATCCCGATATGGCAGGGTCCGCGACCGGCATTTCTCACCGTGCCCGTCTGGTTCTGGTGGTTTGCCGCGGGCGTCGGTGTGGTGAGGGGATGGGTGGCCTACCTGCGAGACAAAGTCTCTTGAGCTACGACAGGGGTAGGTGTGTGTCCGACGCCAGGGCGTCCGCAACGAGTTTTCGGAGCTCGGTAACCGAGTGCACGCCCATCCGCGCGTACCCACGGCGCCGCAGCCTGTTCACCGTGCCGAGGGAATAGTGGATGGACTCGGCGATCTGCGGCCCCGTCTTTCCGGCGACGATGGCCAGGAGGACCTCCGCCTCCAACGCGCTGCACCCTCGATACCTCAGATAGTGACCCATGCGCTCCTCCTGACCCACCTCCATTGGCGCCGGCGAGAAGCACCCCACAACCGCCGGCAGAAAGGCCACTGCCACAGGAAGCGCAAACGCGAGAAGGCGGGCCGCCAGCGCCGGGGTCAGGTCAAGCGGCAGCTGGGCGGCAAGACCCGCAACCGCACAGGCCCAGGCGAAGGATGTGGTCGTAACCCAGCCCACCAACGACCCCACGAGCAAAACCGCCAGGCCATAGGGGTCCTCGAGGACAGCCGGCAGGATGATACCGCGCCGCGGGACAAACCTGACCAAAAGAACGACCGATGCGGCAAGCAGCGGCATCTCAAGAGAGAAGCCCATATCAGCGGTAGCGCCAGCCGCAAGGCAGCAGCCGCCGGCTATGCCAAGGCACAGGCTTCGTCCCCTGCGATAGGTGCCGGCAGAAGACCCTTCTCCACCCCCAGCGGCCGGACCGTACAGTCTCCTCAGCGACCCGATTCCATCCAGCTCGAGCTTTTCGTATACATGGCTGAGGACCACACGAACGGTCCCCTCGCGAATACCGAGGGCCCCCGCCACTGCCGCCGGAGTCTCCCCGACAGCCACAAGGTCGGCAACCTGCTCCTCACGCGGACTCAAACGCCCCTTTGGAACACTTGATACGAGCCCCCTCTCCTCGGCCCTCGTGACAACGGGCGCCCCGATGCGCCCCTCTGCGAGGGCATAGGAGAAAACCGCGATCGAACCGATGCTCGAGAGGCACACGACGGCCGGTGGGATGTCGGCCGCAATGACCGATCCGGAGACGACGCCGGCGATGCTGGGGAGGATGAAGCTGCGGGCGTCGAGGCCGCGGAGGCAGAAAAGCACGGCAAGCAGGCACTGCACCAGGACGCACGGCACCGGAGGCCACAGGGCGGCGTCGACGATCACCCAATCTTCTGGCGGAACCCATCGGACGGAAACCATCAACAAGGCCAGGGCCACCGCCCAGAGAAGGCCGTCGGCGGCACCATCCCCGAAGCCCCCTTCCGACCTGGACAGGACGAACCAAAGCACCCCGGACCAAGCGGCCGCGAGAGGGGCGGATGGGCACAGCAGCGCCAAGGCCGCCAACACCACCCATCCCAAGGCACGGCCGTCAGCGCCCACGGCACCCCTCCCTGTCGAATGCATCACTGAATATATTTCTATAATGATAACATTGCGGTGGGACAGAAGTGCCCGACCATTGGGACAAAAGTGTCCGGGTGGAGGGACGGAGCGGCGGTGCTAGGCGTCGTGGTTGCGGTCCAGTTGCATGAAGCGCGTGGACTCCTTGAGGAAGACCATCTCGATGGTGCCCACGGGGCCCGAGCGGTTCTTGGCGACGATGAACTCGGTGATGCCCTCGTCGGGGCGGTCGGCCCGCTCGGCCTCCTCGGGGGTGGCGGAACGGTCGAGCAGGATGACGATGTCGGCGTCCTGCTCGATGGCGCCCGACTCGCGGAGGTCGGAGAGCTGCGGTCGCTTGCCGGTACGGTTCTCGGACTGGCGGGAGAGCTGGGATAGGGCCACCACGGGCACGCGGAGGTCCTTGGCCATGATCTTGATACCACGGCTCATCTCGGAGACCTCCGTGGCGCGGGAGTCCGAGCGCTTGGAGGGCGGCGGGCTCACGAGCTGCAGGTAGTCGAGGATGACCACGGCCTTCTCCTTGTTGCGGAGCATGCGGCGGGCCTTGGCCCTCACCTCGGTGACCGTGGTGCCGGGGGTGTCGTCGATGAGGATGTCCAGCTGGGAGAGGCGCGCGGAGGCATCCATGAGGTTGGCCCAGTCCTCGCCGGCGATCTTGGCGGAGCGGATCTTCTGGAGCGGCACCTGCGAGTACGCGGACAGCAGGCGCTGCGCGATCTCGGTCGAGCTCATCTCCAGGGAGAAGAACGCCACGGTGGCGCCGGCCTCGGCCGCCTGCACGGCCAGGTTGAGGGCGAACGACGTCTTGCCCACGCCGGGGCGGGCGCCCACGACCACCATCTGGCCCTCCCGCATGCCCAGGAGCATGTCGTCGAGGCGCTGGAAGCCCGTGCGCACGCCGGCGATCTCCTCACCGCTCTCGGCCTGGGCCTGAAGCTCGGCGTAGAGGGCCTGCATGGCGTCCTGCATGGAGATGTAGTTGGAGCGCACGTCGCGGTCGGTCACGGAGAGGATCATGCGCTCAGCGGAGTCCACGACCTCCTTGGTGTCCTCCGGGGCGTCGAAGGCCAGGCTCGTGATCTGGGCCGAGGCGGTGATGATCTGACGCAGGGTGGCGTCGCGCCGCAGCATCTCGGCATGGTGGCGCCAGGAGGAGAGCGAGAAGGTGTTGGCCGCGAGCTCGGCCAGGTAGGCGGGCCCGCCCACGCTCTCGAGCTTCTTGGCGCTCTGGAGGCGGTCGGCAACGCTCAGGGGGTCGATGGGCAGCGAGTTGTCGAACATGTCGCGCAGGGTCTGGTAGACCACCTGGTTGCGCGGCAGGTAGAAGTCGTTGTCCTCGAGCTCGACGAGGCACTCCTGCAGGACGTCCTGGGACAGCATCATGGCCGAGAGCACGGATTTCTCGGCCTCGACGTCCTGGGGCATGGCGGGGGGCGCGGCGCCGAACGTGGGCGCCGGCACGGTGGCGATGGCCATGGGTTCCTCTCGGCTCACGACGGGTGCGGCACCGGTATCCTAGCCCATCGGGGCCCCTAAGATGTTAGATAGGTTATGAAAAACCGGGCGTTCGGCCTTATCATCACCCCGATGTTTCCAAGGGGAGGCCCCCGTACTGGGCCTTCGCCGGTTTTGAACGTTTTCGACAAACTTCGCGGGTACCCCTGCGAAGTTTTTCAACACAAGTAGAACCTCTGTTCGTATTCACGCAAAACCATGGGTCCTACCAGCGGTTCTTTCATCGCACCGCACAAAATCGCAGGTAGATGGTGATGTTTTGCGAAACCGCAGGAAAAAGGAGGCCGCCCGACAACCTTGACGAGCGGCCTCCTCTTATGATCGTGCAGGTAAAAGCCGGTGGAACGCCACGGGTGGACGAAAAGCCGTTGTTGAAAGGGGGCTTTCGCCGCGTCCGATGATTCCTTAAGCCTCCTCGGACTCCGTGGTCTCGGAGGCGTCCTCGGCGACGATCTCCTCGTCGGCGGGAACGTCCTCGTCGCCCGCGGGCAGGTCCTCGGGGGCACCCACCTGGACGCCGATGGTGGCGAAGATGGTGCGGTAGATGCCCACGACGACCTCGTGGAGGCCGGCGGTCTTGATGGGCTTGTTGATCTCGATGCGCTTGCGGTCGATTTCGATGCCGTACTGCTCCTTGAGGGCGTCGCCCACCATGGTGTTGGTGACCGAGCCGAAGAGCTGGCCCTCGTCGCCGATCTTCACATCGATGACGACGACCTTGCCGTCGAGCTGCTCGCGGAGGGCCTCGGCATCGGCGATGCGCTTGGCCTCACGGATGGCGATGTTGTTGCGACGCTGCTCGAGCTGCTTGATGTTGCCCGGGGTGGCGGGCTGGGCGATGCCGTTGGGGAACAGGTAGTTCTCGGCATATCCCTGGGCGACGTCGATGATGTCGCCCTCTCCGCCCTTGCCCCGAAGCTCACCCAGAAGGATGACTTTCATGGGACTCTCCTTTTTCTGACGCCGGCGCCAGGGCCGGCACTTCCTTTCCTACTCCCCCTGTGCCCCTGAACGGCCGTCCCCCGCCCGCATGCGGCGGAAGTCGGCCCAGAAGTCCACAAGGCCCAGGAGGCTCACGACGAAGAACGTGACCTCGAGGTCGATCGCCACCACCAGCACCAGGGTGCGGAGGAGGCAGCCCACACCGTGGCGGTTGAACCACCAGGTGAGCACCGCGTAGCCGTCCATGAGGAAGACGAACCTCACGGCGAGCACGCAGGTGAGGCCGATGGCCTGGGCCACCCGCGCGCCGGCACCGAAGACGCCGCCGAAGGCGAACAGGGCGACGCCCACGATGAGGGCCACGACCGACCACGAGGGCGAGTCGAAGGCCACGGGCCGCCACGGAGCCGTGCCTGCGGACGGGCCGCGGGCCAGGAAACCGCCGTAGTGGCCGGCCAGGACGTTCATGCCCGCCAGGACGAAGTAGCCGAACGGCCAGAGGAGGCCGAGGAGCCACGAGAACGACCTGAGCTGGGCGGCGACGTCGAGGCCGTAGGTCGAGGCGGCCTCGTCCACGGCGGACGAGATCGCCTGGGTGAGGACCGCGGCGCCGTCGGGCTGGCCCTCGGCCTCCTGTGGGTCCAGGGTGCGGCCGCGAGAGGCCGTTGACCTGGGCGAAGGA
>Trix_p1__coassemble_2436_pt1 | contig 8845 bp, 9 predicted proteins | sample Trix_p1__metabat2_low_PE_013 | metagenome-assembled genome bin Trix_p1
ATCGAGGCCATGCCCCAAGGCACGTTCGACCAGATCGTCGAGAAGTACGTCGAGATGAATGTTGCCCATCCATTCCGCGAGGGCAACGGGCGAAGCACCCGCATCTGGCTCGACGCCATCCTCAAGAAGGAGCTCGGCCAGGTTGTCGACTGGAGCCTCATCGACAAGGAGGACTACCTCCTCGCCATGGAACGCAGCCCCGTGCGCGACACCGAGATCAAGTCCCTCATCAAAGGTGCCCTCACCGACTCCGTGGACGACCGACAGGTCTACATGAAGGGCATCGACGCCAGCTACCGCTACGAGGGGTACGCGACCTACCCGCTTCTCGAGCAGTAAGGGGCGCCCGGACCGCTGCATATAGGGCGCCCCCGCAGCATGTATGCGGGGGCGCCCCTGTGGCGCTCTCAAGCTGTATCGACCCGGCCTCTACAAAAGACGCTTCCGCCGAGCCTGCTTCAGCCAGTTCCTCTTGAACGCACCCACACCACCGAAGAACTTGTTGTAGGTCTCGCCAGCCTCGTTGGCCTCGTATTTCAAAGCGGCAAGCTCGATCGTGCAAAAGTAGTCCGCGACCTGTGAGAGTCGATACTCGGTCATGGTCGTCTTTCTCCTGATTACGACATTGCTCGAGAGTTCCGACTCTGTTGCGGCATAAATTGCTTCTTTTACAATCTGCTGCCCATTGTCGTAATAAACCTTCACGTCGTCGAACGACTGAAAGAGATCAAGCCTGTCCCGTATAGCACGAGCGATATCCCGCTCCATGCGGCAACGAAGCAGTTCCTCGTCGGCGAACTCGGAGCTTTTGTAAACGAAGCAGTCGTATTGAATCGGCAGATGACGTACAAGCGACGCGAAGCAGACAAGCATCTTCTTCCGTTGTTCGATGCTGAGCGAGGAGTATGCCTTATGGCCGTTCAAGAGCGGCTCGGAGTGAAAGGGTAGATTTGGCAGGTCGGCATCGAGCAGTACCGTCTCGTAGCGAGATATGCCCCCTCTGATGTCATCGGCCTGATTGTGGAACACAAGCGTAAGCAGGTAGTAACGAGCTCTACCTGTCTTATCGCCACTCTCATCGACGAAGATGCTCAGTTCCGCAGCCAGATGTTCTCCCTAGACAAAAAACGCCGGGGGACTACCCCCGGCACTTGGAGGAAGCGCTACCCGCGCCTCCGATAGGCTATTTATACCATGTGGGGCCGCTCCTCACTCCAACAGATGCGATCCCGTCATCCCCCGCTCATCCGTCCCGCCGTCCGCGCGCTCACTCCCCCAGCGCGACCTCCTGCTCGCAGCGGCGCACACCGTCCCGGGCACCGCGCAGGGCCTTCCTGTAGTACCAGCCGCCATGGCTCACGGCCGCGTCCAGGTAGGTCTCGGCCAGGCGGTAGCACTCGAGGGCCCGCGCGAAGTCGTGCCCGCAGCCGCGGCCCTCCTCGTAGCAGTCGCCCAGCCGCAGCGCGATGCTGCCCGAGAGGTAGGCGGCCCCGTGATCGTCCTGCTCCATAGCCCGCTTGTAGCAGCGAAAGGCCTCACCGTCGTCGGGCTCGCACCCCACGCCGTTCTTGTGGCAGTCGCCCAGCTTGTACGAGGCCTCGGCCAACCCGGCCTCGGACGCCCACCGGTAGCAGAGGAACGCGCGCTCCTTCAGCGGCATCGGGCCGTCCGAGCCCGTGAAGCAGGTGCCACCCTCCCAGTACGCGCCGTCGGCCCGGTCGTAGTAGTACACGTAGCCTAGGTTCATCTGCGCCACGGCGTTGCCCTGTGCCGCGCCGTGCCGGTAGAGGAGCTCGACGGCCTGAAAGAGCCGCCGGCGCTCCGCCGCCTGACTTGGGTCCCTGAGGGCCATAGCCTCGTCGTAGTACCCTCCGCCGTACCAGAGGGCCTCCTCGCCGCAATAGTCGTCGGCGGCGACGTACGGTTTGAGGAGGACGCGGCCCGCGTACGCCCCGCTCTCGTCGAAGACGGGATCTGTCAGCCAGATGCCGGGCAGCACGTCGCCGTTGTCGTACGCGGTCGTCTCCTCCGGGATGACGATGAAGGGGTCGGCGTCGAACCTGCGCCCCTCCTGCGGGGCAGTGCCATCTCCATGCTCAATCAACGAGGCTCACCTCCATGTGCAGCTTCCACCAGTTGCCCACCTTCTCGCGGTCGAGGAGTTCGCCGCGCACGGTCTTGCCGCCGTCCATGAGGCGGGCGAGGACCTCGTTGCGGTCGGCCGGGACGAAACCCAGCTTCCTGCCCTCGTGCTCCACGCGGATGGCCCACTCGTCGGCCAGGTTGCCGGGCTCGCGGACAAAGGAGAGCATGGCGTCCTCGGGCATGGACGCCACGAGGTCGTCGATGCCCGGCACGTGGGTCGTGCCGGCGATGCGCATGCTCTCGTAGAGGACGATCTTGGACTCGAAGGGCATGGGTATCGAGAGGGACGCCCCTCCCAAGGTTCCCAGAGAGCCCCCGTGGCTCAGGATCGTCGCGAGACCGGCGGACGTGCCGGCACCCTCCCCACTCACCGCTTCTCCTCCCTCAGCTCCCTGATGGCCTCCTCGTAGGCCTCTGCCACCTTCCTCTGCTCAGCGATGCGCGCCTTCAGGTCCCTGCGCACGCGCGCGAGCTCCCTCGGGCTGCCCAGGAGCTCCCGCAGGATGTAGGGATGGCCCGACTTGAGCTCCTCCAACTGGCCGAGAAGGACGTTGAGCTGCGCCTCCGCCATGGCGAGGTCCACGGCGGCGTCCTGCTCGCCCCCGCCGGCGCCCACGGAGCCCAGCGGCTCGTCGAGGTACTCCGTGGCGGTGGCCACAGCCTCAAGGCTCTGGAGGTCGCCGGCCTTGTAGGCTGCCTGCGCGATGGCGAAGAACCGCCGCTCCTCGTCCGACTGCCCCGGGTGGATGTCGGGGTGGAGGCGCTTCACCAGCAGGCGGTGCAGCCGCTTGGCCTCGGCGGCCTCCGTCGGGGAGAGCTCGCGTGACCCGGTGAGGTACTCGAGCCGCGCCAGCTGGTCGGCCATGCGTCGGGAGAGCTCCTCCTCCCAGGCCTGGAACTCGACGTCCAGGGCCGCGTCCAGCTCCTCGTTGGAGAGGGTCTCCCCGCGGTTGACGGCCGCGCGGAGGAGGGTCGCCTTCCTGCGCAGGCGGCGGGCCTTCAGCTGCCAGGAGTAGAGGTCGTTCTCCAGGTAGCCCACGGCCCCGGCGTACTCGGCCAGGACCTGCGGGTTCACCTGCAGGCGGATCTCGTCGATCTCGAACAGCGTGTCGATGATGCGGCGGCGTGTGGCCACGAGTTCGTCGAAGACGGACCGCGTCTCCTCCTCCATAGGAACCTCCCTTCGGGCATGTATGGGCGCCAGGTGCCGGGCGCTCTTCTCAGATACCGGGGTGTGGCCTGACGGTCAACCCCTAGGAACCAACTCGTACTCGAGGACGACCTCGCAGCTCATCTCGATGGGCCGCGGGTTGAACACCGGGACCTGACGGTCGTTGCCGGACGCACGCGCCAGATAGTCCATGCCCCCGAGGTTCCGGGAGACGTCGTTCTCCACGCGGATGATGCCGCCGAGCTCGCAGCCCGTGGCCGCGGCGAGCACGGCCGCGCGACGGCGGCCGGCCCCCACCGCGCGGCCGACGATCGCCTCGCGCGCGGCCTCACGGTCCTTGAGGGAGAAGTCGATGTCGACGGAGACGCCGGGGGCCACGTCGAGGAACGCGCCCCAGACGCGCCGGTGACCCTCCTCGTCGCAGGGAAGCTGGAAGCCGAGGTCTCCGTGGCACTCGTAGGTCTCCGGATGATCGTCGGTGGCACCGTATCGCCAGATGCTGAAGTTGCCGGTCCTGACCTCGTCGCGCGGCACGCCGATGGACTCGGCGGCGGCCAGCACCGCGTTCAGACCGCTGGTGTAGAGGTTCACGGCCCCCTGCCTGGTGGTGGCCTCCTCCTCGATGTAGACGGAGACCTCGATGATGTCGGGCTCGAACTCGTCGGACACGCTGGCGTCGACCTTGACCGTGGGCGTCATGGGGCTCCTCTCCCGCCACGCAGATGCGCTGGACACTTCTCTCAGGTTTCTTATCTCAACCATAGCTGAAAGCGCAGAGGGAGCTCTGCCCCATGGCGGCAGGGACAGAGGGACATCCTTCTCGCCACCTGAACGCGGTTGAGGGCATGCCCCCCACCGCGGGCCCCGCTCCCCGTGTAGGCTGGTCCCCATACGCCCGCACGAGAGGAGGCCCCATGACGACCGTACTCCAGACGCCCCGCACCGTCCTGCGCCCGTGGACCGACGGCGACGCCCCCGCGCTCTACGCCTACGCCAAGGACCCGGAGGTGGGCCCCATCGCCGGATGGCCGCCTCATGCGAGCGTGGAGGACAGCCGCACCGTCATCCGCGACGTGCTCTCGGCACCGGAGACCTACGCCGTCGTCCTCAGGGAGACGGGCGAGCCGGTGGGAAGCGTGGGCCTCCACTTCGGCGACGCGGGCAGCGTGCCCCTGACCGACGGCGAGGCCGAGCTCGGCTACTGGATCGGGCGGCCGCTCTGGGGTCGGGGGCTCGCCTCGGAGGCGGCGGCCGAGCTCGTCCGCCACGGCTTCGAGGACCTGGGCCTCTCCGCCATCTGGTGCGCGCACTACGAGGGCAACGACCGCTCGCGGCGGTGTATGGAGAAGTGCGGGTTCGTCTACCACCACACCGCAGAGGACGTCCCCTGCCGGCTCATGGGCGACATACGCACCGCGCGCGTCTCGCTCCTCACGAGGGAGCGGTGGCTGGCGGAACGACGGTAGAGATAGCAGACGCCCCACGACCGCCCCTTGGCCGAGCACTTCTCCCATCACAGCGCATAGCCGCACAGCAAGGGCGCACAGTAGGGGCCTCTCGGCGCAAGGGCCCCTTAGTGAACGAGAGGTCGCACACCAAGGGGCCCTCGCGCGCCAAAAACCGTGCGCTAAGCCCACCTCAGCGCAAACTCGCCTTAGCGAACGCACGGTAAGGACGTCTTGAGACAAGGCCCCCCCACTGTGCGGCCTTGGTGTGCGACCTGTCGCAGAGCCCGTATCGAGGCAGGCGGCGCCCCGGTGCTAGACTGGCATCCTTAACTGTTGCTGAACGACTGTGGGAGGCGCACCACGACCGACCCCGACGACCTCGTCCGCCGCAAGCTCGCCGACACCGAGATCTACCTCACCGCCACCGACATCCCGGTGGACACGGGCAGGGCGTTCCGACTGCCGTTCGACGAGCCTGCGAGTCTGGGGGCGGGCTCTCCCCACCCCTCATACCGGGTCCGTGTGATTGTCGCAACTGTTTAGCTCATAGCTGTCCCAGCCCCGCGCGGCCGGGGCGGCGGTCGAGCCGTAACCGGCGGAACGGCCGACTGTGTTTGGTACTTTTTGGTACGGAACCTGATCTAAACCACCAAACATCGCCCTGTTTGGTGGTTTTGGCGGCCAACAGGGCCGAAAAGTACCAAACATCCGGCACTGCCCCGGGGCCGGCGGGCGCCTCGCCGCCGCTCTGCTATGCTTCGCGGTCGTTCCCCGACCCGAAAGGCGCCCATGCTCGCATCGCTCATCGGCCTCATCGTCTTCGTCCTGGTCTGCCGCGCCGTCCTGTGGTGCGTCCGCACGTTCTGGCAGTGGCTCGGCAAAGGCAGGCCCGTCCGCGGCGCCGAGGAGTGCGCCGCCCTCTCCGAGGAGAGCCGCGAGGCCGTCCGGACCCTCGAGGCCGTCCGGGCCGCCAACCGGCTGGACGGCTCCCCCCTGCGCCTCAGCCGAGAGCAGCTGCGCCTCCTCAACCGCGCCGAGCGCGCCGTCCGCGACGACTACATCGACCACCTCTCCATCGGCTGGTACCAGGTGGTCATGATCTTCTTCATCGGCTCCATGGCGGGCCTGGTCCTGGAGGAGGTCTGGATGTTCGCCACCATGGGCCTCACGGAGAGCCGCGTGGGGCTGGTCTGGGGCCCCTTCAGCCCCCTCTACGGCGTGGGCGCGGTGCTCCTCACCCTCGTGTCGTTCCAGCTCAGGCGCCACCACGCCTCGCTGCTCGTGGCGTTTCTCGTCTCCATGGCCATCGGCGGCCTCCTGGAGCAGGGCACCGGCTGGGCCATGGAGACCTTCATGGGCGCCGTGTCGTGGGACTACATCGCCGGCGGCGTGCCCGGCGCCATCACCAGGTGGGTGGCCGTGCCGTTCCTGTTCTTCTGGGGGCTCCTGGGCATCTGTTGGTACCGCCTGGTCATGCCGAGCCTCCTCTGGTGGCTGGGCACCCCGACCACCCGCCGCAAGGTGGTCTTCGTGGGCCTGCTCGCCGCCTACCTCGCCGCCGACATCTTCATGACGGCCGCGTGCTTCGAGCGGCGGGCCGAGCGGCTGGCAGGTGTCCCGGCCCGGGGCCCCTTCGAGCGATGGGTGGACACCCACTACTCCGACGAGTTCATGGCCGAGCGGTTCCAAAACATGGTGATCACCGGCGCCGGCGACATGGCGACGCAGCTGGGGGCAGGCAAGAAGGCCACCTAGGCCGAGGGCTGCCGACAAGGGCGACGCCTTCAGGCCGCGCCGGTGCCGCGGGAGCGCCGCCTCCCCTGCATGCACGTCGCCCCCCGTTGGCTTGGAATCCGTTCCGCGGTGTTTAGTGACAAGGGACTTCAGATTCCATGCAGGCGACACGGACGACGAGGGAAGGCCCGTGGCCCCGCTTCCCGTGTGCCCGACCGCCTGCCGCCCCGGGCATCCGTCCAGGTGACGGCCTGTGCCTGCGCCGGGACGGCAGCCGGGGCCCTCGCCGTTGCCGTCGAGCCCGCCCTCACGTGTCGGCGCAGACGACGGTGCCCGTCTCGCCCCGCAGGCCCTCGGCAGCATGGTCCAGCGAGGTGATGACGGCCCTGCTCCCGGGACGCGCCTCGACGAACCGCACGCACGCCTCGACCTTGGGCAGCATGGAGCCGGGGGCGAACTGGCCCTGGGCGATGTAGGCCCGGGCCTCCGAGCACGTCATGGTGTCGACGGCCTTCTGGGTGGGACAGTTGAAGTCCACGTAGACCTTCTCCACGGCGGTGAGGATGACGAGCACGTCGGCCTCGACCTTCCAAGCGAGCATCGAGCTCGAGAGGTCCTTGTCGACGACGGCGTCCACAGCCCGCAAGGCCCCGTCGTCCTGCACCACGGGGATTCCGCCGCCCCCGCAGGCCACCACCACGCAGCCGTCCTCCATGAGGTCGCGCACGGTCTCGAGCTCCACGATGTCCTGGGGCACCGGGCTCGCCACCACCCGGCGCCAGCCGCGGCCCGAGTCCTCGCGAACCGGGAACCCCGTGGCCCGGGAGAAGGCCTGGGCCTCTTTCTCGGTCATGAAGGCGCCGATGGGTTTCTCGAGGTCCTTGAAGGCCGGGTCATCGGCGTCCACCACCACGTGGGTGGGAACGTTGGCGGCGTTGCGCATGACGTCGTGCCGCCGGAAGCTGTTTCTCAGCTGCAGCCCCAGCTGGGCGCCGATGAAGCCCTGGCTCATGGCGTTGCAGTCGCTGAGAGCCATGGGAGGGGTGCCGTCCCCGCTCTTCCGCGCCGCCTCGAACGCCTCGTCGATGACGCCCACTTGTGGGCCGTTGCCATGGGTAACCACGACGTTTACCCCCTCCTTCGCCAAGAGGGCGAGGTTCTCGGCGGCGTGGCCGAGCCGCTCGAACTGCTTCGAGGGGTCCGGTCCGAGAGCGTTGCCCCCGAGGGCGACAACGACCTTCTTGCCTTCCAGGGGAGACGTGCCTTCCATCGGTGACAGCGCCATGGCGGCCTTCCTTTCTGCTCAGACCCGGTCTATACCCGCACCCGGGCACCTTCGCCGTCACACCGACCGGGCATCGAAGGGAACCCACAGGTAGAAGCTCCACTCCCTGGCCAAGTTGCCATCACTGCCGCCCACGGCGCCCCTTGGTCGGTCGCCTCGCCTTTCACGTCGCGGGACCGCTCGGTAAAGGCTCCCTGTTGGAGCCTCTCGACGCACAGGCTCCTCAGTGAACGGGAGAGCCCAGTGCGAACGCGCGGCAAGGTCGTCTCGCGACACTCGGGGCTTCAGTGCGACGGTTCGAGGCCTCGATGCGGCGGTTCGGGGCTTCGGTGAGCAGAACCCCGCACACCGAAAGGCCGAGCCTCTCGGGATTCGCGCACCGAAAGGCCGAGGACGTGCACCGAGGCCGCGAGGCCGCCGCAGGCCGCTGTCGCACACCGGCGTCAACCGTGCAGGTAGCAGCACTCGTCGTGGGAGTTCACCACACCCGCTGCCTGCAGGAACGCGTAGGCCGTCGCCGGGCCCACGAACCTCATGCCGCGTCGCTTGAGGTCGCGCGACAGCGTCTCGGACAAAGGCGAGGACGAGAGCCCCGTCTCGCGCACCGGCTCGCCGTCCACCCAGCCCCAGAGGTACGCGTCGAACGAACCGAACTCCTCCTGCACCCCCATGAACACCCGCGCGTTCCCGACGGCCGCCCGGATCTTGGGGCCGCTGCGCACGATGGAGGGGTCGGCCATGAGGCGTGAGACGTCCTCCTCGGTGAAGGCCGCGACCCGTGCCACGTCGAACCCGTGGAACGCCCGCCGGAACCCCTCGCGCTTGTTGAGGATGCACTCCCAGGAGAGCCCCGCCTGGAAGCACTCGAGAACGAGCAGCTCAAAGAGCCGGCCGTCGTCGTGGCACGGGACGCCCCATTCGTTGTCGTGGTAGGCCACGTAGGCGGGGTTGCCGGGGTTGGCCCACGCGCAGCGCGGACGGCCGTCAGGCCAGAGGGCGCCGTAGCCCTCCCCCTTGGCGCGGCACCGCACGCACCGTGGGCTCGCCGGCTTGAAGCCGGTG